>Ga0247816_10000272_pt1 | contig 31512 bp, 39 predicted proteins | sample UWRJL209509C1_FD_179930 | JGI IMG/M metagenome (GOLD analysis project Ga0247816, IMG submission 179930) | Plant litter microbial communities from Arlington Agricultural Research Station in Wisconsin, United States - UWRJ-L209-509C-1 | ecosystem: Environmental > Terrestrial > Plant litter >...
TTGATACTGCGAACTATGTTGCAATGGCAACCAACGAAACTATCATCAAAGCTGGTGCATAATATCATCAGCCATGGTGTGTTGTAGCATACCTACTTACCTTGAGATTAATAAAAAAAGCATCGGCAACCGAATTGCCGAATGCTTTAATTTCACATATTTTTATCATTAGAAGCCTTAAAATTAAACTGTATAGTCAATTTGACTCATGTGCGCTTCGCCCATACGGTCGCCAAAGACAGGATATTTTGAAAGACAAGTTTCTATTTCCTGAACATCTTCCGTAGTCAGGTGAATGTTTTGTGCCCCAAGATTTTCCAATAAGTGCGTTTGGCTGCGGGTGCCGGGAATGGGAACAATATTAGGACTTTTTGCCATCAACCATGCCAGGGAAATCTGTGCAGGCGTTGCGTTCTTTTTTGCCGCATAACCTTTAATCCATTCAATGATAGGCATGTTCAGCGGTAAAAATTCTTTTGAGTAACGTGGAAAGCCGGCTCTAAAATCTGATTTTTGGTCGAACCTGGTATTAGTATCATACTTGCCAGTTAAAAATCCAGCACCTACAGGTGACCAGGGTACAAACCCTATGCCTAGTTCTTCACAAGTATGTAAAACACCGTTCTATTCAACATTGCGTGTCCACAAGGAATATTCAGATTGTACTGCTGTTAAAGGCTGAACCGCATGGGCGCGACGAATCGTTTTTGCGCTGGCTTCTGATAGTCCGAAATGCAGGACTTTCCCTTGCTGAATTAGTTCTTTGATCGTGAGTGCTACCTCTTCAATAGGCACATTTGGATCTACACGGTGTTGGTAATAAAGATCAATATGGTCTGTTCGGAGGCGTTTTAGGGATTCCTCAACTACCTTTTTAATATGCCTGGAGCTACTATCCAATCCTATCGTGCCATCAATGGCGAAGCCGAATTTCGTGGCGATCTTTACCTGATCACGAAAAGGTTGCAATGCTTCACCAACCAAACTTTCGTCAATGTACGGACCATAAACTTCAGCAGTATCAAAAAATGTCACCCCATTTTCAACTGCCTTTCGAATAGTTGCAACCGACTGCTTGTGATCAGCCGGCGGATTATAATTCCCTGTCATATTCATGCATCCAAGGCCTATTTCAGATACTTCAAGGTTGCCTAATTTTCTTGTTTTCATTTTGTTATTTTGAATTTTCTGCTTTTTGTCTACTTCAATATTATTTTCTTTTGCTGCTGCAAATGCAATCGGGGCAACAGCCAATCCTAATCCTGCAATTGCTGTCTTCATCACAAAGTCTCTGCGGCTTATGCCGCAAGGTTCCTGCATATTATCTTCTTTTTTCATTGCTTATTTTTAGTTTAATGACTGATCTTTGTATTTGTAGTTGATGGACATTAATCAGTTAACTGGAACCAGCCTTCTGCCTTTTCAATGACAGCTGATAATTTGCGTGGAATGGAAAGCTCCGGCAATTTGGAAAGGCTAAGTCCTTTATCTAGAGATTCACCTTTAGCAGCCCGTAAAACCCAATCAGGGTTAATCACAATAGCTTGGCCGATGGCTACTAAAGCCAATCCGAGATCAATCGCATGAACCGCTTCTTCCGGTGTTTTTATTTGTCCTGCGGCAATAACCGGGATTCTACCGTTGATATGGTCAAGGATAAGGGCCGCAATCGTTTTTCCCTCTGGTGCTTCTATGGGCTTTGATTCGAGCACATTTGTAAGAGATAGATGAAGGTAATCTATGCCTGTTTCAATCAACCGGTCAATCAAAGGATAGGTATCGTTAATTTTGTAGCTCTCCGGTTGAGATTCTTCAGGCGATATCCGGTAGCCCAATAAAAAAGGCCGGTCTGTATTTTCTTCTATCGTTTTCCTGACTTCTTTGACCACCTCAAGCGGAAAGTGCATCCGGTTTTCGGCGGTCCCTCCCCAATAGTCCGTACGCTGGTTAAAGAAAGGGGAAAAGAAATTTTGTAGCAGGAACCCATGTGCGCCATGCAACTCCACACCATCGAAACCCGCTGCTATGGCCCTCTTAGTAGCTGCACCGAAATCCTTAATAATATGAAGAATTTCATCTTGTGTTAGCGCACGGGGTGTATGACTGCCATCTACAAAAGCTGTAAGACCTACTTCCACGGCGCTTGCACTTACTACGTCGCCACTTGGCACCAAATCGGCAACGGCCTTGTTACCGGCATGGTAGATTTGTAAAATGGCCGGTGCCCCGCCGCTTTTAGCCGCGGCAGCTAATTTTTTAAGGCTGGGCAAAAATGCGTCGTCATAGCACGCAAACTCATGTGTAAAACCTATGCCGTTAGGCGTAACTCTTGAACAACCTGTGATGACCAGCCCCGGTCCGTTAACCCGTGCCCGATAATGTTTGTGTTCTTCATCCGAAGTCGTATAATCATCATTGCTGGCCCACGTAGTCATTGGGGCCATGGCTATCTTGTTCTTAACCGTTAAGCCTTTATTGAAAGTAAAGGGACGAAAAAGTTTAGTATTGTCTGTTGTCATATCTTTGTTTTCCTTATATCCTGAAAATCATCCTTATTTGGGATTCTTTCCATTAACAGATACAAAGGTCAGGATAAGCCAACGACAGAAATTAAGAAAAACAAAGGGATAATTATAATTATCAAAGGTTGGCAGCCCGTACAGCTCTAGGGATCGTGCCTGTTTTCTTTTTAAAGAAGTTATTGAAATAGGTTGGATATTCAAAACCAAGCGCAAATGCAATCTCTGCGATATTCCAATCAGTGTGTTGCAAGAGTGCCTTAGCCTCGTTTATAAGCCGGTCACTAATGTGGCTCGTCGTGGGCTTGCCAGTTACCTCTTTTACTGCACTGTTGAGATAATTAATATGAACCGACAGACTTCCAGCATAATCCTGGGCAGTCTTTAATTCCAGCGGACGTTCCTTACTTTCAATAGGGAATTGTCGTTCCAATAACTCCAGGAAAACTGACGTAATCCGCTCAGCAGCATTATTATGTTTCACACTATTTTCGGCTGGTCTTATCTTCAACGCCTCATGGATCAACAGATTTACGTAGTTACGGATCAGCTCATCCTTAAAGGCGTAATCGGTATCCTGTTCTTCAATCATCTTTTGGAACAAGTTAATGAAGATGTCCTGTTCAACTTTAGTTAAATTGAACACAGGTGTGCCACCAAGCTTAAATAATGGAGATTGTTGCAGGCTTTCCGACCGATCGCCTAATTTTAAGAAATCTTCAGTAAACACACAAGTGTAGCCACTGAAAGCTTCAGAGATCGCATCACAGGAATAAGGAATTCGTGGATTCCCAAAAAAGAGAAAAATGTCATCAGTTTCTATACTGCGCTCAGCATAATGAAAGATGAACTTCCCAACAGTTATGTTGATTTTATAAAAATCCTTGCGACTATAGGCCAACCCTCCCAACCTACTATCCGTCCTAAAAACTTTAAAACCTTTAAGCTTCAGTTCGGCATTAAACGCAGAAATAGGGTTAGAATTTTGATCTTTCATCTTACAAAAGTAAGAAAAACAAAGATTACGTCAAGATGATTTACCCTGCTTGCCAGCATAGGCTAAAATCGAACTACCCAAATGCTTAAGAAAACTATTTTAGCAAGTATTTTTGATTTTTAGCTATATTCATATAATCTTGCTTGAAGATAACCTATAGATATGAAACATCTACTAATTTTACTTTTCGTAATACCCTGCTTTGCATTTACAAAAACCCTGGGTGCCCAATATGTTTGCCCTCCTTGTGATCGTCCATGTGACAATACAGTTTATAAACAGCCAGGTACTTGTCCGCATTGCGGAATGACACTCGTTGAAAAACAACAGCAAGCTGCAAAGGATGAAAAGATCTCTATATGCTTTTACTTATATCAAGGAGTTGAGGTACTCGACTTTGCGGGACCAATGGAAGTTTTTTCCTATGCTGGCTTTAAGGTCATCACCGTCGCAAAAACTAAAGCACCTCTTTTATCACAAGGCATTTTAAAAATCATTCCGGATTACAGTATCAAAGACGCCCCACAAACAGATATTTTTGCGGTTTTTGGTGGTTCGGACAATGTAGCAGCAAATGACCCTGAGGTTATTTCATGGATACGATCAAGAGACAAGTCTACTAAGAGCTACTTTTCTGTATGTACAGGTGCCTTTATATTGGGAAAAGCAGGCTTGCTTGATAAGCTTACAGTTACTACTTTTCATAAAAGTATAACAAACCTTCAAAAGGCAGTGCCAACAGCTAAGGTGCTTAATAATGTACGCTATGTTGACAATGGCAGGGTAATTACTACAGCAGGGATATCCGCTGGTATAGATGGCGCATTGCATCTGGTCGCAAAATTAAGAGGTAAAGAAGTGGCAATTGCAGTGGCCAAACAAATGGAATATGATAAGTATGTACCTGAGCAAGGAATGGATTTGTCTAAAAATTAGGGAAAGTTGCTACAAATAAAATCCTAATCAGATAATTATTTATGAAACCGAAGCGGGGAGACGGCGATTGATGTTAGACTGGAAAATGAAACAATTTGGCCTACCCAAAAGCAAATCATTCAGTTTTTTCAGTCAAGTAAATCCAATATTAGCGAACATATCAACACATATTTCAAGCTAACGAATTAACTCAGGAATCAACTGTTCGGAAATTCCGAACAGTTCAAGATGGGATTTAATGTTTACCTTAGATGGTAAGGTCACAAGAAAATACTTACACGACATTGCGCTTAGAGACCGCAAAATTAGCAAAGAATTTTACGACAAAATTCGTTTTGTTTTTTTAGAATTACCTAACTTTAATAAAAGTGAAAATGAACTGGTTACTGGACTGGATAAATGGCTGTTTGCACTCAAGCACATGAGCCAACTCACTGAAATTCCAAATACATTCACTGAAGAAGTATTTAAAGACTTTTTTAAAACCGCAGAAATTCTAACAGATATGGAAAGAACACAAGAAGAGATCCAACAAAAGATTGAGTGGGACCATTATGCTATCCTTCAAACTGCAAAAAGAGAAGGGATGCAGAAAGGTAAATTGGAAGTTGCTAGAAATTTAAAAAAGCTAGGGTTGTCTGTAGATAGAATCAAAGCTGCAACCAATTTGTCTGATCAGGATATAGCGAAGCTTTGATAATACCATAGGGAATATTCCGAACGTTTAAAAAATCAGTTCATAGGTTTTTCCAGCCTGAGTTGGGAACTTACTGATATATAAAGTCTGTTGAGCCAGTTTTTGTGTTGAACTTTCCGTTTTTGCATTCTTCACTTTGAGTGGCTGAAGGGTACTAAGCACACAGGTATTTCCAGATCCCGAAGTAATCAGTCCGCGAACGGCCTTTCCATTTTTCCAGAAAAGTTCTATTTTAAAATTACCACGTGCAATCAAACCTTTTACATGCCCTTCCGCCCATGCAGTAGGCAGAGCGGGCAACAGTTGGATTGTTTTCAAATGACTTTGAACCAGCATTTCGGCCATCCCTGCAGTCGCACCAAAATTTCCATCAATCTGAAACGGCGGGTGTGTATCAAAAAGATTATTTAATGTAGATGTTTTTAGCAGTTCCTGAAATACTTTGTATGCATGATTCCCGTCGAGTAACCTTGCCCAGAAATTAATCTTCCATGCTTTGCTCCAGCCGGTTCCTTCATCGCCCCTAACTTCAAGCGTTTTACGGCTGGCATTAGCAAAAGCCGTGTCAAGCAGCGGTGAAATTTCCCTGCCCGGGTGTAAACCAAACAGGTGTGATACGTGCCGGTGCTGGGGGTCTTTATCTTCCCAGTCGCCATACCATTCTACCAAATTACCCTTCTTACCAATTTTTAAGGGCGATAGCAACGCACGTTTCTCTTTGAGCAGCCGGGTAAAATCATCATCATTATTAAGCAGTTCCCCCGCTTCAATCAGGTTAGTGAAGAGGTCCCAGATAATCTCCATATCCATTGCCGAAGCGATGGTAACGGTACCACTTTTACCACTGGGATGAATGTAAACATTTTCGGGAGATGTGGACGGGGCCGTCACCAACTTGCCATCCTTTAACACCAGCCAGTCCAGGCAAAACTGTGCCGCGCCTTTCATTAATGGATAGGCGGTTTCCTTCAGAAATTTTTTGTCCTGCGTAAATCGATAATGTTCATACAGGTGTTGCGCCAACCATGGGCTTCCAAGTGCCCAACTGGCATATTTAGGATCGCCCTGCACCGGGTTGGTTTGCCCCCATATATCCGAGTTGTGGTGCACCACCCAGCCTTTCATATGGTAGAAATTTTGTGCCGTGGCTGTTCCGTTTACAGACCAGCGTTTGATCTGCTCTATCAGTGGTTGGGTAAGTTCTGACAGGTTGGTCTGCTCGGCCAGCCAGTAATTCATTTCCACGTTGATATTTGTGGTATAGTTACTTCTCCAGGAGGGTCTTATTTCTTTGTTCCATATTCCCTGCAGGTTTGCAGGTATTCCTCCTGGGCGCGAAGAGGAAATAAGCAGGTAGCGCCCAAACTGGAAATAAAGTTCTTCCAATGCCGGATCTGATGCGCCAGACTGGTACGCTTTTAATCTTTCGTCTATTGCTTTAGCAGGTGCAGCTTTTGGACTAAAGGAAACTGAAACGCGGTTAAAAAACTGCTGATAGTCTTTCAAATGTGCCAGTTGTAACTGCGAATAGTTTTTCTTTAATGCTGCATCAAGATATGCCGATGCCAGTTTATTTTCATCTTTGCCATCGCTATCCGGGAAACGGTCGTAACCGTTATAGCTGGTTGCAGCAGATACGTAAAGCAGCACCTCAGTGGCACTGGTTACAGTTAGCAGACTATCTGTATGGCCAATTTTTCCGTCCTGCGAAACTGCTTTTACCCTAAACTGGAAACGCATGCCGTCATGATGAAGGCTGTCACTGTAAACAAATGGCTTAGGTGCCCGCCTGGTATCATTGGTGATCCTGGCCTTACTTTTTAATATGAATTGATTATCTGCAGTGAACAGCGTTTCAAATTTGAGTTCGTGACTCAATGCTACTGAAAAGTTTAAGCTTTTAGGTTTGCTGGCACGCAACCGTATAATAATCACCTGATCAGGGGCAGAAGCAAATACTTCCCTTGAGTAATTTACGCCACCGGCAGTAAACCTGGTAGTGGCAATTGCGGTTGAAATATCCAGATCACGGTAATAATTGCTTATGTCAGTTTTAAACTGCTGTTTGATTTTAATATCCCCCAGCGGCTGGTACATTTCTGTATCTGGCCCCTGCATTTTCCCCAATAATTTTGTGGCCTGTGCAATACTATCGTTGAACAATGCCGTCCTTACCTGCTGCAGATAATCAAAAGCATGAGGATTTGGGTTAGCATCAACCGGGCCACCAGTCCATAATGTTTGCTCGTTCAGCTGGATGAGTTCTTCATCAGGCCTGCCGAAGACCATAGCCCCCAACCTTCCATTTCCTACTGGCAGTGCTTCGTTCCAGTCTTTGGCCGGTTGCTTGTACCACAATATCAAATTCTTCTTTTGTGCACTTACCTCTTGCACTAAAAGTAAAAAAAAGACGATATACCCAATGCTTCTCATATCTACAGTTTATATCCGATAATAATACGAATTCCAGTTTAATTTTGGCGTTCTAAATAGAAGGCCATATCATGATTATGATACGGCCAACTATTGTACCCTTCGTCGAAGTTTATCCGGGTATGTTTTTAAGCAACCTGCAAAGGTATCCACCTCCCCAAATCAGTCAGAGAGGTGGATGTAATTTTAGCATTCTTCGTACCGGAATACACCGTCTTCCTCCATTACTAGCCTCAACGGCTCGCCATTGTCCTCAGCGGTATAACCCTGCATTGCTGCTTCAATAAAATATGGGCTCACTGGAACTGTAAGCAAGGTGTTGATTTTATGGAATATTTCACACGGCGTTCTTGTTTCTGCAAAATATCCCGAACGGACATGATTTCCAATAGATCTTTCACCAACTGTAAAGTATTTTCGAAGTTCGGAATTTCATCCTAGTCCGGAAATTCATCTTCCAGTAATCTAAATAACTCCTCCTCGTTACCGTTTTCGTCAACCTGATAATAAGTATGCGCTATTTTGCCCCTTTCGTATTCTTTGTAAACGGCAATTTTTACTACCGTTTCATCTTCTTTTAGTGGAAAAAAGCTTTCTGCGTTACCGTCCCCCAGTGCTTCAGTAATCCTATCCAGCTGATTACCGGTATAGGGAGGCTTTATTAGACTTTCTACGTCAGCTACAAAATGGTAAGGCGCACCAATTAAATAATTAAGTTGTTCTGCAGTATACCCTTTAGCCATTCTGAGCATCATTACGCGGTAAAGTGTTTCCAGTTGTATTGCCTGGATGTCTTGAATAGTTTTCATTGTTGTTTTAATTTAAAGGTTTGATAATTGGAAAATTTCTGGCAATGCGCGGCCATAACGCGTTTTTTCATCATTTCATTCATCATTAAAATTGATTGTTAAGATTTAAACTGAAAGCAATACAGTACTGCTATCCGGCAAGATGCAGGATAAGCATACCCGTGTTTGCGTGCTTGTTTGATTTTAGCCGGCACTCTTCGACAATTGAGATTTCGGCTACATACCGGGCAACAAGTACATCATGTGCGCTGCAAGTATTAACCTTTTGGTAACCAGAGATGGATTGAATTTTACCGTAAGCGGTATTGATTTTCTTCTTTTTCATGTGGATACTATTGATTTAAGTTTTTCAATAGAACCTTACAAAAAGCTGGGATAGACCCTATGGAGATACAGGTCCGGCAGCAGTTCTTGTAGCCTAAACATACCCGGTGACAGCGGGGAATAGTAAAAACTATTCGGAACACTACAATAAGCTGCGCCGGACCTATATTTTGCAAATATAGATATCCGGTGCTCTACTTACACTCGTGTCCGTAAAATTGTCACATTTGTCTAGACGAGGTTCTTTAAATAGAACACCTCAAAATTTTTATGAAGTGTTATAAAAAATACGTTTTCTTTAACTTGTATTCATATGTGTTTCTTTTGATGACACTAATGTAGTAATTAAATTTTAAATACACAATAGGGAAATTATTTTTTCTTTTGAAACTTTTTAAATGTCAAAGTTCACTACATCACCTTGATGTTTCTCCAACCGCCAGCCCAACTTTTGGAGCACATGGAGGGCGTTGAAATGTTCTTCATTATCATAATCCCCATCCAGAAATGCAACATCACTCATACTTGCCAGGTCAAGGTCTATTTTACCTTCACAAACGATCAGTTCACATAAGCAGTTAACAATTAACAGTATGGAATCTGAAAACCAATAAAACTTATCGTTAAAATCCATATCAACTGCATATTCCTCCTTGATTGGTCTGAAGAGATCCAGTTCCAGATCATAGTAAAATTCTATGGCCAACTCTTTGATTCTCTTATCCTCAATTACGGTATAACCATCCAAATTATATAAATTAGCTATTGACATTTCTGCCTTTCCAATATCAAAAATGATATTTTTAACGACAGTCATCCATTCATTGTCATAGCTATTCAACAGTGCAATGGCATGGTCATCCAACAGGTCAACATTAATTTCCCCTTTTAGATCAGGGAAATCCGTTTCAATGATAACTTTATAGGAATTAAAAAGATACGCCAAATAACACTCATCTAAGACACTAATCACTAATGGAAAAATGTCCTCTTTTTCGTAACTAGTTATTGCCATTTGTTTATTTTTTAAATTCAGCTCTGTGCTTCCAACAGCGGCATTTAGGGTAAAAACCATCTGATTTTCATCATTTTTTTATATATCAACCCACCTACGCTGGCCAACAAAATGAGCCCCGCCAGCGGCCATTTCCACGAAGGAGAGCTTTTCTTCACTATTGCTTTTTGTTGCAAAATATGCTTATCCTTTAGCGCAATGGATACCTGCCGTTCACTTTTATCTGTTTGTTCAGCGGTCAGAACGGCAGTTGCCATCCTGCTTCCTTTAGCCATTCCTTTCACCTCAATCTTTTCGGCTTCGCCAGAGAAACCTTTATCCGGAGAAAATGAGATATTGCCTTTCGGCCAAATCTGTACGTTATAATCCAGCGACCCTGTAGCTTTGGAAAAACTAAAGGCTTTTGAATTACTTTTCAAGTTGCGCTTGTCCAGCAAGTCTAGCGATCCCTCCTGGCTCAGCAATTCGCGGCTCTTTTGTGTTTCCACATTGGTATTCTTCATCAAACCACAACTGCTTAGCAGTAAAATCATTATGCATAGCTTTTTCATTCTGTCCTCCTTCCTGCCCTCACCCAGTCGGCAATACGATAAATCGTCCTGATGTGTCTGCGCCTTCTAAAAACCCCTTCGCCTTCTCTCCCACCCTGCAAACTGGTATTTCCTTCAATGCTTACACACCAATTGCCATCCATACGTTCAATCATACCTACATGAGCAATGCGCTTCAATTCAGGAAAGTAGATGCCCAGAATGTTTGCGGGTAATGCAGACCTTGCCAATCTGGATACAGGGAAAAGTGCAGGCGACCAGCCAGTCCTTGGTTGCGTAAAACCTTCCTGCTTGAACAGATAACTAATGAAGGCCGCGCAATACGGGTCACCTCTTTTCAGACCAGCTACTGCCAGGTATTCTTCTACACGTGCACCGTCATTTTTGCCGCTTCTCTCTTTCACCCCAATTTCGGCTATAGCCAGTTTTAACAGCGCCTGGCGGCAGTTTATCTCATCCGGTCGCATCACAGAACTACTGCGCTTTTGTGTTAACAAATTGCGGCCAGACATCCCAATGCTGCCAGCAAGAGCGAGACAAAGGATAACCAGAAAAAATGGAGTTGTTGCCATGTTATTAAAGTGTTAAATAGTGAAATTAAACTGTTCAAATGCGGAAGTCCCAGCAACTCCCAGTATAGCTGCTGCAACCACCAGCATATGGCCAGGATCAGCAGAAATACAATAAGACTTAGGATAACCAGCATCCAGATGCCCTGGTCAACGGTACCAGCATTAGGATCTGCCTGGTGAATGTAAACTGGAAAAGTAAACCAAACCAATATTAGAAGCATAAACAAAAGCACTGATTTCCAATGTGTTTTAAACTCTTTGGCCTTTGGCATTTCAGAAAATATGGGTAATAACCTGCCTTCAGGTATAATCACCCTTAAGGATGTACCTTTCATAATTTTATTTTTAGATGTTTTGAAATAGTTTTGGATTAAGAACCCGGCAGGCTCAAATTCCTGCCGGGATTCTTTGGGTTACTCTAGCAAAGTAAAGCTCCCAGCGTATTCACTGTTGGAAACGGATTTACCGTCAACCGAACTGAAATATAAATAAGCGTGGAAAAGGTTTCCTACTAGAGAATAGGGCATATCAAATACCGCTGTCTCAGCACTTCTTTCAGCACTTTTCAGGTAAAACACTCTTTTACCATTGGTAGCACTGTAAAAAACTATATTTAATTTGTCTTTAGGATCGGAGAATTGCTCCTGTCCTGCCCGACTGCGCATCACCCAGGTTAATGACACCTGCGCATCAGCCAATGCTGTCAACGTTAGCCTGTTGCCTCCGTCTATTGCATTTTTTGGCTTAGTCAACATCACTTTAGGAAAATCCAGTTGATAAGCTGGATAAACACCGGTGATCACACTGTTAATTTGATCCTGAACCGCAGCATTTACAGGACTTAGATTTTTCCTGCTGGTGTAACCGAGGTTCACTATTGGTGCCATACTGTTAAAAAATGTGGTCACCATACCGAACCTCATCTGCTGATCCAGCTGCGCTGGGGTTCGTTCTTTTGTGGATGGTTCAGGGGCGCTTCTTCCCACTGTTAGATCGCGCCACCTGGAAACCACCACGTCTCCAATTTTGCCATTGAATCTCCCGACTCTACCTGGCCTTAGTATTGCCATAATTGTAAAAATTAAGGTTAATAAATCTGTTAATTCCAAGCCTTGTTCTTACCGGTAACTTTAAACTTGTGATACAAACGTAAAAACAAAAATCACAACTTCCTACAGTACAGACGGTTCAGTCGTCGTTTGTCGTCGTTTGTCGTCGGGGTTCGTCATTTGTCGTAATAGCAAATTACGATTCATAAAAAAACCCTGCATTTCTGCAGGGCCAGGTGAAAATGTTCGATGTATATACTATGATTTATTATGGTCGTTTTTCCGGAATAACTTAGCTAGTTTTTTGGTTATATTAAAATTAAAAACAGGCCAATATATGTGTACTTATTTATACAACTCTGCTAATTTGGCATCCAAAGCAGCACCTCTCTAACCGATTGCAATAATTTTAGCGCTTACTTATGCCTCGGATGCACGAGCCATTGCTTGTGTGTCGATATATTCCTGAATGTTCGCCAGTTTACCATTTCGAACGGTAATCGCGAAGACCCAATGGTCTACGAACGGTTTGTTCGTGGCTTTCACTACGCCTGTTGCGGAGCCGATCACCAAAACCCGGTCTCCCTGCGCTACGTATTCAGGGGGTTCCGGATAGGTCATATCGATCCCCGAAGATTTTTGAAGCACCTCCGCCAATCCTGTGTGCCCACGGTATTTTCCGGCCAGTATCCAGTCTTCTCCCGGAATCATCCACTCCATATCTTCGGCAACCAGTGCCTGCAAGTCGGCACCGTTACCTTTTCCTAATGCCGTAAAAAAATCCTTCACGACCTTAATATTTTCCTGTGCTGTTATGTCTGTCATCTTTATTGAGTTTATGATTTTAAAAAAATTTGACCAGGTCCTGAAAGATCAATTTGCCCCAGTTGTTTCCATGAGCCTGTACGAGCAGTCCACCTTGGGCAAGCCCACCAAGTTGAACTGGCGCGAAACCAAGATCTTCCGCAAGTTCAGCAATCTCCACTGCTGCGTCAGCATCGTCACTTGACAGGAATACTACGCGCTTACCTCCATGCACGCCCGGGTCCTGTTCAAGAATACCAGCAACCAAATGATTAAAGCCCTTAACCAGCCTTCCGCAGTTGAAGGCCTGCGCAACGAATTTGGCAGAAGGAAGGCCGTTCAGCTGTTCAGATGCCACGCCGTAGGCATTGGTTACATCAACAATAATTTTCCCCTCCCAGCTTGGCAGCGCCTTTGCGACTTCCTGGTGTGACTCGAAACGGACAGCTAAGAAGATAACGTCCGCCTTGATGGCATCTTCCAGCGTTGCAGGAACGATTGTGGGCCCTATTTCGGCTGCATCGGCTGCAAAGCTTTCCGGGTCGCGGGTGGTTGCTACAGCCACCTTGATACGATTGCGGGCAAAGGCTTTGGCCAGGGCCTGGCCGATCTTGCCGAATCCAATGATCGCGTAGCTCGTTATATTGTTTTCTGAATTACTCATTTTAAAATTATATTAATAGCACGGATTTAAAACCCGCGCCAGGTTAAAAAAAAATTATTTAAATTATTTAGACAGATAGGTCATACCGCCATCAATAAGGAGTTCAGCACCCAACATAAAGGAAGAATCGTCAGAAGCCAGGAAAACCGCGGTTTTACCAATATCCGATGGCTGACCGATCCTACCAATTGGCATTTGATCGGCGAAGTGTTTCTTTAAAGCTTCCATTTGTTCTGCGGGAACAAACTTGTCAAATGCCGGTGTATCTGTTGTGCCTGGCGTGATCACATTTGCCCTGATCTTCCTGTCTAAAAGGTCGCTTGAAAAGCCTTTGGCTAAATAGATCACGGCCGCTTTTGCAGCGCCATAAAGCGTAAAATTTGCATAGGCCCGGTGCGCCGCATTTGACCCTATAAGGATTACAGACCCTCCATCCTTCATATGAGGTAGCGCTTTTTGAACGGTGAAGTAAACACTTTTCAGGTTTAGATCAATGGCTTTATCAAACTTGGCTTCGTCAAAAGTTGCCACAGTTCCTACTGCCCCAGCACCTGCATTGGCTACGATCACATCTATTTTACCAAATTTCTCAGCTGCTGTTGCGTACACCATTTCCAAGTCGGCAAAATTCGTTACATCTGCGTTTATACCAATAAAATTATCTCCAAGTTGAGCCACGGCACGATCTAAAGTTTCCTGGTTTCTACCTACAATCACTCCTTTGGCACCTTCATTTTTAAATTCCTGGGCAATGCCCAATCCAATACCGCTATTACCACCTGTAATAACCGCAACTTTATTTTTTAATCTACTCATGATTTTCGTTTTAAGATTAACTCAAAGATGCAGCCCTGCAAAGGACTAAATCTTAACATAAATCATTAAATATTCTTACCAAATATCAATCATCTCCACTTTCCATCTAAGAGTCTTAGCGAATAGTGTATTGTTGAATAGTGAATTTATTGTGCCAACTTTAAAACATCCTGTGGATTCGACACCTACAACCGGGAGATACGGGTCCGGCAACAGTTTCGGCTTCGTCATTTGTGTTCGAAGCAAAACATAACCCATAAAAAAAACCTGCATTGTTGCAGGGTTGGGTAAAATAATAGTTAAGATTAAATAAGTCTTGTGATACAAAGGCGTTTGCTATTGTAGTAACAGCAATAAATTTATTTGCCATTGTCTGGTTTTATCTTCTTTGGAAGTCCTTTTAGCTGATCGTTTTTCAGCGCATTATCAAGGGTCTCTGGTCTAAATAATGCTCTCCTACCCATATAGTGGTCAGGAATAAGCGATTTGGCATGCTGCCATCGTTGGACCTGGCGCTTGGATACTTTGCAGATGTTAGAAACGTCCACTACGTCAAGATAACCATCTATGGTTATTTCTTTTAATATCGGTTGCGGCGTCGCGTGCGATCCGGACAATAGATCATAAATTTTGTTAATGCAGCAAACCATTTCGGTAATTCGCTTTAGTATTTGTCGAAGCATAATGAAGTTGGTTTAGGTAATATTCGATTATATGTAATTACATTTTTATATTGCTAAATCTTTTGTGGCCAAGAGGAAAGGGCAATTATCAAATCAATAAAAATTAAAAGACCTGCAAACCTGATTGGTAAACAGGCCTGTAATAACCATCTATATTTAGCTAATTTTAATTTTACCAGAGGAATTTTCCAGTGTAGAACGTATTGGAAATGTTTTTACGATCAGCAGAAATAAATGCCACGTAAGTATGTACCACTATATTCTTAACAAATGGATCGAGCTCCAAGATATCCTTACCTTTAAGCCTTTTTTCACCGTCAAGAATATAATACGCCTCGCTATTGGCAGGACAATAAGCTAACAACATCACCTTGTCAACGCTGCTCATTCCACGTAAAATGAAGTTGGGATTCCATGTAAATTGCAATCCCTTGTTTACAACTTCCACCGTCACATCTTCAAGTACAGGTATTTTGCCCTTACTAAAACTTGCCAGAGCATAATCGATGTATTGGTCAGGATATTGCCCAACAACAGCATTACGCCAGTTCACAGACGTAGCTACATTATATGCACTGGAAGTAGTGCCCTTACTAACCTGCTCAAAACCAATCCTGACAAATGGCAGAACCGGAGCTAACAATGCGGTGACCAGCCGCGTTCGGTTCCGGACGGGTAATTGGTTTGGGGTAGGTTCGTTCGTAGTGAACCCAATTTCCCTGCTAACTAGCTGTCCATTTAAAATATAGGTATTGGTCTTTCCAATTTTACCAGTTGCAATTCTTTGTCTTTTCTTTCTGATTGCCATGATGATTTGATTTATGTTCAACATTTAATAATTTAAAATTTTAAAAGATCTCGGACCACTCTTGTTCTGGTTTACTCCCAGTGATGTCTTAATACTAATAGTTCCTGGCTAGCCTTTGGGCAGAGTAAAGTTCGGATACTGGTTTCTCCAGCCTACCCAAACCCTATTCAGCATATACTGAAGGCCTTCTCAATTCAAGACATGAATGGGAGGAAACTGGGAGAAGACTGGGAGGATTCCGCAATCATACTAAGAAGAGGGTAAATCCGAATCTTCATCGTCCGGACCTAATATGTCTAGAAGAACCCGAACCCGTTGCCTTAATGTTTTTCTCACTCGGAGGTCATCCAATGCTTTAGGATATTTATTCTGTATACTGTCTTTAGATATTTGGACTCCCTTGGCAAGACGAACATTTTTATGCAGAAATTCGTACATGTGAGCTTTTTGCTTAAAATGTGTGATCTGTCCCCGCTCCTGTAAAAGGTTCCAGCCCAAAGTCTCCTTCAAATTAAAGTTCATAACAATAAACCCAGCCTTCTCCAATTCCCGATACTCCGATTCTAAGCGCATTTGTCTCATTCGATTAAATTCTATCTTTTTAATAACCACTTCCTCAGCAGCAGTTTTTACCGATCTCATCCAGTGATCATAAGCAACTTCACCATGTTCCTGCAAAACCCTAATAGAAAGTAGCTGCTCTTCTGCCTGATTTTTTGAAACCGCATAATCCCATTCTTCATCTAATCTTGGATGATAGGGTTGTACAAAAATTTCGATAAAATCCTGGGTATTAAAATTAAGGTATACTAAGGTTGACAATAGTTTTTGCCGCGAATTAAAAGCGGGTTTATTGACGCAATTTCTATATAGATACGAAACAACGGTCTGATAATATTCCAACTCCTGGTACGATTTTATTTTGTACCCAATTTGGTTGAGATACGTACTAACAACCTGGACAAGTTCGGGCTCAGTATCGCTGTTTCCGATCGCTGCAAGTATATCCGAGACATCTTTCACATAGCTTCACAATACATGAACTAAATAACATGAACAAGGGTTCCAAGCTGAATTAAAATACTTATTGTATTCTTTGTAAACACAATCGTTGATGCGATAAACTGCTATCTCAGAATTCACATTACGTTCATGAAATTTGTCAATACTGGAGCTGTGTACATGTAGATCAAAATTAATTGAACTGAAATATTCTCTAATTGATTCCTCAGTTGTAAGAGATTGAACATGATTACGGATTTGCTGCCTGATGGTGGCATGATCCTCCGAAAATTGACTTTCAAAATCTGATTGATTCAGATGGTTTGGTTGATGTTGATTGTTATCGAAAATAGTCGAATAACGTGAGAGCGCATTAAGTTCTTTTATCATACGGTGACTATATTGGTTAGGGTTTATAGCAGTTGACACCTACTATTAAATTAACAATACCAAAGCTAAACAACTAAAAATTATTTTGCAAACAATTTTTATTAATCACTAAACCATTGTATTGCATCATTAAACAATATTTTGGTTATATAATACCGCATTATGACAATTATAATAGCTTAAATAAATAAACAACCTTTATCAACCAAATACAACCATTAATCATGAAATAACAAATATTTCCTATTATGAAATCTTAAAACCGCTTTTTTAGCGCCGTAACTCGCGATATTTCGCCAATTAATCTCATAAGTTAAATTGGTAACACCCAGACATTTATTGGTTAGTTTTACTGGAAAAAAAAATCTAGCAAATGAAAGATTTACACATATGTATTATGTAAAGGCAAAATTTTGACAATAAATTTCTGAGGTTTACGTCAAATTTTTGATTTGTGGGGGCTGCTGATGTTCGATAAAACCAAAATTGCCGACAGCCTTAGCCAGCATGTTTTTTATTCGGTTATTTTCTGTTGAGATTTTGAAGAAGAGTTTTGAAACGACAGGTTGCGCAGTTAAAGGGCAGTAGTGTGCAAAGCGGTAGATATTTTCCCTTAGCACCCTGAGAACGTTGTTCATAGAGGAGAATATTTAGATTTTAGTAATTAATAGTGGAGCTGAACATGACTAGCTTACCAAAGCTAATCATCATATTTTAATTGGTCTAGTGGGCTACTTGGTGAGTTCTATTCATGATGACGTGGTTAGTTAATATAAACATAAAAACGTATCAAAGTCCAGAAACGCTACACCGTGAGTCAAGAATATATATTCCTAATATTCTGGCTACTACTAGGCATGCGACAATACTATGATGGCGCTATGTTTGCGTCCCTAGGTTAAATGCGTACTTTTTCTGTTCATAGACTTGCACTGCTAGAGCAAGTTTACGAATCTCAGCAAGCTCTTCTTGTGCAACATTGCCGCTTCCTTTAGCCATCAGAGGATCAATTTTAGCCATAACTGCCTTGAAATCGGCGTCACTTATTATAATATTCTTTTGGTCCATGGATATCTAAAATTGAATTCCAAAATTATCAATCACTGCTGACATACTGTTGTCATTCCTGTGATTAATTTTGAAAAAAATAAAATATGAAAATATCAATTAAGGTCTTGATATTGGTCACCTGCTCAGGGTTTCTTATCTCGGCGAAACCTATTAAAATCAAAAATCATATGCAAGCAAAAGGAACATTTGAAGTAAAGCTGAGTCCTGCAGAGGGACTTGGTTTGGAAAAAGAAGCCGGTGTTAGCCGGATGACGATTGACAAATCCTGGAGTGGTGGTATTACGGGTACTTCAAAAGGATCCATGTTGATGAGCACTACGGAAAGCACTGGCGCAATGGCTTATGTAGCCCTGGAAAAAGTAGATGGCAAGCTGGGCGGTAAGGCTGGCAGCTTCTATTTTTCGCACACAGGTACAATGATGAAAAGTGATGCAACCAGCGGGGTATTGAAGATTGCAGTGGTACCAGATTCAGGTACGGGCGAACTTGCCGGGCTAAGCGGTGAACTTTCGATCAATATTGATGCAAAAGGGGGACACGCTTATACGTTGGAATACCAACTGCCTTAGGATCAAGTTTTAGTACAGCTGTGATATACCTCTTGCTCCGCTGAAAAAAATAAAAGCCTGCAATCATACAATTCGCAGGCTTTACAATAGCTTAAAAATTAAGCTCTTCAGCGGTCAGGGGTTCTGGTGTTTTCTCAGGATCAAATGGATCGTAGTAATAGACACCATGCTTTTTGTATAATTTTAGCTGCTGTTTTACCCTATCCCTTAATCCGCCTAAGTCTTTATTCTCCTTTTTGGTCCATGCCGTTTCCGCCAGTGGCCGCAAGGCGTGGGAACAGCATATACTGGAGCTTTGCTTTGGAAACTATCATTTCTGTCCATAACGCTGCCTGTACACCAAGAATTTGATTTCGCTGGCCTAATTGTACTGGAAGGTTATCTACTGAAAAGTTATACAGTTTATCCAGTGACACATAGTCCCCCTGCCATTTTCTGCCGTAATGCTGGGCACTGTCCTGTACAAAATCCAGGTAAAAGGGTAAGCGGGGACATAACACCAGCTGAAATCCCTTATCCAGTGCTTTTTTTAACTGCTCAGGTTTGTCGTTTCTCCACCAGAATATGATCGTCTTATCTTTAGGCAGTCCGGCATCAACCGCCTCATCCCACAGCAGCACCTTGTTGTTAAGCTTATATACAGAATCGGCCATACTTCTGGTAAAATAATGCTCTACCGCTGACAGATCTTTCAGTTTATGCTGCACCATCATCTGCTGAACTGAAGAATGTGTGTTCCAGCTTTCATTGCCGTAATTAACCTCATCGCCGCCAAGATGGATCATCTGCGATGGGAAAAGGGCATCGGTTTCTTTCAATATCGTGTTCAGGAAACTATAAGTAGCATCTTTGCCCGGGTTAAAAGTGAAATCGGGATACAACTTTGAACCTCCACCGCTGAATGCCGGATATGCCTTGTTCGCGGCAGAAGCATGTCCTGGCATATCGATTTCAGGAATAACCTCGATAAAACGTTGCTTTGCATAGGCGACTACTTCCTTGATATCCTCCTGAGAATAGTACTGCGCCACTGCGTTGGAATCGGTATTAGATTCGTTGCTGTTGCGGGCTTAATGTTTTAATAGCCTCCTGGATCAACCTGTTGCTATCATTCGCTTCTACAAGTTCATTTGTATCATCATGAAATGAAATCATGTTAAGCGGTACCTCTTCCAGCAGACGACCCTCTCTTGCTATTTTACGTAAATGGCTTAAAGCTTTATTCTTGGCGATAACGAAAATAAAAACCTCAGGATTATCTACTACCGCGAGCGTTCTTCTGTCAGTCCAGATTTTGAGAAAACATCGTGCACCAGCTCTTCGGCTACATCGTCAGATTTGGCTATATTCCTGATAAACCGAAACAGGCGATTTTTATACTGATTAAAAAAAAGTTTAAAAGATTCTTCATCCCCTTCCGAGATCTTTTTAAAGAGCAGCTTTTCATCATGTAATTTAACAACAGTCATGAGGGTTTGAAATCACTAAGATAGTGATTTGAACAACGTTCGACTTTGAATGGTCATTTTATTTTGATGTTTTCTTAACACATAAAAAAAGTATGTTGGAATAGCGTTAACCCTTTCTGATCATAAAATTAGATCAACGACGAATTTATACTGACTCTTTCGCTGCCAATTGAATTGCCTCCCGTATACGCAGATAAGTTCCGCAACGACAGATATTACCGGCCATCGCATCATTGATATCCTGTTCTGATGGGTTTTTATTCTCCCGAAGCAGTACCGCAGCCGACATGATTTGTCCTGCCTGGCAATAACCACATTGAGAGACATCCAGCTCAAGCCATGCTTTTTGCAATGGGTGACTGTTAGACGCGGACAAACCTTCAATGGTCACCACTTTCTTGCCCTGGGCGCGGCTTGCTTTTGTAACGCATGAGCGTACTGCCTCTCCATCAAGATGAACTACACAGGCACCACACTGTGCAACCCCACACCCATACTTCGTTCCTACCAGGCCGATATGATCCCTAAGCACCCATAATAAGGGTGTTTCCGGATCTGCATCGAGCTTGTAGATTTTCTTGTTAATATTTAGCGTAATCATATTTGGAATACTAAGATTAGAAAAAATCAAGAGTTAAACACTCCTTACATTACTTTGAGGCAATGCAAACGGCTGCTGGTAATAACGCTTTCCGGATGCCTTATACAACGCATTTGCTACTGCGCCAAACACAGGTGGAAAAGGTGGCTCGCCCAGTCCTGTAGGATCAATATCATTTTGCACAAAGGAGACATCGATCTTCTTTGGTGCTTCATGCATACGGATAACCCTGTATTTATGGAAATTATTCTCCTCAACTACACCGTCCTTATGCGTTAAACCACCATATAAACTATTCCCTATTCCATCTACAACTGCCCCCTGCACCATATTTGCTGCGGCGTCAGGGTTAATTACAATACCACAGTCAATAGCACTAAACACCCTTTCTATATAAGGCTCTCCATCTTTCAAAGTCAAATCAACCACATGGGCAGCGTAGGAATTATGGCAGAAATAGGCTGCTACTCCACGGCTGAATTTGTTATGTTCTGCGCCGTTCCAGCCAGATTTGCTCCTTACTAATTCAAGTACGCCCGCATACCTGTCAGCATCATATTCATTATTTTTGCCTACCGGATTTTCCTTCGCCCTCTTTAAGAGCTGCAAGCGAAAATCAATCGGATCTTTACCCATCGCTTCTGCAAGCTCATCTAAAAAAGATTGTTCTGCAGCCGCATTGAAATTTGATCGCGGAGCCCTGAATGCACCTACGGTAATGTTTGAAGGGATTTCCCAGCTCTCGGCCAGATAATTATCTACTGCACCGGCAGGAAACCTATTCGCATGAATGGCATGTTCAGGAATACCACCACCTTTTACATGGAATGCAAGGAGTTTTTTATTTGAATCTAAAGCAGCACGGTAAGTAGCTGTATACATCGGCCGGTAAATACCATATGTGGAATCATCCTCACGGCTGTATATCAATTTTACAGGTGCCTTAACTTTCCTGGAGATTAGCGCTGCTTCTACCAGATAATGTCCATATGCCCTACGACCAAAACCTCCGCCCATGCGGGTCATTTGAATTTCGATCTTTTCTGGGGGCAGCTTTAATACCTTTGCGAGTGTAGGTTCTGTCCAGCCTGGTGCCTGCAGTGGTCCAACCAGCAAAGCTTTTTCATCTGTTACGTGCGCAAAAAAGTTCATCGGCTCCATGCAATTATGTGCCAGAAAAGGAGCGTTATAAGTGCGTTCAATTATCTGTGCAGCATTCTTAAATGCAGTTTCCGGATCGCCATCCTTTCTCAGTTGCTGAGCAGGCTTTTTAGCATATTCCTGCATTTTTATCAGTTGGGTAGCGGTGGTTTCCAGTTCACCGGGAACAATTACTTCTTTCTTCCCTCCCCTTCCTCCCATCGTATCTTTTGTATCCCCTGCAGGCATCCACGCCACTATGAGTTTTTTACGGGCGTTCATAACTTCCCAGGTGGTTTTACCCACTACAACAAGTAAATCATTGAACGTCCGTACATCAAAGCCACCCTGTTCAAAGCCATCTTCAAATAATTTGACACTAAATACATCCTTAATTCCCGGCATTTTCAAGGCTGCCGAGGCATCAAAAGATTTGAGTTTCATGCCAAATGCCGGTGGGTGTTGTATCATGGCGATAAGCATACCCTCATGTTTATAATCCAGTCCAAAAAGCGGTTTGCCACTCACAATCTTTGCCCCTTCTACGTTTTTTTGGGAAGTTCTTACAACATTAAAATCTTTGACGCTTTTTAATTTTACCCCTTTCGGTACAGGGATAGCTGCAGCTTTAGCAGCCATCTCACCATAGGTTGCTTTTCTGCCGCTTTTATCATGATAGATCACCCCTTCCTTTGTAGTCAGTTCTTCAATTGGTACGCTCCAGCTTCCGGCCGCTGCAAGCATCAGCATATTACGCGCAGTTGCACCGGCCTCGCGAAGTGGTTTCCAATACATCCTCATCGAGTTGCTTCCACCTGTAAATTGAGGTCCTAACTTTACACTGTCGTGCGGCCCCATTTCAACTACTACTTTTTCCCAGTCTACCCCCAGTTCCTCTGCTACCATCATAGGGAGCGAGGTCATAACGTTTTGACCAAATTCTGGATTCGGGCAAACCAGGGTGACCATATTATCAGGGCTGATCTTTACATAGCCGTTAATTTCTGTCAATTGTAATACAGGTACTACGCCATCATTATTGGGCATTGCAAATTTTGCAAGACCGCTAAAATGAAGCATTAGTCCCCCTCCTACTAACAACGAAGTTTTCAGAAAGGTCCGCCTGCTATTGTCTGTTTTAATTTTTTCCATTTCGAATGCCTTCACGATTTAAAAATTAATTATTTCTCCTGTGGTGCATAAGCTCCGGTTTTTAGCCAGGTAATCCAGGCTTTTTTAAACTCGGCATGGCTCAATGGCGGAAGTGTTCGTCCTTCGCCGGGTTTCCAGCCAGCTAATACCAACCCGTCATCCGCATGCTCGATAAGTTTTTTGATATCTTTATGTCCGTTTTGTTTAGGATCAAGTAGCTGTTTAGCCAATTGATAGGCTGATCGCCCTTCAAAAACCATTTTCATATCTGCTGGTGGTAAATGCCAATTGGGGTTTCCTGGTGGCGTGTGCAATCCAGGTGTGTTTGTTGGCTGATGACAGTTTGAACATTTCATCGCATAAACCCCTTTCCCTTCGGCACCTCTCTTCGGCAACATCACATGAAGGTGGCTGTCATCACCCTGCAATGGAACGTCTCCCTGAGGATGGCAGTTCATGCAGCGCGGGCTCATCAGTACAGTATACACTTTTGCAAAAGCTGCTACCGACAGAACACTGTCTTTTACAATAGGTATTTCAGCATCTAATTTGGCTCTACTGCTATCAACAGCATCAGTTCCAAAAGCCATGATACCTACCAAAGATAATAGTATCATAATTACAAAAAGCGCTTTCCTATTACGCCTGGGTTTAGGATTGCAATTCAATTTCCCGTTCATACGCAAGAATTCATGTATCCTTTTCACTAATTTACTGATTATTGTAGAATTTATTTTAACATTTTTATGCGGATATTTGCTGCTTTTGGCGACGAGGTACGACTCAGCATCATTATAGCAGCGCTGTTAGAATCTAAATCACTGCTCTTTTATAATCCGTTATTTACAATTTCAGGAAATGATTTAATATTTAGGTTTAAAACGGTATGAAAGCGAAAAAAGCAATATTAAAAACGAATGGAGGGTTGTAAATAAAAATAAGCTAATAACCAACCTTGAGGCATCTGATAGTATTTTCTCCGTCTTTTATTGACACGGCATTAATAGCACCGTCGGTATGTAGGCTATTCACCAGGCGAATTCCGAACGCTTAATTGATACTGCTAAATGTGGCGGCAGCAGCGGCACCTGACGTTAGTGTTGTGGTGTCGCTGCCTGACTAGTTGCACTCTTCATTTTAACGGGCCTCACCAGAGTCGAAAACGTAAGTGATCCCATCTTCCATTTGCCGTTCTCCTTAAGGTATACTTCGGTAACCATAAAAGCATGCACTACTTCTTTTCCTCCCACTACGGCCAGGAGATCGATATCGTTTAAAAGGATGGCTGTGTTGCCAAAAATATTCACTGAGGCACCGTAAACTTCTGCCTTTTTGTACCAGATAAAGCCATCTCTGATAGTATTGAGTTCCTGTGTTTTCCCCCAGCTTCCCCCCATATGAACGAATACGCAGTTTTCAGCAAAAAGGTCGGTAAGTGACCCTACGTTTTTTTCCGCCATCCAGTTCCATTTAGTTTTTGACAGATCAAGTAAATCCTGTTCTTCTTTTACGCTGCTAGTTAGGGATGTTCCAGGTAATTTGGCCTGAGCGTGTGATACGTGTACGGTTGCGATACAAAGCATCAATCCGATTATTAGTGATTTCATCATTATATTTATTTTTTTATTACATGTGTATCTCTGACACTACTAAATGTTAATGCGAGCAATTTCCAATCCTGTGCCACTTTTGTATAAACTTCAGTGACGGTAAACTCCGTTACGGCATCATTGCCACGTACTTTTGCAGTAAGGGTTATTCGGCTCCAGACAACAGCAGTATTACCTACTAATTCTATAGCTGTATCATGAACATCTGCTTTTTTGTACCAGATACTTCCAGTCTTGATAATATCAAGTTCCTCGTTCTTTTTCCATGTGCCGCTCATGTGAACAAACTTTGCCTTGTCATGAAATAGCGGACTTAGCTTTTCGATGTTTTAATCGGACATCCATTGCCATTTGGCTTTGGAAATATTTAGGATTTGTTGCTCAGTTGATACATTTTGCGCAACGGCTAACTTTGCGCTCAGGAGGATTATTAAAACGCCGAAACTTAATTTTATCATATCTATTGATTCGCTATTTGGTTTTTGTTTTTTATTTCTCGAAGCAAAAAAACGTAAAATCGAATAAGAATCTGGGGTTTAAAGAATTAAAGCGAAAATCTGTGCATTAACACGAATAGTTGGGGAGTAGCGGTTCTATAAATAAGTCGGCTTGAATATAAGCTTAAACGTATACGCCATACATCTGTTCGTTTTGAAACTACCGTCCCAGACGCGATAGGTTTGCATAATTTACACCTATTATGTTCCTAATTATTTTTTTTGGAACTCCATTCTCATACTGAACGCTAATTGAATGCTTTGATTCCAAATTTATCATTACAAATCTTCCTGTAAATCGCATTAACTGAGCATCATTATCTTTGGCAACATTATGTCCGAATATGATTTTTTTAGATGATTCATAGCTCCCAAAATAATACTCTATATCATTCTTTATAATAAGATAATTGGAAGTATTAACCGCAGTAGCGGCTTTCTCTCCTTCTGCAGTTATAATATATGGCTTCAATGGAACGAATAGATAATGTGTACTGTCATTTATGTTTTGATGAATGGGTTTGCTCCAGTCTGCTTTCCATTGTAATTTACTGACTTGAGAAATTGTGTTCGTGAGTTTATCTTCTATTCCCCGATCAACAAACAGTTTTTTTGCGTTTGATAATTCCATTAATTGGCTTTTTGCGACCTGCCTGTGATTTGAATTTATTTCTTGAGAGGTTCTTTGCCGATGTATAAACATGTCTTTTGAACATTGCACGGTACTGATTGCACATAACAGAATGACAAAAATAAATCGAGCGTTATTTATTTTCATATATTTAGATTTAGTTCCAAATTAATAGATAGACATTACCTAAATATCAACAACATAATATTTTACACAAAAACTCAGTTGACCGTGGTCAAATGAAAATAACAGTAGTATCGAACATACAAATTAGTACAATGAGCGTAATGTTCCGCCACTTGTCCACATTTTACCGTATTTAGTTAGATCAAAGACAGAATTTATAACTCTACCTTTGACGTTAGCAATAACTCCCAATACTGTCAAATGATCAAAGAGGAAATTCATTTATCTGAATTAGCTGGTAGCCGTTATGGATTGGTTATATCACCAATGCTAGCATCGTTTATTCCGGTTGAAGATGTAACGGTACCGTTTGAGCCACATCGGCACGACACTTATGGTCTTTTCCTTTTAAGATCTGGTGCAATGACCATGGTAGTTGAAGACCAGGAAGTCAGTATGCAAGGCCCATCCCTACTAATGGTACAGCCTGGTCAGGTGCATCAAATTGCTCACTTAAACGAGATTTCAGGATGGGTGATGTTTTTTGACGGAAAAAATTTAGATACTAAGACACGATCCATTACAGAACAAGCCATTGAAAAAATCGCATTCTTTATGCTGAATGATAGTGAACTGTTATTTATGGACCAGCTGCTGCTTTCTGTTTATAATGCCTCGGCAGAAATTGTAGTAGGGCCATTCCAAACTCAATTAATACATGCGCTGACTAACGCTCTTTTTTACCAGATCGCAAATATCCATTTATTACGCCAGTCCTCTGCAACAAGTTTCACTTCGCGACCTACTCAAATCGTACAGCAATACAAAGACCTGATCAAGACGCATTTCAAAGGCCTAAAACGCCCTGCAGCTTATGCAGCACTTCTCAATATCTCCGTTAGTCATTTAAATGATACTGTTAAAACACTAACAGGCTATTCGGCAACTTTTCTTTTACAACAGGAAGTGATCGGTGAGGCCCAACGTCAGCTAAGATATACAACAAGAACGGGTAAGGAGATCGCTTTTGATTTAGGCTACAACGATCAGAAATACTTTATCCGCTTATTTTCGAAAGTTACCGGACGTTCACCATCTGTTTTCAGAAAGACTAGCAAAACGCAGAACAGGGGTTCAATCATAAATTCCTGGATTCAAGATCTGGAACCGTAACAATCCAACACATAAGCTAACATGAAAGAGAAAAAGATTTTAGTTACTGGTGCAAGTATTGCCGGGCCAACCCTGGCTTACTGGCTCAACCGTTATGGTTATAAAGTGACCGTTGCCGAGCGGGCTCCTGAACTTAGGTTAGGTGGCCAAAATATTGATGTGAAAGGTCCTGCACAGGAAATAGCCCGTATGATGGAAATCGAAGATATTATCCGGAAAAAAAATACAACGGAAGCAGGCTTACGCTGGGTGAATACTGAAAACAAAACAGTCGCCGAATTTCCAAAAGAAAGTTCGTTAAGCATGACCCAGGAACTGGAAATCCTTCGTGGAGATTTGGTTCAGATTCTTTATGATCATACGAAAAATAATGTTGAATACCGCTTTAACGAATACATAAATGCCCTTTCACAAACAGAGACCAGTGTAGAGGTTACCTTCTCTGGCGGCAAGACCGAATCATTTGACCTGGTGCTTGCGGCCGAAGGAATCGGTTCGAATACAAGGAAACTGGCTTTCCCCGATCAACCTGTATTTAAATATCTGGGATTGTATACGGCATATCTAACAATAGCAAAAGCACCAACAGACAGCAGCTGGGCACGGTGGTGTAATGCTAAAGGCGGAATTGTCTATTTAATTCGACCGGATAATTACGGTGGAACGAGGGCTTCAATTACTTTTACGGCTGAAGAGAATCAATACAAGGGTCTTTCAATGGAAGAGCAGAAATCAGCACTCGTAGAACGCATTCAAGGCAGCGGCTGGGAGTCGGATCGATTAGTTAGTGAGATTAAAAAAACCAAAGATCTGTATTTCGACAAAATAAGCCAGATCAAAGTCCCAAAATGGAGCGAAGGCAGGATTGCCATATTAGGCGACGCTGCATATTGTGCCACGCCAATTGCCGGTAAAGGCACCGATATGGCCATGGCGGGAGCTTATATTTTAGCAGGGGAACTCGCTAAGGCAAAAACCTACAGGGAAGGATTTGATGCCTATGAAAGTAAGATGCGACCTTACGCGGAAAAATGTCAAAAGCTTCCGCCGGGAATACCCGGGCTGGTTTATCCGCAATCAAACTTTGGAGTAGGCGTTTTGAACGGATTGGTGTCTCTGATAGGAAGCAAACCGGCAAAATGGATGATTGGGCTTTTCGGTTCTCACAAAAAAGAAGCTAAACGGGAGATAACTCTCCCGGATTATATTTTTGATCAAAACTGATACATCCCCAAGGACATTATCCAGGGCATCGAAAATGTGCTATGGGCACTAATTGACGGTAGTTATAATATTTCACAAGGACATACAATATCATTTAACGAACCTACAAATTATCCACCTGTAAGTTTCAACAAAACCTGCCTCCCTGCCTCAGCTTCTGCTGCACCCGCCACATCTGAAACAATGTCAAGCATGTGTGCAAGCTGATCGGTTGTTAACCCTGTGTTCATACTGATCCCCATGTGACCCTGAAGCTGCGCTTCCACACCGCCCATACTGGTCAATGCCGAGACGGTAACGAGTTCCCGTTCCTCATTGCTGAGGACCCCACGACTAAATATATCTGCAAACAAATGTTCTTTAAGAAACACTTCAATAACAGGAACATACGCTGCATATCCTGTTTTGGGCCCTGTTTCTGGTTTTCCGGTTAAGGTTTCAAGATTTTTTTTACCCAGTTCATATCTATTTACATTTTGGTCCAGAACAATTGGTTCTACTCCGGCAGGATCGTTAATGCCTTTTGCTTTTCGCTCTTTTGCAACAGCTTCTAATGAATTGATGGCATTGAGGCTTCGTGGAAACCCGCAGTAGGCCGCCAGTTGTACCAATATTTCTTTAATTTCGCTGATGCTTAAACCAGCATCCAGCCCTTTATTCAATTCAGATTTGAGAACGAGCTGGTTACCTTTGGCAGTAACTGCTGAAATAGCCGCTATACTCTTTTGTTTTTTGTCTAAAAATTCTTTCATTACAGAGACTGTTTGTCCGTTTAGATAAATATCATCTGTTACCTTGCCAAGCCACACCACAGCACCATGATCTGCATTTGGACCGATGGCAATATGCGACATCCTGCTATCTGGTGAGGCGCCATGCCAATGCTCAATGTTAGGAAGGCAGGTTACTGCATCACCGGTATGCAATATTCTCTTTGGCTTTCCTTTTTCCTGATAGAATGCTGTCCCTTCTGTGACGACCAATATCTGTCCGCCTGCATGGTAATGCCAGTTGCTTCTGGCACCAGGCTCAAAGCTTACACTACCTACTGAACAATTGAGACCATTTTGTGCATTGGTATACATTTTTACTGAAGTATTGCCTGTGAAGTTTGAACTGCTGCTCGCTGGAGTCGTTGAGCTAGCTTTAACAGGTACTTTTTTGTTCTGGGCATTTACAGCAGTTGCAGTGCAAAGCATAAGAAATGATGTACCGACAAGGCAGATGATTGAGTTGTTCATAATTGATATTTAATAATCTGATAATCATTGGTGCAGCTACTATTGCACCAATTTTAGCTTACGTAACCAGGCGTCGATTTGTTTTGTGACCTCGATTTCTTTATTGCCTTCCATCACAAATAATATATCGTCCCGTTCAATCCCACCAGTGGTAGAATACCCTTCCCGTATAGTACTTGATGGAGCAAGTTCCTTAACGGTTTGAAAAGTACTGCCTATGCCATATCCCGCATTAGTATTAAAGGGGACAATAGTCTTTCCTTTAAAATCATATTGTTTAAGGAAGCTTTTAATAGGTGGAGGCAATTGCATGCCCCAGGTGGGAAATCCAAGATAGATCACCTCATACTGTTCTATACTATCAATTTTTGTTTTGAGCGGAGGCAGAAAACCGGTAGAATTTTCATTGGCCACCTGGTCTACGATTTTTTTGTAATTTTCCGGATATGGTGTTACCAGTTCGAGGGCCACCAGCTTTCCGCCTACCTTCTTTTGAATGATCTGCGCCACTGTCTTTGTGTTGTTTGTTCTGGACAGGTACACGATCAGCACTTTTTTGTTCATCAGTGTATCAGTAGTATTAGAATTGGAGTCGGAATTGACAGTGCTTTTTGATTTGGAACACGCAGAAAACATCACGCAGGTAATAATTAATAGTGTACAAATGCTGCTTAAATATTTCATAGTCAAGTCGATTAGATGTTTTTAGGTTAACCGTTATCGGTTAACCATTTTTTGGCCGGCCTCGCTGTAACGATGTCCCTGCACTTCAATTTTTGATACTGCTGTTTCAATTTTTAACAGCTCTGTGTCGCTAAGAACGATAGCTGCAGCACCGGTATTTTCCTGTAGACGATTCAATTTAGTTGTGCCCGGGATTGGAACAATCCATGGTTTTTGCGCAAGCAACCAGGCCAAAGCGATCTGTGCGGGTGTTGCATCTTTGTCTTTAGCAAGGTTTTGTAACAGTTCAACCAGAACCTGATTTGCCTGACGGTTCTCTTCAGAGAAGCGCGGGACGGTGTTACGGAAATCAGACTTATCGAAGGTTGTTTTTTCGTCGATCTTCCCTGTGAGGAAACCTTTACCTAGAGGACTAAATGGAACAAAACCGACCCCCAACTCTTCCAGGGTAGCAAAAGTTGCCTGTTCAGGCTCTCTCCACCATAACGAATATTCGCTTTGCAATGCAGTAACCGGTTGTACCGCATGGGCTTTCCGTATTGATTCTACCCCGGCCTCCGAAAGTCCAAAGTGTTTAACTTTACCTTCCCAGATCAATTCTTTAACTGTGCCAGCCACATCTTCCATAGGTACATTTGGATCAACTCTGTGTTGATATAAAAGATCTATACGATCAGTGTTCAGGCGTGTCAAAGCAGCCTCTACTACCTCACGAATCCGTTCAGGACGGCTGTCCATACCTTCAGAAGGTTTACCGTTTTTAAAACCGAATTTTGTAGCTATTACTACTTCATCGCGAAAGGGTGCTAATGCTTCGCCCAGTAACTCTTCGTTTGTAAATGGGCCGTAAGCCTCAGCGGTATCGAAAAAAGTTACACCTAGTTCGAAGGCCGAACGGATCAGTTTAATCGCCTCTTGTTTTTCGGCTGCGGGGCCATAACCAAAACTTAGTCCCATGCAACCCAATCCAAGGGTTGACACTTCTAATCCGCTATTTCCTAATATTCTCTTCTTCATATCTTCTTATTTTTATTATTTTCTTTCTCCTAACCATTTAACCATTGCAGGGTCGCGGTGGTCAAAAAAGCTGCTTTCTTTCGTATCCAAAGTTTTAATTGCTTCCATATCCTGTGTACTTAGTTCAAAATCAAAAATGTTTATATTCTCCTCCATCCTTTCTTTCTTCACCGATTTTGGTATAGCTACAACCCCTCTTTGCGTGAGCCAGCGAAGAACGACCTGGGCAATAGATTTG
>Ga0247816_10000273_pt1 | contig 31492 bp, 19 predicted proteins | sample UWRJL209509C1_FD_179930 | JGI IMG/M metagenome (GOLD analysis project Ga0247816, IMG submission 179930) | Plant litter microbial communities from Arlington Agricultural Research Station in Wisconsin, United States - UWRJ-L209-509C-1 | ecosystem: Environmental > Terrestrial > Plant litter >...
ATTGGTATTTTCTTACAACAAAAGTAAAGTTCTGGAAGCCTATATTCCTAAAGCAAGCATTCCCCAGTTCAGTTCGCAGGCCTTACCTACAGTTTCTTCTCAGGCAGTGCTCACAGCTGCTGCAGGCGGTTACATGAAGGGAGAACAAGTTGGCAATATCTTTACTTACCGCTACGCGGGTATAAACCCTGCCGGACAGGCCTTATATTTTGACAGCAAGGGCAATAAAACCATTTTAACTACCGCCATTGATGAAGGATATGGTTCGCTTGACAGCCGGGGTACTACAATCCCTGCTACCAATATTGGCATCAGCAACCGCCTGGATATCGGCAATTTCTACCTATTCTGCATGGTAAACTATTATGGCAATTTTGTAGTGCGTACTCCAGTTCCAAGCCCATTAGCAGTTCGCCCGATAGAAGGATCAGGGGATTACTGGAAAATAGCAGGAGATGAAGCAACAGCTAGCCTGCCTTCGGCTGCATACATCAATACTAATGGTACAACTTACCTGGCCAATTCGGACCGGTTTGTAATGAATGGCGATTACCTGACACTGGGCGATGTTACTGTATCCTACAACTTTAAGGATTTTGGAACCATGAAAAAAGCAGGTTTCAGCAACTTTGAATTAAAGCTGCAGGCGTCTAACTTATATACTGTTGGTTTTAACCGTGATAACTACAGCCTCGCTACCGGCAGCTACCTTAAAAAGTACATCACTCCTACCTATACCTTAGGCTTGTTCACAAATTTTTAATTGTCCCAAAAAAGAAAGATCATGAAGAAACCATACATAACAACTTACCTTCTATTACTTTGTCTACTGCTAAGTGCCTGCAACAAGTTTCTGGATGTGGCTCCAAAAGGCAAAACCACTCTAAATACGGTAAATGACTTTGACCTGTGGCTGGGCAACCAGACCCTGAGCGAGATCAGTGGCATTCCCCAGATCTGCTGGATGACAGACCATGCGCAGAAAATGCCATGGCGCCCGGAGATCATAGCCGAAGCTGAACGTGCTTACACCTGGTCAGAGCAACTTACAGATGCTGATGCGCCACCAAAAATGCTCTCTGGTGCATATAACCATATTTACTACTTTAATACTGTTCTTGAAAACATTGATGCAGTAACTGGTGATGCTCAACGAAAACAACAGCTAAAAGCAGAAGCTTTGTTAGGTCGTGCCAATGAATATTTTTACCTGATCAACCTGTATGGCAAGCCTTACGATGCCGCTACAGCTGCTACAGATCTCGCTGTTCCATTTGTAGTTTCTTCAGATATCAATACTGCTACGCCACCAAGAGCCACTGTGCAAGAGCTTTACAATCATATGATTGAAGATCTGAATACCGCAATTATCAATTTACCTGCTACCAATGCAGGTAACCGTTTCCGTGGCTCAGTTCATGCCGCATACAGTGTTCTTGCTCGTATTTACCTTTACCAGCGCAATTATGCTGAAGCTGCCCGATGTGCAGAAATGTCTCTTCAGCGTCCCGGAGGAGCTGCGGTAACCGATTACAATGGGCTGCTTAAAAACGTGTTTCCACGTACAACAAAATTGAATGAAATGATCTATGCCCGTGGCAGTGATCCAACTTCAGGAAGCATCATCAGTATCGCAGATTCTGCCTTTATAAAATCTTATCCGTCTACAGACCTTAGACTGGCACTTACCTTTTATAATGGTGTTGCTTCTGCTTTCAATTACAATACAGTGAACCCCAGTGCCGGAGTCCGTTTTTCAGCTACCGCCAATGGATATTATGACGTCGAAGTTGGAACAACAGTAGCAGAAATGAAACTGATCATCGCGGAGAATGCCGCCCGTACAAATGACCTTTCTGGTGCCCTGCGACAGCTAAACGAGATTCGTATCAACCGGTTTGCCCCGGCTAATTACCGCGCCCTGGCATCAGGAAATCAAAATGAAGTTTTCCAGTGGGTGATTAGAGAAAGACGTTTTGAGATGCCTATGAACGGCATGCGATGGTTTGACATGCGCAGGCTTGATTCAGAAGGACTAATGCCGGCAGTTGTAAGGATTGACCAATCCAAAAATGTAATTGCAACACTGGCACCCAAAAGTCCACGCTACACGCTACAGATTCCTTTGAATGCAATAGTATTCAATCCTGGAATGCCCAACAACCCTTAATATTAAAAGACATGAAAAGAATCATATTGACAGCAATTTGCTATTCCGTCATTCTAACAGCGTTTGCGCAGGATAAATATACCCTCAGAGGGAAGTTAACCGAGGTGCCACAGAACAGCAAAGTTTACCTAGGTTACTATCAGGCCGGCCTATATAAAACTGATTCCGTTTTATTGAAAAATGGAGCTTTCAGCTTTGCTGGCACCATAGACCTTCCAATCAAGGCTACCCTCCAAATTAGAACTCCGCGCCCTGCTAAGGGCGCGGACATTAATCAACAGCCGGTAACTGACGATCAGCAGGTTTTCTATTTGGAAAAGGGAGCGATTAATGTAGAGGGTAAAAATGTTAGGAGTGCATTGATTAAAGGTGGCAAAACACAGGCCGACTACCAAAGCCTGACCGAACAACTTAAACCGTTGACCGTCCAAAGCAGGGAAATTGCAAGACAGTCCGTGATCTTTTGGCGCAACAAAGATTCGCTCGGCCGCGCATCACTCAAAGGTCCCTCAAAGAAAGTCAATGCAGATATGCAACGCATCGAAGCAGGTTTTATAAAAGACCATCCGGATTCATTTGTCAGCTTCGACATGATAAAGTCGAAAGCCAATTATATACCTGCCGCACAACTGGACAGCCTGTTTACTGGTTTAAGTACATCTATCAGAAACTCCGCAGCAGGCAAAGAACTGGCAGACCGGATTGAGATTGGTAAAAAAACAGCAATCGGAAACCCAGCCATCAATTTTACTCAGCAAACAAAGGATCAGCAGTCTTTCACCCTCTCTTCTTTAAAGGGAAAATATGTGCTGATCGATTTCTGGGCCAGCTGGTGCGGGCCCTGCCGGGCAGAAAACCCTACGCTAAAAAAGGTTTACAGCGAGTACAAGGACCAAAACTTCGAGATCGTAGGGGTTTCTCTGGATGAGAAAAAGGACCGCTGGCTTGACGCTATTGAAAAGGATGGCCTTCCATGGATTCACGTCAGCGATCTAAAAGGTTGGCATAATGAGATCGCTGTAACATATAGTATACGTGCCATTCCGCGCAACTTCCTGCTCGATCCCAACGGCATTATCATCGCTAAAAACCTCAGGGGCGAAGACGTGGACAAAAAACTGAAGGAGATACTCGGCAAATCAAAAAATTAAGCACGTCTGGTCTAACTGCCCCCTTTAACATGACAAAATTTATTCAGATAAATCTGATCGCCATAGTCTTTAGTTGCACTGCAATAAAGACTATGGCGCAGAAACCTGCGGATTCAACATCTGCAAAAAAACCTGTGGCTTACGAAAAGGTAATTACCGCTAAAGTGAAGAGCCAGCATGGCATGTTTACCATTCATCAGCTAGATGATAGCTATTACCTCGAAATTCCCGACAGCCTGCTTACCAGGGATATCATGATGGTTAACCGCGTGGCAAAGTCCTCAATAGAAGGCCTCAACAGCCGCTTTGTCACATACGGTGGCGATAAAATCGATGAACGGGTAATCAGTTTTGAACGAGGCCCGGGCAATAAAGTATTCATGAGGGGCAAGTCATACGCTGCAGTTTCCCGGGACAGTAGCGACAATGGTATGTACCGCTCCCTACTCAATTCATCTGTTCAATCTATCCTTGCTGCGTTTCCAATCAAGACAAGAAACGAAAAAAACCCCGCAACCGTGATCGATGTTACCGCACTGATCAATGCAGACAATCCATTGTTTACGTTTCCCGGCTTCTACAAAAAACTACGTAATATTGCTGCACAACAGAATGACCGGTCATACATCGTATCGATGAATGCTTATCCCAGGAACATAGAGATAAGAACACTGAGAACCTTCGCTACACTCAACCCTTTAGGTAGTGGTTTTGTAAGCTATGAGCTCAACAACTCTATGGTACTTTTGCCAAAGGTGCCCATGCAGGCACGTTTATCAGACCGCAGGATAGGTTACTACAGTTCCATGTACACAGATTTTGACGGCGACCCACAGGGAGTCAGGAAAAACATCATGATCCACCGCTGGAGGCTGGAACCTAAAGCAGCAGACCGTAAGAAGTATTTTCGCGGGGAACTGGTAGAGCCTCAAAAGCCAATTGTGTTCTACATCGACCCAGCCACGCCAAAAAAATGGGTACCATACCTGATCCAGGGGGTAAACGACTGGCAGGCGGCATTTGAAAAAGCGGGTTTTAAAAATGCTATCGTTGCTAAAGAAGCTCCCGCCGGTGACAATACCTGGAGCCTGGAAGATGCTACCCATTCCGCGATAGTGTATAAACCATCAGAAGAGAAAAATGCTTCCGGGCCGCATATCCATGATCCACGCAGCGGCGAAATTCTCGAGTCGCATATCAATTGGTATCATAACGTCATGCGCCTTGTACAGGGCTGGTATATGATCCAGGCCGGGGCAATAGACCCGAATGCCGGTAAAATGCAACTGGATGATAAGCTGATGGGCGATTTGATCCGCTTCGTTTCTTCGCATGAAGTTGGACATACTTTAGGACTAACACACAATTACGGCTCCAGCTCCACAGTACCTTCTGAGCAACTCAGGAATAAGGCTTTTGTTGAAGCTAATGGTCATACCCCATCCATTATGGATTATGCCAGGTTTAACTATGTAGCACAGCCTGAAGACCACATCAGTAAAAAGGGTATTTATCCGAGAGTAGGCGACTATGATAAATGGGCAATTGAATGGGGATACAAATTAGTGGATGGAAAATCTAGTGTGGAGGAAGCTTCTATCCTGAGCAAAATTACTACTGAAAGGCTTAAAAACCATCGTTTGTGGTTTGGTCCTGAAAACAATTATGACGATCCCCGGTCCCAAAATGAAGACCTTGGTGATAATGCGATGATATCAGGAAGTTATGGCATTAAGAACATGAAAAGGATTGTAACCAAACTCCAAAACTGGACCAAATCTGACCGCGAGGGGCATGAAGATCTGGAAAACATGTACGATCAGCTAACCAGACAGTTCTCCCGTTATATGGGCCATGCCGCAAAAAATATCGGAGGTATAATGGCTACACCTAAACCTTCAGATGAAGCTGGCACGGTTTACCAGCGTACTACAACAGCCACCCAGAAGGAAGCAATGGCATTTCTTGATCAGCAACTCTTTAGTACACCCAAATGGTTACTTTTGCCGGGGATACTTGACAATATCGGTAAGGATCCATTGACCGTGATCTCAAAACTTCAGGATCCGGTACTAGCCAGGTTGCTAAGCAAAAACACACTCCGCAAACTAACTGCTGCCGAAGCTACTGACGGTCCATCAGCCTACAAGATAAACGACTTGCTAACAGATATGAACATTTCAATCTTCAAAGAGCTTTATACTGATACTACTATTGATATCGATATATATCGCAGAAATTTACAAAAAGCTTATGTAAACAGGTTGATCACATTGTTGAAAGCCCCAATAGCACCAGCAGGTAATCAAGATGATGAGGAAAAAACTGAGCCTGTTCAAAACGACATTGTATCAGTAGTTAAAGCTGAATTAAAAAATCTGGCGGCGGCCATTAAGTTGAAGGCAGCGACATCAAATGGCCCGACTAAATACCACCTTGAAGATTTGTCGGAAAGAATTACTGCTTGTTTAGACCGCAAAATGTAATATCAGACTCTGGATCTGCGCAACATAATAAGCCGGGCAAATTTGCCTGGCTTATTTTATACACGCCTTAGAAGCATCATCAATTTAATGACAAAAAACTTTCCACACCAAATATGTCTCTTACCTATTTCAAATAAAAAGTTTGGCTAAAAGCGCCATTAACAGCAATATCCCAAACTTCAATGCGCATCCATTTTCGACCTTTCAAGTCTGGTTCCAGCTGAAATTGCTTTGTTCCGTAAGCTTTAGTATCACTAAGGTCTATTTTCTGGCGGTATACCTTTATGCCATCACCAGATATAATTTCAATGAAATTTAGAGGAAAGGTCCAGCTAAGCGTTACGTCCATATTGCATTTGCCGTCCGCACCAAGTTGTATCGTTTCACCAGATAATTTTCCATTTACCTTCAATTCAGGTATCAGCACCTCTCCCGTTGTGCTAAAGAATTTTCCATGTTGCATATCGTCCACCAGCGGTTGCCAACCTTCAGCATACGTAGGCAGCTTGTCAAGCATCATGTAATTTACATTCATATGCGCATACATCTCATTCTGCGTGGTAATAGTAAACAGATCGGCTTCCGCAATTACGGTTTTCTTTTCTCCCCAGTTATTCATGTCATCCATTAAATCAAGTACACGTTTACCCAGACGGGGTTGTGATAGGTCGGCCGGCATGGCTTTCCAGGCTGCTCCCATAAACCGGTCTGATTTAAAAAAATCTTCCTGTTTATAAATATCGGGTGCATTCACAGAACCTTTCGTACGGGCATGTGCCGTCCAGGCCAATCCCCGCTCCTCTTCCAGTAACTTCAGCATATCATTTTTGTCGCCAATATGGTACACCTTTCCCAATCCGGCCCGATGTTCAACAAAAGGCTGATGGTTATCGCGAGACATCACCCAGTAAACAGGTTTTGGAAAAATCTGCAGCCAGTGGCCACCAAAAAACTCATTGGGTTCTTCTCCTGGCAACAACAAAAAGTTGGGACCCGATAAACGTTTACATTGGTCAAATAGTGTCTTTAACTCCAGCAACCGCAAAGAATCAGGTCCCTTAGGATGCGCAGTATAATGAAACTCAGCCAGGTGCACAATATCTACCCCCATACGCTTAAATACATCTACAAACTCCGGTTTTTCTGGGACAGGCTGTTTAGCCAACACTACATTCATAATAAATTCATTATGAAAATGGCTCGACATCGTTTTAAATCCCGGAATGGGGACATAGCGGTCAGCATGCGTAAATTTCTTCACTTCATTTAAGGCCTGTTCATTACCGGCACTATTGATCAGGCAAAAAAAATTTAGCCGTTGCTGCGTATCTGGTGGCGCATTAAACCATGGAACATACCGATGATCTCCTTCCAGCTCCTGCCTGATACCAATCCCATAACCAGCAATGGTATTACGATAGTTTGTTCCATACCAGATAAATTTGAGGTTAAAGGCTTCATCAAGCGGATAAAAATATTGGTGAGGTGCAGGAAATACAGCAAGGCTTCCACTCTTACCTTGCACCGCGATGCTACGGTATTTAACAGCCACATTGTTGGCAGTCGCTGTATAATCTACCGGGGAAGATTGTAATCGCTCTTCGGCGTCGATCCAGTTTAACTTTTTCCACTGTTCTGTTTTGTTAACCAGCCCTGCATCGTACACAATAGCCGTACTATCAGATTGGGTAGACATTACTGCTGCAATGTTAAATAAGGGGCTTCCATTGTAAAAAGTCACTTCCAATATCCCGGTAAAATCACCTGCAGTAAGCTTCCCAATCTTTACCACCGTGCGGCTACCTACAGTTTCAACCGCAATAGTATTTTTTTTAAGTACAATTGGGATCACTTTAAAAGGTTTTAGCGGAACTTTATCAAAAAATATATTCCATCCGTTCTGCGATAGCAGGTCACGCTTTCCTATACTCAGCAAAAACACAGGATCGAGTCCTTCAGCAACCGTCACGGGTTTTGTTTTTGTACCCAATGAAATTTGTTTAAATAAAGGGACTGAGGAAGACAAATCAAATTGCACTTTTCCAAACTGGGTTTTACCTGTGGGCCAGGTAATTTCTACCAGTTGGTTATGTTGCGTTATACTAGCCTCGCCATTTTTGTTGAATAGCCTGGCGTTCAGTTTCAGCTGCGCCTGTGCCTGTAGAATTACTGTCGCCAGTAAGGCTAATAGCAATATAGATCTCAAATTCATATTTGGTTATTTACTATTCCTAACTTACAATTTTTAGCTAAGAATAAAAAGTTTTCGCCATAGGGTTGAAGCCGTTACAGGAAATCAGGGAGATCATAGCGTAATGATGAGGCACATCATCGTATAAAATATTAAATTGGTGCGCTATTTTATTAACTACCTATAATTTACTAAACCCATGAAATTTATTATACCAGCTATAATCTATTTTCTACTGCCGTATGCTGCGCTATGCCATCAGCAAGATAGCTTGCTGTCCGTCTTAAAGATGGAGATTCTCAGAAAAAAGGTATATGATACAAAGAAAGAACAAAAGATAACAGACTTAAGAAATCACCTTCAACGTACATCTTCCACTGATGTGGAAAGGCAATATTTACTTTGTGACCGGCTTTATTGGGAGTACAAAGACTATCTTTTTGATTCGGCACATGTTTACACCAGGAGGCTCATCAGACTTGCCACCCATCTTAAACATGTTCCAAGAAAATATGAAAGCCAGATTAAGCTGGGCTTTATCCAGGTTTCTTGCGGCATGTTCAAAGAAGCATTTGACGGTATCGACCAACTCGATGTAAGACTGATGCCCAACCGGGTAAAGTTCCTATATTACCAGTTGAAAACCCGGGCTTTCACACGCCTGTCTATGTACAATACCAACAAATTTTATTCCCCTGTACACCAGTCAGAATCTATGGTTGCACTGATCTGTGCGATCCAGCTTTCACCCCCTAACTCCTTCGAGAGGTTATCACTAACAGCGGTTTTGTACAACAACATGAACAAGGACAAAGAAGCTGCAGCTTGCTACAGAAAACTGCTTAACACTGCCTCACTCACTTCGCACCAAAAAGCCATTGCCTCCCATAATCTAAGTAATCTTACTGAAGGGCCGGAAAAAAGAAGTTTAATTACCAGATCTGCGATCTATGACATCAGGACTTCAACTAAAGAAACTCTCGCCATATTCAGACTGGCAGAACTTCTGTTTAAGGAAGGGAATATTGAGGACACAGAATTTTTGCTGAAAGAAGCCTCCGAACAAGCATCTTTTTATGGCAATAAATTGCATAATGATGAAATAATGACGGCCATGCAGGCATTGAAAGCCGAGAAACTAATTCGCTTAGAAAGCAGCAAGAACCGCACGCTGACAGCATTAATATGTATTTTAGCCTCTGCAATAACTGCTACCGGTACCATCTTTTTTATAGTTTACAGGAAGCTGCAGGATGTCAGGCGCAGGGAGTCATATGTAAATGAGCAAAACCGTCAACTGGACTGCTTAAATAAAAAACTTTCTGAAGATGCGATTATTAAAGAAGAATACATAGGTTACTTCTTTCAGGTAGTATCGGCATATATCCAGAAGCTGGAAAAGATCAAACGGTCCTCAGAGAAGATGATCAAAACTGAAAGCTATAAGGAACTCACACAGATTGCAAAAAGCATAGATATAAAGAAAGAGCGCACATCACTGTTTAATACCTTCGATAATATCTTCCTTAAACTTTTTCCAAACTTTATCAGTTCATTTAATTCCCTACTTAAGCCAGAAGATCATATTATTCCCAAGAAAACCGAAGTCCTCAACACCAGTCTCAGGATTTTTGCTCTGATTAGGCTGGGCATAAAGGATAGCCAAACCATCGCCAATATTTTGGAACACACCATAAGTACAATCTATACCTATAAGTTCCGGGTTAAATCCAAAGCGATAGTTCAGGGAGATGAATTCGATAAAAAGATTATGGAAATCAAATTTAATGACCAGGAAAAAGAGGTGGTCGATTCATAACAATCTTCTGTCATTTGTACGGCAAATCACATTGCTATATTGGTTAAATATCGGTTATTAACCCTTGGAAAGTTTCGATTTTTCAAGGGTTATTTATTTGTAAAACACTTTACTACAGTGATTTAAAAAATTATCTATTTTGATTTTTTACGCTCCTCTAATGAGTTGGGTTAATCTGAGCTGAACTATTATCAACTTTGTGAAAGGGGGTATTTCGTTCGCAAAAACCTGCTACTGTCCGTTAATTCTAACCAATACAACTTCGCTATGAACATGAGCTCTCCATGACGTGAAAAACATGCTTTCCGGTAGCAGCTATCAGAAAGTAAACCGATTTAGTAATCGGCTATAAAAATTAATTCTTCCTAATTTTAAAATGATCTAACCAATCACGCATGAAATTTATTCTACCTAAATTTGCAGGCTTATTAGTGATGTCGGTACTCAGCACCCCCGTCGTGGTACTGGCAACCAGCGGGCCAGAGTGGCCGGCCTACACCAACCTGAATGTTGTTGAAATAACCAACTATCAAACTATTATCACCGGTAAGGTGGTAGACGATAAGGGTATCCCTCTTCCTGGAGTAACCGTAAAAAATACCACATCAGGGAAAACAGTGCTGACAGGTTCCAATGGTGATTACCGCATAGAAGCTGAGGCAGGTCATACGCTGACCTTCACTTTTGTCGGCTTTGTTTCACAGTCTCAAAGTGCCGGTGCAGCAAACCGCACCATCAGGCTGATTTCCTCCAGCAATAATTTAAGCGAGGTTACCGTAGTGAGCATTGGTTATGGAACCAGGAACTCAAAAGAAGTATCATCTGCAACTGCGCACGTAGGTCCGGATGAATTCAGAAGTACAGGTGCACGCAACCCCCTGGACCTGATCCAGGGCAAAGTAGCCGGTCTGCAAATCACACGAAGCGGATCCAACCCTAATAGCGGTGTAGGCGTCCAGTTACGTGGTGCAGTAAGTGTAACAGGCAGTACCAGCCCCCTCTATGTTATCGATGGTATTCCGGGAGGAAACCTCGACCTCCTTCAGCAGGATGATATCGAATCAATTGACGTGCTTAAAGACGGATCTGGTGCAGCAATATATGGTTCTACGGCTAATGCCGGAGTAATCATCGTGACGACCAAAAAAGGTAAAAAAGGACCTCCTCAATTCAATTACTCGTCTTACATCAGAAAGGAAGTGCTGAACCAGCGCCTGGATTTTCTTACAGCAGACGAGTTCCGCGCAAGAATTGCTTCCGGTGATATCAAACAACAGGATTTCGGTAGTTCGACGGATTTTTATTCCGGATTAATCAACAAAAACAACTTCTCACAAAACCATAGCCTTTCGCTGGCCGGTGGTGGTGATAAAACGACCTATAGAGCAAGCATAAACTACCGCAACCTTGATGGTATAGCCCAGCAGAATGGCCGTAAAGATTATACGGTACGATTAAGCATTGGACAAACCGGTTTAAATGACCGCTTAAAAATGGCCGTTAATCTTGCCACAAATTTAAACAATGCAAATCTATTAGGTGGCGAAGGTTTTGAAAGTGAACTGACCAAAAATCCTACACTTTCAAATTTTAACCCGGACGGGAGTTATCGTTTCGATCTGACGAGCAGAAATGAGCTTGCCCGTTTAAATCAGGAAACAAATTACCGCAAGCAGCAAACCAGCTCTGCAGATGTAAAGGCCGACTTTACCATTATTGACCGGCTTACCCTCTCTGCTTTCGGTTCAGCGTTAAGGGATAACCGTGTTGACGGTCAGTATATCCTTAAAGCAGGCGAAAACTCAGTAGAAAACACAAGCTTCCCAAATGGCGGCTATGCAGCCCGAGGTACTTTCTTATCGCAGGATTATGCATTTGAACCCACCATCCAGTACAACAAAACTTTTGCGAAAAAGCATAACTTGACACTACTTGGAGGGTATAGCTACAGATACCATATTGAAGAAGGTTTCAGTGCTTCTAACAGGGGCTTCATTAATGACTTGTTCCGCGAGGATAACCTTGCACAGGGATCGGCCCTGGCGGTGGGTAAAGCAACCATCGCAAGTAACAAAAACGACAACACCCTGGTTGCCCTTTTCGGAAGGTTAAACTATTCCTATAACAGCAAATACATTGCAAGTGTGATCTTGCGTAAAGAAGGGTCGTCACGGTTTGGTAACAATAATAAATTTGGGTATTTCCCCGCAGCATCGGTTGCCTGGTTACTATCTGAAGAACAATTTGTCAAGGATCTCACTTTTATCAACAGCTTAAAACTGAGGGTTGGATACGGTGAAACAGGTAACAGTGGCTTTGCTAACAATGCGTCACGCGTAACACTGGGCGGCGGTGGCCGTTACATTTATCCGGATGGCCAATATCTTGAAACTTATGGCCCAAGCCGAAACCCCAATCCCAACCTTAGATTTGAACGGAAACGTGAAACGAACATTGGGGTAGATTTTACATTGTTCAGCAACAAATTTTCCGGTTCGGTAGACTTGTTCCGGCGTAAAGTGAAGGACCTGCTTGATACCTATACGTCTCCACAGCCTCCCTTCGTACAAAGTACGCTCTATACCAACGTTGGACAGATTTCTTCAAAAGGAATAGAAATCGCATTGGCTTACGCCGCTATGAAACATACTGATTTCAGCTGGGATATTACAGCAACAGCCAGTACACTCAAGAATATGCTGGATTCCTACTCAAATGATGAGTACAAAGTACTCTATAAAACATTTGGACCAATTGGAGGTGCAGGCGCACTAGGTGATGCTTATACCACATATGAGGGGGGTAAGCTTGGTGAATTCTGGGGCAAGCGCTTCGCTGGTTTTACCTCAGACGGCAAATGGTTATTCTATAACCGCAATGGAGAGGCTGTATTGAATGCGCAGATCAATAACTCCAAAGACCGTAACCTGACAGACCTTGCCCCTATTGGTAATGCTATTCCTAAGTACTACGCATCACTGGGTAATAACTTCAGATATAAAAATCTAAGCCTGAAGGTATTCCTGAGAGGCAAGTTTGATTATGATATCCTAAATACCACAGCACTTTCATATGCCAATAAAACATGGAGCGGTAACCTGTTGCAAAGCACATTCGGCAAATACAGCCAAATCAACGATACTTACATGTATTCCGATTATTATATTGAAAGCGGATCCTTCGTGAAACTGGATGAGGTAACTGTAGGCTACGATTTCAGGATTAAAAACAAGTACATCAACAACCTGTCAGTTTATGTGACCGCACAGAACCTTGCAACAATCACTGGCTACAGCGGAAGCGATCCTGATTATATTGAGGATACTGGTATAGGAAATGACAACAACGGGCGGGTACTTGGTATTGACAGTCGCAGCGCTTACCCAAGCACCAGATCATTTGTATTTGGCGTAAATATTGGATTTTAATTTAAGGAAAGATGAAAAAGATATATATCACCTATATAGGACTGTTCGTTGTAATGGTTACTTCAGCCTGTAAAAAGCAGCTTGATGAAAATGCGTACGATTTGCTGATTGCAGATAATTTTTACAACAATAAAACCGAGGTGTTGTCGGCTGTTTTAAGGCCATATACACATGCCAATGCCTGGGTAACCCCATCCGGACAGGATGGCTGGTGGAGACCCGCAGAACTTTCTGCAGATCAGCTGGCCTGGCCAACCAAGGGTCGCCATGGTGAAGATGGTGGAAAATGGAAACGGTTACATTACCATACATGGACTGTTGACGAGGGCGGACTGAACAATGCCTGGCGTTTAATGTACACCGGTGTAGGGTTCTGTAATGATCCGATTGAGAACATTGAAAAAAGAAGCCTTACCCAGATGGGCCTAACCCAGACAGAGAAAGACTCCTTCCTGGCAGAACTGAAATTGCTTCGCGCATTTCATTATCTGAAACTGATGGACCTTTTTGGAAATATTCCTGTAGTTACACAGGTAGGTATTCCTGTCCGTCCAGAAACAATGGCGCGAAAAGACGTCTTTAATTTTATTGAAAAAGAAATCAAAGAGAATATAGACAAGGCACCAAAGCTTTCCAGCCTTCAGCTGGGACGTATGTCTCAGGCGAGTGGCTACGCAATGCTCACCGAACTCTATCTTAATGCTGAAATATGGACCGGTACTGCCCGCTGGGATGACTGTATTGCTGCTGCCGATCAGGTAATTAATGGTGCAGGCGGAGCACAAAACGGAACTATGGCCTTGGATCCGAATATCACAGATCAGTACAAGACCACTAACGACTTGTCTAAAGAAGTGATCTTCTCTATTGCCTATAACTTTTCCATTGCCAACTTTGAACCATCATGGCCTGGAGAATTCTACCACTTTAAGCAACAGGAAATCTACGGTGGCGGTCGCGGTGGCAATGATGGTATTGTAGTAGTTCCGGGCAATTACACCAAATACGAGTCAAATGACCTGCGCAGGTCAAACTGGCTGAGCATTGGTCCGCAGGTTAAATTTGCAGATGGAAAAACACCGGTCTTAGCTTCTGAAGAATACAACGGACTGCAATTGACCTTCGTTGATAATATTCAGAAAAACAAAAGCAACTCTACCGTTTCCAGCATGAGCGAAGGCGAAGAAAACAGCGGCGTTCGCTTCAACAAGTATAAACTTGGCAACCAGGTTGCCGGCCCGGGCGGGGTTCCTGCCATCGACCTGAACTATAACAATACCGACTGGAATGTGTACCGTTTAACCTGGATCTATTTTGCCAAAGCAGAAGCACTGATGCGCAAAAATGGTGGTACCGCAAATGCAGCTGTGCTGCAGCTGATTAATGATTCCAAACAACGCGCTTACTCAGCCGGAACTTATGTTCCATACACTGCAGCCACGCTTACCCTTGACGAGTTGCTCACAGAACGTGGCCGTGAGTTCATTTTTGAAGGGTTCAGGAGAGATGATATGATCCGGTTTGGTAAGTTTACCACTAGTACTTGGTGGGACCATACGCCGACGGCAGCTACCAGAGCACTTTACCCAATTCCCCAGCAGCAGAGAGATTTAAATGTTAATTTGCAGCAGAATCCGGGTTATTAAATAAGATTGTAGGAGACGCACACATGGCGTCTCCTTTTAAACTTTTGCAAACACGATATATGAACACAAGAAACTTATTTATTCTGGCGTTTTTCTGCCTGGCTTTAGCAAGCACGCAGATCAAAGCCCAGGAAGTCATCAAAAAAGGAAGGTACACGCTTACCTACGAGAGCAACGATCAGAGCTTTGACTCTAAACTAAAAGAAAAGCTAATCGCCACCTTTTTCATAGTATACCCAAAACTTGCTAAACAATACAATCGTAAAACACTCAGAGCAGTAAAGTTCTTTGTGGATACAGCCTATAAAGGTGTGGCCGCTACCTCTAATGGTGTGATCGTATTTAGTCCGGCCTACATGAGCAAACATCCTGGCGACATAGATGTGGTCACCCACGAGGGGATGCATATTGTTCAGGATTACGGAAGAAGCGTTGGCCCGGGATGGCTTACCGAAGGGATTGCCGACTATGTCAGGTATAAATTCGGCATAGATAACCCTGGCGCTGGTTGGTCCCTGCCTGCATTAAAGCCAGAGCATACTTATAAAAACAGTTACCGCATCACGGCCAGGTTCTTTGTCTGGATGGAACGCAAGGTTAAACCGGGCATCATCGAAACTATTGATCAGCAATTGCGCAACCATACTTATACTGCAGAAAGCTGGAACAAACTTACCGGTAAAAATCTGGATGAGCTTTGGGCATCATATATTCAGCATCCATCAATTGGTTAAGCGATTTCAGGTTCTGCTGCGCAATAGTTGCCTCGCCCTTTTTGTTGAATAACCTGGTTCAGTTTCAGCTGTGCCTGTGTAAGGGGAATTATTTATTACTTTTCTTACTTACAGTTTTTAGCTAAAAATAAAGGCCCTAAACTCCAATTCTGCCTTTTTGTGCCAATGAAGAACTTTATCATACTTGATGAAATTTATGGGTTCAAAGATGTTATTATTGTTATTATTTAGGACAGCGCCTTCAAGCTATCGTCCCCCTATTAGATTATGGTTTCAAAAAGTTATTTGGACAGGAATCGAATAAACGATTTCTTATTGCTTTTTTAAATGAATTATTAATTGGCAAAAAACAGATTGTAGACCTTAAATATAGTAATCCCGAGAATCAGGGAGAATCACAAGATAAACGAATCGTCATATTTGATGTTTTATGTCATAATGAGGACGGCGAAGTTTTCCTCATAGAAATACAGCAGGTAAAGCAGGAATACTTTAAGGACCGTGCCGTATATTATGCTGCCCGTCAAATTAGCAGCCAGTCGAAGAAAGGTAGGAAATGGGAATATGGTTACAAACCAGTGTATGTCATTTCCATCCTGGTAAAATTCACCTTGGATGGAAACCCTTCCAAAAAATACTTACACGACATTGCTCTTAGAGACAGTGGGAGTAGCGAAGAATTTTACGACAAAATTCATCTTCTATTTCTCGAATTACTTAACTTTAATAAAAGTGAAAACGAACTGGTTACAGCACAGGATAAATGGGTATTTGCGCTCAAGTACATGAGCGAGCTGACTGAAATTCCGGAGACATTCACTGAAGAAATATTTATAGATTTTTTTAAAACCGCAGAAATTCTAACAGATATGGAAAGAACACTAGAATAAATCCAGCAGAAGATTGAGTGGGATCACTACGCTATCCTTCAAACTGCAAAAGAGAAGGCCAAATAAAAGGCAAGTTGGAAGGCATACTCCTCGTTGCTAGTAATTTGATAAAGCAAGGATTGTCTTTAGATACAATCAAAGCTGCAACGAATTTGTCTGACCAGGAGCTAGAAAAGCTATCTTGATACCTTAAGGAATACTCACTGAAACTCCGGAGACATGAACTGAAGAAATATTTGCACGACCTCTTATCGCCCAGTTAAAGTTATTGATGGTTAACTAACTGAGGATGAATTTGAGATCTTGATCTTCCAAAATGGAAGATCAAGATGAGGCGGCACAAGAAGACCTACTTTTGCGGTCGTACCATAATTTATGATACAGCCTATTGGGGTGGCATTCAGCATCTATAATTACCATATTTTTTTAATGCTTCAGGTGTATATATTGCAGCGTTTGATCGGTTGTCAATGGGGGCGTATATAGTTTGATCAACATGACCTTGTCAACATTAATCTAAAAGCATTGTAGCCGTTGCCTTCTCCCTGAATACGTCGTAATGTATTCCTCTAAACGTTCCAGACTTTTCAAACTTCAATGTTACCAATGCAAAGTACCTCCCTTTTTTAGGTGCGTGGAACGATACTCTCCCTTCAGCATCTGTCTTTAATTTTTGTTCTGCCATCTCTGGATGACGCATAAACAACGTTGCATTGGGAACAGGTTTCCCATGAAGCAGGACTTGTAAGGTTACATCAGCACCTGATTTGGCTGTCAGGTCTTGTACAAGCGACAGATCTGATAGTGATGAAGGTGCTACAGTTTCGCTATCACCAACTTTTACAGTAGTACGTCCATAATAATGCTGTTTGGCAACACCAATCTTTGAACTGGATTTACTCCAGTCTTCTACCCTGCGCTGTTTACATTCCAATAGAAACACGTAAATTCCCTTTTCCGTCGGTGTAAATGAAGCTTCGTACGCCAGGTTATTTGGGCTGAAAGTAAACGAAATGTGTTTACCCGAAGGACTAATCGCCCAACAAGTAAAGTCTTTCACTTGTTGAAAATCATCGGTGCTTGTTTTCTGTAACCTATATTGATTGTAAGATCCAAAAATAACTTTTACGGTTTGGGCTTTGCCCACCTGTCCATTTGCATCAGCTTCGATCCATAAAGAATCTGCTTTAGTCTGGAAGATACATGATAACAGGAGCAGGATAATTAATGTAATACGTTTGTTCATGATTAGTTAATAATTAGAATTTTAATGCTACGCTACCGATGAATCTTGCGGGCGCTTGTGGGGTTAATCTCACTGACCAGGTTTTTTCACTAGTCAGGTTGTCTACCTTTAATCCAATACGATATCTTGGCTGATCATAAAATACTGTTGCATCAAACATTGCATAGGCAGGAATGATGATCTGTGTTACCGCCGTATTTGTATGGTACTGCCAGCTAGCAATGTTACCACCAAAACCAGCACCTAAACCTTTCAGTTCGCCTTCAGGAATGCGGTAGCTCACCCAGAAATTATATGAACGGGGCGGGCCAGATAAACCCGGTCTTCTTCCGTTTAGAAGAGCAGTTGCCTGAGTAAGTTTGCTGTCGTTATAAGCAAAACCCGCAACGATATTCAGACCCGCAATAGGATTGGCGGTTAAGTCAATCTCAACACCTCTGCTTAATTGAGTTCCATCCTGTATCTGGTAACCATTTCCGGTTGGATCGGCATAGGTAGAATTCTCAACCTGAATATCATAGTAACTCACCGTACCTGATAATTTGTGGTCAAATATGTCTGCCTTTACACCAAATTCAAGCTGATTGGCATGTTCTGGTTTAAGCGCGCTTCCATCGGCAGTTTGACCGCTTTTGTTAAAAAAACCATTCATATAGTTACCAAACACTGATAAATGATCCTTTGATACTTCATATACAGCACCCAGTTTTTGCGACAAAGAGTTCTGGTTGTACGGACCAGCCTGCACTCCCCCAACACCTAAACCACCAGCGGTTACCCCGGTAACAATATTATATACACCTCCGTATTTGTAACGGTTGGCCCGCAGGCTCAGCATAATATTCAACCTGTCAGTAAGGTTAATCACATCAGAGAAATAGGCTGAGTAAGTATTATCCCTGTTGGTTTCTTTACGAATTCCACTCTGTGGCGCCCTGCTCGCCAGTGAATCCACTTTGAATTGATTGATCCGACCTGTATACTGATGAAGGAAATTAATATCCGGGGAAGCCACAGTACCTGCAGTTGTATTGATAGTAACTCTGTCAAAATCATTGTAGTTGTTGTAAAAATCAAGTCCAACTACCAGACGGTTACGCAAACCCGCAACTTTAAAATCACCGATAAAGTTTTGTTGAACGTTCGTAGCAATAAATTGCGTATAACCAGTGATTATCTGTGGGCGGATTGTAGAATCTGTACGGCCTGTAAGTGCAGTGATGTCTCCACTAATAGATGAGCGTGCACGGGAAACAATCGTTTGAGAGGTCCAGCTTTCTGAGATCTTATAATTAGCCTGCGCAAATATGTTAAGCATTTGCGTAGTATATGTCAGGTTATTGCTCAGGAAAGTTTTGTTATATGGAAATCCCATGTCTGCAATCGACTTTCTTACTATTCCCAGGTCTGGATTTGCATTTACAAAAGGATTGAAACGCACTACCGAAGTTCCTTTGGCCTGACCAAATTCTACGTCAACCAATAAAGAAAGGCGATCATTAACCTGGTAAGAGAAACTTGGGGCCAAACTTAAGCTATTGGTATAGCCCTGCTCCTGGAAACTTTTTTCAAAAGTGGTTGCTCCGTTTACCCGGAACAAAGCTGTCTTGTCGGCATTAATTGGAGAGTTCACATCGAAAGTAAGTCGGTTAAAGTTCCAGCTTCCACCGTAGTACGCTACTTCTCCACCTACATCATTGTATGGCTTTTTCGTTACGCGGTTATATAAACCACCATAACTGCTTGAAATACTGTTACCAAACAACGTAGCTGATGGACCTTTGATCACCTCTACACGTTCAAGATTCGCAGGGTCAATCGAAGAAAAAGCAGCACCTGCCACTCCATTTCTTGCGTTAGGCTCTGTATCAAAACCACGGGAACGGAAAGTAACCCTCCCCTGGTTCGCAATCATCGGGATACCTGCGCCTGCAACGTTTTTAGCGATACTACCCAAATCGGTAGCCATTTGTTCCTGGATGAGTTCTTTCGGTATAGAAGCATACACCTGAGGGTTTTCCAGGTTTTTGATAGGAAGCCTGGCAATATAAATACTCTCTTTTTTAGAGAACTTATTTGTTTGATTACCGCCTATGATAACTTCCTGCAGTGCTTGTACGTTTTCTTTCGGCAGTTGATAATTGGCTACAGTTACTTCTCCTGCTGTAACTTTAACTTTTAAATCCTTTTGTGCAGCACCCAATACCTGAATCCTTACCGTATAAGATCCCTCGGTAATGTTTGCAAAGGAGTAATTGCCTTCGTCGTTAGTCAGCGTAGCCTGCTTAGTTTCAACAATGGAAACCGACGCTGAACCAAAGGGCTGGCCATCAACCAGCGTAATTTTCCCGCTTATTTTTCCACTTGCCTGTGCAAAGGAATTGAGGGGGCCCGACAAGACACAGGCGATAAGAACTAAGAGTAAAGATTTCATCAATAATTAGATTATTTGTAAGTGTAAGTTTTACACCAGCAAATATATCATTATTGTTTATAATCGATCTAATTAAACACCAAGTATCTCATTTTTTTGTTTGAATGAGCAAAAAATAATTGCAACGGTATCTGATGCTTGAATAGGAGACCCCTTTATATTCGCCAGGTTTAGGGTCGTTCCAGTCCTGTCTGATAATATATAAACCCTGCATTGTAGCCGTAAAAAAAGCTTTTCCCTCCTCGTTGACGGTCAGTTCTTTTTCCCAGTTCTCCGGATTAAATACGCGCAATTTGGTGTTAATTTTTGCTGGCTCCCCTTCTTTAAACACCTTTACAGTTATCTGTTTCTCCCTCCGCTCTGTGATGATATCTAAAAATTGAATAGGTTTTTGAACGGATCCAGAGCTTTCTACGGCGTATGCTGCACAGAGAAAGTCTATCGGCAGCACATTTATTCCTCCTGATTTCGAACGGTCTACAACCGGATGGGTATCGTTAATACCTAATATTTGATATACACCCTCCTGATGAGGTATAAAAGTACCTTCCCAACCATTACCACTAAGCATTATCGGAATTGGGGTTGATTGCCCGTTTCCGTCTACAACACTGATCCTGAATTCACCCGTCAGCATTAGCTCCGAACCTTTAACCGGTACACGAACCCCTGACTCTTGTATGTTGCCATAATACACTTTGATCCGGACAATTTCGTTTACTTTCCCTGAACCTTTTACATCCATCCAATATGCACTTGCCTGGGAATAAAACGGAAAAGTTATGAATAATATGAACAATAAATAAAGGGTCTTGACCTTTTTACAACCAGACATCATAATGAGATAATATTACTAAGTGTATTTTAATCATTTCAAATGTAATCAGAATCTTATTGATACTGATTCGTAATCCAATCAATTATTGCATATACTTTTTTTACGTTTTCAGCGACCCTTCATCGGGTATGAGGTATCATAAATTTGTATCCCATTCCATAAATCGCCTTTATATAATCGGCACAGCCTGCATTCATTATTTTTTTACGCAGATTTTTGATGTGTGAATATAGAAGGTCATAATTAGCTACCATATCCTTATTACCACCCCAAAGATGCTGCACTATTGCTTCTTTTGTAACCAGCCGGTTACTGTTATCTACAAGGTACAGCAGTAGTTCATATTCTTTACGGGTGAGAGAAATTGGCTCATCTTTGAACACTAAAGATTTGTTCTTACTATCAAGTATTAATTCACCGGCTTTTATCTCACTTTCTCCATCAACTGATTTACGCCGAATGATCGCTGAAACCCTTGCACCCAGTTCAGGCAAATGAAATGGTTTGGTTAGGTAGTCATTAGCGTCCTTATCTGATTCTGTTATTGTGTTCTCAGACAATTTTTGGGAACTTACAATTAATACGGCTTCAGCTTTATTCATGGCTTTTAGCTTTTTCAACAAATCAACGCCTTTACCTTCCTTTATTGTAATATCAAGAATGATACAGGAGTATTCATTTGAACGGATTTTCTCTATCGCGCCAATATAATTTGATGCAACCTCGCAAGTAAGCTGGTCATCATTCAAGTACTTAGTAATGTTATATGACAGTTCCTTTTCGTCCTCTACTATTAATATCCTCATGAAAATAGATTTTCACAGATCACTATACTTCAACAAAGATTTGTTAAACTATATGATACCATGATGATTCAATAAAGGCAAATAAGTACCTAGAATCTGGATTATTTCTGTAGATCGGTTCAGATTGTTATGATATTGAAGCATTTTTATGGTATTGATGTTATGCACTGGTCATACTTTACAGTTTAACTTGTAACGTCACATAGTATCCCCTCGGATCCGAAGGTAGGATCCCCGGTCCAGGATACCCATCTGCCCTCCTTGTAAAATACCTTTCATTAAGCACGTTATTTACGCTACCAGAAAGTGTAAACCACTTCCAGGTATAGCTCGCACTAAAATCCATTACCTTGTAAGCAGGTACAGCTCCCATCGACGGCCGTAGGCGTGATCTCTGCATTGGTTGCATCGGAATATTGCTTACCTACAAATGAATATTGAAGGAGTCCCCACCACTGGGAAATTACCTATAGCTATACCGCCTACACACATATTTTTGAAATCACATTCTAAATTATTGCAGTCCTCCCCGCAATGAGCAAAATAGGAAAGTCAAAACTCACGAGCAATTCAGTTGTATTGTATTGAATCAGGTGCATCTCCAGAAATTCTACAGAATTGAAAGATACTATTGAATTATGTACAGGAGTCTACCGTGATATACACATTTATGCAGCTATGAAAAGTGAATTATTGGATAAGGTTGAGGAGTTCGCTACCGCGCAGTTAAAATCCAGGTTAAGTCCTACACTGTACTTTCACAATCTAAGGCATACCCGCGAGGTTGTGGAGGCTACACTAGAGATAGGCAAACATTCTGATCTCACTGAAATTGAGCTGGAAACCGTCACTATTGCCGCCTGGTTTCACGATGTTGGGTACTGCAAAATCTATAAAGGCCATGAGGTCGAAAGTGCAAATAATGCATTTGTGTTTTTAAGCATCATGGGTATGGATAAATTACGGATTGAACAAATCATTTCCTGTATTCTTGCAACCAGGATGCCTCAAAAACCTACGTCAATTCTAGAAAAAGTGATTTGCGACGCAGATTTCTATCATTTCTCCCGCCACGACTACCAGCAGCACGAGCAGGCCCTTAAAAAAGAATGGGAAATAGCTCTTGGTTTAAATTATACAAAGGTTCAATGGACCAAACTCAATTACACCATGCTGAAAGAGCATACGTACTGGACCCCGTATGGAAAAACAGTTCTACAAATAAAAAAAGAAGCTAACATTAAGCAATTAACTACCTAAAGCCACCACACCAACCCTTTTACCTCGTTGGGCCGCAGTAGCAAGTAAATTTAAAGCCTCTTCCACAAAGTAATCCATATTTCTTACTGGCTCCTGTGCATGTAAGCGGATGGCCGGCAGAAAAAACACCATCACCAGCAGATAACTTTTAAAATATGCCATTACCTTCTTAAAACGTTGCATTAAAGGCTAACCCGGCCGCTTTTTGCTGGTAGGTTGGCACCACTGAATAATTCAAATTTTGTTTTCCTATTATCAGTTTCTTCAAATGCGGGTATATCAGGTAGGCAATCTTTGTTGAGGCAATACCAAACCCTGCCCCTGCAACTACATCGCTAACCCAATGTTTATTGTTGTATAAGCGCAACACCCCTGTAGCCGTAGCTACGGTATAACCCGCATAACCTATCCATGGAGAAACATCACGGTATTCCCGGTTTAAAAACTCTGCCGCTGCAAAAGCATTAGCCGTATGGCCTGACGGGAAAGAATAATTATTAGAACCATCCGGACGGTTGCGGTCTGCCAAATGCTTCACCGTTGTAGTAGAAACCCCCATGATGCCAACTGACATGATGTACAAAGCCGTCTGGTCAACTATATTATGTTTCCCTTTTACGCCAGCCAGGTTCAAACCGTAAACAGCCGCCATAGGCGCATATTGTAAAAAGTTGTCTAAGTGATGGGCAAATAATGGATGGTCTTCCTGCAGTTCTGCTTTGGTGGTATAGTCCAAATTCCTGATCGCATTGTTGCCCAGCGACACCAGCCCATAAGAAATTAATACTGCCGGCACAATAAATGACTTTATTGCAGGCGGATTTTGTCCGCGCATTTTCATTACTGAAACAGGTCTTGTTGAGATAGAATCTGGTGTTGCCGATTGTAATACCTGTGCCGAGACCAGTGCCGGTAAACAAGTTGCAAGAAGAAGCGTAAAAGCTTTAATGGATTTCATTTTATGATGTTTACTGGTAGGATTTACTATTTAGTGTAAAGGAACAACTGAAAACTGAAGGAAATCTGTAGTAATGTGCCAACTGAACCTTTTTACCATTATAAAGTGGAAGGCATATCTGGTTCCTGTTTTTCTTCATTTCTATGGTCAAACTTCAGGTTACCAAACTTATAACTGAAAGTTATCCCAAACGAACGGTAGGGCACCCGTCTTAAGGTGTATTGTCTGTTTCCTGATTGTGAGATTGCACTACTTTGGTTTATATATTGGTTAAATGGGTCAGTAGCACTCAAACCTATACTCGCCTTTTTTGCCATAAATTGTCTACGGACAGCCAACGTATAGAAAAGGAATGACGCGCCGGAACCCTGTATACCTACTTTTGGTGTGTTATAATTTCCAAAAACTTCTGCCGCAAGATCCTTTGGAAACTGATAGCTAACATTCAGGTTCATCCGGTATTCCATACCCGCATTGTTCTGGTTTAAGCCTTTGTAATCAAACACGATCGATTTTCGCGAAACCAAAACATTTGACCGTAATGTCAGTTTACTGGTCAAGGGTACATTAGCATATAGATTTGCACCAACCCTTATTTCGCCGCCTGTATTTATCCTGCTGGTATAAGTCACGTTCTCATAAGTCATATCACCCTCTACATAACTGGCATAGAAATCTGTATAACTCTTTATATCGTCACCGTTTCTCCGGTGAAATGCAGTAACATTTAATGATGCGCCATCTTTAAAAGACTTGCTGTAACCCAGTTCAAAGTTATTGCCCAGCTCAGGTCGCAAAAAAGGGTTACCCGCAGAAATATTATAAGGGTCACTACGGTTAATAAATGGGTTTAATTCATCGTAATCTGGTCTTTCAATCCGGTGACTGTAGCTGGCTTTAAGCGTCTGGCTTTCATTTAACTGCCGTGAAATTACGATGGAAGGGTTAAATGATCCATAATTGGGTATAGTAGTGTTGGCAAAATCAGTATGGTTAAGGGTATATTCATAGCGTGCACCAGCTTTAACATCCAAAAAATCAAAGGCTTTAAAACTGGCCGACAGATAGTAGGCCAGGATGTTCCGGTTGTATTTGAAACGGTACGACTGTGCAGGATCTGGCAGGTAAGATTGACCATCCGCGTCATACAGTTGTGCATCCACAAGGCTATTGATGGTTTTAAAAAAAGCTTTTGCACCTGTCTCAATCACAAAATCTTTGGCTACTGGTTGTGTATAGTTCAACTCCAATCCGGTTTCCTTAATCTTACCCGGACTATTGCTGCTTGTTCCAGAACTGGCTGCCAGCGGATCTATGTACTGCTGCAATTGCGTATAGCTGGAATTATCGGTATTGATGTTAGACTGGTACAGAAAATCCAGTTCCTGTTTATCCCTTTTAAACTTTTTCCGGTACCCCAGGCTCCATTGAAACTTATTAGCCATAGCTGCAGTGTTGGCATTGCGGTTAGAGCTGCTGTATACGGGCAGGCCATTGCCGTCAAAAGTGGTCTGCAATTGATATGCGTCGTCGCTTGTATGGTTGCTAAAACGCTCATATCCTAACGAAGCAGTGATGTTGGATGTTGGGTTTACATTCCAATCCACATTGATACCAGTTTGATAACCGTTTCTTTTGATCCTGCTGCTGCCATTCTGGTTTAACAAGTCTATTCCGTTTGCATTGGTCAGTTGCTTGTTATTCAAAGAAGTGGTATTTCCCTGTCCATTTCCACTAAAAAAAGTACCGATTCCAAAATTATTTTTCCTGGCATTGAGGTTAAACGAACCATTGTTCAGCCGTGTTCCTGCAGCGAGGTTGATGTTACCATTTACTCCACTTACATTATTGTCTTTCAATACGATATTAACCACACCTGCGGTTCCCTGTGCGTCGTACCTGGCCCCGGGATTAGAAATCACTTCAATATTTTTGATCTGGCTCGCAGGGATAGCCGCCAATGCATCAGTGAGGCTTGATCCAAATATGCTGGAAGGTTTACCATTGATCAGGAAATTGATACCTGGGCTGCCTAATAATTCAATATTCCCGTTAATATCTACCGTAAGTGTTGGTACCTTTTTTAAAACATCTATTGCCGTGCCCCCTTGCGCGCTCAGGTCATTAGCAGGATCATACACCAGTTTGTCTATTTTATTTTGTACCGTAGGTGTCTGCGCGGTAATATTAACCACTTTTAAGGTCTTCTCGGTGGAGATTAATAAAATATTTGAAACAATGGCATGCGGATTTTGCGCGCTGGTTACAATATGATCAGCACTGTAAGGGCGATAGCCCATATACCCTATCACAAGGCGATATTCGCCATAAGGAAGGTTGGTGATAGAGAAGTCGCCTTGAGGATCGGATACAGACTCCTTTATTGCCGCTACGCTTCCGCGTTGATAAACATTTATAGTGGCATAATCAATTGGTACCCTTGTTGCTGAGTCGATGATCTTTCCGGCTATTCTTCCGGCAAACGAAAGCTGCTGTGCATTGGCAGTAAAAACTAAAAAGACAAGTAATAAGTAGGCGATGATAAATTTCATTGAGATATGTTTTTACTTCGCTGCAAAGCAACAACACAACTCTGTAGTGATTCTGGAGAAACACTATTAATCATTTTCATTGGTGCATCCCACCACTTTTGAACAAATCATAAGCAGTCTGATAATTCGCAATTGCTTTATTTACAGTAACCGCAGATAAACTTGCGGGGCGCTGCTCATTCTTATTTTTATCATAGATAAAAGTTTCTATCCGCTGCTGAGGGCCTAAAATCACCAGACTATCCTGGCTCAGGTAAGCTAGCTTTTGATAGGTACCAAAAATTGCCCTTGGCCGGTATTGTACATCCAATACATTTTTACCATAGAGGTTACTTTGATAAGTCCATCCCAGCAAACTAAATAAAGTAGGGTAAAGATCAATTTGTGAGCACATTTGGATAATTTGCTGTGGCCCCCGTTTAGGTAGGTTCAGGATAACGCAGGGGATATGATACTTACTGATATCTATTTCATTTTTACCGGCACTTGAAGCACAATGGTCAGCTACGATAATCACAACCGTATTTTTATACCAGGGTTTTAATTTAAGGTGTTCAATAAATTTACCAATGGCATAATCAGTATACCTTACAGCCCCGTCCCGGCCACTGCCAGAAGCTTGCGGTATTTCTCCCGATGGGTAGGTAAATGGCCGATGGTTGGAGGTGGTCATTACAAAATCGTAAAAAGGTTTTCCTGTTTTATACTGAAGATCAGAACCACGTAACACCGCATCAAACAGATCTTCATCACTTATTCCCCAGGCATTTTCAAAATGCACCTGCTTATCGGTAATAATAGTCCTTTTAGTGTGGTAACTATCACCCATTTTAAGGTTCCGGCCCCTATCGGTTATGCCAAAACCATTACTCCCAAAATATTCGTTCATGTTATCAAAATATCCGTCACCACCATAATAAAAGGTACGGTGATAGCCTTGTTGCTCAAAAATATGGCCTACGGTATTGAGGTTCTCGTTGCCCTGTCGCCTTACAATGCTACTGCCAGGAGTTGGCGGTGCAGATAAGGTCAACGCCTCCATACCTCTCACCGTTCTTGTCCCTGTGGCATACATATTGGTAAAAAGCATCCCCTCATCTGCCAGCGAATCAACCACGGGCATCAATCCTTGAGTATTGCCAAAGTGTTTCATAAAATCTGCACTCAGGCTTTCCACGGTGATCATGATCACGTTTGGTTTGTACACAGGTCCCGGATTATTAACTTCCCTTTTGATGGAATGGCCAGCTTTCAAAAACCGGCTATTGTTTTCCTTCAATTCGTCCCTGATGAAGCGATATGCAGTGTCTTTATCCAGCAGCGCGTAAAAGTCGTTATAGTTCAGTTCATTATTTTTAAAGGCCGCAAAAAAAGAGAAGATGCCTGCCTTTGCAAGTTCGTTCTGGTACCGGTTGGTACTATTTTCCGCAATTGAATTGCTCAATAACAGGGGAAATAAAATAGTTAGGAATAGCAAGCAACCGGAGATTGTCAGCCTTTTACGGAATGGCATCTGGTCATCAAAAGCTTCCCGGAAGACTTTCTTTTTAAAGAATATCCAGATGACCACTAAAACCAAAGCAATTACCCCCGTAATCAATAAAGGTAAAGGGTATGATTCATTGATATTATTGATCACCTCATAGGTGTAGATCAGATAGTCTACAGCGATAAAATTGAAACGGCTTTCAAATTCCTGCCAAAAGGTTATCTCTGCAAAAAAAGAGAAAAAGGAAATCAACAGCAAAAGGAACAACCAGGTATAAGTGATCATTTTATGCCCTTTACTATTGCTCCATTTTGAAGGCAATAATAAAAGGTAGAGGTTAAAAATGCAAACCATAAGGAGCGCTACAGCACAATCATAGCAAAAACCCAGGCTGTAAAGTTCCAGAATGGAAATAAAGCCAAATTGTGTTTTAGGTAAAGAAAGTAGCAATAAACCTGATCGTACTAAAAAGGAACAAATAACAAACGTCGCAAAAAAAGAAAACAGTACACCGTACCTACCTTTAAAGATCATTTTAATGGGATTAAATTGATTAAAGGCGAAAGGTATCAGGCAATTCTGTACAAATTCTGTATTGTACTAGCCTATGGTAAGAATCGGGTTAGGTATCGAAATGTTAAACCAGGTAAGTTAAAAGCAGGCTACCCCTCAGGCTTTCCATGTAAAAACGAAATGGTGCTGCTGATCGTTAAAATGGTAGCTAATATCCAGATCAGATTGTTCGCAGATCTGTTTAACAATAGAAAGTCCTAAGCCATTATGTTTACTGTATTGTTCCTCTTTATAAAAGCGTCCAAAGAGTTTAGTATTATCCAGTCCGTTTAATTTTGCCGTATTAGCTATTTCCAGTTTCCCCGGTAGCAATAAAACAGTAATCTCTCCACCATTTATGTTGTGCCGGCCAGCATTGCTCAAAAGATTATTCAATAGAATATCGATCAGTTCAGGGCTGGCATGGATTGCTGCAGCCGATAATGAGGCTTTTACCATGATCTTGTTGGACTGCCAAAATTCATGGAATTGCTGCAATTTTTCTTCTACCTTTTCCTTAAGGTCAATCGTTTCCAATGCAGTAAACTGTTGGTTTTCAATTTTGGTCAATAACAGTAACGATTGGTTCAATTTAGATAACCTGCTTACCGCGGCATAAGCACTCTTTAAAGCATCAGTTTGCCCTTCAGAAAGACCTTCATCCTGTATCACCAGATCCAGTTTGGAGCGGATAATGGCAAGCGGCGTTTGGGTTTCATGCGAAGCATTCTCGGTAAACTCTTTTAAAATCCGGTAATCATCCTTAGCGCTGTTAATAGCCTGAGACAAGCTCTGGTTCATTAGCGTAAACTCGTCAATCTTGGTAACAGGCAATATCGGCGTCTTCTTCCCCAGTTTAAAACCTTTCATCTCATTCATTGCAGCATAAAAGGGTTGCCACAACCTTCTTAATAAGATATAATTTAAGATGACCGAAACAATAATAATTACCAAAAGGATACCTAATGTAGTATAGGCTACGGTCCTGATCAGTAATTTAGTACCTTCCAATGGTTTGGCAACAGAAATTTCATAGAGTTTATCGCCCACTTGCTGTGTAAAAACGATTTGTCTGAAGGTTTCTGCTTTTTTGTCATCAGTATTATAAAGATCTACCTGATTGATGCTTTTATGTTTTTTATGTTGGGTAGTATGATAGCTTATCAATACTTCCTCAAAGTTTTTAAACACGGGAAGTGAATCATTTTTAAGTACATACTCTTCTACGTGTTCTTTATATTTACCTAAAGCCTCATCAACTTCATGTACAAGTACTTTACTGATCAACAAATAGTAAGTCACACCTGCTACCAGAAACAAGATACTCATTACCAACAGATTGACACGGTTATATTTGGTGAATAATTTCATACTTACCCTTCAAAAGGAATTATAAATTTATAGCCCATGCCATAAATGGCCTTAATATAATCAGGACAACCTGCATTCATCATCTTTTTACGCAGATTTTTAATATGCGAGTAGATAAAATCATAACTATCGGCCATATCTATATCATCTCCCCACAGATGTTCTACTATAGCTTCCTTAGTTACCACCCTGTTCTTGTTACTCAGCAGGTACAACAGGAGTTCATATTCTTTACGGGTAAGCGATATAGCAGCTTCTTTAAACTTTAGTGATTTGTCCTGAAGATCCAGTACCAGCTCGCCTACCTTGATTAGGTTATGCCCACCAAAAGACTTCCGGCGGATGATTGCAGAAACACGTGCCCCTAATTCTGGCAAATGAAAGGGCTTAGCCAGGTAATCATCTGCACCAGTGTTTAATCCTGTAATTTTGTCATCAAGAGAATTTCGGGCACTCACAATCAATACGCCCTCCGCCTTGTCCATCTTTTTAAGCTCTTTCAATAGGTCAAGGCCATTCCCATTGGGCAGGGTAATGTCAAGGATAATGCAGGAATATTCATTAAGGCGGATCTTCTCCATCGCAGTATCGTAATCATAGGCTGCCTCACAAAAAAATTGTTCTGTGCTCAGGTATTTGCTGATACTAACTGAAAGTTCTTTTTCGTCTTCTATTATTAAGATCTTCATTGTATGTATGGTTTACAGACCTTCATTAAAAATCCAGATCCTGTAGCACAAATAAAGGTATACAAACTGGATTAATTCTGAAGATCATTTAAGACAAACCCTATTAATTTTAAGAATGCGAGGGTACAAGAGCGTTTTAACGGTTAATATTCAAGTGATATGCGTTTGACAAGGCCGCCAATAAATATAGAATCTCTCCAGAATTAGTTGGTAAGTCTGCCTTACCGAATAGCAAATTGCATTGAAGCGCTTTCGCAAAGTATATTGGCTCAAACTTAACTTACCTCCAATCTGGATATAAACTTCTCAATAACGTACCTCCATCAATCCGTCAAAGTCCAGTTATAGAGATCACTTCTTTAAGTAGTGCTACAAAAATGCTACAATTGTAATATGAAAGGAGAAAATGATCTTAGTATATTACTAAAAACGATGAAGCCAAAGATCAATCTTGGTGAATATGTTTTTTGTACAATTACTAACTCAACCCAAATTGATTATAATGATGTGATCTTATTTTTTAAAGAACAAGAAGGAAATACGGTTATCGTCAAAAAAGAAGTAGCTGACAATTTAAAACTTGACTATTTTTTTATTGCAAGTTGGATCACCTTAACTGTTCATTCTTCCTTAAATGCAGTTGGTTTAACTGCCGCTTTCTCTATAGCACTTTCTGATGAGGGAATAAGCTGCAATGTTGTTGCCGCATTTTATCATGATCATATTTTTGTAGATCATAATGACACGGAAAAAGCATTGCAGGTATTGAATAAGTTTTCTAA
>Ga0247816_10000274_pt1 | contig 31468 bp, 34 predicted proteins | sample UWRJL209509C1_FD_179930 | JGI IMG/M metagenome (GOLD analysis project Ga0247816, IMG submission 179930) | Plant litter microbial communities from Arlington Agricultural Research Station in Wisconsin, United States - UWRJ-L209-509C-1 | ecosystem: Environmental > Terrestrial > Plant litter >...
TAAATACTTTAAATATTGAGTTTAAAAATAAAAATATTTTAATTGTCGATGATTCAATAGTACGCGGTACTACTTCATTAGAAATTGTACAAATGGCAAGACAAGCTGGCGCTAATAAAATTATTTTCGCATCTGCCGCGCCGCCTGTTAAATATCCAAATGTATATGGTATAGATATGCCGACTTCTACTGAACTTATTGCTAATGATAGAACTATAAATCAAATTTGTGAATTTATTAAAGCTGATTATTTAATTTATCAAACTATTGATGCTATTAAGCAGTCAATTATGGATATTAATCCAAATATTAAACAATTTGATGCTTCTTGTTTTGATGGATATTATATTACAGGAGATATTAATATAGATTATTTAGAAAAGCTTGAATTAAAACATGTGAATGCATAATTAAGTTTAAAATTTACAACATTTTCTTACTTAATCTTTATTAAATAGTCAAATTAACAGTAATATATACCTAATTAGAAATTATATTTTATATTTAATATAAAATTTACATAAATTATAAGGATATAAGTATGTATTACTATGATCATAAAAATAACTGTTTTCAAAATTTTATCCTTGAACCAAAAGATAAGCATGTATTAGTTAAAAATCATGCCTTTGGAGTAAATAGAGCAGATGTTTTACAAAAAATGGGAAAATATCCTATAAATTCTGATACAGTAGATATTTTAGGCTTAGAGTTTGCTGGAGAGATTATAGAGATATATGGTGAAAATAAACAAAATTTTTCGATTGGCGATAGAGTTATGGGAATAGTTTCCGGCGGCTCTTATGCTAGTCATATATTAATTCCAATTGAACACTTATTAATTATTCCGAGTAATCTATCTTTTGTAAAAGCAGCCTCATTACCTGAGAGTTTATATGCTGTATGGCATAGTTTATTTAATATTGGCGGATTAAACTACTACATTAGTCAAAATACCATAGATAAAACTATCTATATAAATGCTGCCAGCAGCGGTATAGGTTTAATGGCAATTCAAATGTGTCTAGCATTTGGCTTTAACGTTATAGCATCAACCAGTAGTCCGGAAAAAATTGATGCAATAAAATCTCAAATTACTAATAATAAGCAAAATCTATTTTTATTTTGTAGTCAACAAATATCATTAGAAGATTACTGCAAAAATCAGCAAGTGAAAATTGATATATGTTTAGATATGTTAGGCGATATAAATAATATTTTAAAAAGTATGCAGAATAATAGTAAAATTATCTGCATAGCTTTCTTACAATATTCTAAACCTGAAATAAATATTGGTTTAATGATGCAAAAAAATATTAGTATTCAAGGTACTATGTTACGTTTGCAATCAGATTATACTAAAGAGTTATTAACTAAACAGATTAATCAATCTGTTTTAGGGCATATTAAACAAAATAACATTAAACCTATTATTCATCATATATACAATAAACAACAGATTAATAATACATTAGATGATTTATTAGAAAATAAGCATGTTGGAAAATTAGTTGTTGAGATTTAGATTTAACTGCTAAACTATATCAAATTTACTATAATCAATTTGCATATTACTATTAGATTTTATATTTTTATGTATAAAATCTTTTAAATATTTTTCATCTAAACTTGATAATAATAAATGCTTTACTTTGTGAGATTGTATATTATTTAATAAATTTTCATCTAATAATTTAGCCTTCAAATGTGAAACAATGGCTTGAGCAGTCTCAACAAAATTTATGTGCGGATATAAAGTATTTAATATTGGCAGCAAAAACGGATAATGAGTACAGCCTAAAACTATAGTATCTACATTTTTATATAGCATAGGATTAATATAAGTTTTAATCAAATCTAATAAATTTTCGTTATTCAAATCAATATTTTGTGTTTCAATTAATTCAACTAGGCCATTGCCGGATTGTTGATATAAAACTGGATTTTTAACCAAATTTTGCTCGATAATATTTTCAACTAAATTAGAAAAATTCTCGCTTTTTAAAGTGTTTTCAGTTGCTAAAACTCCAACTATTTTATTTTTACTAATACTAAAAGCGGGTTTTATACCTGGTTCTACTCCAATTATTATTACATCCTGAATTATTTCTCTAATATAATTAATAGCATTTGTAGTTGCTGTATTACATGCTATAACTATAGCCTTAACTTTTTGCTCAATTAAAAAATTACATAATTTAAGTGTACGCTGTTGGATAAATTCTAAAGATTTATCACCATAAGGGGCATATTTTGAATCAGCTAAATATATTGTATTTTCTTGCGGTAAACTCTGCCAAATAGCTTGTAATACCGACAACCCGCCTAACCCAGAATCTAAAATACCAATTGGAAATGTTTGTGATAATTCATATGTATTCATAATAATATATTACTGCTTTTATATAAAATATTCAAATTTTGGGATTTATATAAATAACTAGCCGCTTTTATTTTAATTAAATTTAAGTATTTCTTTTGCAAGCAAGATAAAATATACTAAGAGCCTGTTTATAATCTATTGTTTTGATGAAATTTTTAACCTATTGTCATTCCCGCGCAGGCTGGAATCCAGAAAATTATTAGCTAATACTGGATACCTGCCTACGCAGGTATGACGTTAATTTAAAAAATATTGCAAAATTTAAACTTTTATTTAGATTATAAACACGCTCTAATAAATAGTAAAAAAATAACCAAATATATATTCTTTATATGAGCAATATCAATATTTTAGCATCTGACAATATCTTACTTGTTATAAGTGGATACTTACCTAAATTTAAGTTAAATTTTTGACTATATTAGATTTGTGGCTAATTAAATATATAAGTCCTTATTTTTTAAAATTAATATTAGTAATTTTTTCTTTCCATATAGCAGGGGCTATTTTATGTACCGATATTCCATTACTATCAACAGCTACTGTTACAGGCATATCTTTTACTTCAAATTCATAAATTGCTTCCATACCAAGATCTTCAAAGGCAACAACCTTAGCTTGCTTAATAGCTTTAGAGACTAAATATGCTGCTCCGCCTACTGCCATCAAGTAAGCCGCTTTTTTATCTTTAATAGCTTCTATTGCCGTTTCTCCGCGTTCTGCTTTGCCAACCATAGCTAATAATCCAAGTTCAAGCATCATATGAGTAAATTTATCCATTCTAGTAGCGGTAGTCGGTCCAGCAGGCCCTACTATCTCATCTCTAATTGGATCTACAGGGCCTACATAATAAATTATACGATTAGCAAATTCAACTGGTAATTTTTCATCTCTAGATAACATATCAGCTATTCGCTTGTGGGCAGCATCGCGTCCTGTTAATAATTTACCGTTTAATAATAAAGTTTGCCCTATTGTCCAGCTGGCTACTTCTTCTTTAGTTAAATTATTTAAATCAATACGTTTAGTTGTCTCTAGATTTGGCTGCCAAATAACTTTTGGCCAATTTTCTAAATCTGGTGCTTCTAATTTAGCTGCACCTTGTCCATCTAATACAAAATGTATATGTCTTGTAGCTGCACAGTTTGGAATCATGGCAATTGGTAATGAGGCAGCATGAGTTGGATAATCTAAAATCTTAACATCTAAAACAGTTGTTAAACCGCCTAGACCTTGAGCACCAATACCTAGAGCATTAATTTTTTCATATAATTCTAAACGTAGCTCTTCAATTCTATTTTGTGCACCTTTTTGTCTTAATTCTTCAATATCAATATGATCCATTAAACTTTTTTTAGCCAAAAGCATAGCTTTTTCAGGAGTTCCGCCAATACCAATACCCAGTATTCCAGGAGGACACCAGCCGGCTCCCATTTGTGGTACTGTTTTCAAAATCCAATCTACTAAATTATCGCTTGGATTTAACATAGTAAATTTAGATTTATTTTCAGAACCGCCGCCTTTAGCTGCACAAATTACATCAACGCTAGATCCTTCAACTATTTCATAATGAATTACAGCTGGGGTATTATCTTTACTATTTTTTCTACTTCCTGCTGGATCTAATAAAACTGAAGCACGCAGTTTATTATCAGGATTAGTATATGCTCTACGTACCCCTTCATTAACCATATCATTAATACTCATATCAGTATCCCATTTAGCGTACATACCGACTTTTAAAAAAACTACTGCAATACCTGTATCTTGACAAATAGGGCGTTTACCTTGAGCACACATTAAACTATTAGTTAAAATTTGTGCCATAGCATCTTTAGCTGCTGCACTTTGCTCTTTTTCATAAGCTTTGCCTAATGCTTGAATATAATCAATCGGATGGTAATAAGAAATGTACTGGAAAGCATCAGCAATACTTTGAATAAAATCTTCTTTTTTAATTGGAGTAGAGTTCATAATTGTTATAAATATAAATTTTGATTATTGTAGCACACTATAGTATTAGTTTTTTCTATACTATTAACAATATTTCTATTATATAATTTTTTATTGATATAACCAGCCTTAATCCCTAGAAGTGTATTTATATTTAATTAAGATAAGTATCCCCTCATAGCAAGTAAGCTTAAACATTTTAATAAACATGTGTTAAAAATGTCTAAATAGGTATTTTTTATAGATTAACTGCCAAGATTTTAGCAGTTGACTGCACTACGTGCTATGAGGGGATACTTACCTTAATTATAATAAATCAATATCCTTATTAACTCCAGCTAGACATACCGCCATCAGCACAAAGGCTAGTACCTGTTATATATGAACTAGCTGGACTAGCAAAAAATACTACAGCACTAGCTACTTCTTCAGCACTTCCAATTCTATTCATCGGTACCATTGCAGCTAATTTTTGCTGCATTTCTTCTAAACTAATACTTTGATCTTTAGCTTTTAATACACTTAATTCTTCAAAGCGTATGGTTTGAGTAAAGCCAGGCAAAACATTATTAACAGTTATACCATATTTAGCCACTTCATAGCTCAAGCTTTTTGACCAATTAAGCATAGCTCCACGAATAGTATTAGAAACCGCTAAATTTGGAATTGGTGCTTTTGCACCAACAGAAATAATATTGATAATTCTACCCCATTTTTTTTCTATCATAGAATTTATAACTTGCTGAGTTATAACACTGCTAGCGATGACATGTGTATTAAAAGTTTTTATATATTCATCAGGTTTAACATCTTTAGCTAAACTTTGTGCAGGACCGCCTGCATTATTAATTAAAATATCAATTTTTTCTTCTTGTAATTGGGCTATAAGGTTTTCAATATCAGTCTGTTTGGATAAATCAGTTACTATATATTTATGATTATTCGGAGGTAAGGTTAATAAAGCATGCTGTAATTTATTTTCATTTCTAGCAAGTAATATAACTCTAGCATTTAAACTAGCTAATATTTGAGCACTAGCTAAACCAATACCGCCGCTAGAACCGCAGACTAAAGCAGTTTTATTACTTAAATCTATATTAAACATATTGTCTCCATATTTTATTATATTTATATTATTATTTTTTAATTATTTTCTTTATTAGTTCAACTATAAGAAATACTGCTGCGCCTATAATAAATCCAAAAATTAAATCTATACTACTAGAAATTATAATATTTAAAAAACTAATATTAGCTATATTACTCTCAAAAAAATGTATAATATCATGGGAAAATTGAGCAAAAATAGGTATATTGTGAGCTATTATACTTCCACCCACCATAAACATTGCAATAGTGCCTAAAACAGCCAATAATTTCATTAAATAAGGTGCTAAATTTAGGATAAATCTGCCTATTTTATATTTAAAACTATGTTTAATAGACTTTCTAACAATATGCAAGCCTAAATCATCAAGCTTTACAATACCAGCTACTAATCCATAAACTCCTACTGTCATGAGTATAGAAATACTAATTAATACTAAAACTTGATTCATAAATACCATATTAGAAACAGTACCTAATGTAATTACTATAATTTCAGCTGATAAAATAAAATCAGTGCGTATAGCCCCGTTAATTTTATCTTTTTCAAGGATTATTGGATTATTTACTATATCTGCGGCAATAATTTTATCTTTGACATGATGATATAAGAATTTTTCAATAATTTTTTCAAATCCTTCATAGCATAAAAAAGCTCCGCCAATTATTAATAAAATAATAATTAAACTTGGAATAAATGCACTAATTAGTAAAGCACTGGGGACTAAAATAGCTTTATTTTTAAATGAACCTTTAGCGACTGCCCATACAACTGGTAATTCTCTATCAGGGTTTACTCCTGTGATTTGATGTGCATTTAGAGCTAAATCATCACCTAGTACGCCTGCAGTTTTCTTAGCAGCTACTTTAGTCATGACGGATATATCATCAAGTAAAGTAGCTATATCATCAAGTAAAGCTAAAAGACTAGTTGCCACAATTTTTCCTTTGATTGAATAGAGATAATTTTATAAGGGGGATACTTACTTTTTATATTATATATAATTACTAAAAATTATAAAACATTAAAAAATATGTATTTTAGACGGCGTAATAGTTACAAGCATATCAATAGCAAATTGTTTAGCTACTTGTTCTGAATGTACATGAGTTTCACAATAGTAAATTTGTTTGGTCAATTCTTCAACTAATTCTAATTGTATTAAACCTCCAACATAATGAATTCTTTTAATTTTAGTAACTATGCCATAAGTTTTATTATTTTCATCAAAGATTTTTATATCAATTTCATGAGGTCGGCTTAGAGCTTTAATATTTTGCCCATAAACTAAAGTTTCATGGTAATGCGGCAATAAGTATGGTCCAATTTTTATATATTCACCATCAACAACACCTTCAAATGTATTAGTTCCGCCTAAAAATTCATATACAAATGCACTTTGGGGTTTTTCATATAGTGACTGCGGTGAGCCCATTTGGATTACTTTACCATTATTCATTAATACAATATGGTCAGCAACTTCTAATGCTTCTTGTTGATCATGGGTTACAAATAATGAAGTAATATGCAATTCATCATGCAGTCTTCTAAGCCAGCGTCTTAAATCTTGTCTAACTTTAGCATCTAATGCACCAAATGGCTCATCTAATAACAATACTTTAGGTTCTACAGCTAAGGCTCTGGCTAATGCAATTCTTTGACGTTGTCCGCCCGATAATTGAGAGGGAAATCTATCGCCTAACCAGTCTAGCTGGACTAGTTTTAATAATTCATTAACTTTTTTTGTAATTTGAGTATTGGATAATCTAATATCAAAAGGCTTAATTTTTAAACCAAAGGCTACATTTTCAAAAACATTCATATGTTTAAATAAGGCATAATGTTGAAAAACAAATCCAACTTCTCTTTGTTTAACATGGATATTCGAGCAATCTCTGCCGTCTAGCCATACTTCACCGCTATCTGGAATATCAAGACCTGCAATAATACGCAGCAAACTAGTTTTCCCGCAGCCGGATGGGCCTAATAAAGCGACTAATTCTCCTGTAGGAAAATTAATATTTATATCATCTAAGGCAGTAAAATCTCCAAATCGCTTACATATATTTTTTACCTGAATGCTCATGTTTGTTTCCTATTAAGTGTGAATTTATTTAAATTAATAATATCTAATAAATTAGATATATTTTTTAAAGCATTAGTAATTTGATTTAAAGAGTCGTGTTGAGATATATGTAAAGTTACACTTATATTAGTCATTTTTTATCATTTTTTATTTCTTTTAAAATAAACAATTTCATAGTTATCGGAAAATTTGTGATTTCTCCTGCTGCCCAATGAGTAGGTTGAGAATTGTTTAATGTAGTAAGATTTTGTTGTAATTGGCTTGGGGGCAACTTTTGTTTGTGTAAATTGTTAATATATTGGTTAATTTGGTTTTGATTATTAAAAACAAATGTTTTCTGCTGTAAATTATTATATCTGTTTAGCATATGAAGTCCTTATATATTATTTGTTTATTGGAGATAAATATTCACTATTTTTATATTCAAGTAAATTTTTAATAATTAAAGTAATAATCGCAAATATAGTTAGTATTGATGCAAGGGCAAATGCACCTGTAAAATTGTATTCATTATATAAAATTTCTATATGTAATGGAGCAGTATTTGTTCTATTACGAATATGCCCTGAAACTACTGATACAGCTCCAAACTCACCGATTGATCTTGCACTGCATAAAATAATACCATATAGTAGACTCCATTTAATATTAGGTATTGTAATATACCAAAATGTTTTCCAACCGCTAGCCCCTAAAATAATAGCAGCTTCCTCCTCTTCTTTACCTTGGGTTTGCATAAAAGCTAATAGTTCTTTAGCCACAAAAGGCATAGTTACAAATAAAGTGCTTAGTACAATTCCAGGTAAAGCAAAAATAATTTTTATATCATGATTACTTAAAAATTCGCCAAACCAGCCATTTCTTCCAAATAATAAAATATACATTAAACCAACTACTATAGGAGAAATAGCAAACGGTAAATCAATTAAAGTAATTAGTATGGTTTTATATTTAATAGCAAATTTACTAAGCAGCCATGCAGCAAATACGCCAAAAATAGTACTTAAAGGCAATGTAATTAATAAAACTATAAGCGTTAATTTAAGAGCTGATAGAGCTTCTTCACTAGTTAATGCCTCAATATAAACATAAACACCTTGTGCTAGAGCTTCCTTAAAAACAACTATTAGCGGTAAAATTAAAAATAAGCTAAAGAAAATTAAGCTAATACTAATTAAAATATATTTAACTGCTGTAGAATCTTGGCTAGTATTGGGTAAGGAATTGTTTGACATTTATAGATTGCTTCCTGTAGATTTATTTACAAAATATTGTAATTTATTTATTATAAATAATAAAATTCCAGAAATTATTAACATTACCACTGCAATAGAAGTTGCCCCTAAATAATCAAATTCTTCTAAATAACTTACTATTAATAATGGAGTTATTTCAGACACCATAGGAATATTGCCGGCAATAAAAATTACTGAGCCATATTCACCAATAGCACGTGCAAAAGCTAAAGCAAAGCCTGTCATAATGCCTGGGTAAAGAGCCGGCAATGTAATACGCGTAAAAACTTGAAAGCGGTTAGCACCTAAGCTTGAAGCTGCGGCTTCTTGTTCTAAATCTAATTCTTGCATAATAGGCTGTACAGTCCGTACAATAAAAGGCAAACCTATAAAAATTAAGGCTAATAATATACCTAATTTATTAAATGAAGCTTGGATGCCTATAGCTGCTAATGGTTTTCCTAGCCATCCATTGGGTGCATAAATTGCTGAAAGTGCAATTCCCGCAACAGCTGTGGGTAATGCAAAAGGTAAATCAATTAAGCCGTCAACAATTTTATAACCAAAAAACTTATAGCGGGTGATACACCAAGCTAAGATAGTACCAAAAATAGTATTAATACAAGCCGCAAGTAATGATAAACCAATACTAATTTTATACGAAGCAATAACTCTAGGACTGCTGACAGTTTGCCAAAAAGTCTCAAATGGTATGCTAAAAGTTTTAGAGATAATAGCAATTAACGGGAATAATAATATGATAGTTAAATAGGTTAAGGTATAAATTAAAGATATTTTATAGCCAGGTAAGATATTATTTTTTAACATTAATTATATTTCATTTAAGATTACGGTTAAGCATGATTTGATCAAATATAGCACCGTTAGCAAAATGTTTTTTATGTGCATTATCCCAAGAGCCAAAAATTTCCTGAATGCTATATAGTTTAATTGGTTTAAAAATAGTATTATATTTAACTAAAATAGCTGGATTAGTTGGTCTATAGAAATTTTTAGCAGCTATATTTTGCCCTTCATCACTGTATAAATAGTCTAAATATGCATTAGCAATTTGAGTTGTATTATGTTTCTTTGCTACCTTATCAACTATAGCTACGCTAGGCTCAGCTAATATTGATACAGACGGTAAGATAATATCAAAATTATCCTTATTTTTTTTAGCTAAATAGGCTTCGTTTTCCCAAGAAATTAATACATCGCCCATATTTCTTTGGGTAAAACTAATTAATGAACCTCTTGCACCTGAGTCTAGAACTTTTACATTATTAAAAATTTTGCTTACAAATTCACGAGTTTTATTTTCGTCATTATTAAATTTTTTTAAAGCATAAGTCCAAGCGGCAGTATATCCCCATCTTGCTCCGCCTGATGTTTTTGGATTTGGACTTAACACTTCTATATCATTACGGATTAAATCATTCCAGTCTTTAATTTTCTTTGGATTATTTTTTCTAACTAACAACACTATAGTAGAAGTATAAGGTGCAGAATTATTTTTAAATTTAGCCTGCCAATTTTTATCAATTAACTCTGATTTACTAATGGCATTAATATCATAAGCTAAAGCTAAAGTTACAATATCAGCTTCAATACCGTCAATAACAGAGCGTGCTTGTTTACCAGAAGCTCCATGCGATTGATCAATCAAGACCTTTTGCCCAGTTTTATTAAACCAATATTTACTAAAAGCTTGATTATATTCCTGATAAAGCTCTCGAGTAGGATCATAAGAAACATTTAACATCTTAATATCAGCAAAACTTAATAAAGGCTTAATTAATATGCTCACAATTATTAAGCATTTGATGATATTATATTTCATAAGATTATAGTAAATATTTAGATAGGTAAGTATAACAAAATTAAGTTAAAAGAAAAACTATGCAAAAATGATGTATATATAACTTTTGGTTATATAAGTATCTTTCCTCTAAGATATTTATTAGCAAAGCTAGTTTTTCCTGCTCCATTTACTCCAGCAATTATCCATACTTGAGGTTGAAAATTATTTGTAATTATCATTGGTTACCTCATATTTATCTATGCTAATCCAACGAATTAAATGCTTGATTCCATTGGGGTATTCTTTTATCATATATTTTTCTTCTAAACCTTCTTGTGTATAATAAATTGCTATTCCCATATTAAGACACAATTTAGCTTGCTCATCATTTTCTAAATTATTATTAAAATATTCTTCAATTTGCTGAGATAAATCTTTTTTTATAGTTTCCATTTAACCTACTTTTAGCATATTTTATGCATATAAATATAAGGTAAGTATCCCCTCATAGCACGTAGTAAGGTGCAGTCAACTGCTAAAATCCCGCAGTTAATCTATAAAAAACACCTATTTAGACATTTTTAACACATGTTTATTAAAATGTTTAAGCTTACGTGCTATGAGGGGATACTTACCAAATATAAAATAACATTGTTCAAAAAACAAAAAACTAAGGTGCTAATCTTTCAATCTTCCACTGTGTTTCTTGCTGTGTATAAATAATCCTATCATGCAGACGAGAACTTCGACCTTGCCAAAATTCAAAATACTGGGGAATTATTTTATATCCCCCCCAATATTCTGGGCATTGATATGGTTGGTTATGCATTTTTTTAAAATCATCATATTTAGTTTGTAAAAATTCACGGTTATGAATAACTTGGCTTTGTGGGGAGATGATAGCTCCAATTTGTGATTCAATTGGTCGTTTTAAAAAATATTCTTGGTTTTCCTGATAACTTAATTTTTCAATATAACCATTTATCCTAACTTGACGTTCTAAACCTTGCCAAAAAAATAGAACCTCACAAAATGCATTATTCTTAATCTGCTTACCTTTAGCACTTTCATAATTTGTATAAAAGCATAGACCCGATTTATCAAACCGGCGCATTAATACTATTCTTACATGCGGATTATTATTTTCATCAGTAGTTGCTAGTGCCATAGCATACGGTTCTAAAATTTTTTTCTCAATGCAGTCATTGAACCACAAATCAAATTGCTCAAATGGACAATTTGCAGCATCTTGTTTACTTAATTTATTTTGATGATAATCTTGTCTTAAATTTGATATATCCATTATATATAATCCTTTATCATACATCTAATGATATTAGTTAATGTAATATTATAAAAATCCAAAGCATTGTATGTTTAATTTTTTGAGGGTGCTAACAACAGATAGATGATATAAATAATTGTTGATATTTAGAGAAAATAGCACTCTTAAAATTCTAACTATAAAATAGGGGTTGCTCTCTATCCACCGAGCTACTGGGGCATGAATTTTGAAAAACTAGCTATTAGTATAATATATTAGCAGTTTTATTTTGTCAAAATGTTTCGCGCATTTTAATTTATATGCCTTATTCAAAAAGACATATGTATTTATTAAATTTATCAATATAATATATGGTAAGTATCCCTTTATACCAAGTAAGACAAAATATACTAATAAATAATCTAAGAGCCTGTTTATAATCTATTTTTTTGATGAAATTTTTAACCTATTGTCATTCCCGTGCAGGAGGGAATCCAGAATTATTAGCTAATACTGGATACCTGCCTACGCAGGTATGACGTTAATTTAGAAAATATTGCAAAATTTAAACTTTTATTTAGATTATAAACACGCTCTAAGCAAAGATTAAAAAAAGATATTTTATTTATCCTTGATGCAAAATTTAACTTCTACAATATCTTGCATGTTATAAAGGCATACCTTAATATATTTATACTTTTAAACTAGGCAGTATTATGGTTATACATATAAATAAAAATATTGATGAAATAATGGATGAATTGCCATTAGTACAAAAACTATATTTTCTAAATTCTATTAAGAAGAAAATCTCTTTAGTTATTGGTAATAGTATAAAGTTTGAATGTGCTTATAAAGGCGATAATATAGTTTTAATTGTAAAAAATGCAATTGCTTATAAAAAATTTAATAATTATACTGATGAGCTAGAAGAGATTTTTACAAAAGAAAAGTTACCTTTACCAAAAATAATAATAATCCCGTAAAGTGTTTTTATATGAATAAAGAAACTTTTTTGTTATAATCTACTCTTATTATGTAAGAAAAAAATCAAGGAATTACATGAATAATCATGAAGATGCTATAACTAAAGCTAATCTTTTAGCTGAGGCCATGCCTTATATTACTAAATACCATGGTAAAACGGTAGTAATAAAATATGGCGGAAATGCTATGACTGACGAGTCACTAAAAGCCGGCTTTGCTAAAGATGTAATTTTATTAAAGCTAGTAGGTATAAATCCTGTTGTAGTTCATGGCGGCGGTCCTCAAATTGATACAGCCCTTAAAAGAATTGGTAAACAAGGAAAGTTTGTTCAAGGTATGCGTGTAACTGATGCTGAAACTATGGAAGTAGTTGAATGGGTATTAGCAGGTGAAGTACAGCAAGATATAGTAATGCTGATTAATCATTTTGGCGGTAAGGCAGTTGGTTTAACAGGCAAAGACGGTAGCTTAATTAAAGCTAAAAGAATGCTAGTCCCCAATAAAGATAATAAGAGTGAGCTTTTAGATATTGGTCAAGTAGGAGAAGTTATATCTATTGAACCAAGTGTAGTTAAGGCATTACAAGATGATGCTTTTATTCCTGTAATATCGCCTATTGGTTTTGGGGAAGATGGATTATCTTATAATATTAATGCAGATGTAGTTGCAGGAAGATTAGCCCAAGTGTTAAATGCAGAAAAATTAATTATGATGACTAATACTCCAGGTGTTTTAGATAAAGACGGTAATCTTTTAACTCAATTGACCCCATCGCAAATAGATAGTTTATTAGCTGATGGTACATTATCCGGCGGAATGCTGCCTAAAATTGCTTCAGCATTAGAAGCAGCTAAATCAGGTGTTAAATCAGTACATATCATTGATGGACGTATACCGCATTCACTGCTTTTGGAAATCTTAACAGAAGAAGCATTTGGAACATTAATTAATAATAATTTATAATACATTATGCAAAATATTCATACTACGGCTATAGTTCATCAAAATGCACAGATTGGAGAGAATGTAACTATTGGAGCTTATTCTTTTGTCAATGAAAATGTAATCATTAAAAATAATACAAAAATAGGTTCTTATACTATTATTGATGGTATTACAACTATTGGTGAAAATAATTATATTGGTCATCATAGCGTAATTGGCGATTTTCCTCAAGACATGAAATATAATAAAGAGCCGACTAGATTAATTATTGGAAATAATAATACTATTAGAGAGTTTGTAACTATTCATACAGGCACAATTCAAGATAATGGCCTTACGCTTGTTGGAGATAATAACTGGATTATGTCATATGTACACTTAGCACATGATTGTGTATTAGGTAATGATATTATTATATCTAATAATGCTCAGTTAGCAGGTCATGTTCATGTAGGTGATTGTGTTATCATTGGCGGTATGAGCGGAATACATCAATTTGTTAGAATTGGAGCACATTCTATGATAGGCGGTGCTTCTTCGCTAGTACAAGATATTCCTCCTTATATTATGGCTGCTGGTCAAAAGGCTGTTCCGCATGGTATTAATAGTACAGGATTAATAAGACGAGGATTTAATAAAGAAATAATTAGTAAAATTAAGCACTTATATAAATTAGTATACCGAGAAAATTTAAGTTTAGAAGATGCTAAAGTAGCTATCGATAATTATTTAAATAATATAAATGATGAGAATATTTTAAAAATCCTAAAAATCTTTAGCGATTTTATTAAAAATTCAGAACGTGGTATTATAAGATAGACTATTTTTCAAGAGGTTTAATTATGTTGTTATTTCAAAGAATTATGTACGGCGTAGTTTTTTTACTATTATTTCTAGTTTGCTTAATTAATATTCAGCAAGTTTCATTTAATTTATATTTTGCACAATTTACCAGCCCTCTTATAGTATTATTATTTATTGCTTTTATAATTGGGGTACTAGGCGGAGTATTAGCTGTTATACCAAAACTATATAGACAAGCTAGAAAAATAAAAGAACTAAAAGAAGAGACAAAAGACTTAACGCAAGCTGCAAAAACTGAAGGTATAAAAGAAATTAAAGAAACTTAATTTATTTGTTATTAGTAAGATAAAGCTTACTAATAATATGGTAGTATCCCCTCATAGCACGTAGTGCAGTCAACGGCTAAAATCTTGGCAGTTAATCTATAAAAAACACCTATTTAGACATTTTTAACACATGTTTATTAAAATGTTTAAGCTTACGTGCTATGAGGGGATACTTACCAATAATATTTGTATAAATATAACAAAAATACCACAATCGATACTTTTTATATTATTTATTTGATGTTCTAAATATAATAGAATAATTATAAATTATTTATGTAAATGTTTACAGTATTTATATAATTTTAGGAGATAAATATGTATAAAATTTTAATTATGTCATCAATATTTTTTTCATTAAATATTGTTGCACAAGAAAGTCCCCCAATACCTAGTTTGATAGAAGATACAGCAAGTAAAAATATTGATCAAACCCCTCAAAATATTTTACCTAGCTTAGAAACAAATAAATCACAAACTCAAGTAATAATTGAGCAGTCTGTACCTATAATCTCAAATGCAGATATAGAGCAAGCTAAAGTCATAGTTTATAGAGGAACTACACATTCTTTTGCTTCTTCAAGACCTGCAAAAATTTATTTAAATGATAAAAAAATAGGTAATATTTATAAAAATGAATATATAGAATTTTGCCTGCCGGCTGGAAAAAATACTATTACCTCTCATCTTGAAAGTAGTCTAATTTATAGTTCTAAAAATAAAAAGACTTTATTAAGTAATTTTGAGGGCGGTTCAACTTATTTTCTGCGGGTAAATGATGATTTAAATTCTACAGGAGAAATTTATCAAGAAGTAGATAAAAAACTTGATACAGAATTAAAAAATAAGCATATGAAATCTATTCAAACTAATAGCTACATTCAAAAGTGTGATGAAAAAAATGTAAGTATTAATACTATTAAAGAGACTAATATTACAGTAGCTAATGCTAATGGTGATATATTACAATAAAATCAGTTGAAAAAAGTATTAAAGGTTATTGTTCCTGCCAATGTAGTTTTTTACGTAAAGTATCATAATAACTATATTGAGGAGCATGCACAAAAGAAACTTTATGTATGCTTTCTTTAATATGAATTTCATCGCCGGCTTGTAAATTATCATAAACCTGCATATCAAAATTAGCTACGCAAGATTTAGTTTTTTCTCCGCATATTTGAATTTTTATATTAGAATATACAGGTATTACAATAGGTCTATCAGATAGGCTATGAGGGGCTATAGGTGCTAGTACTAAACCATTACTTTGAGGATGTAAGATAGGACCTCCTACAGATAATGCATAAGCTGTAGAACCTGTGGCTGTAGACACTATCAATCCATCAGCTCTTTGAGTACACATAAAATCATTATTTACGCTAATGGCGAGTTCAATCATACCATTAACTATACTACGGCTAACTACTATATCATTAATAGCAAGGGAGCTAAAAGTTTCAATATTATTTTGTATAATTTTACCTTCTAATATAGATCTAGACTCAATTGAATAATGTCCGCTTAAAATATGAGGTATATGTGTAGAAATTTCATGTAAATTTATATCAGTAATAAAACCGAGCCTGCCGCTATTTATGCCGATCAATGGTATATTATGTATACATAATTGACGTGCTATACCAATCATCGTCCCATCACCGCCAATTACTACAGCAAAATCTAAGCCCGATGAGGAATTGATATTTTCTAATTTAATTGAACTATCAAATAAATTAGATTTTATATCTAATTTATTATCAATTATAGTTTTTTCTTCAATATATACGATATATCCGTGGTGTTTACATATACTCAAAAGCTCTATTAAGCTGTTTTTATTAATAGCTTGTTGATATTTGCCAATAATAACTAATTTTTTATATTTTATATGAGATAGTGACATTTTTTAATGTTTTTTTATTAAGATAGATTATATTCAAAATAGCTTTGAAAGGCAAAGGCTAAAAATGCCATGAGAGTTCCCATACCCAGCATTAAAGCAATTATTATACATAATACTGTTAATGCATTAGTTTGTGAATTTTTTTCATTGGAATGGGCAAATATTATCCATTTTTCAGAAGGCATTAGACCATAATATATGCAGCTAAGCCAAATAATACACCAATTAAATACTCCGCAGCATAATAGTATCCACACTAAAATAGAATTATTATCGAATTTAAATAAATAAATACCAATAGCACCTAAAATAGTTAAAGTTATATGTAAACATAAAATAATTTTAGATTTTTTTAAATATAATATATGTACCCCTAATAATCCTAAGAATAAAGCTAAATATGTAGCTAAGGTTTTATTATATTTATTCATTTATACTAGTATTAGAAACATTGTGCATAAAATTTTTAAATTCTTGACATTCTTTATAATAATCCAGCACTTTTTTAATTAATTGCCTTAATTGATGATCATATTTATTGCCCTTACTAGACTCTAAATATATATTGGCTATATTGTTATAACTTTTTTCAATATTTGGACTAATATCTTTAAATCTATTCAAAAAAAGTTGTTGAAGATAAAATGTGTCTATATCAAAGTTTATCTCATTATCCTTTATAGTCTCATGTTTGTTTAGAATATTATTTATATTTTCTATCATATTATTTATAATTTTTACAAAATTATCAATTTTTTCATTTAAATAAAAGCAATTTTTGTTGTTTTCCATAAAAACTCCTAATGCTTTTAAATGATAAATTAAATCATCAAAAATGTTAGCATTAATTTTGCAGGTTATATGTGCATAAACCTTTTCCTGTGCTGGATAAGATATTTCTAAAGCGCCTTTTTTTAATAAATTATCTTTGGTAAGATTAGTACATTCTTGATTAAGTATAATAGATGTGTTAATTGGTAGAATTTGCATAGATTTTGTAGCTGTAAATACACTAATATCATGAATACTATTATTAGTAATTTTAAATGATAAATTACTATCTTTACGATTGATATCATTATTATTTATTTCAGATTGATCTTTACGATTCAGTTTGAAAGAAAAAAATGATTTCTTTTTACTAGGCTCATCAGATTTCGGCTCTATATCATCAGAGATTGGCTTTATAATTATTCTTGTATTTTTTCCAAAAGCCCTTAATTCCATTATTTACCTTTATGTGTTAATACGTCAAAGATTGGTAAGCGTTTACCTTCTAAAAATTCTAAAAATGCACCGCCGCCAGTTGAGATATAATCAATATCTTTCCCAATTCCATATTTAGCAATAGCCGCTAAAGTATCCCCGCCTCCTGCAATAGAATAGGCTTTAGAGTCCGCAATAGCTTGAGCTAAAACTTTAGTCCCATGGCTAAAAGCATCAAATTCAAATACTCCAACTGGTCCATTCCATACAATAGTCCCAGCTTTTTCAATAGCTTTAGCTAATTCTTTCGCTGTATCTGGTCCTATATCTAAAATTAAATCGTCATCCTCAATGTTCTCAACAACTTTTATAGTAGCTTTAGCATTAGCTGCAAAATTTTTAGCCACTACTACATCGGTAGGAATTGGAATTATAGCTCCTCTAGCCCGCATTTTTTCAATAATATTTCTAGCTTCTTGGACTAAATCACTCTCTGCTAAAGATTTACCTATTTTAAATCCGCTAGCTAATATAAAAGTATTAGCAATACCGCCTCCTACTATTAATTGATCAACTTTATCAGCCAGACTGGATAAAATACTTAATTTTGTAGAAACTTTAGAGCCTGCAACGATAGCTAAAACTGGTTTATTAGGTTTGTTTAAAGCTTTTTCTAAGGCTTGTAATTCTGATGCTAATAATGGACCTGCACACGCAGTACCTACATATTTAGCTATTCCATTAGTGCTAGCCTCTGCTCTATGAGATGTACCAAAAGCATCATGTACAAAAATATCGCATAGCTTTGCCATTTGCTTAGATAAATTATCGTCGTTTTTCTTTTCTCCTTTATTTAATCTACAGTTTTCTAATAAAACTACTTGATTAATTTGAACTTGAAAATCTTGCTCTATCCAATTACTAATTAATTTTACTTCTTGACCTAATAATTCACTAAGCCTTACAGCAACAGGTTGTAAGGAGTCTTTTGATGTAAATTCGCCCTCAAGAGGTCTACCTAAATGCGAGGTAACCATTACAGCTGTATTTGCTTTTAATGCCATTAAAATAGCAGGAATAGAGGCTTTAATACGTGTATCATCTGTTATAATGCCATTTTCATCTAATGGAACATTTAAGTCACTACGAATAAACACTCTTTTACCATGGATATTTTGTTGTACAATATCACTAAATTTTGGGATAGATGAAAAATTAGAATCCATATCAGCCTTTCATATGAAATATGTAAATATATATAATACTAAAATAGACAAAATTAATTTCGACATAAATATTAAATATTCGCTAAAGTGGTAATTTGTATTTAATACATCTAAATTAATAGCACCTTTAATGCTAGCCCATAACCATTTTTGTAAATTGTTAGCAGATTTATAATTTGTATTTTGTTTAGCAGAGCTAAAGCAAGAAACAAAATTTCCAATTAATGCACTGATAAATAGAACTATATAACTAGGGATATATTCTAATATATATAAAATTTTCTTTAGTATATAATTTTGTTCAATATTTTTTAAAATATATTTACATATTACCCAAAAACTAAAAAATACAAACCCATATTTTGGTATCAAAAAAATTAAAGGAAATATAAAATTATTCATCCATATCTTGAAAATAGCTTCTCCACTTTCTTCAAAATTTGAATTTTGAGTTTTTTTGAGATGATTTAAAATATTATCACCGCTAAAGATAAATAAATTCTTCCAATTTTTTAATATAGATAAATTTTTATCATATAAATTATGTGTCCATGGTCTAGATAATGGTACTTCTATATACATTAAACATAAAGTAAATTCTAAAAGTATTCTAAGAATAGGAGTTTTGATATATATATAATTAATAATTAACCAAAATATGAAAAAGTATAACCATCTTGGTAGATATTTAATATATTTTTGTTTTTTTGCTCTATGAATTTTCACCTGCATTATATCAATTTTTTTATCAATATAATTAAGTAAAATTTCTTGATTATTAAATATATTCGGCAAAAACCATTTGATTAAAATTACTAATAAAATAATTATCATACTTTATTTATACTGTTGTAAATGTACTGCCTAACATAACTATTGCATCTATATGATGATCCTTTATTTCATCATGGTTTATATTAAACATTTGGCTAGCTAATATTTCAAATTCTTTTTTCATATTATAAGTTGGGTCATTTATGTTTAAGGCGGCTTTTAAATTATTTATTGCAATATTATATTTACGTTGCGTAAAAGGAGTATCCTCGCCTAGATCTTCACTTAATTTCATATATAGTTCTTCACCTTCTAATTCATAATGATTTGAATATTTTATAAGGCTATCATGCATATCTCTCCTATAAGTACTATTAGTTGAATTTTTAATATTACTCAATTTTTTTTCAAAATCTTTGTGTTCTTGTTGTTGGTTATCATTTTCATCAGGATCTTGAAAAGCTTGATAAGTTGGTTGTTGGCGCTGTGTATTAATATTTGGTCTAGTATAATTTACATTAGAGTTTGTATACGACGACGTATACGGATTATTATAAATTCCTGGGATATTCTTTACATCAACATAATCAGACTTGATTATTTGATTAACTAGGTTCATCCCCATTTGCATAAATGAAGCTACATCACTCAGAATATCCAATTTTCCCGTTTGATTAATAAAATATGGGTTGGAATTTTGAGCATGCATAAAATTATTCCCATAAGGACTATAGTTTTGTTGTTTACTATATGATTGTGCTTTTAATTGTGCAATTTCTTTTTTTAATGCATTATTTTCTTGGGTGCTATTTGCTTTTAATTGTGCAATTTCTTCCTTTAATGCATTATTTTCTTGGGTGCTGTCATCACTTTTACTACCTGCTTTTAATTGTGCAGCTTCTTCCTTTAATGCATTATTTTCTTGGGTGCTGTCATCACTTTTACTACCAGCTTTTAATTTTGCAACTTCTTTCTTTAATGCCTCAATTTCTTGGTCGCTGTCATGAATTTTTTGGTCTAAACTTTTTGCTAATCTTTGTACTTGGGTAGTTAATTTGTCTATATTAGCTTGTAATATAGTAATTTGAGAATTTAAATGATGATTTTGCTTTACTAGATCATTAACTTGAGCTTTCAATTGTTTATTTTCTTGTGCTACGCTATCATTTTCAGGCTCTACAGATATTTGTGAAATATTGTGAGTTTTTTTAGGCTGTTCTACTACTACAAAATCAGCATCATCGCCTATGCTGTCGCCATCATCCTCATTTTTATTATTAAAAAATGATGTCTTATTAATATCTATTTCTGGAGGTCTCATATACGAAGGCGAATTATAAATACTAACTTCTTTAGGGTGATCGCTTGACTTCTTACCACCCTGTGTAGGGCTATTAGTTAAATTATTATCAGAATTGCTAGTAGGGCTGTTTGAATTAGAATTATTAGGATTAGTTATAACTCTGACTGCTCTTGTAAACGGCTTTTTATCTTTCTCTTCTGTATTTTTATACGATGGTATTCTATAATGATTTTTATTTAAAGATAAATTTTTATAAGGGTTTTTAACATAGGTAGTAGGAATAGGACGAGGAGGCATAGTAGGACTAAGAGGACTAGTAGAACTCTTTTTTTCTGTACGTGTTGTTTGATCAGCAGTGTTATTAGAGGTTTTATTATAAGTTTGAGATGAAGTAGATGAAGTTGTAGGCATAAATTTTTCCCTATAAGTTTATCATTATTATTTAAATTGTAGCAGATTTTATTATAAATTTGTAAAAAATATGCAATAAAAATTCTATGGTTTTCCCTTGTTTTTTTATTATGTAGTAATTTATGTTAATGTATATAGTTGTATAATAATTTACTATTTAACTATATAAGGGTAAGGAAATAAGATGTCAATCCAACAATTATTTGATAATAATAAAATTTGGGTAAGTAAAGTTTTAGATAATGATCCAGAGTTTTTTCAAAGATTAACTAATCAACAGTCTCCAAAATATTTGTGGATAGGATGCTCAGATTCTCGCGTACCAGCTAATCAAATAACTGGACTATCACCTGGGGAAGTCTTTGTTCATAGAAATATTGCCAATTTAATGGTGCATACTGATTTAAATGCTTTAAGTGTTTTACAGTTTGCAGTCGATGTTCTTCAAGTTGAGCATGTAATTGTATGCGGTCATTATGGCTGTTCTGGGATATTAGCAGGTCTTACTAATAGACGCTTGGGTTTAGTTGATGTTTGGCTTAGACATGTTAAAGATGTAAAACAAAAACATAGCCAATATTTAGGTAGTTTGCATAATACAGAGCGGCATGATAGGTTATGTGAACTTAATGTAGTTGAACAAGTAAAAAATACTTGTAGAACACATATTATTCAAGATGCATGGGAGAGAGGTCAAAAAGTTAGTGTATATGGTATATTATATGGCGTGCATGATGGATTAATTCGTGATTTAGATATGCAGATAGATAATGAAGAGGATTTAAAAGGTAAATACAATAAATATATGGAAAATTTAGAAGAAAGAATCTAAACCTATATTATTGTTTTTTTATAGATTAAAATAGTAATATATATTATTTTTATTACTATTATTATGAAACAAGGCATTATTTTTTTGATAGTAGCTCCTTCGGGGGCTGGTAAATCTTCATTAGTTAAAGAGTTATTAAAAAATAATTCCGATATTGATCTATCTATTTCTTATACTACAAGAGCTATGCGTGTAGGAGAAGTACAAGGACGTGAATATCATTTTATAGATAAAGAAAAATTTTTATTTATGCAAAAAAGTGATGAATTTATTGAGTATGCATTAGTACATGGAAATTACTATGGTACTAGTAGAATATGGCTGGAAAAAGAGTTAAGACAAAATAAAAAAATTTTATTAGAAATAGATTGGCAAGGGGCAAATCAAGTAAAACAAATTTTCTCTAGTATTGCTAATATTGTGTATATATTCATATTACCGCCAAGTATACAAGAATTAGAGCAAAGACTTTTAATGCGCGGCCAAGATAGTCAAGATATAATTCAAACACGTATTGCAGGGGCTAAAATAGAAGTTAAACATGCTTTAGATGCTGATTATATTATTATTAATGAAAATTTTAATTTTGCTTTAGATGAGATTCAATCAATTATAAAATGTACTAATTTACTTAGTAGCATACAATATACTAAGCATTGTAAATTAATGCAGGGATTAAATATTTAATAGATAATTTATTTAGGTAAGTATCCCCTCATAGCACGTAAGCTTAAACATTTTAATAAACATGTGTTAAAAATGTCTAAATAGTTGCTTTTTATAGATTAAATGCAGGATTTTATCAGTTGACTGCACCTTACGTGCTATGAGAGGGGATGCTTACCTTTATTTAATACCTAAAACCATGCCTTGATTATATAGTTCATATAATAAGTTGGTTAGGGATTCTTGAATTAAATCCGGTGCTAGCTCTGGCTGCATTTGTAAAATTGTATGAATAGTATGTTTAAAATTTAATTGATTATTAACTAATGCAGAGATTAAACTTACACTACTTGGCGTTAAAATCATAAATTTTACATTATCTTTTATATCTCTAAAGACTAAATAATAATTTGCAGTTTTTTTCTTAAGTACTGGCTGATATTTTTTGTTGATTAAATGTACATCATAATAATAATCAACAATAGTCCACGAATCTGTTAGTACTATATCTTGATTTAAAAAATCTTCTTTTTGTTGTATTACATGAAAAGGTTGTTTATTATCTAAGGCAACTGCTATTGCCATTTCTATCCATTCGTAATGTGCAAAACAATAAAAAAATTTAGGAATAACTTGTTTAATTTGAGGATTTTTAGTTACTTTAAGCCACTGTAAAAATTGCTCGGGTAAATCTTTGAACATGGGACTATAACATTTAAATTCTTCAATAAATGTATGAATTAAATCATCCCAGTAAGAATCTTTACTCATTGCATAGCATATTGGAAAACATACCCTGACACAAGAGTTTATATTATTAAAAATTAATTCTGCATAAATTTTAGCATTTTTTTGAGGTAAATGAGCTAAATGATATTTTTTTTTACCGTTTTTACGAATAAAATGACTAAAATCTTGCTGATATTGTGATAATTTTATCATATTAGCTTTAGCTTATTGTTTGGTATTGTTTAATTTTATCTACTTCTTGTAACACTTCAGCTAGCGATGGAACATTTAAATCTCTTTCTAAAGTTGTAGGAACTATTCCAAATAAATTATAGGAATATTTTAATAAATCCCATACTTCTAAGCGAACATCTTGACCATGGGTATCGATTAACAATTCGTTATTTTCTTCATCATGTCCAGCAACATGCATGTATACAACCTTATCTTTGGGAATATTATCTAAGAATTCATAAGCATTAAATTTAAAATTTATGCTATTTACAAAGACGTTATTAATATCTAATTGTAAATTACAATCAGCTTTTTTTAATATTTGGCTTATAAATTCATATTCTGTCATTTCACTAAGAGGAGAATGAGCATAATATGAGGCATTCTCAATAGCTATTTTTTGTCCTAGAATATCTTGTGTTTTTTGAATTCTATCAACTAAGTTATTAATAGTTTCTTGGTTAAACGGCAGTGGAAGTAAATCGTATAAAATGCCTTTAGCACCTGTAAAACTAATGTGTTCGGTATACAGTGCAATATCATATTGTGTAATGAAATTTTTGATACTTTTTATAAATTCAATATCTAATGGGTCAGTACCGCCTAAGGACAGGGATAGACCATGAGCTACAATTGGATATTTTTCTCTAAACCAATGTAATTCTTTGGCACGTTTGCCTCCCATATCCATCCAATTTTCAGGAGCTACTTCTAAATATTGAACATTTGAATTCTCAGTTTCTTTGAATTCATCTAAAAACTCTCTTCTTAATCCAAGACCAACAGTTTCATGCTTCAACATTTAAAAACGTTCCTTTATATTTTTATATAATTAAGACTTATGATCTTCTTTTTGTAATTTTTTTTGTATTTTTTTAGCTTTCTTAGCTTTTTTATTATGGTGTTTTGCACATTCAGCAGAACATTTACCATGACCGCATTTACCGCTAGCTGTTTTATCAGCACTGCACTTACCAGAAGCCACTTTGTCAGCAGAACATTTACCAGCACTGCATTTACCGCTAGCTGCTTTGTCTGCAGAACATTTACCAGTACCGCATTTGCCTTTAGCTGCTTTATCAGCAGAGCATTTAGCAGGAGCAGTTTTGCTGGCACAAGTACCATTTAAATTTGTATGGTTTTTAGTTGTAGCACTAGCTTGAGTATTATAACCTTGGCTTAATGGCTGGTTTTCCTCAGCAGCAACAGCAAACTGCATAGCACCTAATATACAACCCATACCGCATAATTTTAATAATGTATTTTTCTTCATGATACCCCTTTTTTAGTTATTTATCATAAAACAAATACTAGCATATTTATATTGTGCTATCAAACTATGTTATAATTTGTCACTATAACTTTATAAAAAAGTATGCAAAAGATTTTAATCATTGCACCAAATTGGATTGGTGATGCGGTTATGACTTTACCATTAGTTGCCTATTTACAACAAAAAGGCGGTTTGATTGACGTTTTAGCACCTAAAATAGTTTCACCAATCTATAAATTTTGTCAGAATGTTGAAAATGTTATTGAACATAATTTAGAACATAAAAAACTTAATTTAAAACAAAGATTAGATTTAATTAAAATAATTAAATCTCATAATTATGATATTGTTTATATTCTTCCAAATTCGTTAAAAAGCTTAATAATTCCTTTATTATCTTCTATTTCAAAAAAAATTGCTTATACAGGAGAATGGCCTAGAAAATATTTTTTATCTTCTTATAAAAATAATAAAGGTAAAAAATTATCAATGGTAAAGCATTATTATGCTTTAGCTAATGATAGTAATATTATATCTGAGCAAGAGATTTATCCAAAAATGCATTTAGATATTCAAAAAGCTAAGCAATACTCCAAAGAGCTTGGTTTATATAATTATATAGTTATAGCCATTGGTGCTGAATATGGTAGAGCTAAACAATGGCCTATTCATCATTTTAAATCATTAATACAGATAATATATAATAAGTATCCTGATTTACAGATTGTTTTGCTAGGCAGTGATAAAGATTTAGATAATGCTAAAAATTTAGAAATTAATAAGCAAGTGATAAATTTATGTGGTAAAACCTCATTATCTCAGGCAATTTTAATCCTTAAAGACGCACAGCAGTTATTAACTCATGATTCTGGTCTAATGCATATTGCTTGTGCTGTAGGAACTAAAGTATTAGCAATATATGGGTCTACCAGCCCATATCATACGCCTCCATTATCTAATAATTCTTCATATATTTGGTTAAATTTATCTTGTAGTCCTTGCTTTGAAAGAACTTGTCCATTAGGTCATTATGCATGCTTGGAAAGTATTTCTCCTATCAAAGTATTTGAAAAAATGTTTCAATCTTGATAAAGTATAGATATATTTCTAATAAGTGTTATAACATGCCGCGTTTTACTAAACAAACTGTATCTATTAAAGAGATTATAAAAAAACTACATAATGCTATCTCATATAAAGATTTAGATACGATACTGACAATGTGGCTGCTGGAAGAGCAAATTAGCTATATTGGTTTTGACGGATCTTGTGCTAAAGGAACTAATGCAATTAAGCATGCATTTGCTAAGATAATTGATAAAATTTCCTATATAGAGATTTTAAATATTGAAACTCATACCTTAATTGGATGTATCTTTGTAGAAACTCTAGAAGCTATTAAATATGATAGTGAGTCTAACCAAGCAGATTGTTACTTACATGCTACGTATGTTTTAGTACAAAATAGAGATGGATGGCGTTTCTTACGTATGCATTTTAGTATTGCGAGCGATGATTCAGTATCTTATGATAATTGTTTACAAGAAAAATCAACTACAGGTTTACACTAATCTACATAAAAAAATTGGAATTCTATTCTTTTACCTCTATAATAGTTCATTATTTTATATCATGAATTATGAACATTTCTTATTCTTACACTTATCTAGCATTCTGTGCTAGTTTATTCTCATCTTTTGCATACGCTAACGAATCTAATATTAATTATAATGTTAATAATACCTTAGATGAAATAATAGTTAGCAGTGCTAAAATAGAACAAAATCTATATAAGGCTTTACCTGCTGTTACTGTAATTAATCTAGATAAAGAAAAAATATCTAATATTACACTAGCCGAAGTTTTATCCAGACAAGCTGGAATTGAAGTTAGGCAGTCAGGCGGTATTGGTACTCAAACTAATATTTTTATGCGTTCAAATAATTCAAGTCAAGTTTTAGTTTTATTAGATGGTGTTCCGCTTAACAGTTTAAGTGCAGGTATATCAAGCATTGAACATATTGACATAGCTAATTTGCAAAAAATTGAAATAGTCCAAGGCAGCGTTTCAAGTTTATATGGCTCAGGTAACGGCGGTGTTATTAATTTAATTAGCCGTGCTGGCAATGTAAGTAAAGTATATGCTAGCATAAAAGAAGGTTCAAACCATACACATGGATTAAATTTAGGCTTGAACGATATTATTACTAGCGGTAATAAAATAACTAAATATGGCATAGGAGTAAATAATTTATATACTAAAGGCATAAACGCCATGAATCAAAGTATATATCCAACAATTAATCCTGATATGGATAGTTTCAATCAAAAAGGGGCAAATATTTATGCTTCTACTCAAATTAATAATCAAGAAATTGGTATAAATGCAGCTTTTACTGATACACAAGGCTCGTATGATAATCCATATAATTTAAATATTAATGATAGTAATATCTATAAAAGTAATTTTAAAAATATTAGTTTATATAGCAAAAATAAATGGTCAGATAAATTAACTTCTAAATTAATTTTAGGTTATAACCAAGATGACGTAAGAGATTATGTAAATTCATCACAAACCAGTATATTTAAAAATACTAGTAAATTTATTACAGCTCAAGTTGATTATGCTTTTATGCCTAAAAATGTTATAAATTTTCAAGCTGAGCATTTAAGTCAAAATTTATCTAGTAATACTATATATGATAAAAATAAACGCAATACTAACAGCTTAAGAGTTGGGTATAATGCAGAATTTGGTATTCATGATTTACAATTAAATTTAAGGCGTGATAATATTTCTAATATTAATAGTAAAAATACTTATTATGCGGGTTATGGAATAAATATTAATAATAATTGGAAGTTTATAGCCAGCCATAGTACAAGTTTTAGAAGCCCAACATTTAATGAATTGTATTATCCAATGTTTGGCAATCCTAACTTAAAGCTGGAAACTAGTAAATCTTATGAATTATCAATGCAGTATAAAAATGATTCTTTATTATGGCGTACTAATTTTTATAATACAAAATATAAAGATTTGATAGGATATGATAATAGCTTTAATCTCAATAATATTAATAAAGCAAAAATACGAGGCATTGAAACTTTAGCTCAATATTCTCTTGGCAATAGTAAAATTAATGCTAGTTTAAATTATCAAGAACCTTATCAATATGATGTAAATGCCAGCGGCGATGAAAGTAAATCCATTCTTTTAAGGCGTTCTAGAGTTTATGCTAATCTTGGTACAAATTATACTTTTAGTTCTACGCCTTTAGATATTGGTGCAAATATTAAGCTTATGGGTAAAAGTAATGATATATTTTTTAGCGGATTTTCTTCAAATATAGTAAAAGTTGGCGGTTATGCTTTAATTGATATATATGCAAATTATAATTTATATAAAAATTGGAAATTAAGCTTGAATATTAATAATATTTTTAACAGAAAGAATATCTCTGATATTTATGGATACAATAAGCCAAAACGCGAAGCTTACTTACAGCTTACATATTTAAGTAAGTAGTAAATTTACCAAAAAATATTTAGCAAGTGCTTTATACATGCTAAATATTTCAATTTTGTATTAAAAAAACAACTTTATTTTAAATTATTATAAGATTTTTTCCGTTGCTATGTATTATATCTGCTTGTATCCCTCTAAAACCCCTATAAATACTTAATAATTTATATTGAATGTTTGTTTGTTTTTCCATACCATATGATGTGTACATTCTAAAAATAAAAATGTATATATTTATTCATTATATTATTAAATATGTGCATTTTTTTAATTCAATATTGAATCAGGAGATCATATGAGTAGTCTAGTGACTAAAAAACGAGTTATAAATAGTGTCAAAAAGTCAAAAACTCAAAAACACATATTTATAATGAAATCAAATAGGGTTTCTAAAATAGAAAAACCGTTGATTATTCAAACAATTAAATTTAAAAATAAAAGTCTCAGTCCAACAGCAATTGCACAAATTAGCGGAGCAGTTTGCCAAATAGATTTAGAACAAAGTTTATCAAATTTAGAATCTAGAATTCCTAAGTCTAATAGTTTTATAGATTTTAAAAAAATCACAACTTTAATTGCACAAACAGCAATTGTAGCTACTTCATTACTAGGTATTAATGCATATGCAGCTACTGCATTATCAGGTCTTTACAATGATAATGGAGCAAGTGCAGGCGGCATTAGTGCTACTGCAGTTGGTGATAATGCGAATGCATCAGGCGATTTTTCAGTTGCTACTGGCTCATCTGCTGCAGCTAGTAATACAAATGCTATTGCAGTAGGTAATAGTGCATCTGCATCTGGTTTAAATTCAATTGCACAAGGCGTTAATTCAATTGCTAATAATGATAATGCACTAGCTATTGGCGTAAATGCTACTGCTTCTAATCTTGATGCAACAGCTATAGGGTTTAATAGTAAAGCTACAGGTATTAATTCAACAGCTATTGGTAATGAAGTATCAGCTACAGGTAATGGAAGTATTGCCTTAGGTGCAAATCAATTTACAGATACTTCAGGCATTGGAGCAATTAATATTGGTTTGGGTGCTACTAACACAGGTAATGGTGCTGTTAGTATTGGTGAAAACTCTACGGCTGTGGATACAGATAACGTAGCCATTGGTAATAGTGCTAATACTAATGGGTATGGAAGTATTGCTGTAGGTGCTGGTTCAGTTTCTACAGGAGGAAATTCTATATCTCTTGGTATCGCTTCAAAAGCAACTGGTCTTGATAGTATTTCAATCGGTAGATTAAATCAGTCAAGCGGAACTGAAGCATTAGCATTTGGTACTGAAAATACAGCATCAAGTAACTCCAGTATTGCACTTGGTTCTATTAATACATCTATTGGAGTTGAGAGCATTGCAATTGGTAGAGCTAATACTGCTGTTGGAAATGCTAATACTGTAATTGGTTTACGTAATACTGCTCAAGCTTCAGATGGTACAAGTATTGGTAATTTTAATACAGTAACAGGTAGTAATTCATCTGCGGTTGGTAGATATAACGTAACTAGCGGATTAGATAATGCAAATGCATTTGGTGCTTTTAATACAGCATCTAATTCAGGCACTACATCTGTTGGTTATTCAAATACAGCCGCGGGTACTGATAGTAGTGCATTTGGTAGCTATTCAACTGCATCTGGTCAAACATCAGTAGCTTTAGGTAGGTTTGCTAGTTCTCAAGGTGTATCTGCAGTATCTTTAGGTGAAGGTACTGTAGCAGCTAATGATTTTACAATAGCTATTGGTTCTCAATCATTAGCAAATGGTGTTAATTCAACAGTAATTGGACGTAATTCCATTGCTTCTGGAAATAATGCCTTAGTTCTAGGTACTAATGCCCAGTCATTAGTAGATGATAGTGTAACTTTAGGTTCTGGTAGTATTGGCTATGAAAATTCACCGGGTAATGCTTTATATAGTAATGAAGCAATCTTTAGCACTGGTGCTGTAAGTGTTGGTACTGTAGCATTACAACGTCAAATTAAAAATGTGGCGGGCGGGGTAGATTCAACTGATGCTGTAAATATTGGCCAATTAGCAGCAGTTTCAAGCGTAATTCAATCTGAGTTAAGTACAGTTAGCGGCAGTTTAAGTAAAGTAAGCGGAAATTTAGATTTAGTAAGTTCTAGTGTAAATATAATTAGTTCAGGTTTAACTAATGTATCAGGAAACTTAAGCGATTTAAGTTCTAACGTAGATTTAGTAAGTTCAAACTTAAGCGGAGTTAGTGATAACTTAGTTGGCGTAAGCTCAGGTTTAGGTTTAACCAATGTTGCGGTAAGCGGAGTTAGCGATAACTTAGTTGGCGTAAGTTCAGGTTTAGGTTTAACTAATGTTGCAGTATCTGGAGTTAGTGATAACTTAGTTGGTGTAAGTTCAGGTTTAGGCTTAACTAATGTTACAGTATCTGGAGTTAGCGATAATTTAGTTGGCGTAAGTTCAGGTTTAGGCTTAACTAATGTTGCGGTAAGCGG
>Ga0247816_10000277_pt1 | contig 31020 bp, 31 predicted proteins | sample UWRJL209509C1_FD_179930 | JGI IMG/M metagenome (GOLD analysis project Ga0247816, IMG submission 179930) | Plant litter microbial communities from Arlington Agricultural Research Station in Wisconsin, United States - UWRJ-L209-509C-1 | ecosystem: Environmental > Terrestrial > Plant litter >...
GGTGTCGGCTCGGTTCCCCGAAACCGCCGTCGCCACGTTGCGCACGCAGTTCGAGCCGGCCCGATTCGATCTCGAACGTCTCGCCGCCGTGAGAGACAGCATCGACGCCCTCGAAACGTCGCCGGCGAGCCTGACGGAAGGCTCACCGGTCACCGTGTCGGTATCGAGCGACTACGAGCGGGCACTGGAATCCTTCCCCGCTGCCGCCGGGGCGGCGCGAGCTCAACTGTCGGCGCTGGCGGCGGGACTACTCGGCGTGGCGGTTCTGGTCACGGTACTGGCCAGCACCGCCTTGGCTCGCCGACGGCGATCCGAGATCCGGCTGCTGCGCTCGCGCGGAGCGTCCCTGCCGCTGATCGTGACTCACGCGGCCATGGAATCGATCGTGGTGACGCTGCTCGGCACCGGGCTCGGCGTGGCGGCGGCAGCGGTGCTCGGCATCCCGGTCGGCTCCCCCCTCCTGCTGGCTGTCGCGGCCGGTGTCTTCGCGATCACACCGGTGGCCAGCTCGCTGAGCCACGCCCTGGTCGCGCCGTCGACGCAACGTGCGGGTGCGCTCCGGGTGGCCGGCGTGTCGGCGCTGATCGCCGTCACGGTCACCGCCGTGCTGGCGTTGCGGTCCGGCGCGGGCGCGGTCGGCGGCGACATCGACCCGCTCTCGCTCGCCGCGCCGGTGCTGTGCGCCGGCGTGGTGGCGCTGGCCTTGGCATCCCTGCCCGGGGTGGTGCTGCGCTTCACCTCCACTTTCACGGCGCGCACGCGCGGACCGGCCATGCTGCTCGCCGGCGCCAGCGCACGGGACGGTCGTGCCCTCGTGACGCTCGTCGCCCTGACCCTGGCCGTGAGTGTTGCGGTCACGTCGTCGGTTCTGTTGCAGACGGTGGCCGCCGGGCAGGAGTCGGCATCGTGGCGAACGGTCGGCGCCGACGCCCGGGTCGAGGGGGCGCCCGATCCGGCCGTGCTCGTGCGGGAGTTCACAGCCGGCGGTGCAACGGCGGCGGCCGTCGCGCACCGCGACGACGTCAAGCTGGAGGGCCGTTCCGCCACCACCCGGGCCACACTGCTGGCCGTGGATGACGATTACGCGCGGTTGCTCTCCGCGCTGCCCGGTACCGCTCCGCGCACGGACTCCGCCGCGGTGCGGCAGCTCGTGGAACAGAGCGCGACGGCCGCCGGACGTCCCGCTGAGGGCCCGCTGCCGGTTCTGGCCGACCGGCGTCTGGCCGCCCAGGCAGACGCTGACGGTGCCACCTTCGACATCGACGGGGTGCTCGTGCCGGTGATCCTGATCGGATCGTTCACGGCCGTCGAGCCGACGGCGGTCGTCGACCGGGCGCTTCTCGACGCGTACCTGACCGCGAACACCAACCCACCCGCTGGCGCGGCGTCAGCGGAGGAGATACCGGAGACGGTGCTGGCCGTCGGACCCGGGGCCGACGTCGTGGCCGCGTCGGTGGACGGGGCGGAAGACATCGTTCTCCGTAGCGACGTCGTCACGCAGCTCCGCGACGGCGCTCTCTCCGCCGGGGTCTCGTCGGCCACCACCCTGTCGCTGATCGGCACGGCCGTGCTCGCTCTTCTCGCCCTCGTCACGACGACCGTCATCGGGGCGCGGCGCCGGGGCCGGGTCCTCGCTCTGCTCAGTGCGCTCGGTGTGCCCCCGCGCACGGGCATCGCGGTGGCAATCGGCGAGCTCGCGCCGCTCGTGATCAGCGGCATACTCGGCGGATGCGTCGCATCCGTTGTCGTCTTGACCCTGGTCGGCGACGCGTTCGGGTCGGCTATCTTGGCCGGCGGCGAGGCCCCTCTGGTGGCTCCCGTCTGGCTGCCGCTGGTCATTCTGAGTGCGGGAGGGGCCGCTCTCGCCCTGGCCGTTGCCATAGACACACCGCTCTCCCGCCGGGTTCGAACGGCCGACATTCTGCGAACAGGGGAAGACACATGACCGTCACCAGCACACTCGCTCAGGGAACATCGGCCGAGTTCGGGTCGGGAGCACTCATCGCCTGCGACTCCGTGGTTCGGGTGTTCCGCGGCGGCGGCGTCGAAGTCCAGGCCCTGCAGGGACTGGACCTTCTGGTGCAGGAGGGTGACATGCTCGCCATCGTCGGCGCATCCGGTTCGGGTAAATCGACGCTTCTCGGCATCCTCTCCGGGCTCGACGTGCCCACGGCCGGTCGCGCCCGCGTGGCCGGGCACGACCTCACCACCATGCGTGGGCAGGAGCTCGTGCGGTACCGCCGATCGACCGTGGGGTTCGTGCGGCAGCAGTCCTCGCGCAACCTGCTGCCGAACCTCAGCGCCCGGGAAAACGTGACCCTCCCCCTCGCCTTGGCCGGCGCCGGCAGGCGCGAACGGGACGGCAAGGCCGCCGAGCTGCTCGGCACGCTGGGCCTCGCCGACCGCGCCGACCAACGGCCGGCGCAGTTGTCGGGTGGAGAGCAGCAGCGCGTCTCGATTGCTGTCGCCCTGGCCGGGTCCCCGCAAGTGCTCCTGGCCGACGAGCCGACCGGTCAGCTCGACGCCCGCACCGGTGAAGAGGTGTTCGCGGCCCTGCGCGCGGTCAACGAGACCTTCGGCTGCACGGTGGTGATCGTCACCCACGATGCCACCGTTGCCGGTCAGGTGCGCCGGGCGGTGGCCATCCGGGACGGACGGATCTCGTCAGAAACGTTGCGCCGGAACGAGCTGAGTGCGGACGGGATCGACACGTCGTCTGAGGAGGAGTTCGCGGTGCTCGACCGGGTGGGCCGGTTGCAGTTGCCGAACGAGTTCCGGCAGGCTCTGCACCTCAACGACCGGGTACGACTCACCCTCGAAGAGGATCATGTGGGCGTCTGGCCACAGCACGGCGTCGAAGCGGATGCGGAGGCGAACCGGTGAACGACGTCCTGGTGGTGGAGAACCTCAGCCGCACCTTCACCACGTCCGCCGGTGAGGTGACGGCGCTGCGGGATGTGTCGTTCCGCATCCCACGCGGACAGATTGTGGCCCTCTCCGGGCGCTCCGGCTCCGGAAAGACCACGCTGCTGAACTGCGTCGGCGGTCTCGACGTGCCCAGTTCCGGCACCGTGCACCTCGACGGGCACCCCGTGACCGGGCTCACGGAGGAGGCGCGCACGGCCCTGCGTCGGGACTCGATGGCGTTCATCTTTCAAACGTTCGGCCTGCTCCCCCACCTGTCCATTGCGGAGAACGTCGGTCTGCCCCTTCGATTGGGCCGCGAAGACCCGGACCGACGCGAGGACCGGGTGGCTCATCTGCTCGATCTGGTGGGATTGGCCAGTCGAGGGCGAGCGCGGCCCGACGAGCTCTCCGGCGGGCAGCAGCAGCGCGTGGCGATCGCGAGGGCGTTGGCGAACTCGCCGCGGCTGCTGATCGCCGACGAACCGACCGGTCAACTGGATGCGCAGACCGGAGCCGCGATCATGGACCTGATTCGTGCCGTTGTGCACGCCGAATCGGCGACCGCCATCATCGCCACGCACGACCAGGCGGTCCAGGGCTCGGCCGACCGCATCCTGCGCATTCAGGACGGCGCGCTCCTGAGCGGGGGCCGTCACGCGGCAGAGCCCGCCGCCTGATCAGACGCGGTGCTGGCTGTGATCCTCGGTGTCGGGCTTGGCCCGCAGCACGTCGGCGATCTCTTCCTCTGGACGCGGCGCGACCGTCTGGTCGTCTTCGAGCTCGGGGATGGACGGTTCGTCCGGGGTGGGGACGTGCTCGGGGGTGGTGTGGTCTGACACGGGGCTTCCTTTGGTCGGTGGTTCTTCAGCGTAGGCCGCGTGGCTGCGCAGCGGGAACGAGCGAGGCGAGTCAGCGGCGCACGCTGTACCGGTGCTCCGGCCGGCCGGTGGAGCCGTAGCGCAGGGTCACGTCCACGTCGCCGCGGGTGGCCAGCGCGGCGAGGTGCCGTTGCGCCGTCGCGCGGGACAGGCCGGCCCGGTCGGCGATCAGGCTGGCCGAGGTCTCGCCGTCCTGCAGCAGTTCGATCAGGAGCTTCTCGGTGGTCGACCGCGACACCGTTGCGGCTCCGCCGTCCCGGCCGTGCAGCACCCGCTGGGCCCGTTCGATGGTGTCCTGGTCGAGCTGCCGGTCTTCGGCGGCCAGGCTGCGGAACCGGCGGTAGGCATCCAGTCGTTCGGTCAGTCGGGCGGGTTCGAACGGTTTGATCAGGTAGTCCAGCGCGCCGGAGCGGAGGGCCCGGCGCACGGTGGCGCCGTCGGAGGCGGCGCTGATCATGATCGCGTCCACGTCGATCTCGGCGACGAAGCTGATGCCGTCGCCGTCGGGCAGGTACACGTCGCAGATCACCAGGTCGGGTCGCAGGTCGCGCACGGCCGCGCGGGCGGCGCGCACCCCGCGCACCGGTTCCAGCGCGGTGTAGCCGGGGTGGGCATCCACAATGTCGCGGTGCAGTCCGCCGACCCGAAAGTCGTCGTCGACGATGAGCACAGAGATGGTGTCGGTCATCGGTCTTCTCCTTGTAGTGGATGCGGGTGGGGCTGCGCCGGGGCGCGCATGACGCCCGGCAAGCGGGCACAGAACACGGCGCCGCTGCCGCCAGGGCCGCCGGCGTCGGCCAGCCAGACCTCGCCGCCGAGCCGGGCGGCGATGTCGCGCACCAGCGGCAGGCCGATACCGCGGCCGTGCACCGCGTCCGGGTCGACGTCGGGGCGGGGCCCGTCGCGGAACACCTCGGTGCCGGCGGGTACGCCCAGGCCGGAATCGGACACGGTGAGCACGAGGGTGTCGCCGTCGTCGAGCAGCTCCACCTCCACCCAGCGCGGCGGCGCACCGAACACGGCCGCGGTCACCGCGTTGTCGACCAGGTTCGCCAGCACGGTGGCCACATCGGCGGGCGCGGCGACGATGCCGCGCACCAGCGAGTCCGGGCTCACCGTCAGCTGCACCCCGCGCTCCCCCGCCTGCGCGGCCATGGCCTCCACCAGCGACAGCAGGAACGGTTCGGTCAGGTGCTCCACCGTCAGACCGCTCGGGGTGCGGGACGCGTCGAGCACCTCGTCCAGGTAGTCACGGGCGTCGGGCAGCCGGCCGGCGTCCATCAGACCGGCGGTCACGTGCAGCCGGTTTGCGAACTCGTGCCGTTGCGCGCGCAGCGCCTCGGTCATCGACGCCACCGTTTCCAGCCGGTCGGTGAGGTTGACCACGTCGGTGCGGTCGCGGATCACCGCGATCACCCCCAGGTCCCGGTTCAGCCGGGACACCGGGTGGGTGTCGATGTAGACCACGTGGTCGGCGAGCACGACCGGGTCGGCGGCATCCGCTCGGCCGCCCGCCGCCTGCTCACCGGCTAGCGCCGCGATCACCGGCGCCGGCAGGGCCAGCGAGTGGATGCGCCGCCCCACCAGGTCGGGCACGCCCAGCAGCCGCGCGGCCGTGGTGTTCGCGACGGTGATCACGTCGTCGGGCCCGTAGGCCAGCACCCCGTCGCCGACGCCGTCGAGCACCGCCGCCTGGTTCTGCACCAGGGCGGAGAGCTCCTCGGGCTGGAGGCCCAGGGTGAGTCGTTCCAGGCGCCGGCGGATCACCAGCGACACCGCCGCGCCGAGCGCCACGGCCACGCCGGCGGCCAGGGCGACCCCGCCGAGCAACAGCGGCAGCTCCTGGAACACGCTGCTCGGGGCGAACCCCACGCTCACCTCGCCCACCGGCACGTTCGTGTCGGGGTCGCGCACCGGCACCTTGGCCCGGGCGGATTCGCCGAGGGTGCCGGACTGCCACGACACCGTCTCCCGGCCGGCCAGGGCCTGGCCGAACTCGGTGCTGACCACCGCGCCGAGCAGCGCCGGGTCGGGGTGGGCGAGGCGAATGCCGTGGTCGTCGGTGATCACGATGAACAGCGCGTCGGTGTTGGCCTCAGCCGCGGTGGCCAGCACCGAGAGCGGCCCGCCGCGCAGGCTGGCGTTGGTCGGGGTGCCGGCATCCGCGGAGATGGCGGCGACGCCGGCGCGCACGTCGGAGTCGGCGGCGACGGTGCGGGCGATCGACAGCGCGCTGGTCTCGGCCTCGGCCCGCAGCTGTTGCACACCGATGCCGATGAACACACCGGTGCAGATCGCGACGACGACGGTCACGCAGGCCAATTGCAGCAGCAGCATCTGCGTCGAGAACCGCATGTCCGCCTCCTTGCGGCGCATCGAGCACAATGCGCACAACTAACGATATGCGCAATACGTGCGGCAACGCGAGATACCGGTCGCCGCGTCGCCGGCCTGTCTAGGCTTCACACTCATCGTCATCGCTTCGGCGGGGACTCGAGCGGGATCATCCGCTTGCCGCACCACCCAGACATAGACAAAGGAGTCGATGTGCTCGTCATACTCGGATTCACCATGATCCTCACCTTTATGGTGCTGATCATGACCCGGCGGCTCACGCCGATGGTCGCCCTCATTCTCGTGCCCACCATCTTCGGCCTCTTCGCCGGCGCCGGGCTGGGCCTCGGCGACATGATCATCGAGTCGATCGGTGACCTCGCCCCCACCGCGGCCCTGCTGATGTTCGCGATCATGTTCTTCGGCATCATGATCGACGTGGGCCTGTTCGACCCGCTGATCCGCTTCATCACCCGGTTCCTCGGCAATGACCCGGCCAAGGTCGTGCTGGGCACGGCCATCCTGGCCGGCGCGGTGTCGCTCGATGGTGACGGGTCGACGACGTTCATCATCACCACCTCGGCGATGCTGCCGATCTACCTGCGGCTGGGCATGAGCCCGGTGGTGCTCACCTGCGTGGCCGGTCTGATGAACGGCACGCTCAACATCGTGCCGTGGGGCGGCCCCACCGTGCGGGCCGCGTCGGCGCTGGGCGTCTCGCCCACCGACATCTTCGTGCCGATGCTGCCGTCGCTGGCGACCGGTCTCATCATCGCGCTGGCGTTCGCCTGGTTCCTCGGCCTGTCCGAGCGCAAGCGCATCGGCTCGCTCGAGTACTCCCCCGTTGCCGTGACGGATACCGCCCCCGCCGGCACCCCGGGCTTCCTCCGTGGCCTCTTCGGCGGCAACCGGGTCGTGCGCGGCACCGATGTGCGCCCCGGCGCCGCGGCGACGCTGTCGACCACCGGTATCGTCACCGTGCGGCCCGGCCGGCGGATGCCCATGGGCCAGACCGCTCTCGCCGAGCAGGTGCTCGAAGACGAGCGGGACACCACCATGGCCGACACCATGCTCAGCGCGGACCGTCCCACTTTGCGGCCCAAGCTGATCTGGGTGAACCTCGCCCTCACGGTCGCCGTGATGGTGCTGCTCGTGATGGACATCATGCCGCTGGCGTACATCTTCATGGTCGGCACCGCGGTGGCGCTGATGATCAACTTCCCCAAGCTGCGCAGCCAGGCCGACGAGATCGTCGCCCACGCGCCCAGCATCGTCGGTGTCGTGTCGATGGTGCTCGCTGCCGGTGTGCTCGTCGGGGTGCTGAACGGCACCGGCATGGTCACCGCCATGGCGGACTGGGTGGTGCAGGTCGTGCCCGCCTCGATGGGTGAATACCTCGCGGTCATCACCGGGGTGCTCTCCATCCCGATGACCTTCTTCATGTCCAACGACGCGTTCTACTTCGGCATCCTGCCGGTGCTCGCCGAGAGCGCCGCGACCTACGGCATCGACCCGGTCGAGATGGCCCGTGCCTCGATCATCGGCCAGCCCGTGCACCTGCAGAGCCCGCTGGTGCCGGCCATCCTGTTGCTGGTGTCGCTGGCCGGCGTCAACCTCGGCGACCACCACAAGAAGGTGCTCTGGCGGGCCTGCGTGGTCTCGCTGGTAATGCTGCTCGTCGGTGTGCTCGTCGGCGCGGTGCCGTTCGGCTAAGCGCGGCGGTGGTGACGGCCGCCTGACATCAGCTTCTGCGTGAGGTGTCAGGCGGCTTTCAACCCGGCGAGCAGGAGCTCCACGGCGGCACGCGACTCGGATGCCCACCTGGGCCGGCCGGTTGCCGATCCGATGCCATGCAGCACGATCATCACCGCCCCGACCGTCACGTTGCTCCGAATGGCACCATCGGCGGCCGCCCGACTCAAGAGGTCGGCGACCGTGCGCTCAAGTTGAATGCCGCCCTCGGCCAGCACGGCCGGGTCCGCGACCGCTGCGAGCGTGCGAGCGAGGCCCATGTGCGCCAGCACGTAGTCGACGAACCCGCGCAGAAAGGCGTCGAGGTTCTCGCCCGCGGATCGTGTCGGGTCCTGGGCCTGATCGCAGAGGGAGGCCACCTCACCCTCGTACACTGCCGCCGCCAGGGCTTCTCGGGTGGGGAAGTGCCGATAAAGCGTCCCCACGCCCACGCCGGCACGCGCCGCGAAGTCGTCGAAGCGCAGCTGCTCGTCCCGGTCGAAGACGTCGCGGGCGGCGACCACGATCGCATCCCGGTTGCGGCGCGCGTCAGCTCGCAGTGCTCGCGGCTCGGTCATGGGAGCCCTCTCGGTTGACAAATGGAGATAGCCTCCATATCCTCTGAAAGTGGAGACAAGCTCCATCTTATCGAGGGGGCACTTCTTGCGCATTCTGATGTTTGGTCGCGGGGTGATCGCCACGCTCTACGGTCGCGTGCTGCACGCCGCCGGTCACGACGTTGAGTTCTACGTGCGTCCGGGGCGCGCCGTGGAGTACGGGGAAGTGGTGCAACTGGACTGGATCGACGGCCGTCGTCGACCGTTCGGCCGGCGGGTTCGGGAATCGTTCCGCACGTCGTTGCGGGAATCTTTCGGTCCGGGCGACGGGTTCGATCTGATCGTGCTCAGCGTCGGGCACCATCATCTCGCCGAGGCAGCCGCCTTCGTAGCTCCCCGTCTGGGCGCGGCATCGGTGTTGGTGTTCGGCAATGTCTGGGGGGAGCCGCTCACCGCAATCGCTCCGTTGCCGGCCGGTCGGGTCGTCTTCGGGTTCCCGCTAGCCGGTGGCGGTTTCGGGGAGGACGGCCTGCTCTGGGGCGGGATGTTGTCGTCTGTCATCATCGGCACGGCCGACACCGCGCCGAGCCGTCGGGAGCAGGAGGTGTTCACCGCCTTCCGGCGGGCCGGTCTCACCGTTCGGCACGAGAAGGATATGCGCGGGTGGCTGTGGCTGCACTTCATCGCCGACGCCGGCATGTTCGATCAGGCCGTGCGGAGCGGATCGTTGGCGAAGATGATTGGCGACCGTCGAGCCTTCCGCGAGGCATTCTTGACCACTCGTGAGCTGCTGCCCATTCTCGAGGCACGGGGTGTCGACCTTCGTCGACACCGCGGCGCCCTGGTGCAGTACCGCATGCCCCGCGTCATCTCGACGGTGATCGGCTGGGCGACCGTCCTGATCCCGATCGCCTCGAGAAGTCTCGCGGCGCACACCGATCCGCACACCACCGAGGCGCGCGCTGTGCTCCAAGACACGCTGCGCGAAGCCCGTCGGCTCGGCATCCAGACCCCACGGCTCGAGCGGTGAGTCGGGGCGGGTGGTCTTCACTGCCACCGACGCGAGCCTCGAGTCAGCGCTTCTTGCCGCCGAGGCCCGGCACGGAGGTGACCTGCCGCATCCACGCCGCGACCTGCGCCGCGTCGAGGTCCTCCACCGATTCGAGTTCCACCCCTCGGGTCGACTTGCCCATCCCGACCGGTGTCACCGGCGGGACCGGCTCGAGCGCCACGCCGTTGATGAACATGAGCTTCACGTGCCCGGCGAAGCCGCCGCAACTGAAGCACCAGCCGTCGCCGACGCCGTAGTACGACATACCCCACTTCACGGAGCGCTGCAGGTCGGGCAGGGTCTCGGCCGCCAGCGCATCCACCGCTTCGGCAATGCCACGCTGGGGCTGCGGCAGGCTCGCGATGTAGGCGAAAACAGGTTTGCCACCCACCGCGGCTTTGGCGGGGCTGGCGCGGCCGGTCATCGCCTCCGGCAGGGTCCAGGCCGCGTCGCTCGGTGAGGGTGCGTCGGTGGCTGGTGGCTGGTCGGTCCTGTCGCTGTCCGTGGCATCCATGGCGAGATCATATTCCTCGGTCGGCGAGCGCGCGCCTCACGGGAGCCCTCCCCTCGTATCGGCACCGCGCGTAGCATCTCCCGCATGAACGCGGCCACAGACGACGCGACCACCCTCGACATCGGCGGGCGCGAGGTGCGGGTGAGTCATCCCGGCAAGCTCATCTTTCCCGAGCCGGGGCTCACCAAGCTCGACCTCGTGAACTACTACCTTGCGGTGGCCGACGGTGCGCTGCGCGGTGCCGCCGACCGGCCGATGGTGCTCAAGCGGTTCGTGAAGGGCATCAATCGGGAGGCGTTCTTCCAGAAGCGAGCGCCCGAGTCCCGGCCGCCGTGGATAGAGACGGCCACCCTGCACTACGCGTCCGGCACCTCGGCGGAAGAGGTGGTGGTGACGGATGCCGCCGCGCTCGCCTGGGTGATCAACCTTGGCTGCATCGATCTCAACCCGCATCCCGTACGCGCCTGGGACCTCGACCACCCCGACGAGCTACGAGTGGACCTCGACCCCATGCCCGGTGTCGACTGGGCGCAGATTGTCGACGTCGCGTTCGTGGTGCGCGACGTACTCACCGACCACGGCCTGGTCGGCTGGCCGAAGACCAGCGGCTCGCGCGGCCTGCACATCAACGTGCGGATCGACCCGCGTTGGGACTACCGCGCGGTGCGGCTCGCCGCGGAGACTCTCGCCCGCGAGGTGGAGAACCGCGCGCCCGGGCTGGCGAGCGCGCACTGGTGGAAGGAGGAGCGCGGTGAGAGCGTCTTCGTGGACTTCAACCAGAACGCCAAGGACCGCACCGTCGCCTCTGCTTATTCGGTGCGGGCCCTGCCGGACTCCCGGGTTTCGACGCCGCTCGGCTGGGATGAAGTGCGCACCCGCCGCCCCGAGGAATTCACGGTCACGACCGTGCTGCAACGTTTCATAGATCTGGGCGATGTCGCCGCCGGCATCGACGCCGCCGCCGGCAGCCTCGATGCCCTGTTGGCTCTCGCCGAACGGCTCGGGCCCGCCGAGAAAGCACCGGCGGCACCCGATGGCTCCGGTCGCCGCCGCTCGAGCATGCCCCTGGTCGAGATCGCCCGGGCGAAAACCCAGGAGGAGGCCATCGCTGGCCTCGACACCTGGCGGTCCCGGCATCCAGAGGTCGTTGCGTCCCTCGAGCCGGCAGACGTGCTCGTGGACGGGATGCGCGGTTCGAGCTCGCTCTGGTACCGGGTGCGCGTCAACCTGCAGCATGTGCCCGAGGCGATCCGCCCCGATCAGGGTCCGCTCGAAGTCGACTACGACCCGTGGGCCGGTCGCTGACGACTATGCCGCTTCGGAGACCTCGACCGAGACCTCCCCTTGGTCGTCCTTGGCACCCATGCGACGGACGACGGCCTCGTCCGAACAATGTATGAGAGAGCCAGTGCCGCGACGGTCAATCGTTGATCTCGAGCGTGTACGAGACGATCTCGGTGATGCGCCCGTCGACGAAGCTGCTGGTATCGCTGGCCGGCGTCAACCTCGGCGACCACCACAAGAAGGTGCTCTGGCGGGCCTGCGTGGTCTCGCTGGTGATGCTGCTCGTCGGTGTGCTCGTCGGCGCGGTGCCGTTCGGCTAAGTACCGTCCACCCTGCACGGCCCTGGGTTCCGTGCCCGTGAAATCGCCCCTGAGATTCCTCAGGGGCGATTTCCGTGCCCATCATCGTCATCACTCAGGCCGCGGGATGAGAGTGGGCGCGCTGATCGCGTTGCGGTCGCCCTGCGGTCACAGCGCGACCGTGTCAGATACGAGTTCACTAAGCTCGACCGAGCCCGGCCCCTACCGCGCTCACACGCCACTCCCGAGGAAGAACCCACGACATGTCCCGCAAAGCTCCGAAATACGGCCTATTCAAGTTCCTGTTCGACGTCGTCCTCGTTCTCATCACGGGTGGACTTTGGCTTATCTGGATCTTCGTACGGGAAATCAGAGGCCTTCGCCGATAGTCCACCGATGGCAGGGAGCGCTTGGCAAGCCGCAGACCTGAGCGACGGACGGTCAGTCGTTGATCTCGACCGTGTACGAGACGATCTCGGTGATCCGCCCGTCGACGAAGTCGTAAATATCGCACGACGCCACCACGGAGACGGGACCGCCCGCCTCGACGTACCGCGCGAGGCTGTCGACGACGACGCTGTCACCGCCGGCAACCGTGCGGAAGCGCTGGAACTCGGTGGTCACGTCCTGCAGATACGCGGCGGTCTTGCGGCAGAGTCTCTCGACGTCGTCTCGCCCGAGTACCGGCTCGTCACCGACGAGGCTCCACACGATGTCGGCGGCGAGGTACGGCAGGGCCTCCTCGAAGCGGTGACTGGAGAATGCGTGCGCTACCTCCTCGGGGGTAGCCTGCCGCTCGGCGTTGAGGCTCATGATCCTCGTCCTTTTCGTTGGAGTGTCCCTTCGGGGTGGGTGCGGTTCCGCTCCGACCCGCTCTGGGCAGCACGGTAGTCGCACGCAGCGAGCTGAACCAGCCCCGGCCCGCCAGGGTGGGCCTCACTGCCCGCCAGTGGATGCGACAAGTCAGAGCGCGGCCTGAATGGTGCGGATGTTCTCGCCCAGAACTCCCGAGGCGAGCAGTCCCGCACCCAACGGCCCGGAGTGGTCAGTGCCGAGCAGCGGCAACAGCCGAAGAGCCGACCGCACCGGCTCGGTCATCTGCTCGAGCTGCCAGGCGATCTCCGTCGAGGCGCCGTCGTCTGGCGTGTCCAACCCCGCCGCTTTCGCGGCGTATGCCGCCGCGCCGAGCGCATGCGCGCCCATGTGGGCAACCGCCGCCGCCTGTCCTGCGGCCCACGCCGCCGCTTTGGCTGCGGGCGAGGTCACGGAGTGCGCAGCCCGGTTCGCCACCAGACGGCGACGAATCTCACCCGCAGCATCCAGTTCACCGCGAGCGAAAGCCCGCGCTCGCGCAATTGCAACCCGAGGCCGGCCGTCGGGCGCTTCGGCTTCGAACAGCGGCAACACTCGTTCGGCACAATCCGCGGCCCAGGCCGCAACCACCCGACGGTCATGTTCGCTGAGCGTCTGTGGAGAAACCATACAAACACCCTGGCACATCCCGCTCAGGGCGCTCAGAGCGTTGACGGCACCCCGGCGGTTCTACGGTCCCCATTGCGCCCGATGAACACGTCGACGACGTCGTCGTGCAGAACGAACCGCACGGTCGACCAATAGGGAATGGGGCCGCCCGGGGCATCCGTCGGCAACAGACTTTCATCCACGGTGACGTCTGCGACCGTATCAAGGCTGGCCACGGTGCAGTTGAAGCGCCACGTGCTGGCCTGGAACACGACCGCCAGGCACTGCCAGTTGTGCGGTGCGGTCGTGCTCCACACCTCCAGCGGGCCGTAGCCGCCATGTGACACCCAGACCGGGTTCGTGGTCTCCAAGAACCCCAGATCGTCCTCCTGCAGGGCGGGCGGTTCGGTACCGGCAGGGGGCTCAGCGCGTGCGACGAGTCGCGCCTCCACCTCCGGTTGGGCCGCCGAAGCGAAGTACAGCACCCCGAAAGTGGCCGCGAGCACGCCCGAGCCCGCCGCGATCACCCACGGCAGCGCCCGCCTCATCCGCCTCCGAGCAGTCCCGTTCGGTGCCGCCTCTCCCCGGCTCGCCGCGCTTCCCTCTCCGGCCTCGTCTCGAGCGTCGGCAGCCGTCGGCGAGCCGCGGTCCGCACCGACGGTTGACGAGCCGTCGACCTCACGCGCCGGTCCTGTCCGGGGCGCGCTGCGTGAAACCGTGGATGCATCGGCGTCCCTGGACGCGTGTTCCCGCTCCAGGTCGGCTAGCCGCGCCTGCGCGCGCGGATCCTCACCGATGTCGGCGTTGGGGCCGTAGGCCCGACGACGCAACGCGGCCAGCTCGTCTTCGGCCGAGGACCGATCGTCCACGACGTTATTCTCTACCCGTCATCCGGCCAGAGATAGACGCGCGGCGGTACCGGCCTAGGACTCGGAAGGCTCCATGGGCAGTTCGTTGCCGTAGTTCCACGACAGGATGGCCGGCTGCTCGCGGTAGTAGCTGAGCACGGAGACCGATCCCGCATCCAGCGTGATCTGCGCCCCGAAACGCGGGGCCAGCCTCAGATACACGGCGGTGAGGATGCGCAGGAAGTGGCCGTGCGCGATCAGGGCCACGTCTCCGTGCACCATCGCCGGCAGCACTCGGGTGAGCACCCGGGAGGCGCGGGCGGCGACCTCCTCGACCGTCTCGCCGGGCGTTTCTCCCCGGATGACGCCGTGGGTGAAGGCGCTCCAGTTGTAGCCGAGCTCGCGGCGAATCTCTCGGGTCGTGCGACCCTCGTATCCGCCGTAGTCCCACTCCACCAGAAACGGATCGACCTCGGCGTCGAGGCCCGCGAGTTCAGCGGTGTGGCGTGCACGCTGCAACGGTGAGGTCAGCACCAACGAGAAGTCGTAGTCGGCGACCAACCGGCCGGCGCCGCGGGCCAGGTCCTCGCCGCGGGCGGTCAGCGGAACATCCGTGAGCCCGGTGTGTTTGCCGGCCTTCGACCACTCCGTCTCTCCGTGTCGCAGGAGAATCAGCTTCCCGGACGGGTTGTCGGGAGCGGGATGGTCGGGCAGCGCGTCGTTCGTGAACATATGGCAACAGTAACCCTCGGTTTCGATGGCAGTTCTACATGCCGACCTCGATCAGGGTCGGTCCGCGACCAACTCCCGCGCGCGCGGTTCGGGAACTCCGAGCATGAGCAGGCTGGTGATCGTCGGGGCAGCGACGTCGAGGTTCCGCTGGGAGAGGTCGTTGTCGGCGATGGCAAACACCGCCGACCAGGCCACCTGGCTAAGAATGTTCGCGGGCAGGTGCCGACCGAAGGCACCGCTGTCCTGGCCCCGCTCAACCAGATCGGCCAGCGCCTGGTCAACCGGTGCGAGCAGAGCATGGATGCCCGCCCCGAACTCGCCGCGGCGGAGCACCACCAGCACCCGGTAGCGCTGCACCAACGGCCAGAGCCGGGCGATGAACCCCGCCCACGCTTCGTCGGCCGCCTCGTCGACGGTGGCGCGGTCGGTGAGGACGGCGAGGATTTCGGTCACGGCGCGTTCGGTGAGCGCGAGCACGAGGTCGGAGCGGGTCGGAAAGTAACCGTAGACGGTGCGGCGCACCACGCTGGCTGCCGCGGCGACCTCACCCATGGATGCGTCCGGGTTCGTCCCGAGAACGTCGATCGCCACGTCGAGGATCCGCTCTTTCGTACTAGCCACGCCACTCCCCCGGAGATCCAAACAGCATAGCCCCCATGATTGCACACCGGTGTGCAATTGGGTACTCTGCACAGCGGTGTGCAATATCCGCTGCGCATCTCAGGTGAGACAGGAGACACACGATGACCGCATCCACCGGCACGCCAACAGACATCCGCCCGTTCCAGGTCGCGATCCCCGACACCGAGATCGACGACCTCAAGCGCCGACTAAGCCAGACCCGCTGGCCCGCCCCGGAGACCATCCCCGATTGGTCGCAGGGCGTGCGCTCGGAAAACGCCCAAACGCTGGTCGCACACTGGGAGCGGGAGTACGACTGGCGCCGGTTCGAGTCCGAGCTGAATGCCTTCCCCCAGTTTGTGACCCGGATCGACGGGGTCGACATCCACTTCATTCATGTCCAGTCGGGCAACCCTGGCGCGATGCCCCTACTCCTCACACACGGATGGCCGGGATCGAACGCCGACTTTCTGCAGCTGATCGGCCCGCTCACCGATCCCGTCGCACACGGCGGGGACGCCCGCGACGCGTTCGACGTCGTCATTCCGTCGCTGCCCGGCTTCGGCTTCTCCGGAAAACCGACCGCAGCCGGCTGGGACGTTGCCCACATCGCCGCGGCCTGGGCCGAGCTGATGAGTCGTCTCGGCTACCGGGCCTGGGCGGCGCACGGTGGCGACTGGGGCGGGGCGGTCACCACGGCCCTGGGCGTCATCCGACCCGCGGGCCTCCTCGGCATCCATCTGAGCACGCCGTACGCCGTCCCGGCCCACCTCCCTGCCACATTGACACCCGACGAGCAGCGCGCTGTCGACGGTTTGGCGCTCTACGGCGGCCCGCTCGGCGGGTCGAACCATCTGCAGGGCACGCGGCCGCAGACCGTGGGGTTCGCGCTGGCGGACTCACCGGCCGGCCAGGCGGCCTGGATCTACGAGAAGTACCAATCCAAGACCGATAACCACGGCCTGGCGGAGGACGCCCTCAGCGTCGACACCATTCTGGACAGCATCACGCTCGCCTGGTTCACCAACAGCGCCGCGTCGTCGGCCCGGATCTACTGGGAAAACCAATCGGCCAGCATGGCCGGTCCGCGGCTCACCGTGCCGGTCGCGGTGACCGTGTTCCCGCGAGACATCCCACGGATGCCGCGATCCTGGATCGAAGCCGCCTACAGCGACCTCATCCATTACGGCGAGGCCGACCAGGGCGGACACTTCGCGGCGCTCGAACAACCGGAGATCCTCACCAGGGAGATCCGCGCCGGACTGCGGAGCCTCCGCGGCTAGGTCACCCGCGCCCGCAAGCCGAGCACTGGCGTCAGGCCGCGATCATCAGGTGCTGGCGATGATTCCCTGGATCACTTGGATGGCGACGGCGATGAGGAAAGCGTTGTAGAAGAAGCTGGTGACGCTCTGCACGAGGATCACCCGCCGCACCTTCCTCGACGCGATCGTGGCGCCCGCGACGGCGAACGACGTCCCCACCGTGAACGACATGTAGAGGAAATCGCCCAGGGTCGGGTCATCGTCGATTCCGGGGAAGCTGATCATCGACGGGTCCGGGAGTCCTTCGTAAACGCTCTCGTAAATCTCGGCGAAGCCGGTTTGCAGCAGGACCCAGGCCAGGACGACCGTGATCGAGCCGAGCAGGCCGACCAGCAAGGCGTCGGAACTGCCGGATCCGTTCGAGCCTTCGGTGGTGAGCAAGCGCACTCCCGACGCAACACCGGTCACACTGGCGATGATGGGGAGCACCCAGGACAGCGACTCGAGCACTCGCCGGGGAAGCGGACGCGAAGCGACAGGCACATTCCGGGTGGTCCGATTGCGAAACACCGTGAACAACAAGACCAGGTGCACCACGGCAACCACCTGCCAGGCAATCATCACCGGAATGACCGGAATGATGATGTACAGAACGGCGAGCAGCGACACCGCGAACGCGAAGCCGATGCCGACGACCTCGTCGAACTTTCCGGCGGGTCGTGGTGTCGGCTCGGCTGAGGCTCGTGACATCGTCTCCACATTCCGTCGGCGTGACCGGTGTTGCGCCCGGGCTGTCAGCTCAGTATCGCTCGATTCGGGCGGATGCGTCGGAGCCGTCACCAGCCGAGGAGCGTGAGAACTTCTTCGGCTAGAAGGGCGGGCGGGCGGCCATCGGAGACGACCACGTGGTCGTCGAGGTCTGCGGCATCCAAGATCGCATGCAGCTCGCCCCGACGCTCCAGCTCCAGGCCAGGCCGTCGATGTCATAGCCGTGGCGTCGTGTCAGTCGTGCGTCCACGACAGCACCCGGCGCGACGAGACGGATGACGCTGATCCCACCCTCGATCGCCTGCTCAACAGCTGTCACATCGTCGTGGGACTCCAGCACCCCGGCGAGCACGAGCCGCCGTGCACCTGCCGCGCGATAGCTCGCCGTCAGCGCCGCCAGATTTCGCATCGAGAGCGCACGGTGAAACCTGTCGTCCGGACGGCTCGGCCACATCCGGCGGAGCTCATCAAGGTCGACGACAGCGTGCGGGACCTGCCGGTCGATGAGAAGCACGCTGAGGGCGGCGGCCGTCGTCGTCTTGCCCACGCCGACCGTCCCGTTGAGGAATACGCTCTGGGCAGCCATCGCTCCAGTATGTCGCGCCGTCACTAGACCAGCGCATAGGAGGAAGCCGTTCTCGATGCGCCTCAGAGACGTCAGGTGGCCGCCCCTACGCACACAGGTGCCCTTGCCCCGCGGAGTGGCAGGAAATCTAGATCGATTGGACACAAGTTAGAACGATCGGTCTAAACTGCCGGCATGGAGACCATCGATGTGTACGGACCGCCCGACGTTCACGTTCGTCCACCCGCCCTGCGACTCGATCGCCGGGCCGTACCCTGGTGGATGCTGCGCAGCCTGGTGCTCTGCGGCATCCCGCTGGCCGGCCTCGTCGTGGCGGCCGTTCTCTCGGAGCCCGCCCGCGCCTGGTTGATCGCGCCGATCGTCGCGGTCGGGCTCCTGCTGCTGGCCAAGGTCGCGGTCGAACCGTTCTGGCGGTACCGCGTGCACCGGTGGGAGATCACCGAGCGCGCGACCTACGCCTCCAGCGGCTGGCTCGTCGTGGAGTGGCGCGTCGCCCCGACCTCGCGCATCCAGACGGTCGACGCGGTCCGCGGACCGCTCGAGCAACTCTTCGGCCTGTCCACCCTGCGCGTCACAACGGCGTCGTCGTACGGCGCGATCTCGATCCGCGGTCTCGACCGATCAACGGCCGAGGCGGCGGCCGCGCGGCTCGCGGTCGTCGCCGAGCTGTCGGAGGGGGACGCGACATGAGCGCCGACACCCTCGCGCCCGCCGGGCGCAGCACCGTCGCGGAGGTGCCGTGGCAGCGCCTGAGCGCCCGGGTCGTGTGGGTCGACATCGTCGTGAGCCTACTGTCGCTCACGCCCGCCGCCGTGGCGATCTGGGGGTTCGGCGTTCCCGCCACCTTCGACAGCCTCTGGCCGCTCGCGTTCGTCGCGCTATTCGGCGTGACCGGCGCGATCGCAGACATCCTGCGGTGGGCCTTCACCTCCTACCGGGTCACCGCCCTCGACATCGAGCGCCGCACCGGCCTGTTCGTGCGGCGCCACCGCACCCTGCACCGCGACCGGGTGCGCAGTGTCGACACCGCCGCCAAGCTTCGTCATCGGCTCGCCGGCCTGCGCGTCGTCACGATCGGCGCCGGACAGCAGACCGGTGCGGGCGAGTCCGCGCTCCTGCTCGACGCGCTGTCGAGAGCGGATGCGGCGGCGCTCCACTCGCTGCTGCTCGACTCCCCCACACCGACCCGGCCGGCCGCGCACGCTCCTGAAGCTGACTGCGTCGACCGCAGCGCAGCATCCGACGACCACCCGGACGACGCCGCGGTGGACGACATCAAGGTGCTCGCCACCTTCCGCCCGTGGTGGGTCGTGTACAACATGTTCAGCATCTGGGCCTTCCTCATGGCCGCGGGCTTGCTCTGGGGCGCCTTCTGGTTCCTGTCCACCTTCGGCCTCGATCTGGTCGGGTTCGTCACGGGTCTCGCCGACTGGGACACCATCGGCTGGCTCGGTGTTACGCTCATCGCCGTCGCGGCCTCCGGCATCCTCGGCGCGATCGGGCTCGGCGTCACCTTCCTGGTCGGGTACTGGCGGTTCGAGCTCACCCGCACGCGCTCGGGCGACCGGTCCTTCTTGCGCACCCGCCGCGGTCTGCTCAGCACCCGTGAGGTCAACCGCGACGAGTCGCGCATGCGGGGCATGACGATCGCCGAGCCGGTGCTGTGGCGCTGGATGGGCATGGCCGATACCCACGTCATCACGACCGGCCTGAGCGTGTGGAACGCCGAGCAGCCCGCCGCGATCCTCCCCCGCGGACCGATCTCGGTCGCCCGGCGGGTGGCCGGCGAGGTGTTCGGCGAGGTGGATCCGTTCACAAGCCGGCTGGTGCGGCATCCGCGCACGGCGTTGCGCCGCCGCCTGTGGTGGGCGACCGGCGTCTCGCTGGTCGCGCCGGTGCTGCTCGCGGCGCCGGCGGTAGCAGGGATCATCCCGGGGTGGATCCCCTGGGCGACGCTCGCGCTGTGGCCGGTCGCGCTGGGCGCTGCGGTCATCGCGTACCGCGCGCTCGGCCACGCCATCGACGGCGACTACCTGGTCGTGCGCGCCGGCCTGTTCAGCCGCAGCACCTCCGCGTTGCGCCGCGACGCCGTGAGCACCATCGCGGTGCGGCAGTCCGTGCTGCAGCGGCGGCTCGGACTCTGCACCGTCTCGGCGATGACCGCGGCCGGCTGGTACGCCTATCAGGCTCCCGACCTGCCCATCGGCGAGGGCATCGTCTTTGCCGACGAGGCCGCACCGGGTCTCCTCGACGGGTTCCTCGTGCGTTCCGCGCCCGACGCGCAAGGATAATGGGACGGTGCCGTCACCCGATCCCGCCTCGCGCACCTTCACCGAGACCGCGCGGCGCGCCCAGATCATCGCGGCCGCGATCACCACCGTCAATGAGATCGGCTACCACCGCGCCTCGCTGTCGGAGATCGCCGTGCGCGCCGGTGTGGCCAAGAGCGCCATTGCGTACTACTTCGGGTCGAGAGAGTCGCTGCTGCTGAGCGTCGTCGACGAGGTGTTCACGAACCTCGACCAGGCGGTCGCGCCGATCGCGCTGGCCGAGTCGACTCCCCTCGCCCAGCTCGAGACGTACCTGCGCGGGTACCTCGACTACGTCGACGCGCATCGCGCGGAGGTGACCGCCGGTATCGAGATCGTCGTCGCGCACCGCACCGACGACGGCACACCGCTCTACCTCACCGGCACCGAGGAGGACTCGAGGCTCCTGCGCGGAATCCTGTCCGCCGGCATGGAGGCCGGCGTCATTCGACGGATGCCACTGCCCGTGGCGGTCTCGATCGTGGAAGCCGTGCTCGATGTCGGCGTCACCGAGGTGCAGCGCGACCGCGCCGCCGATCTCACCCCGTACCGGGATGAGAGCATCGCGTTCATTCTGCGGGGCTTCGCGGTCGACTCTGCTTGACCCCGTCGGAGGTTTCGCTCGGCGCGGCCGGCGGGCTTCAGCCGCGCAACGTCACGCGGACAGGTGCCCGCGTCCCACGGTGTGGCTGATCTCGAGCGGTCCCGCCTCCGGGCGGAGGATGACCTTGGCCAGATAGAGCGGTCGGGAGCCCAGCTGAACCGTCTGCGTCACGATCAGAACCGGCGAGCTGGGTCGGATCTTCAGCAGCTTCGCCCGCACCGAACCGGGCGTGCCGGCGGTCAGGTCCGAGCGGGCCGCGCCGAAGGCCGGCCCAAGCTCGGCCGTGAGGGAGCCGAGGCAGGTGCGCTCTCCATCGATGTTCTCGACGAGCCGCTGCACCTGCGCGCCGAAAGTGTGCAGATGCTCCCCCGCCGGCAGATGTTCCTGCACCAGCGCGACCGGTTCACCGTTGCTCGACAGCACGGATTCGATGAACAGGCTCGGCGCCGTCGATGGGATGCCGAGGCCCTCGGCGATGAACGACGCCGATTCGCGCTGCAGCGTCACCTCGGTACGGCTCACCGAGAGATCGGGAAACCGGTCCGCGAGAATCTGCTCCATCGGGCGCAGGCGCTCAAAGCCCACGGCCGGCTGCGCGGCGGCGACCACCCGGCCGATTCCGCGGCGGGATCGGAGCAATCCGTCCTCTTCGAGCAACAGCAGCGCCTCGCGCACGACCGTGCGGCTGACCGCCATCGCCTCGCCGAGTTCGCTCTCGCTGGGCAGCAACGATTCCGGCGACAGCGCACCCAAGCGGATGGCGCTCGCGATCCGGTCGTAGACCTCCACCCGCAGCGGAACGCCGGGCCGTGGGGCGATGGGACCCTGCAGAACTGTCATGCCACCATCCAATCATATGCATGTGTCAGACTGGCTTGTATGACAAGCTCGTCTTACCCTGTGGTATCCGTGCTCCGAACCCGGCATACCGGGTATCTGCTGTTCACGTCCCTGCTGGGGCGACTCCCGACCGCGATGGCGGCGCTCGCGATCGTGCAGCTGGTCCGGTCGACGAGCGGGGATTTTGCGTTTGCCGGTCTGATCACGGCCGTCTACGTCGTCGCGGGCGCGGTCGGGCAGCCGCTGCTCAGTCGGCTCATCGACCGGGTCGGCCAGGTCCTGGTTCTCGCCGTCGCCGGCATCCTGAGCTTTCTGGCGTTCATCGGCATGGCGCTGACCCTCGACGCGGCGCCGGGTGCGGCGGTTGCGCTGGCGGCGGCCGCGGGCATCTTCACGCCGCCGCTCGAGCCGGCGCTACGGGCGCTGTGGCCGCGGCTGGTGAGCCCCGGCCCGCAGCTGAAGGCGGCTTTCAGTCTGGATGCCGGCGCCCAGGAGATCATCTTCATCCTCGGCCCGCTGCTGACCGTCGCCGGCATCGCGGTCTTCGGGCCAACGGGCAACCTGCTGTTCGCCGGCGGGCTCGGCCTGATCGGTGCGCTCGCCTTCGTCGTCAACCCCGCCCCACGAGCCGCGTCGACGGCGCGGCGCCGCGATGCCGCCGCACCCCGCGGCATCCGGTCGCCCATTCTGCTGCCCGCCGTGGCGCGGGTTGCCGCGTTCACGTTCGGCATCGGCGTTCCGGTCGGCGCGCTGACCATCGTGGCGACCGCCTCCGAGGCGGCTCGAGCGGACGCCGGCTTGGCCGGGTGGATTCTCGCGGTGAACGCGGCCGGCGCCCTGGTCGGCGCGATCATTGTCGGCATCCGCCCCCTCGGCTCCACGCCCGACCGGCTACTCACCCTGTGCGGCATCCTGCTCGCGGTCGGGTATCTCCCGCTCGCCCTGACCGGGCTTTCGACCTGGGCCTACGTCGTCGCCGCGGGCATCTCGGGGCTGATGCTGCCGCCGACGCTCGGCCAGGTCTTCGAGCGCATCTCCCAGCTCAGCCCGTCCGCCGCGCTCACCGAGGCGAACGGCTGGGTGGTCAGCGCCATGACTCTCGGGGTCGGCGCCGGCACGCTCGTGGCCGGCGTGATCGTCGGCGCGTCCGGCACCGCGGCGGTGACGGGGATCGTTCTCGGCGCCTCCGCGCTCACGGCGTTACTGTCGCTGATCGCCCTGCCGAGCAGATCACTCCGCGCCCGGTAACGTCGACGGCTCGGCCAAATCCTGGTCGGCAGAACCTGACTCGGCCATGGCTGCGGTCGCATCGAACTGGGTCATGATCAACGCCACCGTGCTTGTGAAGCCCGCGGCGAGGGCGATCAGGATGGACGGGATGAACGCTGTCGCGGACGGCGCCCACCCGCCGATCACCCAAGGAAGCGCAACCAGTACTACAACAGCTGCTGTGCACAACCACTGATTGACCAAGAGAGCGTTCGAGTCCCCCGATCCTCCCCTCATCAGCATCCGCCGCCCGGTGTCCACGGTGGAGAGCACCAGTATCGCGCTCATCGCGATGAAGATCGCGGCGCCCCAGATCGGTTCGAACGCCGCCAGCACCAACGAGACGAAGAGCGGCAAGGCGTAGACCACGAAAACCCAGCGCACCCCAGAACGCAGGTATCGATCGGCCGCATCCGACGCCATCAGACGCCGGTGCAGATCGGTGTCGATATAGAAGAACACCCCCACTATGAAGGTGCCGATGAGGGTCGCTGAGACCCCCGCCGCGCCCAACAGAAACTCATTCAAGTTGATTCGCATCGTCGGTCGATCCTTCGCAATCGGCATTTCCATTGGGCGGCCATTCCGCGGATGAAGAGAGGTTAGCGCCTCGTCTCGGCCAGATGTCGGCTGCAGTAAGAGCCAGATCAGCCCGCAGCGGAAAAAGGCTGCCCCGTCGCTCCCCCGCTCGCTGCGGCGGAGAAACGGTGGGGCAGCCTTGCCGCGCTCGCGGGTGAACCTGATCAGCCGACGAGCGCGAGGTCAGTTACGAACTCAGTGCGACGGACGGTGGCGTGCGCGCTGCGCGGACTGCGGGATAGAGTCCGGCAACCGCGCCGATGCCGATCGTGGCGAGCACCCCGCCGGCGAGGATCCAGACCGGGATGACGGGAACCCAGCCGTTTGCCGTGGCAATGGCCGCGCTGACTGCCGCTCCTAAACCGGCGCCCGCGACTCCCCCCATTGCCGACAGGATCACGGCCTCGGTAAGGAACTGCAGGCGGATGTGTCTGCGGGTGGCGCCGATCGCGCGTCGGAGCCCGATCTCGCGCCGGCGTTCGAGAACAGAGATGATCATCGTGTTGGCCACTCCGATGCCGCCGACAAGGAGTGAGATCGATCCCAACGCGAGGAGGAGTCCGGTGAAGACCTCGTCAACGGCCGCTTGAGCGGTGAGGGCATCGGATGGTCGGGAGACCACGACATCCGAGGGCGCTGACGGCTGAACTGATGGTGGCAGCAGCCGCCGGATGGCGAGCACGGCGTCATCGTCCGAACGCTCGTACACCCGGGTCGGGTTGTCGGAGTATTCGTAGTCAGCCAGGGCCATCGGCATCCCGACAAGAGCGGAGATATCAAGCTCCGCCGCGAGTGGAACGGGTTTCAAGATGCCGACCACGGTCGTGTTGCGCCCGTCGAGCCAGACCTGGCCGCCTGCTTCCCTGACGCCCAGACGTTCTGCGGCGGTGCTGCCCAGCACCGTGGTGGGCAGAGAAGCGGTGGCCGGGTTCAGCCATCGCCCCGTTCGCAGCTCGGCTCCGACGACGGGCAGCAGGTCGAGCTCGGTGGCGGTGACGGTCAACCCGCCAGTTCGCCCGGCGTCCACGAGGGAATTGCGATAGACGTGGATGCCCGGCAGGTCGGCGGTGGCGCTGGCTTCCGCGACCCCGGTGATGCGCTCGACCAGAACGGACGAGTCCGGAGGAAGGGGCAGCGGGTCCGCCGCGCCCGAGGGCTCGGCGACCGACACGGTGAGAAGATTCGTACCAAGTTCAGCCAGCTGCGTGTTCAGGCGCTCGCGGCTCGACGAGGATATGCCGACCACTGCGACCATTGCGGCGATGCCGATGGCAATGCCGAGCGCGGAGAGCACGGCACGCATGGGGCGGGAACGCAGTCCGGTTGACCCGACGTACGCCAGGTCTGCAGCACGAAGCCGGGAGGGCTGCGGTGGCTGTGATCTGCTGAGGTCCGGGTTTGAGTGCGGGGCGGATTTGCGGTTCATACTGTGATGTCCTGACGCTCGGCCGAGTCGGCCACGATCGTGCCGTCGGTGATGGACACGCGCCGTGGGAGGCGATCGGCCAAACCTGCATCGTGGGTGATGACAACGACGGTGGTTCCCTCGGCGTTGAGTTCATGTAGGAGACGCACAATGCTCTCGCCGGAGGCCGAGTCGAGGTTGCCGGTGGGTTCGTCCGCGAGAAGGAGCGGCGGGTCCCCTACGACAGCCCGCGCGATGGCTACCCGCTGCCTTTCACCGCCGGACAGTTGACCGGGAGCGTGGTCGAGGCGGTGGCCGAGTCCCACCCGTCGGAGAGCGTGTTGCGCGCGGATGCGTCGTTCCCGGCGCGGAACGCCGGTGTAGAGCAGTCCGTCCGCGACGTTATCCACCGCGTCGATACCGTCACGCAGATGGAACTGCTGGAAAACGAACCCGATGCGATGGGCACGCAGCGCCGACAGGGCCGAGTCCGAAAGGTCGCGCACGTTTGCTCCGTCGATGTATGCGTGACCGGAGCTGGGACGGTCAAGCGTTCCGATCACGTTCAGCAGGGTGGATTTTCCCGAGCCGCTCGGCCCGACGATCGCCACGATTTCGCCGTGCTCGACGGTGAGATTCACGCCAGCGAGCGCGTGCACCGGAGGTGAGCCGTAGGTGCGTGTTACACCGTCGAGCCGGATGAGAGCGGTCACGACGCCGGTACCACTACTTCTAGTCCCTCACGGATACCCTCCCCGCTGATTTGCACGCGTCCCGACGCGAAGGCGCCGATGGTGACTGCAATGCTCCGCACCGGCGTCGCGGCAGATTTACTGGGCGTCTCCACGGCGAAGGTGTTCGAGTCGGTGGCAATGAGGGCTTCCACGGGAACGGTGAGCACGTCGTCGGCCAGGGTGCTCGAGAATTGCACCGTCACGCTTGCCCGCGAAAACGCGCCGACCGTTGTCTGATCGGCGAGTGTCACGGTCACTGGCAAAGCAAACGTGCCGCCGGTTGCGGAGGATCCGTCCGTTGCCGCGTCGCCGTCGCTTGCGCGTTCGACGGGCTCACCAACGGTTGCGACGGATCCCGTGGTGGTTATTCCGTCGGGCAGAACGATGTCGACCGGGCTACCCACTACGGCAAGATTCTGATCCGACAACCGCAGGTCGAGCTCCACGATCTTGTCGGTCGCTGACACTTTGTAGAGTTCGGTGCCGGGTGCCACCTCGGCTCCGAGCGCCACGGTCGTCTGAGATACCCGGAGGTCGTGGTCGGAGAAGAGGACCGCGGTGCGGTCGATCGTGCCGGTGCGGTCGACGCCCAGGCTCTTCTGCCACAGGCTGATCGCGTTCTCGGTTGCCCAGGTGAAGGTGGTGTCGACCGGGCCGGAGAACACTCCCAGCGCGGTCAGGTTTTCCTTGAGTTGCCGCACGTCCTCCCCGGGGGACATTCCTGATTCGAACGTGCGCCATGCCGGCAGTGATCCGCGCAGCAGAAGCACCGGGCGGTTGTCGACCCGGTAAAGGATGCCACCGGGCGCGATGATCGTGCCCGCGCTCGGCAGGGCCGTGACCACGCCGCCCGGAGCGGCTGTCAGAGGTCGTTCCTGTGCGTAGTGCAACGTGGCCCGCGCGTTGGTGGCCGAGACCATGCTGCCGGTCGTCACGGCTTCCGTCAGTACGGGTGAGGAGGTTTCGACTGTTGGGCTGGGATCGGCAATGCCGCCGATAGCCACCGCGGCGAGAACCGCGGCGATCACCGCGGAGCCGACCACTATCATCGGGGTCTTGTACCGACGCCGAGAAGACCGGTTGGGTTGCCCCACGGGTCCCTCGTCGGCGAAGGACGTGCGGTCAAGGGCGAGACTGGACTCATCCATGTTGGGGCGGTTAGTCATCACAAACCAGCTCCGGAATTACACGTCTCGAAGTCTTCCTCGGTGACTTCCCCACCCACGAATCCGGGGTCGGTCGCGGTCGGCTCCTGAATCTCGTAACCCAGTTCTCGCAAGCACGACGCGCGGTCCAGTAGCTGGTCGAGTTCCTCGGGGGTAAGCGTCATGCCCGCGGACGACGGCGGGTCACCGATCTCTGCTGCACAGGTCGGGTACGCGTCCCTGATCTCGGGAGTGTCCTCAGCGATTCCCTCCCCGGGCAGCGGATCCTTCACGTCCAGACCTTGGTCGCGAAGACACTCCGCAAGTTTCCGGTCGTACGCGTCACGGGCCGCACTGAATTCGGCGTCGGTGCTGGGCTGTTCGGCGGCGGTGTCGGTGCTGCCGCCCGCGCTGGGGTCCGCCGCATCCAACCCTCCGAAAGTGCACCCGGTGAGGGCGAGCACCAGGGCAGGCGCCGCCAGGAACGTCGCGAACCAGGCACGACGAGCGCGGGACGAAGCTTTGACAGGTGGACGGGTTGTGCTGTTCATTGTCTCTCCTTGGTGGGGGTGGAACACTCTTGCGAACGGGGTGCACCCGTTACGATCTCGCGGCGGATCGGTTCGACCGGCCGCATGGATCTACCTCACCAGTGCGGGTGTTGCGTCAGCGTTGCGCTTTTTCCATACATTTCTGCAATGTGTCGCTGCATAGGCTGGGCCCCCACACCAGCGTGCGACGCGAGTCTGAGACGGATCGGCAGGCTGTTGCACTCGACTGCGAGCCTGGGGAGGACGCCGAGCTCGGGCACGCCGCCATCTAAGCTGGACTGTTGCCCACGGAAGGAATCTCAATGAGCATGGAAGGCGCGGCCTGGAGCTCGCTGTACAAGATTTCGTCCGCGAAGGAGGGCAAGCACGGCATCTCTCGTGAGTCCGTGCGGCGGATCATGACGTTCGCGGTGCCGTACCGGTCGAAGCTGCTGATCTTCATCGGCCTCTCCATCGTGGGAGCGTTCCTCGCGGTCGCGACGCCGGTGCTCGCCGGCCAGGTGGTCGACGTCATCGTCGCCGAGGGCGCAGTCGCCACCATCATTCGGCTCGCCGTTGTCATCGCCCTCGTGGCCGTGGCCGACGCCGCCGTGTCCCTCGTGACGCGCTGGTACTCGGCGCGGATCGGCGAAGGCGTGATCCTGGACCTCCGTACCGCCGTCTTCAACCACGTGCAGAAGATGCCGATCGCGTTCTTCACCCGCACCCGCACGGGCGCCCTCGTGAGCCGCCTCAACAACGATGTGATCGGCGCTCAGCAGGCCTTCAGCGGCACGCTGTCCGGCGTGGTCACGAACATCGTGGCGCTGATCCTCACCCTGATCGTCATGCTCAGCACGTCCTGGCTCGTCACGGTGCTCGCCGTGATCATGCTCCCCATCTTCCTGATCCCCGCGCGCCGCATGGGCAGCCGCCTCGCCGCGCTGCGTCGCGAGGCTGCCGACCACAACTCCGCCATGAGCACGCAGATGACTGAGCGCTTTTCGGCGCCAGGCGCCACCCTGGTCAAGCTGTTCGGCCGGCCCGACGAGGAGGCCGAGGAGTTCCGCGTTCGCGCCGCCCGTGTGCGCGACATCGGGGTGCGGAGCGCGATGCTGCAGTTCGTCTTCTTCACCGCGCTGATGCTCGTCTCCGCTCTCGCCCTCGCGCTGGTGTACGGGCTCGGCGGCACCCTCGCCCTCGCCGGCCAGCTGAACACCGGTGACGTGGTCACCCTGGCGCTTCTGCTCACCCGCCTCTACGCGCCGCTGACTGGCCTCGCCAACGCGCGGGTGGAGATCATGAGCGCGGTGGTCAGCTTCGAGCGCGTCTTCGAGGTGCTGGACCTCGACCCGCTCATCAAGGAGAAGCACGACGCCGGCGCCGTTCCCGAGGGCCCGGTGTCCGTCGAGTTCGACGACGTCCGTTTCGCCTACCCGTCCGCGGACAAGGTGTCCCTCGCCTCCCTCGAGGAGGTCTCCACGCTGGACACCCGCGGCGGCGAGGAGGTGCTGCACGGTGTGTCCTTCCGGATCGAGCCGGGTCAGACCGTTGCCCTCGTCGGTACGTCCGGTGCCGGCAAGTCCACGATCGCGCAGCTGCTCTCGCGGCTGTACGACGTCGACAGCGGCGCCGTGCGCCTAGCGGGGGCGGATGTCCGCGATGTCACCTTCGCCTCCATGCGGCACAGCCTGGGCATGGTGACGCAGGACGGCCACCTGTTCCACGAGACCATCCTCTCCAACCTGCGCCTGGCGAGGCCGGAGGCGTCCGACGACGAGGTGTGGGACGCCGTGCGCCGGGCGCGGCTCGAGCCGCTCATCCGGTCCCTGCCGGACCAACTGGACACCATGGTGGGTGAGCGTGGCTATCGGCTGTCCGGCGGTGAGCGCCAGCGGATGACCATTGCCAGGCTCCTGCTCGCCCAGCCGCGCGTCGTCATCCTCGACGAGGCGACGGCGGCGCTCGACTCGACGTCGGAGGCCGCCGTGCAGGCGGCGCTCAGCGAGGCGCTCAAGGGACGCACGGCGATGGTGATCGCCCACCGCCTCTCCACCATCCGCAGCGCCGACATGATCCTCGTGGTCGAGGACGGCTCGATCGTGGAGCGCGGCACGCACGAGGAACTGCTGGCTGTGGGTGGGCGGTACGAAGAGTTACACCAGACCCAGTTCGCCGTGCAGAAGAATGTTGCTGCCGATGAGGAAGCTCTGAGCGGGATCTAGTCGCTGAGCTCGGTGCCACTCCCCGAGCGCTTCGGAAAGTCGTTTCATCACGTTTCGTGTCTCACCGCTCCACCTAGGGTCATTCGAAGGGAACAGCATGGAGACGTCCAACACCCAGTTGAGCTGCACCCTAGCCATGCTTCTTCCCTCGTCGGAACCAGCGATGGACTGAAGGTTCCGGCGTTAGTTAGGTCGTTGCCGAATGTATCGGAAAACCCGCGGGTTCCCTCGTACTACAGGGAACGGGGCGGTTCGCTGCTCCCAGTTCTGAGTCATTGTTTCGGGTCAAATAGAGAAAGATCAGAGTGAAATGAGATGGAATAGATGAGTACATGATGGCCTTTGGACCCACTTCAAGCGGCCCCATTTGGCCCTCCCAATCCCTTCCCCTGATACCGCCGTAAGTGATCTAGCACGGCTGATCGTAGCGATCGGTTGTGCGATCGGTCCGCCGTGTAGTCCGCATCACGGACACCCGCATTGTGGCGTTTACCTCGTCGACAGTGGCGCGCACGGCAATGTGGATCATTACTGGGCAGGCGGTACGGTTCCAGCAGGCGAAGCAGGGGAAGACTGCATGGGCACAGTTTGGGAAGATTGCACAGGCGCCGTGTACAGAGTTCTAGCGGCGCGCCAGAGGGTGGGCCAGAGCTCCCGAGTGAGCAAGTATCCGCCGATGGTCAGCAGGCCACCGGATACTGTGACGAACCCCTCGGTGCCCTTTGGCACGAATCCCGCGAGGATAGCCCCAATAACAAAGGAGATGGCTAAGGAGCCGGCCACCCCGGCTGGGGTTAGCGACATGCGTAAGGTCGGCCACACGTACCTGAATCGTTTGCCATCGTGCGTCCACGCAGCCGTGAGGAGCGCGAGCAAGGATCCACCTGCGCCGATACTTACAGCCGCGATTGCAGCGATCCCGGCACGGGCCCAAAGGTCGGCGGACGACTCTGCATCAATAATCTGCTCAAGTGACATACCGAGAAGCATTATTCCGATAGCGCCCAGAACTGCACCGGTCAAGTGCCTTACCATCATAATTTTCATTCGATCGCCTCGTATCGGTATGTCATTCGGATTGCCGCCTTCGGGCCTCGGCGTACCAGGACAGAAGACTTGACAGCGAGAAAGCCCAAGAGATTTCCCCGGGATGACTCATAGAGCAACGAAACACGGACGGTTTCATGCCTGATCTGAGCTTGACAGAGCGCTCCCATCCGTCGGCCCGAATTGGCACCCCACTTTGGGGCACGCTGTCAACGGGGACCACCGCAGCGCTTCGACCTGTCCGGCAGCCAGGCAGTGGCCTAAACCTTGCCCGCCGAGCAGGTCGCCAAATCGCTGGCCCCACTTCCGTTGTTGAAAGGCGGGGGCCGATCACTTCGGCCACAAGGCGTGGCCTGGCTGACCGTCGGTCCAGTGAAACGATCAGAGCCATCGAAGGGGAGCATTCAGATGAGACCACGCCGATACTCGGTCAACGTCACGCTCGACGGCTGCTGCCATCATGGGGCAGGACCCCCCCCCCCCCCCCCCCACGTCGGACG
>Ga0247816_10000279_pt1 | contig 30954 bp, 34 predicted proteins | sample UWRJL209509C1_FD_179930 | JGI IMG/M metagenome (GOLD analysis project Ga0247816, IMG submission 179930) | Plant litter microbial communities from Arlington Agricultural Research Station in Wisconsin, United States - UWRJ-L209-509C-1 | ecosystem: Environmental > Terrestrial > Plant litter >...
GCGAGGTGCCGAGTGGTGGGGCAAGAGCGTTTTGCTTACTTTTGCGCTCTATCAAAAGTGAGCCGCCGTAAGGGCGGAACCAACAGAAGCCCTGACCAAAAAAAACGGATATGTACTCACAAGATGTGTAGATACCCATGCTGCGATAGCGGTGGTCCAGTCAATAAATTTATCCGCTGACAGTCCTTCATCGCAGGCAAGCCAGCTCCCACATTCGATTGTGGCTGGCTTCAGACCGGCGGCAACCGCCACTCAATCGGCGTCTCGCCATTTTGCTCAAGAAACTTGTTGGTGCGGCTGAAATGCCCACAGCCAATAAACCCGCGATACGCCGACAACGGTGACGGATGCACCGAGGTCAACACCAAATGTTTGGTGGCGTCGATCAGCTTCTGCTTGCCCTGGGCATGCGCGCCCCACAGCAAAAAAACCAGGTGCGGTTGGTGCTCGCTGACGATCTCGATAATCCTGTCGGTAAAGAACTGCCAGCCCTTGCCCGCATGGGCGTTGGCATTCGCACGCTCCACGGTCATGGTGGTGTTGATCATCAGCACGCCCTGATCCGCCCAGCTTTGCAGATAGCCGTGACTGGGAATGTCGATGTTCAGGTCGCGCTTGAGTTCTTTATAAATGTTGACCAGCGACGGCGGCGCCGGTACGCCCGGCTGTACCGAGAAGCACAAGCCGTGGGCCTGGCCGGGGCCGTGGTAGGGGTCCTGGCCGAGGATCACTACCTTGACCTTATCCAGTGGCGTGGAATTGAGCGCGTTGAAGATCATCGGGCCCGGTGGATAGATCTCCTTGCCAGCCGCATGCTCCTGGCGCAGGAACTCACGTAGCTGGGCCATGTACGGCTGGTCGAACTCGTCGCGCAGGGCGTGTTTCCAGCTGGGTTCGAGTTTGATACGGTCGTCGGTGGTCATGGTTACATCCAGAAAAAACAATGGTGCGAACCCTAGGAAAGCCCACCCTGCTTGTCAATTGATCTGACTCAGATCCGGCACTTTCCCACAAAGCGATCATACTGAACCTTCACTTTTTATCGATCGAGGTCATGATGAACCTGCACTTCGAAGAACTGACCGGCACCGACGGCGCCCGCATCGGCATCGCCAGCCTGGATGCCGAGAAATCCCTCAATGCCCTCTCCCTGCCAATGATCCTGGCCTTGAGCGACCGCCTGGATGCCTGGGCCAAAGACCCGCAAATCGTCTGTGTACTGCTGCGTGGCAATGGGCCCAAGGCCTTTTGCGCCGGCGGTGAAGTGCGCAGTCTGGCGCAGGCCTGCCGTGAACACCCCGGTGAGGTGCCAACCCTGGCCGCGCAGTTTTTCGCAGCGGAATACCGCCTGGACTACCGCCTTCACACTTACCCCAAACCGCTGATCTGCTGGGGCCACGGCTATGTACTGGGCGGCGGCATGGGCTTGCTGCAAAGCGCCGCAGTGCGCATCGTCACCCCGAGCAGCCGCCTGGCCATGCCGGAAATCAGCATCGGCCTGTACCCGGATGTCGGTGCCAGTTGGTTCCTGTCACGCCTGCCCGGCAAGCTCGGTGTGTTCCTCGGCCTGACCGGCGCCCACATGAATGGCCGCGATGCCCTGGACCTGGGCCTCGCCGACCGCTTCATGCTCGATGAACAACAGGACGAACTGCTCGAAGGCCTGCTGCAACTCAACTGGCAGGAACAGACCTCGATGCAACTCAACAGCCTGCTCAAGGCACTGGCCCAGGAAGCCACCGGCCAGCAACCCGAAGCGCAATGGCTGCCGCGCCGGGCGCAGATCGACGAATGGCTGGACGTGGGTGATGTGCGCTGCGCCTGGCGGGCCTTGAAGCAGCTAAGCGAGCACGCCGACCCGCTATTCAGCCGCGCCGGCAAGACTCTGAGTGAAGGCTGCCCGCTGACCGCGCATTTGGTGTGGGAGCAAATCCAGCGTGCGCGGCATCTGTCCCTCGCCCAGGTATTTCAGATGGAATACACCATGAGCCTCAACTGCTGCCGCCACCCGGAGTTCAGCGAAGGGGTTCGGGCACGGTTGATCGATAAAGACCAACAGCCCCATTGGCACTGGCCAGATATCAACTTGATCCCCGAGGCGGTGGTGCAGGCGCATTTTCACAAGGTGTGGGAAGGACGGCATCCACTGGCGGATTTGTCTGACTATTGAGCGCCCGTCGGCGCCCTAGGCCTTCTGACGCTAAAAACGCAGTTGTCCGGCTGACGGTCATCGCACACAAAGATTGCCTGGCCGAAAATATCGTTACCCGGTTGCCAGTACGTAGACTCTGAGAGCGACATCGTCAGCGCTTTTTCACCCAAGGCGTACCTCAAGGCAACTGTGCTGCCCTTGGCCGTTTTATAAACGCACTTTTCCAGGTAGCCGTTCCTGCGCGAGCCCGGGTCGCGGGGAATAAAAATCGCACCGACAAACGCCTCCACGTAGTCCAGACCGCTCATTTTTTGGCTTTCCCACAAGGCATTTCTACCCGTTCCCTGGAAATGCCCATCAACGTAACGCACCGAAGAAGGATAGGGGCAGCCTTCTGCCGCAGCCAGCGTACTCACACTGAACAAAATACAAAAGATCAAACAAAACCGGTTGATATTCATAAGACAGGTCCCTTGGTCCATGCAACATGCAGCACACCACAGGGCGTTACCCTCCAACTGACTGCAAACGAAACCGGGAGGATAGCTGTCAACTATTGCGATTGCGACACACGGCATATACAAACCGTATAAAAAACGGCGCTGAGTGCGCCGTTTTGTTTTAACCAACTCAATCAACGATGCCCCCCATGGCCTCCGCCCTGGTGGCCACCCTGGTTACCGCCCCGTCCCTGGCCCGCACCGTTGCCCCAGTGCCCACCCCAGTTCTGGTTGGGGTACGGTCTATATCCCGCCCTCGGCCCTGAGGGGTAATAACGAGGCGCCGGCTGGTAATAACGCGGTGCCGGGTAGTAGCGCGGTGGTGGCGCATAGTAGCCGCGCCGGTACTCATACGCAGGGCCTCCACCGTAGTAATAAACCGGTGCGGGCGATGTGTAGACCTCGGAGCGGTAATAACTCGAGCCTCCATCGTAGTAAGGCACGCAGGCAGAAAGGGTCAGACCAAGCACAGCGGTGAGAAGCAGTCGACGATACATGGCGGCCTCCTGGACCGCGGAAGAGCACTCCCAGCGACGCTGGGGCGCGGCATTCAGCTTTCACTGATTGACGAAACATCTGACATCAAAAACCGAATCTGGTGCGATTTGGACACAGATTGATACATCTACCCGAGCGCAATGCGCGCCTCATTACAGTGCAACTCTGCACCAGCACAACGCATCCACTGCAATCGCTCCACGCTGATGTGCGCGCCAGGCCGCGGCAGACAAGCCTGCGCCACAGTTGGCACGACTCTCGCTTTACCTCTCTTGTGCAGGAGTCATCACAGGTTCGCGGCACCACAATTTGCAATGGCCGACTAGGGTTCCGGCTCGCTGAAAGCGAGTGGCTGGTCCGAGAGTTGGCGACCTCCAGTTGAGGTTACACGGCGGGATAAAAGCCCGGGAGACAAGCCACCGTTCACGGTGCCGCGTTGCTCCTGCTCGCCCTAGATCAACTGGAGAAGCATCCATGCCCTCGATACGTTTACCCGCCCTGCTCGCCGCCGCCTTTGCCGCCGTGGTGAGCCTCACGGCACAGGCCGCCCCCAAAGACCATTTCAGCGTGTGCTGGACGATTTATGCCGGCTGGATGCCCTGGGAGTACGCCGGCAGCCAAGGCATCCTCGACAAGTGGGCGAAGAAGTACGGCATCAAGATCGATATGGTGCAGCTCAACGACTACGTCGAATCCATCAACCAATACACCGCTGGCCAGTTCGACGGCTGCACCATGACCAACATGGACGCCCTGACCATCCCCGCCGCCGGTGGCGTGGACAGCACCGCACTGGTGGTCAGCGACTTCTCCAACGGCAACGATGGCGTGGTCATCAAGGGTGAAGGCAAGACCGTCGCCGACCTCAAGGGCATGAACGTCAACCTGGTGGAACTCTCCGTTTCCCACTACTTGCTGGCCCGCGCGCTTGAGTCGGCGGACCTTACCGAAAAAGACCTGAAAGTGGTCAACACTTCCGACGCCGATATTGCCGCCGCCTTCAACACTGACCAGGTACAAGCCGTCACCACCTGGAACCCGATGCTCTCCGAAATCAAGGCCAAGCCCGGCGTCACTGAAGTATTCGACTCCAGCAAAGTGCCCGGCGAAATCATGGACATGATGGTGGTCAACACCCAAACCCTCAAAGACAACCCCAAGCTCGGCAAGGCGCTGACCGGTGCCTGGTTTGAAGTGGTCGCGCTGATGAACGCCAAATCTGCCGCCAGCACCCAGGCCCTGGAACACATGGCCAAGGCCTCCGGCACCGACCTCAAGGGTTTCCAGGCGCAACTGGACACCACCAAGCTGTTCGCCACGCCCAAGGAAGCCCTGGCCTTCGCCACCAGCGCGCAACTGCCGGCCACCATGCGCAAGGTCGCCGAGTTCTCCTTTGAACACGGCCTGCTCGGCGAAGGTGCCAAAGACACCAGCGCTGTGGGCATGAGCTTCGCCAACGGCGTGACCAGCGGTGACACCGCCAACCTCAAGCTGCATTTCGACCCCAGCTACGTACAGATGGCTGCCGACGGCACGCTGTAAGAGGACACGGCCATGCGCCTGATCAACCGTCACCCGCACCGCTCCAGCCGCCTGCTATTGGTCATGCTGCCTTTTGCGTTGTTGCTGTTCGCCTACTTCATGGGCTCGGCCGAGCGCCTGGCGGATAACCCCAATGACAAGTTGCTGCCCAGCGCCGTGCAGATGGGCGACGCGGTGAAACGCCTGGCCTTCACCGCCGACACCCGAACGGGCGAATACCTGCTGTGGCAAGACAGCGCGTCCAGCCTGCGCCGCCTGGCGATTGGGTTGGGCATCAGCGCCCTCGCCGGCCTGTGCCTGGGCATCGCAGCCGGCACGTTGCCGCTGTTCGGCGCGCCGTTGTCGCCATTACTGACGGTGCTGTCGATGGTGCCGCCGCTGGCCATCCTGCCGATCCTGTTCATCGTGTTTGGCCTGGGGGAATTGTCGAAAGTGATGCTGATCGTGATCGGCGTCACCCCGGCCCTGGCCCGTGACCTGGAACAGCGCGCACGGGAAATTCCCGTCGAGTTGCTGGTGAAAGCGCAAACCCTCGGCGCCTCCACCTGGACCTTGATGCTGCGGGTGGTACTGCCGCAATTGCTGCCACGCCTGCTGATCTCGCTGCGGCTGATGCTGGGTTCGGCATGGCTGTTCCTGATCGCGGCCGAAGCCATCGCCTCAACCGACGGCTTGGGCTACCGCATCTTCCTGGTACGCCGCTACCTGGCCATGGACGTGATCCTGCCCTACGTGGTGTGGATCACCCTGCTGGCCTGGTTGATGGACTGGGGCCTCAAGGCCCTGACCCGGCGTGCGTTCCCCTGGTATGAAGGAGCGCGCGCATGAGCTTTATCAGCGTGAAGAATGTGTGGCAGTGCTATGGCGATCAGGTGGTACTTGAAGGCCTCAACCTGCATGTCGCCGAAGGTGAGTTCTGCACCTTGGTCGGGACGTCCGGCTGCGGCAAATCGACCTTCCTGCGCCTGCTGCTGGGGCAGGAAACCGCCAGCCGTGGCGAAATCCTGCTGGACGGTAAAGCCCTCGCCGCCGAACCCGATGCCAGCCGTGGCGTGGTGTTCCAGCGCTACTCGGTGTTCCCGCATCTGACGGTGCTGGACAACGTTGTGCTGGGCCTTGAATTGCCGCGTTCGCCGCTGCTCGGACGCCTGTTCGGCAGCACTAAAAAACAGGCGCGGGAACAGGCTGCCGCCTTGTTGCACAAAGTCGGCCTCGGCCACGCCCTGGACAAGTACCCGGCGCAACTTTCCGGTGGCATGCAACAGCGCCTGGCCATCGCCCAGGCGCTGATCATGAAGCCGCGCGTGTTGCTGCTGGACGAGCCCTTCGGCGCCCTCGACCCCGGCATTCGCAAGGACATGCACCAACTGTTGCTGGAGCTGTGGCGCGAAACAAAGCTGACGGTGTTCATGGTCACCCATGACCTGAGCGAAGGCTTCAGCCTCGGCACCCGCTTGCTGGTATTCGACAAGGTGCGCCTCGACCCCCACGCCCCCGGCGCGTATGGCGCCCGCATCACCTACGACATCCCTTTGAACAGCGAGCGCCGCAAGGCGCTTGCCGCCGAACTTGGAGCCATTTCCAAATGACCGACTCAACTCAATTATTCCCGCCCTTCGCCGAAGAGATGCTGCCCGGCGGCGGCCACCGTTCTTTCATCCTCAAGCGCGGCCAACTGCTGCGCCTGACGGATATTCGCGGCGGCGCCAACGTCAGCCTGACCCTGCTCAACGCCAATGAAAAAACCGAACGCCTGAACCTGCCCGACAGCCTCAAATGCCAACACACGGCCAAGCTCACCACGGGCCATTGCCTGTACTCGGACATGGGCCGCGTGCTGGCCGCCATCACCGCCGATACCTGCGGCTGGAGCGACAGCATCGGCGGTGTGTTATGCGCCTCCGAGGTCGCGGAAAAATATGGCCAGGGCCGCTATCAAGAGCTGCGCAACGGCTTCTACCGCAACGGCACCGACAACCTGCTGGTGGAGTTGGGCAAGTGGGGCCTGGGGCTTTCAGACCTGCTGATGACCCTCAACCTGTTCAGCAAAGTCAGCGTTGATGACGCCGGCGCCCTGCACTTTGTCCCCGGTAATTCCAGTGCCGGCGACTACATCGAACTCTACGCCCCCATGGACACGCTGGTGGTGCTCACCGCCCTGCAACACCCCATGGACCCCAACCCCGAATACGCCCCGCAACCGCTGAAACTCAGTTGGATGAACGCCGACAAAAGCGTCGCCGAACACTGCCGCACCTCGCTTCCTGCAAACGAGCGCGGCTTCATCAACACTGATCGTCTGTTCGCCTGAGGACCTGCCATGTCTATCGCATTCGCCAAACAACCGGACGCGGCCGTATACCGCGCAACCATTCCCGCCGGCGAACCCTGGCTGATGGAAGTCAAGGCCGGCCAGACTCTGCGCATCCTCGACCTTGAGGGTAACCAGGCGGTCGACACGCTGTTCTACAGCCTGAAAAACCCACGGGAACGCTATGACGTGCAACGCACGTTGCGTCGGCAAAACAGCGTGTACCTGGGCACCGGCAGCGTGCTGTATTCCAACCTCGGCCAGCCGATGCTGAGCATCGTCGAGGACACCTGCGGGCGCCACGACACCCTCGGCGGCGCCTGCGCCCAAGAGAGCAACACCGTGCGCTACGCCCTGGAAAAACGCTACATGCACAGCTGCCGCGACAACTACCTGCGGGCCTGCGCCCATGACGGCCGGCTGGGCAAAAGCGACATCGGGCCGAACATCAATTTCTTCATGAATGTGCCGGTCACGGCGGACGGCGGGCTGACGTTTGAAGACGGCATTTCCGCCCCCGGCAAATACGTCGACCTGCGGGCCGAGATGGACGTGATCGTATTGATCTCCAACTGCCCACAGCTGAACAACCCGTGCAATGCCTATAACCCGACACCTGCGGAGCTACTGGTATGGAACTGAAGTTAAAGCGCGTGCGCCAGTGGTTGTTCACCCTGTGCCAGGCCCGCGCCGGGCAGTGCCTCAAAAAACGCTGAAGATCAATTGTGGAAGATCAATTGTGGGAGCTGGCTTGCCTGCGATAGCGGTGTGTCAGCCGACAACGTTGCAGACTGATACACCGCTATCGCAGGCAAGCCAGCTCCCACATTAAATCTCCACAAATTGCGGAATTTGCGCCACGGACGACCTTGGCGCCTACCCCTAAATTTGCGGGACGGCCCGCATCCCAGGACAAGGCTGAGCACTTATCAGCCTGCGGGGTTTTGCCATGTTCGAAAAACTCTTGATCGCCAACCGTGGCGCCATTGCCTGCCGCATCCTGCGCACCTTGCGCGAGTTGCACGTCCAGGGCGTGGCCGTGTACTCCGAAGCCGATGCTGCCAGCCTGCATATCCAGCAAGCCGACGAGGCCTACAGCCTGGGCGACGGCGCCGCGGCGGGTACGTATTTGTCGGTGGAAAAAATTCTCGCCACCGCCAAGGCCTGTGGCGCCACCGCGATTCATCCTGGCTATGGCTTTCTCTCGGAAAACGCCGCCTTCGCTGAAGCCTGTGAAACAGCCGGCATCGCCTTCGTCGGCCCCACGCCGGAGCAACTGCGCGTGTTCGGCCTCAAGCACACCGCACGCGCGTTGGCCAAGCAATACAACGTGCCGCTGCTGGAAGGCACCGAATTGCTCAACAGCCTCGACGCCGCACTGCTGGCCGGTGACCGCGTGGGTTACCCGATCATGCTCAAAAGCACCGCCGGCGGTGGCGGCATCGGCATGCGCGTGTGCCACAGCGCCGATGAATTGCGCGAGTCGTTCGAAGCGGTAAAGCGCCTGGGGCAAAACAACTTCAGCGACGCCGGCGTGTTTATCGAGAAGTACATTCAGCATGCGCGGCATCTGGAAGTGCAGGTATTTGGTGACGGTAAGGGCGAGGTGATTGCCCTCGGCGTGCGCGATTGTTCCGTGCAGCGTCGCAACCAGAAAGTCCTTGAAGAAACCCCGGCGCCAAACCTGCCTGACGGCATGGCCGAGGAGTTGTGCCGTGCCGCAATCACCCTGGCCAAAGCGGTAAATTATCGCAGCGCGGGCACCGTGGAATTCATCTTTGATAGTACGGATGGCCGCTTCTATTTTCTGGAAGTGAACACGCGGTTGCAGGTGGAGCATGGCGTCACCGAGCAAGTGTGGAACGTGGACCTGGTGCGCTGGATGGTGCAACTGGCCGCCGGAGAATTACCGCCACTCTCGGAGCTGACGCTCAAGCCCCACGGCCATGCGATTCAGGCACGTTTGTATGCCGAAGATCCGGGCAGGGATTTCCAGCCGAGTCCCGGCCTGCTGACCAACGTGCAATTCCCGGCCACCGAGGGCCTGCGCATCGACACCTGGGTTGAAGCCGGTTGCGAGATTGCGCCGTACTTCGACCCGATGATCGCCAAGCTCATCGCCTGGGCGCCAAGCCGCGAACAGGCACGCCTGGATTTGCATCAGGCACTGGGCGACAGCCAGCTATACGGCGTGGAAACCAACCGCGATTACCTGCGCCAGATTCTGCTGGCGACGCCCTTCGCAAGCGGCCAGCCATGGACCCGTTGCCTGGAAGACCTGGTGTACCGCGCGGATACGTTTGAGGTGCTGAGCGCCGGTACGCAAACCAGCGTTCAGGACTATCCGGGGCGCCTTGGCTACTGGGCAGTAGGCGTGCCGCCGTCGGGGCCGATGGACAGTCGGGCGTTGCGTCTGGGCAATCGATTACTGGGTAATCCCGAGGGCGCAGCAGCGCTGGAAATAACCATGGGCGGGCCGGTGCTGCGCTTCAATTGTGCGGCGGTGGTGGCCGTGACCGGTGCGGATATCCCGCTGCTTTTAAATGATCAACCGGTGCCGATGAACACTGCGTTGCTGATCCCGGCAGGTGCGGTTTTGAGTCTCGGCACCCTCGCCGGTGCAGGCGCGCGCAGCTATCTGTGCCTGCGCGGTGGCCTGCAAGTGCCGGACTATCTGGGCAGCAAAAGCACCTTCACCCTTGGCCAGTTTGGCGGCCACGGCGGGCGGGCGTTACGGGCTGGGGACGTGCTGCATTTGCTGACGCTGGAGGACTTCAGCGTCGGCCAACAGTTAGTACCGGAACCGCTTGGCGAACTGCGCACCGTACGGGTGATCTACGGCCCGCACGGCGCGCCGGAATACTTCAAGCCCGAATACATCGAGACCTTCTTTGCCACCCAGTGGGAAGTGCATTTCAACTCCAGCCGCACGGGCGTCCGGTTAATCGGGCCGAAGCCTGTGTGGGCGCGCACGGATGGTGGCGAGGCGGGGCTGCACCCGTCCAACATTCACGACAATCCTTACGCGATTGGCGCCGTGGATTTCACCGGGGATATGCCGGTGATCCTCGGTCCAGATGGCCCGAGCCTGGGCGGGTTTGTGTGCCCGATGACGGTGATCGAAGCGGACCTTTGGCAACTCGGCCAGCTCAAGGCGGGCGACAAAATTAAGTTCACGCCGGTCGACCTCAAGACCGCCCGAGACCTCGCCCTGAACTGGGATCACACGGAGACAGATCGTTCCCACGCTCTGCGTGGGAATGCATCCTGGGACGCTGCGCGTCCCGCTGACGACACAAGACTTAAACCCGGCGCCCAAGTGACGCAGAGCGTGGGAACGATCATTTCACCTGTGGTTTTGGATATCGCAAAGGATGACACCCGCCTGGTCGCCCGCCTCGCCGGCGACACCCACCTGCTCCTGGAAATCGGCGCCCCCGAACTCGACCTGGTGCTGCGCTTTCGCGCTCACGCCCTGATGCAAGCCCTGCAAACCCGAGCCCTGCACGGCGTGATAGACCTCACCCCCGGCATCCGTTCGCTGCAAATCCACTACCAGCCGGAGCAGCTACCGCTCACCCACCTGCTGGCGTTGATCACCACCGAATGGCAGGCCGTGTGCGCCACGCAAAACCTGCAAGTGCCCTCGCGCATCGTCCATCTACCGTTGTCCTGGGACGACCCCGCCTGCCAACTCGCTATCGAAAAATACATGACCACCGTGCGCAAGGACGCCCCTTGGTGCCCAAGCAACCTGGAGTTCATCCGTCGCATCAACGACCTGGCCAACCTCGACGAAGTGCGCCACACCGTGTTCGACGCAAGCTACCTGGTGATGGGCCTGGGCGACGTCTACCTCGGTGCGCCGGTGGCCACGCCACTCGACCCGCGCCATCGCCTGGTGACCACCAAATACAACCCGGCGCGCACCTGGACTGCTGAGAATTCGGTGGGCATTGGCGGCGCTTACCTGTGCGTCTACGGCATGGAAGGCCCCGGCGGTTATCAGTTCGTGGGGCGTACGTTGCAGATGTGGAACCGCTACCGGGAAGTGACAGCGTTCGAGGGTAAACCCTGGTTGTTGCGCTTTTTCGACCAGATCCGGTTTTACCCGGTGAGCGCCGCAGAGCTGGTGCAGATTCGCCGGGACTTTCCCCTGGGGCGTTTTGAGTTGAGCATCGAAGACAGCCAGTTGAACCTCGCGGATTACCAGGCTTTTCTGACGCAAGAAGCCGAGAGCATTGGCGCGTTTCGCGAGCAGCAACAGCGCGCCTTCAATGCCGAGCGCGAACGTTGGATCGCCAGCGGCCAGGCGCATTTCGACAGCGAAGAACTCGCCGCGCCGCTGGGCGAGGACACGCCGCTGCTGGCCAACCAATACAGCATCGACAGCCACATTGCCGGCAACCTCTGGCAAGTTCAGGTGGAGGCTGGCAAGCGCGTCGCGGCCGGTGACGTGCTGGTGGTGCTGGAGTCGATGAAGATGGAGATCCCGGTGCTCGCGCCGTTCGCCGGTACCGTGCGGGAAATCCCCGTGCAGCCGGGCAGCGGCATCGGCGCCGGGCAACGGGTTGTCGTGCTGGAGCGTGACTTGCAATAACCCTTCGGGGCTGTATCGTGCAAGGCACACCCGGTTTCACCGGGACCTTGTCCGATACAGCCTGAACCGACCGATGACCACTCCAACACTTTGCCCGGCCTGTGGTGCCCGCAACGACTGCGCCCTGGCCGACCCACGCACTGCCGACCAGGCGTGCTGGTGCTACAGCGTCAGCATCGACCCCGCGGTGCTTGAAGCGTTGCCTCTGGAGCTGCGCAACAAGGCCTGCCTGTGCCCGCGCTGTGCAAAGGTCGATGAGCAACTGCGCGGGGCCGAGCACCCGTAATGCGCGTCGACCGCTTCCTCAGCAACCTGCCCCGTTTCAACCGCAAGCAAGTACGCCTGTTGCTGGTGGAGCGGCGTGTCAGGGTCGATCGCCAGGTGATCAGTGATCCTCATCATGAAGTGCGCGAGTTCAGCCACGTCACGGTTGACGACGAAATCCTCCAGGCCGGCAAACCCGCACGCTACTTCATGTTGCACAAGCCCGAGGGCTGCGTCAGCGCCACAGCGGACCCGCAACACCGCACCGTCCTCGACCTGCTGGATGAGCCGGACAAGGCTGAACTGCACATCGCCGGCCGCCTGGATTTCAACACCACCGGCTTGCTGCTGATCACCAACGACGGCCAGTGGTCACGGCGTTTGACCCAACCGCAAACCAAATTGCCCAAGGTCTACTACGTCGAGACCGAACAGGACATCGGCCCGCACTACGCAGCGACCTTTGCCACCGGCCTGTACTTTGCCTTCGAGAACCTCACGACCCAGCCCGCCGAACTGGAGCTGCTTGGCCCCAAAACGGCGCGGCTGAGCATCATTGAAGGGCGGTATCACCAGGTGAAGCGCATGTTCGGCCACTTTGATAACAAGGTGGTCCGGCTGCATCGCGAACGCATGGGCCCGCTGGTGCTGGACGCCTCGCTGGCGCCGGGCGAGTACCGAGCCCTGACGGACGATGAAATCCAGCAGGTCTGATGACCGTTCAGCCGATGATGGCAAAAACCCACGCCCTCAAACTGGCGAACTGGCATCCCTGATGCTTGAATCAACAGCACCAGCCGCATTCTGACTGGCGAGTCACCCATACCTCCAAGAAACACTTTGCCCGCCCGCGCGCTTGATCTGCGGGCCTCTGCGGCAAATTGCCCGCCATAACAACACCCGTTGGCCAGCCTGTATCGGACCGACATGGGCCCCCATTTCCAGGCGTATGCCTACCTGTCACAAAGCTCGTGCAGAGTGATCTGCGCGCATTACCCGCTTGCCAGGAGTCTTACGACATGAGGCCAGAAATCGCTGTGCTGGATATACAGGGTCAGTATCGGGTTTACACGGAGTTCTATCGCGCGGACGCAGCTGCCAAGACCATCATCCTGGTCAACGGCTCAATGGCCACTACCGCGTCTTTCGCCCAGACCGTGAAAAGCCTGCACCCGCAATTCAACGTGGTGCTGTACGACCAGCCCTACGCCGGTCGCTCCAAAACCCACAACCGCCATGAGCAAATGCTCACGAAAGAAGTCGAAGGCCAGATTCTCCTGGAACTCATCGACCACTTCGCCGCCGAACACGTGCTGTCATTTTCCTGGGGCGGCGCCGCCACCCTCGTCGCCCTCGCCCAGCGCCCGCGTCGCGTGGAAAAAGCCGTGATCAGCTCGTTCTCGCCCGTGATCAACGCCCCCATGCGCGACTACCTGGAGCGCGGCGTCGACTACCTTGGCAACCTCGACCGCGACCGTGTCGGGCACCTGGTCAACAGCACCATCGGCAAACACCTGCCGACCCTGTTCAAACGCTTCAACTACCGCCACGTCAGCACCCTGGCCGAGCACGAATATGGGCAAATGCACTACCACATGAGCCACGTCCTCAACAGCGACCGCCAGTGCTACCTCAAACCCGCCAAACAAATCGACATCCCTGTGTTGTTCTTGAATGGCGAATGGGACGAGTACACCAGCGCGCAAGACGCCAAACTGTTCGCGCAGCACATCAAAAAAAGCAGCTTCGGCACGATTCAAGCGACCGGGCACTTCCTGGACATGGAACACAAGGCCGCGTGCCAGGACAGCCGGCAAGCGTTGATGGCATTTCTCAGGCCGGAACATCAACCGCGTCGGCTGCACTATCACGCGTCGCAGCCACAGCACGCCTTCGCAATATGAGCCACCGCGCCCCTGCAGGAGCGAGCTTGCTCGTGAAGGACGTCAGCGATAACGCGGGAAACCTGGTACCCAGAGATGCTCTCGGGTTTTTCGCGAGCAAGCTCGCTCCTGCAGAAGGCTCACCCGGCCACAGATTTTTCCAAGAAAAACTTCAAATCAGTGCGCACATCTGGTACAAAGTCAGCCGCTCTGAGCGGGTGTCGTATAATGGCATTACTCCAGCTTCCCAAGCTGATAACGAGGGTTCGATTCCCTTCACCCGCTCCACTCAGATTTTGCTCTCACGTCAGGATGGTTTTGACGGGGGGGGCATAAAAAAACCGGCCCTTGGTGGCCGGTTTTTTTATGGATGGAATTTGCCATGACAGACGTATCCACCCATTGCACCAATCCTGTTGCTTGCCCCCGTCTTAGCCCTCCAACTGCGCAAGATCCGCTAACATCCCCCGCCCTACCGGCTCCCATCCCAACGTCTTGCGTGTGAGTGCGCTGGAAGCAGGCATATCGTGGTTGGCAAACATCGCCAACCAACCAAAAAAACCTTGAGCTTCTTCAGCCGCAATCGATTTAACCGGTAATTTCAGCCGTGCCCCCAACACCTCGGCAATCTCCCCCATGGACACGCCCTGTTCCGCGACGGCGTGGTATTTCGCGCCCGGCTGCGCCTTTTCAATTGCCAGTCTGTAGAGGCGTGCCACGTCAAGCACATGCGCGGCGGGCCAACGGACCTGGCCGTCACCGATGTAGGAGCACACGCCCTTCTCTCGATACAACTCGATGATCGGGGTAATGAGCCCCTGCCGGAATGTGTCGTGGACCTGTGGCAAGCGCACCACCGATACGTTGACGCCTTGCGCCGCTACAGCAGCAGCCGCTTCTTCCGATGCCGCGCGCGGTATCACGGAGGATGAGATGACAGCGCCGTCCTCTACCGCCAACTGGCCCGACCCCGAACGTGCCATGGCTGTACCCGAGGTCACGATCAGTGGCCGGTTCGAACCTGTGAGCGCCTCGCCAAGTGCCTGGATGACGCGCCGGTCATCCTCGCAGTTCGCGGCGAACGTGGAGAAGTCGTGGTTGAAACCCAGGTGGATCACGCCATCGGATTGAGTGGCACCGGCCTTCAGACTTTGAAGGTCTTCAAGTGAGCCACGGTGAACTTCGGCGCCCGCCGCTTTCAGGGCCGCCGCCTTGGCATCGGAGCGGCATAGGCCCAGCACCTGGTGTCCTGCGCCGACTAATTCCTTGACGACAGCAGAACCAATAAAACCCGTAGCACCCGTGATAAATATGCGCATGAACAGTGTCTCCGTGTGTATTCAGAGTCGAATCTGTGCGCTTATGCTATCCGGGTAAAGTAGTGAAATTATCAGGGTATAGGGGCTAACAGGCTATGAACGGGAACCTGCTGGGGGCTTATCTGAAAGACCGTCGCGCCAAGCTCGATCCGGCGGCGTTCGGCTTCTCGTCGGCGCGGCGGCGTACGCCTGGACTGCGCCGTGAAGAGGTCGCGCAACGCGCGAATATCAGTCCCACCTGGTACACGTGGCTTGAACAGGGGCGTGGCGGTGCGCCGTCTGTCGAGGTACTGGATCGAATCGCGCATGCCCTGATGCTGATTGATATCGAGCGCGAGCATCTGTTCCTTCTTGCGTTCGGCCGGCCTCCCGAAGTGCGCTACCAACAGATCGAAGCGGTTACACCAAGGCTGCAACGGGTGCTGGACGCCCTGAATCCCAGCGCCGCGATCATCCGTACAACCAGTTGGGATGTGGTCGCCTGGAACCGGGCGGCGACGGTCATGTTGCTGGATTATGGATCGCTGCCGCCGGAGCAGCGCAACATCCTGCGGTTCATGTTCCTCAACCCGCAATCCCGTGCAGCGCAATACGATTGGGAAAGCGTGGCGCGGTTTGTATTGGGGGCTTTCAGAGTAGATACGGCGCGCTCAGGCGCGGTGGAGCAGGTGCAGCCGCTGGTCGATGAATTGTGCCAGCGCAGCCCCGAGTTTAAATCGATGTGGGATGACAACTATGTTCAAGGCGCCCACGGTGATGGCATCAAGCGCATACGTCACTCGGTGCTGGGCCTGATTGAATTTGAATATTCAGTGTTTGCCGTCGACGGGCGAAAAGACCTCAACATGGTGGTCTACAACCCGTCGACGGTGGAGGATGCGCAGCGGATTGCTTCGTTGATGGGGTAGGCGTCAGCAACTGCAGAGTGAGTTCAACACTGCAACCGTTCGCAACAAGAGAGTATTTGAATCCTTAGCCTCACTCGCATCATTCTCCTGTGCCTAATCGCGCCGTGCGCACGTGCTCATGCCTATTGTCATGCAGTATCCAAATAGATACAGTGAGAATCCGTGACCTATCATGTCAAGCAAACGCAGACCTTCATTGCCTGGCATTCAGCGATACGTGATCTACGCGCCAAAATCGCCATTGCCCGGCGTATCGATCGCGCATCCGCTGGCAATCTGGGCGATATAAAAACGGTAGGCGGCGGTGTCTCGGAAATGCGCGTAGATATTGGTCTGGGTTATCGAGTGTATTTCACACTGAGAGGAAAAACCGTCGTCGTGTTGCTGGCCGGTGGCGACAAATCCTCGCAAGACGCCGATATCCGGCGAGCAAAAAAACTGGCAAAGGAGGTTTGATCATGAGCCAAACACTAACGACATTTGATATGGCGGCGCTGCTCGACAGTGACGAAGCTATCAGCGAATACCTTTCTCAAGTCTTGGCCGACGGCGATAACGAGGAGTTCCTCAGGGCCGTCGGGTACGTAGCCAAAGCGCGTGGAATGGCAAGGGTCGCGACTGATACCGGGATGGGCCGTGAGAGTCTCTACAAGGCGTTTGCTCCGGGCGCGAAGCCGCGCTTTGAAACCGTACTCAAGGTGCTTCACTCGCTGGGTATTGATCTGCAAGCGCAGCCAGGGCATGTCGCCAATCATCCAATTATTTGAGTGAGTAGCCGCGCTCCACCACCCACGCCAACGGCAACGTCAGCAGCAGCATCCCCGCCAACACCATCACCGCCACCGGCACGCCCATCGCATCCCCCAGCCCGCCAAACAGCACCGGCGCCAGCGCCCCGCCGCCGATGGTGCCGGTGTAGAACACCGCAAACGCCTGCTCGCGCTTGCCCGCCCCGGCCAGGTCCGGTACTGCGCCGTAGAGCACTGAAGACGTGCCGTTCAACGCCAAGCCCAACGCCGGCAATATCACCATCAATCCCGTCAACGGCAAGTACACCGCCGCGACGATCAATAACGCAGTACTGGTTTCCGTCAACCACACAGTTTTCATCATGCCGATACGTGCACCGAGGTAGCCGCAGAGCAATTTGCCGAAGGCGCCGCCGATAAACAGCATCGTCAGCGCCAGGCCGATACCAGCGGTGCCGGCGCCCTTGGCTTGCAGCAAAAACGGCAGGAAGGTCAGAAAACCCATGCGCACGGCGCTGTCGAGAGTGCCGGTGACGATCAGCGCGCGCAGGCCGCTGACTGAGCCGCTTGCGGTGAGGGCCCTGGCCGTTTTACTTGAAGCAGATGCGGGTGGCTGGGCAGGAATCAGCCACCACAGCAGCCCCGCTGCGGCCAAGCCGAGTACGCCTAACAGGGAGGCGCTGGCGCGCCAGCTGATGACCGTCAGCAATAAGCCCACCAAGCCCGGAATCAGGGTTTTACCAATGTCGCCGGAGAAGTTGTACTGGGACAGCGCTTGCTTGACCCCGCCGCCGTCCTCGTAGGTGTCGCTGATCATTGAGGAGGCCAACGGGTGCTGGGTACTGGCGCCCAACCCGCCGAGCAACAGCGCCAGCAGCAGCATACTCAGCCCGGTGGCCTGCCCGACCAGCAAGTAAGCGACGCCTGCCAGCGCAGTACCGCCCACCAGCATCGGCGTGCGGCCCCAGCGTCTGGCGGCGCGGCTGGCCAGCAGTTGGAACACCGCCATCATCCCGGAGTAGGCACCCCGCAACAGGCCAATCTGGGCGTAGGTCATGCCGAACTGCGCCTGCCAGATCGGCAGCAGCACGTAGATCACATCGGTGAGGCCATCGTGAACCGCGTGGGCGCTGCAACCAGCGATCAGCGAACGGCGGCGGGCGGACGTCTGGTGTGCGGGCAAGGCGAGAGTGTGGTTCATGATGTTTTGATCAAGTGCGGTTTGAGGGGCTTCCAGCCGGCCAGGGCGATTAGCAATGACAGTAGCTGGAAGGTAATAATCAGCACCACGCACCCGGCCCATCCCCAGCGCCCCCAGATCATCGCCGGGGCGATGGCGCCAAAGCTGCCGCCCAGGTAATAACAGGTCAGGTACAGGCCCACCGCGCCGGACTTGTTGTGGCGGGCGGTGGCGGTGGTGAACGCACTGGCGGCGGCTTGGGCGAGGAATACGCCGGTGGAACTCAGCGCCAGGCCGAGCACGATGCACCACAGCGACGGCAACAAGGTCAGGGCCGAGCCGCTGACACCGAGCACGGCGGCAGCGGTCAGGAGTTCGGATTGCGGACGGGACCTGGCCAGGCGACCAGCTATAGGAATCACCACCAGGGCCAGCAGAAACACCATGTAGATGGTGCCCAAAGCCGCCGGGCCGAGGTCAAAAGGCGGTTGACTGAGGTAGAGGCCGGCGTAGGTAAACGTCGCCACTTGAGAAAACAGTACGCAAAAGCCTACGGCATAGGCCGCCAACAGCGGCCTGCCGAGCACATCAGCCCAGGTGGCCGCCGCTCGTACAACCTTGGCCGGGTTCGGCGGCAACAGAAACTGGATAAACCCACCCACCATCAGGCTCAGCACCGCCAGCAACTCAAAGGCCTCTCGCCAGCCGACGTACTCGGTCATCACACCCGTGACGAAGCGCCCGGCAAACCCGCCCAGCACGGTGCCCGCCACATACAGGCTGGTGACTTCGGTCACCGTACCGCCGCGCCAGCGGTCGCCGATGTAGGCAACGCTCGTGGCGAACACCACCGGAATCAACATCCCTTCAATAAACCGCCAGACCAGCAGCTCGGCAAAGCTGTTGGCATAGGCCGTCATCAAGGCCGGCAGCGCCAGCATCAGCGCAGCGGTGGCGATAACCGTGCGCTGCTCGAAGCGCCCCGTCAGGCGACTGACAAACGGCGCGGTGATGGCCACCGCCAGGGTGGTGACGGTGATGCTCCACCCCGCCGCGTTGGCGCTCACCTCAAAGCTGGCGGACAAGGTCTGCAAAATGCTTTGGGTGGCATACAGGTTGAGGAACGCCGCGCAGCCACACAGGAACAACGCAAGACGGGCACAATGCAGGCGCGGTTTCATGAAACCTCTCGTTTTATTATCAGCGGCCTTTATAGAATGGCCGGCACCCCAAGACCAATACCGAATTCCGACCGATCGATACCCTGAGGGAAGGATGCTCGACCTACGCAAACTGCGTTACTTTCTGACCGTCGCCGAAGAATTGCACTTCGGCCGCGCCGCCTTGCGCCTGCACCTGGCGCAGCCGCCGTTGACCCGGCAGATTTCGGCGCTGGAGGCCGAGTTGGGTTTTCGGCTGTTTGATCGCACCAGCCGAACCGTTTCGCTGACCGCCCAGGGTCGCTCGTTCCTGCCGTACGCGCGGGCGGTGTTGGAGCAGGTGGACCTGGCAACCGTCATCGCCGGCAAGCTCGCCTCAGGCAGCGCCGGCCAGCTGGCGCTGGGGTATGTCAGCTCAATCGCTTTGTCGGATTTGTTCAGCCAGGTCATCCAGACCTTTGCGCAACGCTTTCCCGATGTGCAGTTGACCCTCGTGGAATGCGCCTCCGGCAGCCTGGGGTCGCAAATAATGGATGGGCGCCTTGATATAGGCCTGAGCCGGCTGTTGCCGCAAAGCGGGCACACCGAGTTACAGGCGCTGTCGTTGGGTAATGAACGGCTGGTGGCGGCGGTGTCCGGCGACAGCCCCTTGGCCAGCCAGGCCGAGATCAGCCTGGAACAACTCAGCGCCTACCCGCTGATTTTGTTTCCGGCCGATTACGGGTCCGGACTTAATCAATCCATCGAGCAGCTGTACCGACGTAATGGGCTGCCACTGCGCCCTGGACCCTCAGGGCGGCAGATAACCTCGATAATTGCCCTGGTGGCCGCCGGACAAGGTGTGGCGCTGGTGCCAGAGTGCACCCAAAGCCTGATGAACAAAGGCGTGACTTATAGGCCTGTGGTAGACGCGGATGCGTGCGCGCAATTGCTGGTGCTTACGCGTACCGAAGGGCGCAGCCCACTGGTCGAAGCGTTTTTGGCGGTGATTAATGATGCAATTAAGCCAAGTCTGAAAACACCGGCAGGCTAACGTCACAAGGCTTGGTTAAGCCGACTGCGTGTACTGGAATTGGACCGCAAGAAACGTAGTTTCTGTAAAGACGGCCGGGCCTACAGTGATGCCGTACCTTTGAAGGAGTCCGATCATGTCCTACGAATACACCCTTATGCCCTCCCCGGTCGGCGAGTTGACGCTGGTAGCCCGTGACGGAAAACTCAGTGCCATTCTTTGGGAAAATGAGCGCGCCAACCGTGTGCGACTGGGTCCCTTGCAGGCCTCAAACGACAGCCCGGTTTTGCTGGAAACCGAGCGCCAATTGAACGAATACTTCGCCGGCACCCGTAACCGGTTTGAGTTGGAACTGGACTTCGCCGGCACCGACTTCCAGAAAAAGGTCTGGGCAGCGCTGCTGACGATTCCGTTCGGCGAAACCCGCAGCTACAGCCAGATCGCCTTGCAAATCGGCAGCCCAAAAGCAGTGCGTGCAGTGGGCGCCGCCAATGGCCGTAATCCGATTTCAATCGTTGCTCCATGCCATCGCGTAATCGGTGCGTCGGGCGCCTTGACCGGTTTTGCAGGAGGGCTTGAGGCCAAGCAATATTTGCTGGCGCTGGAGGGCGATGACTAACCACCATCGGGCAAGGTTTCATCCATTTCGATAGCGCGCCGCCGAACGGTTGCGCCGCTTAAAAAAGTACAGATTTGTTCACTTTTGCATTTGTAAGAAGAAATTTCAGAGAGCCCCTGCGGTCGTAGTTTCATCACCCATTCTATTAAGGAACACGGTCATGAAATTCTCCGCAGTCTCACAGTCCCTGTCGCGTTGGGCAGGCAGCGCCCGGACGTTCTATGCGGCGGTGGGGTTGATTTTCCTGTGGAGCTTGAGTGGACCTTATTTCCACTACAACGATACCTGGCAGCTGATCATCAACACCTCCACCACCATCATCACATTCCTGATGGTGTTCCTGATTCAGAACACGCAAAACCGTGACAACGACATCCTGCACATCAAGATCGATGAACTGCTGCGAGCCACCAAGGACGCGCAGAACGCTGTGCTGAGCCTGGATGGCCTAGATCGCAAGGAGCTGGAAAAACTGCGCAAGGAGTACAAGACCATTGGCGACAGCGAAACCATTACCGTCACCACCCTGGTGACCGAAACGCCAGATGATGCCGATGATCGGCCCAAGACCAACCTCAACCAGGCATAAAAAAACGGCGGTTGGATCCTTAATCCAACCGCCGTTTTTGTGTCAGCTCAAGCGCAATCAACCTTCGTCCAGATGACCGTTGCCAACGGCGGACGCCAACGCCCGCGCTTTTTGCAGGCGGTCTTCCAATTTGGGCAGGGTCTCGTCGATCAGAGCCTTTATTTCAGGAATATCCGAGTCAGCGCCTTCCTTCTTGAACAACGCGATGGCCTCTTCATTTTCCTTGATCTGCTGCGCGGTGTAGGCGGCGTCAAACGAATCGCCATCCTTGAGTTCCGGCATCAGGGTCTCAGCCTTGTCGATAATCTTGTCCCGTGGGGCCACCGGCAAATCCAGCTTCTTGGCGATGGCCGCCAGGTGCTGATTGGCCAGGGTGCGTTCGTTGATGACCTCGATGGTGTAGTCCTTGATCTGTTGGGACGAGGTTTTGGCGTGGGCCATGCGACTGGTTTCGATATCGGCCATACCCTTGGCCGAAGCCTGCTCGATAAATTCGGCAGGCGACTGGGCGAAAGCATTGCTGGCGCCGAGGCCCAGCAGCATCGCGAAACTGGCGGTGCGTAACCGGATAGCCATGCGGCTCATGATGGGTTCCTCCAGGTAATAAACAGATGCAGGGAAACGAGCCCTGCTCTGAATCTGAATTTTCATGACGGCAAAGGTTTAGAAAAAACTTGCCAGTGCGACGAACGGTCATTTCCTTCAAGGCAGCGGGTGGCCCTGACGAATGGGCCAAGCCGGCCTGCGATGACAATGTAGTATGTTGCACTACACACCACTACATCGAGGCACTTATGTCTGTTATGTCATTACGTCTGCCCGACGACATCGCCGATACGCTCGCCAATCTCGCCAAAGCGACCGGACGCAGTAAATCCTTCCTCGCTGTCGATGCGCTACGTGAATACCTCGCGCGTGAGGCGTGGCAAATCGAGGAAATTCAAAAAGCCTTGAAAGAAGCTGACGCTGGCGATTTTGCAACATCCGCAGAAGTGGACGCCGTTGCAGACAAGTGGCGCCTCAATGCAGGTTGAGTGGCTGAAGGCAGCACTGCAGAACCTCGATGATGAAGCCACTTATATCGCCCAGGAAAATCCTGTAGCCGCTCATGAATTTGTTCAGGCGGTCCGGTCAGGGCTGCAACATGTTGCCGAGTTTCCCGCGATGGGCAGAGAAGGCCGCGTGCCAGGCACTCGCGAATGGGTGATGCCCCGATGGCCTTATCTCGTGCCGTATCGCATCCGGGATGGCCGACTACAGGTTCTTCGGATATTTCACGCACGTCGCCAACTACCGCAAACCTGGTAAAGACGAATCAGCGCAACACCCCCTGCACCTGCTCTCTCAGCCACTGCAGGGCCGGATCCCCAGCCCTTCGCGAATGCCACGCCAATTCAAAGGCAAACGAAGGAATATGAAAGGGTACCGGCACAACCAGCAGTTGTTCCTGATCACCCGTGGGCAACCCTCGGGACGAGACGGTCAGGATCAAGTCGGTTCCCTGAATCAACTGCGGCGCAATGCCCCAATGCGGCAGGCTGATAGATACGTGGCGACGCTCGCGAATCGCCGTCAGCGCGCGCTCGATTTCCGGGGTTCCGCTGCCGCGCATTTCCAGCAGTACGTGAGGGCGCGCCAAATAAGCAGGCAAGCCCAGAACCCCGTCTTCCGGCAGGCTGGCGCGGTCCACCAGACAGGCGTAGTGCTCTTCAAACAACGGCGTGCTGCGCAGTTCGGCCGGCAGGTCCGGGAACACCCCAGCCGCCAGGTCGATATCACCGTTGAGCACACCGTCGACCATGCCTTCGCGGCTGGCCTGGATAACTTGCAGATCAATACCCGGCGCCTCCCGGCGCAAAGTCCGCACAAGCCCCGGCAACAAAATTGCCGCGCCATAGTCCGACATCGCCAAGCGAAAGCTACGTTTGGCCGAGGTGGGGTCAAAGCGATTTGGCGCCAATAAAGCCTGTACCTGGGCTAACGCTTCAGCCAGCGGCGCGGCCAATTCCAGGGCGCGGGCCGTGGGCACCAAGCCACCGCCCTGGCGCACCAGCAATGGGTCCCCCAACACATCGCGCAACCGTCCCAGTGCATGGCTCACCGCTGGCTGGCTCAAATGCAGGCGCTCGGCGGCACGGGTCACGTGCTGCTCGCTAAGCAAGGCGTCGAGGATCACCAGCAGATTAAGGTCGATACGGCGAAGATCATTCATCAGCTGCATGTTCTGCATAACAACTTGGAATTTAAATTTGTACGACGAATAGCCTAGAGTCCAGCAAAACCTCTGGGAGAACTTTCATGACGACGTTGCATTGGGTGGGTTTATTGCTGTTGGCCGTTATCGCGGGGGCGGTCGTACCGTTCCAAAGCGCAATCAACGCCAACCTGGGACGTGGGCTGGGGCACCCGTTATGGGCGACGCTCGCCTCGCTGCTGGTCAGCATCATCGTGCTGCTTCCGGTGATTTTGGCCCTTAGGCTACCGTTGCCCAGCCTTGGTTTTATCACCCAGGCACCCCTGTGGATGTGGGCCGGCGGCGCATTCGGTGTGTGCTTTATTTCGCTGGCATTGATCCTTCTACCCAAGCTTGGCGCATCCGGGTTTATCGCCCTGGCGATAGCCGGGCAGATCATTGCCTCGTTGATGCTCGATCACTTCGGCCTATTCGGGCTGGTGGAGCGCCAACTGACAACACCCCGGTTGATCGGGGCGCTGATGTTGATTGGCGGGGTGGCACTGATTCAGTTCAGCGCAGTGCCGGCCAAGGTCCTGGCAAGCGCGTGACCTTGCGTAGAAACCCTCGCTCCCCCCTCCAATACTGCACCCAATACTGCACCCAATACTGCACCCAATACTGTAGGAGCGAGCTTGCTCGCGAAAAACTCGGGAGCGCCGCGTTTAACCCGTAAACACGCGTTATCGTTAACGCCTTTCGCGAGCAAGCTCGCTCCTACAGGAGACCAGGCTTTCTTGTAGCGTCAGGCGCTCTCGGCCGCCAGGCGATTGATGTCGGCCTGTTCCACCACCGGGTGCGGCGCGCCATGGCGAACCGCCGCCAACATCGCACGGCCGACGCTTTCAGTGCTGACCACCCAGGCCGGCCGCACGTGGCGCAGCAACGACAACAGCGGGCCCGTCACGGTGTAGATCGATTGGTAAAGCGGGGTTTTCGAGCGCACGCCATGCAACGGCTGGATAACACCGGGGCGAAACAGATACACCGCCTTGAACGGCAAGCGCAGCAAGGCGTTCTCGGTCTTGCCCTTGATCCGGGCCCACATGGTTTTGCCGTTTTCCGAGCTGTCAGTGCCGGCGCCGGACACATAAACAAAGGTCATCTGCGGGTTGAGCCGGGCCAGGGTGCTGGCAGCAACGAGGGTCAAGTCGTAAGTCAAATGGGTGTACTTGGCCTCGTCCATGCCTACCGACGACACGCCCAGACAAAAGAAGCACGCGTCGAACCCTTGCAACAGGTGCTCCAGCGGTTGGAAGTCGAGCATGTCGGCATGCAGCACCTGATGCAGCTTGCCGTGTTCCTGGGTCAACGCGGTACGACCGACGGCCACCACTTCCTGCACATCACTGGCCTGCAGGCACTCGCGCAAAACGCCTTGGCCGACCATGCCGGTGGCACCGAACAGTAGGACTCTCATAACGGTAAACCTCAGTAGCAAGCGACAAGCTGAAGACAAATACACTAACAGCTTGTAGCGTGCCGCCTGAAGCTTACTGCTCAAAGAGGAAATGTCTGCCCTTGAAAAGCACCACAACCCTGGCCATCGCGTGCAGCGCGGCCTTCTTGTCCCAGGTCGGTATCAGCAGCTACTTACCCGCCGTTCCGGCGATTGCGCTGGCGCTGCCGGCGGCCGAGGATCATGTTGCGTTGGCATTGGCGGTTTACCTGGTTGGCATGGCATTGCCGATGCTGCTGTGGGGCAGCCTCGGTGAGCGCTTGGGCCGCAAGCCGGTGTTACTGGCTGCGTTGGCGTTGTATGCGCTGGCCTCTGCGGCGATTCCCTGGGCCTACAACGTCGAATCGTTCCTGTCCCTGAGATTGATTCAAGGCCTCGGCGCAGGCGGTGTTTCGGTGATGGCGCGGGTGTTGGTGCGCGACAGTTTCAGCGGCGCGCTGTTGGCCAAAGGGTTGTCGTGGCTGGGGATGACGTTCGTGATTGCCTTGGGCATCGGGCAGTTTGCCGGCTCGCTGTTGCAGGTGGCGTTTGGCTGGGAAGCGATCTTCTACGGGCTGGCGCTCGCGGCCATCGGGTTGATGGTGGCGCTGCAATGGGTGACGTTTGCGGCGCTTGTGAAAGTCCCGGGGCAGGCTTCTGCGTGGCGTACCTATGGCACGATCCTGCGCCATCCGGCGTTTCTACGACCAGCGTTGGCAGGTGGGCTGGGCTATGGCGTGATCATCGCATTCAACACGTGCGCGCCGTTGATTTTGCAGGGACGTTTCGAGTGGAGCGCAGCCGAGTACGGCTGGCTCGGCTGGCCGATCAGTGGGGCGTATCTGGCGGGAGCGTTGATGGTCAATCGCTTCGTCGCGCGCACCGGGCGCGTGTCGATGATGAGTTGGGGCGTGGCCCTGGTGATGTGCGGCAGCGCCACCATGTTGCTCGGCAGTCTGTTCGCCAACGGGCTGGCGATCCTGCTGTGGTTGCCCTATTGCCTGGCCGTGTTCGGGCAGTCGATGAGTTATCCCATCAGCCTCTCACTGGCCAATGATGAATCACCGGTGAACGGCTCGTACGCGATGGCCTTGAGTGGCTTTATGCATCAATTGATGGCGGCGGCGATTGGCGGCATGGCCAGCCTGCTGGCGAGTCAACAGGCCTGGCCGTTGGCATTGTTGTGTGTGGCGCTGGCGAGCGGCGCATTGCTGTGCGTCGCCCGCATCAACGCGGATCAGAAGGCGCTGCGGAAGATCTCTTCAATCTGACGCTGATCGGCACGGCGAGGGTTGGTCAGGCCACAGGCATCTTTCAGGGCATTGGTCGCCAGCAGCGGAATGTCCTGCAATTTGGCGCCGAGCTCGCGCAGGCCGGCTGGAATATTGACGTCCTGCGACAACGTGCGAATCGCCGCAATCGCCGCCTGGGCACCCTCTTCCGCAGTCGAACCCTTGATGTCGGCCCCCAGCGTCCGCGCGACATGGCTCAGGCGCTCGGCACTGACGCTGGCATTGAAGCTTTGTACATGCGGCAGCAGTACCGCGTTGCACACCCCGTGCGGCAAGTCATACAAGCCGCCCAACTGGTGCGCCATGGCGTGTACAAAACCCAGCGATGCGTTGTTGAACGCCATGCCGGCGAGGAACTGCGCGTAGGCCATGTTTTCCCGCGCGAGCATGTCGCTGCCGTCGCCCACGGCCTGGCGCAGGTTGGCACTGATCAACTCGATGGCCTTGATCGCGCAGGCGTCGGTGATCGGGTTGGCGGCAGTGGACACGTAGGCTTCGATGGCGTGGGTCAGCGCGTCCATGCCGGTGGCGGCGGTCAGGCCCTTGGGCATGGCAACCATCAGCGCCGGGTCGTTGACCGACAGCAGCGGCGTGACGTTGCGGTCGACAATGGCCATTTTCACGTGGCGGGTTTCGTCGGTGATGATGCAGAAACGAGTCATCTCGCTGGCGGTGCCGGCAGTGGTGTTAATGGCGACCAAAGGCAATTGCGGCTTGGCCGACTGGTCGACGCCTTCGTAGTCGCCGATGTGGCCGCCGTTGGTGGCGCACAGGGCGATGCCCTTGGCGCAGTCATGGGGCGAACCGCCGCCCAGGGACACCACGAAATCACAGCGGCTTTGCTGCAGCAGGGCCAGGCCTTTTTCGACGTTGTCGACATTCGGGTTGGGCTTGGCGCCGTCGTAGATCACCGAGTCGATGTCCTGCATCGCCAGCTTCTCGGCAATCATGGCGGCCACACCGGCTTTGGCCAGGCCCGTGTCCGTGACGATCAGTGCTTTGCGAAAGCCGTAGTTGCGAATGGCGGTCATGGCTTCGTCGAGGCAGTCGATGCCCATGATGTTGACGGCGGGAATGAAGAAGGTGCTGCTCATGGTGAATCCTCGGGTGGCGTTATGCATACAGCATCGGCCTCGATTGCCTGCGTCATCTTGACCAGGATCAACGCCCGCTCATGATAAAGTCACCGCCCAGCCGATTTTGAGTAGAACCGCCGCAATGAAGGATTTCCCGGATTTTGACGCCCACCTTGAAGACTGGAGCGCCCTGCGCAGCAGCACCGCCTTCAGCGGGATTCTGATCGGCAACGGCGCCAGCCGCGCGGTGTGGGAAGACTTTGCCTACGACTCGCTGTTCGAAAACGCCCGCACCGTGGAAGAAAAACCCCTCAGCCAATCCGAGCTGAGTGTGTTTGACGCGATGCAAACCCGCAGTTTCGAGCAAGTGCTGGGCGCGCTGAAAACCACCAGCCGGGTCAACAAGGCCCTGGCCGTCAGCTCGGCGGCGCCGCGTAATCGCTACTACGCGATCAAGGAAGCACTGATCAACACCATCCACGGCGTGCACATTCCGTGGCGCCTGGTGCAGCCGTCGACCCTGACGACAATCAATCAGGAATTGGCCAACTACACCACGGTGTTCACCAGCAACTACGACCTGCTCAACTACTGGGCGATCCTGCATACGCCGGGCATCGATGACCTGTTTCGCAGTGCCGATGCCAGCTTTGACCTGCGCAATACCGTCACAAACGCCACGCGGATTCTGTACCTGCACGGCGGCCTGCATTTGGTGCGAAACCTGGACGGCACGGCGCGCAAATTGCCATCCACCGACAGCACCTTGCTCAGCAGCTTTGCGATCAACAACACGATCAAGACCCTGGACGATGTGCCGCTGTTTGTCAGCGAAGGCAAGGTTGAGGAGAAGCTCAAGACCATCCGCAGTTCGGATTACCTGTCGTTCTGCTATGAACAGTTGTTGAACCACGAAGGCGCGCTGTGCATTTTCGGCCATCACCTGGGCGCGCAGGATACGCACTTGGTGCAGGCGATCCGCCAGGCCAGGATCACGACTCTGGCGATTTCGGTGGCCGGGCGCAGCGCGGGGTTTATCCAGCAGCAGAAACGCCGTTACGCGGAGCTTTTTGAGGGAATGGATGTAGAACTGCGATTCTTTGATGCACGTACGCATGCACTGGGCAAGCCAGCGCTCTCGGTGCCTGTGGAACGCTGATTCCCTAAAGAACAGCGCCCACATTGACCGGTTTACACCGTTAGTTTTTCAGCGCATCAAGTGTTGGGCTCACCAGGCTCAGGCCATGCGCCTGAACCCGCTGCTTGCTCAAGTACCGCGTGCAACTCACCCGCAGGAACGAGGCAAAATTCACCACCTCCCCGCGGTAGTCCATCACTTCTTCATACAGCTTGGTGATCAACTGATTGGTGGTCATGCCATCGACTTGGGCGATCTCGCTGAGGATGTCCCAGAACTGGTTTTCCAGGCGCAACGTGGTCACCACGCCGCAGATGCGCAGGGAGCGCGAGCGGGACTCGTACAGAATCGGGTCGGCCTTGACGTACAGCTCGCACATGGCGATGACCTCCATTTACAGGGTGATTTTGGTGCCCAGCAGGCCGAGGAAACCCGCCAGCCAGCTCGGGTGAGCCGGCCAGGCCGGGGCTGTGACCAGATTGCCTTGAACGTGGCTGTCGGTCACCGGGATATCGATGAACGTACCGCCCGCCAGTCGCACTTCCGGCCCGCACGCCGGGTAGGCGCTGCATTCACGCCCTTCGAGAATCCCCGCCGCAGCGAGCAATTGTGCACCGTGGCAGACGGCGGCGATGGGCTTGCCGGCCTTATCGAACGCCTTGACCAATTGCAGGACTTTTTGATTCAGGCGCAGGTATTCCGGGGCACGGCCACCGGGCACCAGCAGCGCGTCGTAGTCGGCGGCGTCAACCTTGGCAAAGTCGGCATTCAGGGCGAACAGGTGCCCCGGCTTTTCGCTGTAGGTCTGGTCGCCTTCGAAGTCGTGGATCGCGGTGCGCACGGTCTGCCCGGCAGCCTTGTCCGGGCATACGGCGTGCACGGTATGACCGACCATCAGCAGCGCCTGGAACGGCACCATCACTTCATAGTCTTCGACGTAATCGCCGACCAGCATCAGGATTTTTTTCGCGGCCATGGGGGCATTCCTCCGGTTGAACGGTTGGGCAGACAAGAGTAGCCAAGATAGCCCCGCCCCGACGGGCCGGGTAATGGCCCGCTACTACATCAGTACGGGCTTGATCGTTCCCACGCTCTGCGTGGGAATGCATCCTGTGACGCTCCGCGTCACCATTGCGCAAGACCTGAGTCCTGCGTCAACAGCCGGACGCGGAGCGTCCCTGGCGGCACTTGATCGTTCCCACGCTCTGCGTGGGAATGCATCCTGTGACGCTCCGCGTCACCATTGCGCAAGACCTGAGTCTTGCGCCAACGGCCAGACGCGGAGCGTCCCTGGCGGCATTCCCACGCAGAGCATGGGAACGATCAGCCCCATGCAAAACTGTACGGATAAATCTGCGCCCAGCTGTAGGCCAGCGATCACCGGGCTTTGTGGCTAGATGAACGTCCACTTCCACTCCACTCGATCCTGGTTCCCTCATGCGCTCCCGCGAAAATACCGGCATGGCCCTCGGCCTGCTGGGTGTGATCATCTTCAGCCTGACCCTGCCCTTCACCCGCATTGTGGTGCAGGAAATCCACCCGTTGCTCAATGGCCTGGGCCGCGCCCTGTTTGCGGCGATTCCGGCCGCGGCGCTGTTGCTGTGGCGCCGTGAGCGCTGGCCGACCTGGCGCCAGGTGCGTGGCCTGACGCTGGTGATCGCCGGGGTGATCCTGGGCTTCCCGGTGCTGTCGGCCTGGGCCATGCAGACCTTGCCGGCGTCCCATGGCGCGCTGGTCAACGGTTTGCAGCCGCTGTGCGTGGCGTTGTATGCGGCGTGGCTGTCCCATGAGCGACCGTCGAAAGCCTTCTGGGCCTGCGCGGCGCTGGGCAGTGCGCTGGTGCTGAGTTACGCGTTGATCACCGGCGCCGGCAGTATCCAGGCCGGCGACCTGTTGATGCTCGGGGCAATTGCGGTGGGCGGCTTGGGGTATGCCGAAGGTGGCCGGCTGGCCAAGGAGATGGGCGGCTGGCAGGTGATCTGCTGGGCGCTGGTGCTGTCCACGCCGCTGCTGATCGGCCCGGTGGCGTACCTGGCGCTGCAACATGAAGGACCCATTTCTGCACGCACCTGGTGGGCGTTCGGCTATGTCTCGCTGTTTTCGCAGTTTTTTGGGTTCTTCGCCTGGTACGCCGGGCTGGCGATGGGCGGTATCGCCAGGGTCAGCCAGATTCAGCTGTTGCAGATCTTTTTCACCATCGCGTTTTCCGCGCTGTTTTTTGGTGAGCACATCGAGCCGATTACCTGGCTGTTTGCCTGCGGGGTGATTGTGACGGTGATGTTGGGGCGCAAGACGGCGGTGCAGGCCGGGCCGGCAGTGAAGATCAATACAGTGTGAACACGGTCAATGTGGGAGCTGGCTTGCCTGCTCCCACCATGGGTATCTACACAATTCTTGCGGGCTGATCAAAATCCTTTGGGGGTGGGCTGGGGGGTGGGGTACATATCCGTTTTTTTGGTCAGGGCTTCTGTTGGTTCCGCCCTTACGGCGG
>Ga0247816_10000280_pt1 | contig 30947 bp, 24 predicted proteins | sample UWRJL209509C1_FD_179930 | JGI IMG/M metagenome (GOLD analysis project Ga0247816, IMG submission 179930) | Plant litter microbial communities from Arlington Agricultural Research Station in Wisconsin, United States - UWRJ-L209-509C-1 | ecosystem: Environmental > Terrestrial > Plant litter >...
TGTACTGGGCAGGGGCGGGGTCATCGCAGGAAGTTCTGCGGGGGCTACGATACAGGGCTCTTTCTTATGGAGAGGTGATACGAAAGGGGCAGATATCCTGATCGGCGACCACCTGCAGGGGCTGGGCTTCCTCAAAAACTCTGCGATAGATCAGCATTTGTTTAAACGTAACCGGCAGTTCGACCTCACGAACCTGATCAAAATCTCGCCAAAGCTGATTGGTATCGGGCTGGATGAAGCAACGGCTATTGTGGTCGAAAAAGATATTATCGAGGTGATCGGGAAGTCGTACGTGGCGATTTACGATTACGAGACGATACTGAAGAAGAATACGCCTTTCTTTCTACTGAAGGAGGGGGAACGGTACGACCTCAAAAGCAGGTCGCTGATTAATAAAGGTAATGTGGTTGCAAGTCCTAAAGCTACTAACTAAGATGACTGGCGCAAAAATAAATACTGGAACAACTGGCCGGGAAACTGGATCAACTGGCGGGGATGCTGGCATAACTGGCCGGGAGGCTGGAGCAACTGACCGGGATGCTGGAACAACTAGCGGGGATGCTCGCAAAGCTGGCCGTGAAGCTGAAACAAGTGGATTGCAGGCTGGATCAACTGACTTGAATTCTGGTTCAACGGGCTGGCAGTCTGGAAAAACTGGCTTGAATGCTAACACAACGGTCTGGAAGGAATATGAGAAAATCCTCTTCAGACTTGCCTTTATCTATTTTTTCCTGCAGGTTTTCCCGCTGGACTGGAAATATTACCGGCACTTGTTCAGCATCGACTGGCTGCATCTCAGCTTTGCTGAAATCTTTCAGATCGCTAAGTACACTCCTCAATTTATATCAGGAAGTTATCACCCGCAGGACTGGGGCCTGGCTACTTTTGGCGACTGGGCATTTATTCTTTTGTTATCAGTGATAGGTACGGTGATATGGTCGCTGCTGGACAAAAAGAATACGCAGTACGAACGCTTGTATGCGTATCTGAGGATACTGGTGCGTTACCGGCTGGCGATTGCGGTAATCGCATATGGCTTTCTAAAGTTATTCGCCATTCAGGCGCCTTATCCATCAATTAGTGCATTGAATACGCCTTATGGGAATTTTACCAGCTGGAAGATCTTTTCCCTGAGCCTGGGTATCGTTCCGGGATATCAGGCCTTCCTGGGTGCAGTGGAATTAGTAGCGGGATTATTCCTGCTCTATAGAAAAACTGCGGTGATCGGGGCCACTATCATTATCTTTTTTACTGGAAACGTGTTTATGTCCAACCTGGCCTATGTGGGCGGGGAGGTGGTTTACAGCTTTTACCTGGTTACATTGGCGCTGTTCCTGATAGTTTACGACGGACAAAGGTTGATCAAACTGATCATTCTGCACGTTCCGGTTGCACCTGCTCAACCAGCGTTGATCTGGAAGAACAACCTGGGTGTTCTACGTCTCGTGCTCAAATCGGCATTGGTACTGGTCTTCGTTCTGATCTATGGCTTCAGCGCACGCCGTGCTGCAGTCGGGGGAGGTTATCATTTTACGAAGGAAAAAGGTGTAAAAGATATCAAAGGCTTATACACGGTCAGCAGCTTTAAAATCAATGGAGATATCCTTCCTTATTCACTAACTGATACGGTCCGCTGGCAGGATGTGGTATTTGAAAAGTGGGCTACGCTTAGTATTCGTATCAACAAAAATTATCCGCTGACAGAAGATAATGTAGAGCGGGTTCCAGGGGCTGGTCAAAAGTCTGCTTATGAATCTTCGGGTACAATCGGGAGATCATATTATAACTTCAAGGCCAATCCAGCTACGCATACACTGCAATTGCAGGGTGCTTCTGCTGATACCCGGGCTGGACAGCTGGAATATGCGCTTCAGCCAGATTCTACGGTTTTGCTGAAAGGGATTGTCGAGGGAAACCGTGTTGAAGCAGTATTGGACAAGAATAACAAGAAGTACTTATTGAAAGCTGCCCAAAAGGGACGTAACCGGAGTTTGAAACTATAATTTAATCTTAAAAGATATGTCTGTCACCGAAAAAATAGCAGGAGCAGAAAGTGATACTGCAAAAGCGACCGACGCAAAAAATACAGCAGGTTCTGCTCCTGCAACTGGAGCAAATCCTAATACAGCAGGCAATCCTGCGAATGGAACAAATAACGCAGTTACTAGTGATAGTACCGCTGCTCCAATTGCCGCTGTTGCTCAAACTGCCTCAACTCATCAAGCTGCGCCGGCAGATAGCAAACCGCCGCTGGTCTGGAAATCTTATCAAAAAATAGCTTTCCGCGTTGCATTCATCTTTTTTGTATTGATGACCATCCCGGAAAACCCGCAGTGGTACACACAATTCTTTCAGTTCGACTGGACGAGCCTGCACTACCGCGACCTGTATGATGTAGCCCGCTTCCAGCCGATATTTATACGTGGCGGAGGTTATTATGGATATGCGGAATGGTTAGTTTTGTTTGCGGTTGCTATTGTTGGTGGACTCATCTGGACTGCAGCTGATAGAAAAAGGCAGGAATACAATGTGCTGTATTACTGGCTGACAGTGATTGTGCGTTACCGCGCGGCCATTGGTATTATCGGTTTTGCCTTCACTAAAGTACTGCCGGTGCAAATGCCTTATCCTTCAACGGGAATCCTGAATACCAATTTTGGCGACCTGACGGCGCAGAAAATCTATTGGTTATCCATCAGTGTGGTGCCCTGGTACCAGGTTTTTGCAGGTATTGTAGAACTTTCAGCTGGTATTTTGCTGTTCTTCAGGAAGACGGCAACGCTGGGCGCGATCATCCTGTTCGGTGCCCTCGGGGATATTGTCTATGTGAACTTCGCCTATGATGGTGGGGTGCATGTGTACAGCAGTTATTTCGTGCTCTTCGCACTCTTCCTGCTGGCTAAGGAAGTTCCCAAAATCTATAACCTGTTTATCCTGGAACGTTATACTGTACCTGTTAATTTTGATATTCAAATCCGCGAAAAATGGCTGCGCATTACGCGTGTGGCGCTAAAATCCGGAGTTATCATACTTTTTCTATTTGTATTCTTTTATATCCAATTGAATAATTTCTTATATGATCCGTATAAACAACCGGCGGCAAAGGGGATTTCCAAACTCAGGGGTTATTACCAGGTTTCGGAGTTCAGGATCAACAATCAGGTGATCCCATATTCCCCTCAGGATTCGTTGCGCTGGCAGGAAGTAACCTTCGAGAAATGGACTACGCTTACCTATAAGCAGAACAGGTCGGTGCCACTTGACCTTTCGAATGGAGGCGGTTCACCGATGCGCGACATCAACCGGACTTTTGAAATCGCCGGTGTAGGTGGCGGAAGAAGGGTGTTTTATTATGAAGCGGATACGGTAAACGATATCCTGTACCTCAAAGACAAATACAGGGCGCCGCTCGACTTCGCTGCGCGGAACAAAAAAAGTAAGTCTTCTGAAAACGGGGCTGCTGGTCAGGATAGCAGAAATCCCAGTAATAGTAATCAGAATCTTAGTAATAGTAACCAGAATCTTAGTAATAGGAATCAAAATTTCAGTGATGATAAAATTGCTCGGCTCAGTATAGATAACCCTACTAAAGACAGCCCAACCAAAGATCTTCCAAATGGAGGATCTAATTCTGACAACAAAACTTTATCAGCAAAAAACAATGACAGTCCACAAAAGAAAACCAAAAACGACCCACAAACAAACTTCCTTACGGCGCAGCAGGAATATGAACAGTTAGATCCTGCAGGATTAACCGGCAGAAGGTTAAAAGGGATCAGCGCTGAACGCGCGATGGAAACGGTAAGAAAAAGCATGACGCTGCATTACAGCAGTGTTGATGGTAAAGAGGTGATCCTGAGTGGGGTCAACGAGAACAGGGACTCCGTTTATATGATTTTACACCGCATTGATAAAAAATATGCATTAAAATCCAGTACCTTGAATGCAGGAAAATATTAATGGGAACAGAAAACATAGAATACGATGCGGTAATCGTCGGCTCAGGGCCTAATGGGCTCGCTGCTGCAATCACCATGCGTCAGGCAGGCCTTTCGGTGTTATTGATTGAAGGTAAGGATACGATCGGAGGGGGATTAAGAACGGCAGAACTCACCCTGCCGGGATTTAAACACGATATCTGCTCGGCAATCCACCCGATGGCGGTAGCTTCGCCATTTTTCGCGAGCCTGCCTTTAAAGGACTTCGGAATGGAATTTATCCAGCCGGGACTAGCAGCGGCACACCCGTTTGATGATGGATCTGCGGCCATCCTCTCGCGATCGTTGCAACAAACCGCTTCTTCGCTTGGACAGGACGAACAGGCTTATCTCGACCTGATGGGTTCCCTGGTAGAAAACTGGGAGAAGCTGGTGGGCAATATCCTTTCGCCGCTGCGCTTCCCAAAACATCCTATCTTATTGGCCGGTTTTGGACTTAAAGCATTGCAATCTGCAGAGATGCTGTCCAAGCGGTTCGCCACCGAAAAAGCAAAAGGGCTGCTGGCAGGAATGGCGGCACACGCTATTCAGCCACTCACTAACCTGGCGACTGGAGCTATCGCGATGGTCTTATCGGCCGTCGGGCATGTGCATGGCTGGCCGGTGCCTAAAGGTGGTTCTCAGACTGTCGCCGATGCACTGAGTGCTTATTATATCTCCATTGGCGGACAAATACAAACGGGCAGGATGATCGCTTCGCTGGATGAACTGCCAAAAGCAAAAACCATACTGTTCGACCTCAGTCCAAAACAGCTGCTTAAAATAGCCGGCGACAAATTCTCGGGCCTGTACAAATGGCAACTGGAGCATTACCGTTATGGGATGGGGGTGTTCAAAATCGACTGGGCCTTATCTGCTCCAATTCCATTTACCGCGCCGGAATGCCGGGAAGCGGGAACGGTACATATCGGCAATACCTTCGCAGAAATCGCCTCGGGCGAGAAGAGCTCGTCGAATAACCATCAGGCAGAAAAACCTTTTGTCCTGCTTGCACAACCCAGCGTGTTCGACAGCAGCCGGGCACCGGAAGGGAAACATACCGCATGGGCCTATTGCCATGTGCCGAATGGTTCGCAACAGGATATGACCGCCACGATTGAGGACCAGGTGGAACGTTTTGCACCGGGCTTCAAAGACACCATCCTCGCCAAACACACCATGAATACTGCCGAAGTCGAAGCCTATAATCCCAATTATATCGGGGGCGACATCAATGGCGGAATCATCGATCTTGCCCAGTTATACACCCGACCAGCATTACGTCTCTCCCCATACCGCACTTCAGAAAAGGGCATTTATATCTGTTCTTCTTCAACCCCCCCGGGTGGGGGAGTGCATGGCATGTGCGGTTATTACGCAGCAAAAAAGGCGCTACACGATATCTTTAATCTAAAAGCCAAGAAAGTCTAAAACTATAATCAAGAGTCTAAACGATAATAAAGAAGAAACAAATGACAGATAAAACCACAAGATTTACCTTACACGAAGACTGGACAGTCGTTATCCTCGGCGCACTGGTTATATTCTCTGCCCTGTTCTTTTACGTAGTGCCCATCCCAGCTTACAAGTGGAGTAATACTTCAGAACTCGCCGTTAATGTGCTGAAGCCTATCAATTTGATCAACCTGATTATCCAGTTCGTATTTCTGCTCATTGTGGGCAGCATCGGTGCGGTGGTCACCGGTAAATCGCTGCGGAACTTCCTTTTGGGCTTTCCGGCGGTGTATCTCCTGACTATCCTCGCGCTCATTATCGCGGGCAATACCTTTATCAAATCCATCAACCTCGAAGCCGTAATCTTTAGCCTCGTGGTCGGACTCATCATTGGTAACCTCTTCAAACTGCCGCAGTGGTTCAAAGATACTTTGTCGACCGAACTCTTTGTTAAAATCGGGCTGGTACTCCTGGGTACTACCGTGATCTTTTCAGATATCCTCAAGGCCGGTTCCCTCGGATTGATCCAGGCGCTGGTCGTGGTGCTTTCCGTTTGGTACTTCGCCTTTTGGCTCTGCAGAAAGCTCAAGGTAGACGACGAACTCACCATGATGATCTCCAGTGCGGTTTCCATCTGTGGGGTATCCGCTGCGATCGCAACTTCCGGTGCCATCAAAGGCGATCCTAAAAAGCTCTCGTACGTTATTTCCATGGTGCTGATCACTGCCATCCCCATGATGATCTTTATGCCTTACATCGCCGCGTTTTTCCATTTCCCGCAAAATGTCACCGGTGCATGGCTGGGCGGAAGTATTGATACCACCGGCGCAGTAGTCGCTTCGGGAACCCTGGTAGGGGAGGAAGCCTTAAAAATCAGTACCATCGTTAAATTCTCGCAGAACGTCTTGCTTGGGATCGCTGCCTTCGCCATCAGTATCTACTGGTCGTACAACAAAACTGCTAAAGGTGCAGCATCCGTAGAAAAACCAACCCTTAAAGTCATTTGGGAAAGGTTCCCCAAATTTGTACTCGCCTTTCTGGGGGCCTCATTGCTGTTCTCCTTTTTCTTGTCCCCGGCAGCTGCCGCACCGGTAAAAGATAGTCTCAAGAACCTGCAGACCGTTTGGTTTACCCTGGCTTTTACCAGTATCGGACTAGAGACCAACTTCAAGGACCTCTTCAAAAATGAGAACAAAAAACCGCTGTATGCATTCCTGATCGCCCAATTGTTCAACGTGATTGTCACCCTGATCATCGCCTGGTTCCTCTTCGGAAATAAAGCCCCAATCTAAAATATAAGCCGCTGCAAATGATGATGAATAAAAGAGTTGTCCTAAACCGTTACCTCATCTGGTATATTGCGCTGTTCATTGCAGTCGCCGCCATTTTTCTCATCATCGTTTACCGCAACGTACCCCATGTACCCAATCAGTTCGGCATCGGCCGAAAGGCCACGGTAGCTGAAATCAGGAAGCTGGATATTGATGTCTCTCCTGATGGCAAAGGACTGCCTGCAGGATCTGGAAATATCCAATTGGGGAAGCTCGTCTACCAGGAAAAATGCATTGCTTGTCACGGAAACGGAGAGCCGACCGAAAACCCGCTTTTGGGCGAAGCGCTCTTCGTTAACCATCCTACGGAAAAGACAAAAACGATCGGTACCTACTGGCCATACGCTACTACCATTTTCGACTATGTCCGCAGGGCGATGCCTTACAATGCGCCTGGGTCTTTGAGCAATAAGGAAGTGTACGACCTCACGGCATATCTCCTGTACGCGAATAAGATCATCCCTGCCAATGCAGTAATCAACCAGCAGACGCTACCGGAGGTCGTCATGCCCGCAAAGGAGAACTATGTAGAAGACGACAGACGGGGAGGGAAGGAAATCCGGTAATCAGGTAAAGGATTAGTTTTGAATTGAAGAAACATGAATTCACACAAATGATAGCCATAAGTCTTATCTCATGAAAGGCGGCGCAAAAAAAGAGACAATATCAATAGCATCAAAGGCAGTAGATCGCATCACAGCATAAATAGCAGGTCTAACGACATAAACTGGGGATACAGATAAAGATCAGTGTAATAGGAAACATCAATGTAATAGGAAACATCAGTGAAATCGATGAGATCAGCGAAATTTAAAACGATCAGCAATGGACAAGAATCCTGAAAAAGACAAATCAACTATCAATCATAAGATCAGCCGGCGCATGCTGCTTGGTGGTGCTGCTACGGCCGCAGTAGTGCTCGTGCAAACCTCCGTAGGAAAGATGGTGCAGGCAGCAGTGCCAGAATCATTGCTGGGAGACATTAGCCCCGACAGTACAGCCAATACAATCATCTCGCTGAAAGACCATACCAAGGTTCAAGGCCGCGGACCAAGTGCCTCTGGCAAACCTTCCGCATTTGAAAATCCTGAGCGCATACCTACCTTAACCACATCAAGAACACCCCTGCAGGATCTATATGGAACCATTACACCATCTGCTTTGCACTTCGAAAGGCACCATGGCGGCATCCCTGATATCGATCCGAAACAATATGAACTAACCATTCATGGTATGGTAGATAAACCATTGGTTTTTAGCTTGGCGGATTTGAAAAGGTTCCCCTCTGTTACCCGTGTTTGTTTCATCGAATGCTCAGGAAACTTCAGGTCGGGCAAGGCAGAAATGACTCCTCAGGAGATTTGCGGACTGACCAGTCAGAGCGAATGGACTGGCGTGATGCTGTCCACGATTTTCAGGGAAGTCGGCATCCAGCCCAAGGCGTCATGGTTTCTCGCAGAAGGCGGCGATGCTGCCGTGATGACTAGAAGCATCCCGGTGAGTAAAGGAATGGATGACGCGATGATCGTCTATGCGCAAAACGGAGAGGCCATCCGACCAGAACAAGGATATCCTGCACGCTTACTTTTGCCAGGATACGAAGGCAACACTTCCGTTAAATGGCTGCGGAGGATTGAACTGTCCGACGCACCCTTCATGACCCGGGAAGAAACGGCCAAGTATACAGAAACCGTCAAAGGCGGCAAGATCCGCCAATTCAGCTTCGTGATGGATGCCAGGTCGGTCATTACCTTTCCAACATACCCCGTGCAGCTCGACAAAGGTTGGGTAGAGATCCGCGGCATCGCATGGAGCGGCAGGGGCAAAATCGCCAAGGTCGAAGTCAGTGTAAACGGAGGAAAAACCTGGAATGCCGCTGAACTGCAGGAAACCGTATTGGATAAAGCCCATACTGCATTCCGCTATTTATGGAACTGGCAGGGCGGAGGAACCGAAATCATGAGTCGCGCCATTGACGAAACCGGATACGTACAACCCACGTACAAGGAATTGAGCGCGGCGAGGGAATCCAAAGGAGGGTATCACTTTAATTCGGTCATCTCGTGGCTGGTGCAGGGGAACGGCAAAGTGGTTTTTGCCTGGGGGTAAAATAAGGGGGAGTGTTTTTCTCCTCAACCTTTTGCTTACAGCAAAATCTTGCATGTCGAAAAAACACTCCCCCTTATTTTACTGAATCACAGGATATACCACATTACCGATTCTGCACAAACCAAATGAGAATTTCCGAAATGGGCGTTCAAACCAGAGATCTGGATGCATGCATGTCGAAAAAACACTCCCCCTTATTTTACTGAATCCCAGGATATACCACATTACCGATTCTGCACAAACCAAATGAGATTTCCCGAAATAGGCGTTCAAACCAGAGAGCTGGACGCATGCAGGTTGGATGGTTACCAGTTTTTCAGCTGCCAGTTTAGCTATGGAAGGATATGCTGGTTGTAAGGTTGCAAATCTTTCGGATAGGCAAATATGTTTGTATAGGCGATAAAAATGGAATGGATATGACGCAATGCCGGCTATGCATTTTGTTTTGCAGGGGCTTGTATGGCTTTTGGATATTGCCAGTGTAATTGCTAAATAAAAAAGCAGTAGGTGTTTTTCGACATGCGAGATTTTGCTGAAAGCAAAAGGTCGAGGAGAAAAATATCTACTGCTTTTTTACAGCTTAGACTTAACCACAGATTACCCTAATGCCAATTCCTCCGTAAACTCATTGCCAAATCTATCTGTAGCCACAACCCTAATTACCTTCGTACCTAAACTTGGCTGCGCAAAAAACAAATGATCCGTCAACGTAGGCTCAACCCATTTGTGTTTCTTCGGCACCATTGGACCGTCATACAAGCTGTACGCAATCGGATCCATTGCCGTGCGCTGCTGCATAACCCCTTTAGCTACACCGTCTTCAAAATACTCGATTTTCCATTTCGGGTCCCAGTTCCACACATTAGCAGCGATTTCGTTTGGCTGATCTTTAAAACTTCCTCTAGGATAAATCCTCAGCTGATGTGCTTTCGGCTTGCCCGTCGATTTGTAATACCACTTGATTTCCGGGCCGTCAACCTCGTATACCGCGTATCCATTCGGGCATCCATCACTGCAAACCGGACCAGTCCACCAGGCACCACATACCGTTCCATGTACGTGTTCCATCATATTGCGGTCTTCCCATTTCTCGTTCATGTGCGTGTGTCCCGACATGATATGTACTTGATAACCCTCCAGGATCTTATACAAACGTTCCCTGTTCGACAATACTCCACCCAGTTCATCTTCCTTCAGTTTGTTCCTTCTCGAATTACCCGTGTTGGTCGGTATGTGCAGCGACACCACAACAGTGCTTCCTGGTTTTACTGCTTTCAGGTCCTGCTCCAGCCATGCCAGTTGCGTTTCCGTCAGGTAACCGATATACTTTTTCGCTACTCCGAGGAAGAAAACGTTATCCAATGATACGTAATGGATATCTCCACGGTTGTAGGAGTAATAAGTCGGCCCAAAGCTGTCTTTAAAGGTCCGTGTGGAAAGATCATCCGTTCTTGCATCCAAATCCATGTCGTGGTTCCCCGGAAGGTTATAGAAGGGGATTCCTGTTGTATGTACAGCTTCCTTGTAATCTTTGATCAGCTCGAAGTGGTCCCATACCAGATCCCCGCATCCAATTCCGTGGAAGAGTGTGCCTGCAGGATAAGTTTTCAGCAGGCTGACCACATCTGGCACAGTCTCCGCTTTCATCTGATCTGCATCTTTTTTAGAGATCACCTGTGGGTCGGCCCATACAATGAAATTGTGTTTCTTATCCGATACCTCCAGTTTTTCCAACTGGAAGTCCGCCTTAAAAGTAGGGGAGTCCTTAGGTACCGCTTTATAGAATTTTGCTATTCCGCCCTCGTGGGGGAACTGGTATCCCGAGGGTACGCTGATGTAAACGAAGTCGGCGGTATGGTTACTCACCAAGGTGTAATCTCCACGTTTATCTGTGAGTGTTACGTTCGTTCCGTCGGTCACCGCTACGCCCGAAATTCCTCTGCCTGCAGCATTCACATTTCCCTTCAGGGTGATGTTGGTGAGGTCGACTGCAGTAGCTGCTGCAGGCAGTTCTGCTGCCTGAATGATCGTCGCGGGAACAGCCAATAGGGTGCCTGTCAGGCCAAGGTTTTTAAGAAAATGTCTTCTGTCTAACATTCTATTTTATTTTAGTATTCGTTTGGTTGTATGAAAATGATTAATTGATGTAGCGATTGTAAAAGTTTGAATATTATGTGTTTATTAAATCGGTGTCAGACATTTTGGCAGTGTTATTTTGTTCGTATACTACCCTTGCCCGGTGCATATTTCCCCTCAGCTTGTGTGCTGCAAAATGGAAATACAAAATAATGGCGATGCCCAACAGGGCGATGAAAGAAGCAGATATGGATAGGAAAATAAAGTGGCGTTTTACCTTGAGTGGTTCTTCATTGAGTACCGTTATCTGGACCTCCGCTTGGTCTGTGAAAGGCGGGATGTTATTCGTACTTCTGCCCTGCAACACGAGCAATTCATGGTCAGACTCTATCGCTTCCAACAGCAGGATTGTCTCCCGGAATTCTTCTTCGTTGGCCTTAGTCCTGCCAACCCAGGTCAGCAATACCGTAAGATTTTCATCCGTAATAACCTGATCAAAATATTCGGTAATTAGCTGGTGATATAAGACCTGCCGATTGTTTTGAAATTGAAAATGACCCTGACCTCTTTGCAAATGATCCCCGCCAGTTTGAAACTGATCTGAGTCTGCGGACTGATGATGACCTGTTTGAAACTCATCCTGATTTGCTTCAAACTCATCCTGACTTTTGTCAAACTGATCTTGATTTGTTTCAAACTCATCTTGGCTTGTTTCAAAATGATCCGCGCCTGGTTGATACTGGTCTTGATCTGTTTTAAACTGCTCCGCGTCTGATTCAAACTGACCCGGGCCTTTTTCAAAGCGATCCTGCCCCGGTTCAGGAGCAAACGTAAAATCGCGGATATAGATCTGCGCAAACCTGCAGAGTGGTTTGTAGTGCCGTTTAAAAAGTACCTGCAGGGCGAGGTTGTCGTTCACCTCCAGCAGTGCAAATAACTCTTCGTCCGAACGTGAATGATAAACGTTGGCTTCCATTGATGGCGCCAAATTACCATCCTAATATTAGGTTAATGTTAAATCTCGAAGCTTTGCCGCAAAGGGCTTACCCAAATTCCCCGTTTTCAGGGGTGGTGAATTCCTTTTCACTTTTCGCAATCACAATCGTGGCCACACCATTTCCAATCATATTCGTGATTGCACGGGCTTCACTCATGAATTTGTCTACACCCAAAAGGAAGGCCAGACCTTCAATTGGGATTTTGTGGATTGCCGTCAGCGTAGAAGCCAGGATGATAAATCCGCTGCCCGTTACTCCTGCTGCGCCTTTAGAGGTGATCATCAGGATACCCGTAATGCTTGCCATCTCTCCCAGGGAAAGGTGTACGTTATACAATTGCGCCAGGAAGATCACCGACATCGAGAGATAGATCGACGTCCCGTCCAGGTTAAAGGAATAACCCGTAGGTACCACCAAACCCACAACCGATTTACTGCAGCCCATTTTCTCCAGTTTCAGCATCAAGGTAGGCAAAGCAGATTCCGAAGATGAGGTACCCAGTACCAGCAGCAGTTCTTCTTTGATATATTTAAGGAATTGAAAGATACTCAGTTTATAATACCGCAGGATCGAACCCAGCACCAGGAACACAAATACAAACATTGTCAGGTAAACCGTTCCCATGAGCTTTGCCAATGGCACCAGCGTGTCCAGACCAAATTTACCAATCGTATAAGCCATTCCGCCAAAAGCACCCAACGGCGCCAGGTACATCACATATTTTAATCCCTTGAAAACGATTTTGGATAGTTTGCCCAGTTGCACCACCGCATATTCTCTGTGTTTTGAAAAGTTCAGGATGATCCCCACAATGATCGCTACCAGCAGGATCTGCAGCGTGAAGTTCGAAAAGAAGAATTCTGCCCAGTTAAATCCTCCATGAGCGGGTGCTTTCGTATATTTTGATGGGTCCTGCACCTGCAGTCCCGTTTTGCTGATCTTGCCTGGTTGTACCAATACCGCCACTACTATCCCTATCGCAAGGGCGAAGGTAGTCAGCACCTCAAAATAGATCAGGGATTTCAGTCCAATACGTCCAACTTTTTTCAGGTCGCCCATTCCACTGATCCCTAACACAATTGTCAGGAAAATAATGGGGCCAATAAAGAGTTTGATGATATCGACAAAGGTCTTGCCAACGATTTCCATTTTTATTCCCGTAGCCGGGTCATAGTGTCCTAATACAATACCTGCGATAATCGCGATCAGTACCCAGAAAGTGAGGTTCTTAAAGATGGATTTCATGTATGAGCTTTGATTTAGATAGGTAATAATAGCGATTTTTTTAAAAGAATGATATCAATCATGGAAATAGGAGTGCTTATTCCATAATATTTAACCAAAATGTTTGAAAAATTTACAAATTAAATCGCTTACCGGATGGTGAGGGCATAAAAAGGCCCCGAACTCAACCATAAGAACGGGGCCCGGCAGCTAATAGTCTCTTTTATGGGTAGTATGTTTTGAACAAAGGTTGGTATTTGATAAAAAGTGCTTTGGCAATTTCGATCTCGCGACCAGTATCAATGGGTTTAAGTACTTTTTTGCTTTTGACCCAGTTCTGTTCCCAGTCGGCCAGACTGCTATAAAATGGATTGGCGCGTAAAGTTTCCCGTCCGTATACCAGTGGCAAATGTTTTTCCGAGTAAGATCCTGCTGTGTCAAATTTGTGCTGCAACATCCCGTAAAATTGCTGCCAGCGGGGCAGGTAATAACCTGAAATCAATCCGCTCCACTCTTTCCAGGCATAATCAAAAATGATAGGTTCCTTATCTGCTCCCCACCAGGTCAGCTGCAGGCTCGCATTGTATTCATACAAATCTTTTTCTGCTGCTGTAGTGGCCTGCGCCCTGGCTGTTTTTATCCAGTGGTCAAAACTAAAGTCCTCACGTGTGCCCAGCAGCGTATCCGTGTCCTGGAGCAATTGCAAAAACCTGCCCGACTGCAGTGCAAACTCCTTTTGGTCGTAACACAGAAATGCACGAGCGGCTTTTTTATGCATCTGCTGGCTCAGGTTCGATAAACACTGGCGGGTGATATCCACCACATCATAACGATACCCGTCGGAAGCTTGCAATTTGTCAGATTCGCTCAGCAAAAGAGAGAGTGCCTGTACCAGCGTCATCGGTGGATAAGGAATATCAAATCCTGCATTTGGGCCCGACTTCTTTACCTCCAATGCTGGTCGCGCGGCTATGATAGAACTGTTTTCTACGTCGTTCGTGCCTTTTTTATAAGGACCGTTCAATAACAACACCAATGCCTGCTCCGCCTTTTCAGAACGCATACCATATCTTCGCTCCGCGTAATTCTTCAACCAGTCTTCAGGATTGATAGCGCCCGAATGGAATGGCATCTCAAAAGCCATATCATAATATAAAGGGTTTTGCCCTATCCCTTCCATAAACAAACCCGAACCCACTGCATTGGTATATACTTTTTTGGCTTTTTGATATTGGTTAGAGGCTACCAAATGCAGGTCGCCATGGATATTGATCCTGCCGCCGAAGTTGTGGAGGTTGCCGACAATGTAATCGTATCCCCAGAAGCCTTTAAAACCCTTCTCCTTGTATTTGTTGCCCTTCAGGTCAAGGATCAGTAACTTGTCTTTAGCAATGGCTGTCGCGATATCCTTGCGGATCGACCAGGCCTGCATGGCAATTTTTGCTTTGGGGTCGAAACCCACAATTAGATTTTCAATGGCACCACCCACCGCTTTCAGGTAAGCCTTTCCCGGGCGGGGAGGAGTACCCTCGTGAAAAGGATCTGCGGCATAATAACCATGCGAGCCAAATAGTTTGTCCTGTTCCTCCAGAAAGATCTTACCAAAGGTCTTAAACAAGGGATCAAGGGGATCCAATTGTGCCGTGGGTGTAAAGTTACACCATGATTTTCCCAGTGCGATTTTCGCTTTGGGGTATTTTTTGATAAAACTGCGGGGAATGGCGCCTGTAAAACCTTGTTGGATCGGCTGCATCCCAAATTCCAGTTCACGCTGCATGATCTTTTTTCCCAGTTTCACATGCTGGTCGATCCAGCTTTTTGGCAATGGGCCTGCGGTAGATTCAATATTGGTCATCCATTGCCAGGCCAAAAACGCAGGGCCTACCAGGTATTCCCTGGCTTTCTCGTCCGAATAACCAATGCGGCGCAGACAGTTGTACCAAACGCCTTCCAGCCCTACAACCGATAAAGGCATGTTGATCCCGTTCATCGCCATAAAGTCAATCTCGTGTTCCCAGCGCTGCCAATCCCACCAGGCGGCAGAATAGTTAAAAGTGCAATAGTTCATATAGACCCGCCAGTTTGGAAACACCTGAATGCGGGTAAGCGATTTAGGTAATGGAAGTTCTTCAGGAATGTTCATATTACTGCCGTTCCACACAAAATGCACATTACAGAAGTATTTGAGGTACCAGTTCAGTCCGGACGCGACAGCAACGGCAGTATTTCCTTTGATGAATACCTTTCCAGCGTTGTTGCTGATTTCAAAGTATTCCTTTTCCTGTTTTCGAGCGACAATTTTAATCTTTACCTGCTCCGCCTGCCCGGGCATGATCCTTTGTATCAGTCCCCACACAGCCTTTTCCTGTTTCAGAAGCGTGTTGTCTCTTACTGTTTTAATAGGCTTGGTTCCTGCCATTGCAAACTTCAGCAACAGCATACTAGCAAACAGCAGAACTGATTTTTTAACGAACATAGGGTTCAAGGTTATAGATGGTGGGGCGAATATAAAACTGCGTTTTCAAATCCGTTCATATCTTTTTGCAATTAATTTTTACTCAAATGACAAAACGTTTTATTAATAAATAATTAATAACCAACGATAATTATTCAAATACAGTCGCGCAAATAATTGTCTGCTTTTTTACATTTGGTGGTTAACATTCATAAATTTGTCTATGAACCGACTCGACCGCCTGTCCGCCATCCTCATCCAGCTGCAATCCCGCAAGGTCGTGCGTGCGCAGGATATTGCCGACCGCTACCAGATCAGCCTGCGTACGGTATACCGTGATGTGCGCTCGCTCGAAGAAGCCGGGGTTCCCGTCATTGGTGAATCAGGAGTAGGGTATTCCCTGGTGGAAGGTTACCGCTTACCTCCGGTCATGTTTACGCGCGAAGAAGCCACTGCTTTTATCACCGCAGAAAAACTCGTAGCTACGCTTACAGATACCGCAAGTAGTATTTCTTATAGTCAGGCGCTGGACAAAGTCAGGGCTGTACTCAAAACGGCCGACAAAGATTATCTCGAACAGCTGGACAGCAGAATCGCAGTCGTGAAAAATATCAGGCCGCCACAACTCGGGTCGCAGCACAACCCCTTGCAGATCATCCTTCAGGCCATTGCCGCGAAAAAGCTTATACAACTGGATTATTTCGCCTATTACCGGCAGGAACATACCAAAAGGCTGGTTGAACCCATGGGCGTATTTTATATCGAAACCTACTGGCACCTCATCGCCTGGTGCAGGGAAAGAAAGGCATACCGGGATTTCCGCTTTGACAGGATCCTGGAGATTTGCAGCACCGATGAGGTATTTGTTGACGAACATCCCTCCCTGAGTTCGTATCTCGCAGATCAATACAAAGACCAGCATATGGAAGAAGTGACGCTGCTGCTGAATGACGATGCCAACCTGCACCTGGGAGAGCAGAAGTATTATATGGGTTATGTATCCGAATCGGTTACACCAGCAGGAGTGGAGATGCAGTTCCTGACGATGTCAATTGAAGGCTTTGCCCGATGGTATATGAGTTTTGCCGATTACGCCAGTATCCTCAAGCCCGCAGCGCTGCAGGATCGCGTGGAAGAACTCTTCGGGGCCATTGAAAAAAAATTACTAAAAATAAAACACTGTTGACATAGGGTTGTCACCAGGCCGTTGTTACTTTGATCTATAACCAAAAAACAAAATCTTATGTCAACTCCAAAAGAATTTTTAAAAGAGCTCAAACAGGAATCAGTAGTTACCCGCAAAATGCTGGAACGTATTCCTGCAGATAAATACGATTGGGCACCTCATCCAAAGAGCATGACGATCAAACAGCTTACCGGTCATATCGCTGAACTTCCTGAATGGATCTCCATGGCATTTACCACCGATGAAATGGATTTTGCCACAAGCCCTTATACTCCGCCTGTATGGGCCAGCAATGAAGAGCTGATGGCTTTGTTCGAAAAAAACTATAACACTGCCGTAAGCTCATTAGAAAACGGAACCGTAGAACAGCTGGAGCCGGAATGGCTATTGAAAAACCACGACCAAATCCTCATGCAGCTGACTAAAGGCGAACTGGTGCGCCATGCGCTCAGCCAGACCATCCATCACCGCGCACAACTGGGTGTTTACCTGCGTTTGTTGGATATTCCTATCCCAGGTACTTATGGCCCAAGCGCCGATGAGCAAAAGTTTTAGTTTCAATTCCCTGCCGGCGATGATCAATAAATATCCGGCAGGGATCCTTTCTGTTATGATTTCATAAGAAACAGCTCGAATTTTCTTATAACTTTGTATCATGTCAGTTGAAGAATTAGAAGCATATTTTGCAGGAATAGAATTGCCAGAGCAGATCACATTGGAACAGGGGGTGGTTATTGTAGACGTTCCGCTTTTCCTTGAATCACATTTCAGCTATATCAAAGCAAACGGCCATCTTAAATCTTCCGATGTTTTTCTATTCCGGTTGAACAAACTGCATGGTATCCTGGAAAAGGACAACAACTAATTTTCCTTTTCCTTTCTTGAAGCCCTGTATTGTTCTGGAGAAAGCGACATCATTTTCTTAAAAATCTTCGAAAAATGATATTGATCTTTGTACCCTAACTCTTGTGCTACTTCAAAAATCCTCTTGTCAGTGTCTTTCAATAGTTTGCAGCTCTGTCTTAATTTCAGCCGGATAAAATAATTCATGGGTGATAATTTTGTCTCCTTTTTAAAAAGGTGCGAGAACTGCGAGGGCGAATAATTGAAGTGTGAAGCCAGCTCTTCCAGAGAAAAGTTCTCAGTCAGGCGCTCCTCCATGAATTTGATCACCTTATGCGCAAGGCTGGGCGCCTTATCTTTAATTTCATCCGGTGTATAACACAGCAAACCGAGAAAATGATTCAGGATCAAACTGCAAAAAATCAATCTGTTCAGACTATAGCCCACCTCCAGCGTTTGATAAATAGTATTAAATATAGTAGTCACTTGCCAAAGGTCGTCTACCTCAGCAGGTATAAAACACTTTCTTACTTCGGGTCTTGCACAGAATTCGGGGACATGCGGCCCAGCCAGGCAAACCCAGTAAATGCTCCAGGGATCTTCTTTGTCCGCCCGGTAGCTGTGCCATTCATGCGCCGACAGTATAAAAAACTGTCCCGGCAGTACGGTAAATGTACCTTCACTAGTTTCATACGTTCCCCTGCCGCTTATACAGATAATAATAATCATATCTCCAGATCCTTTTTCCCTGAAGCTATAGTGCAAATCAGCGGCGGGATAGAATCCAAGTCCTGTAATGTAAAAGGGGTTAAACAGGTCATCGTTTAATACATACCACCTTATTACGTCACGTGGCACGATGAGCAGTTGTCTGCCTTTACCTTGCCAGTACCGTTCATCATTGTTATTTATATTTTCTTGTAATCCCATGGTATGAAAGTAAAAAATTAGTAAGATACTCCATCAAAGTCGTGATTTATTACATGGCAAGAAATATATGTGTAGCTTAATTTTATCAAATATTCTCTAACCAAATATCTTAAACTATGACTGACATTACCTGCGCGGCAAACACACTTGCCGAGAGACTTCAACTTTGTTACACCGGGGCAATATTTGATGTGCTTCGAAATATGGGCTACCCTAACCAGTTATTGCCCAATCACCTCCGTCCTTTAAACCTTCAGCACAAAGTAGCAGGGCCTGTTTTTACCATTGAAGGTGCGCTTTATAAATATATAGATAAAGAAACTTCTTTGCTCAACTGGTGCGAGATGTTATCAAAGGCACCTTCCGGGCATGTGCTCATCTGCCAGCCGCACGACCATGCCCTTGCGCACATGGGCGAGCTTTCTGCCGAAACACTATCTGCAAAAGGCGTTTTGGGTTATATCGTAGATGGCGGTTGTCGTGATAGCGCCTTTATCGACGGCCTTGGTTTTCCGGTTTATTGCTGCTATTATACGCCCCGCGATGTAGTTGCCGCCTGGAGCAGTTCAGCGCTTGGCGAAGAAATAGAGATTGGCTATGTCAAGATCAACACTGGCGATTACGTGCTGGCCGACCGCGACGGGATCATCATCATCCCTCAGCATCTCGTTAACGAGGTGATCGAAGAAGCCGAAAAAGTTATGTCTACCGAGAACCAGGTGCGCACAGCAATTCTGGCTGGTACCGATCCCGTTGATGCTTATCTCAAATTCAAAAAATTCTAACATGAAAGGTATTATATTAATTGAAAGGCTCATCCTGCTTCATCCCCTGGATAATGTGCAGATGCTTGTTGATCCCAGTGATGAAATGATTGGCATAGGCCACAAGGTAGCCCGGCAGTTCATCGCCGCAGGCGAAAAGATTATCAAATATGGTGTGCCTATTGGTTCAGCCACAAAAGATATCCAAAGGGGCTCGCATGTGCATGTGCACAATATGAAAAGCGATTATATCTCCACTTATACCATCGATCTGGAATTTAAAGGTCCTTCACACAGGAGGCGCAAAAAAACAAACACTTAAAAGGTATGACCGAAAAATATTGGAAAGGGTACTTGAGAAAGGACGGCCGAAAAGGGATCCGTAATACCCTAGCAGTAGTTTATCTCGTTGAATGTGCCCATCATGTTGCCCGGGAGATTACTTCCTCATTCAAAAACAGCTCCGTACAGCTCATCGGCTTTGCCGGCTGTTATCCAAATGCCTATGCTGACCGCATCATGACGGCTTTATGCACACATCCAAATGTCGGTGGTGTGCTGCTCGTTTCACTCGGTTGCGAGAGTTTCAACAGCAAACGGCTCGAGGAAAACTTACTGCAATCCGGGCGACCGGCACATACTGTAGTGATCCAGCAGATCGGTGGAACCCGAAAAGCGATCGCCGAAGGTATCAAATGGGTTGAGTATGCACTCAAAACAATTGAAGACGTACCCAAAACCACAATGGGAGTTAGCGACCTAGTGGTTGGAACCGTATGTGGCGGTAGCGATGCCACCAGTGGCATGACTGCAAATCCTGCAGTCGGACGCGCCTTTGATCAACTGGTTGCCGCAAAGGGAACTGCTATTTTTGAAGAAACCGGCGAAATGATCGGTCTCGAAGATATTATGAGCAATCGCGCAGTAAATCCAGCCCTTGCAGTTCAACTGAAAAAGTCCGTGGAAAAAGCCGCCCGGTATTATACCCTTATGGGTCATGGTAGTTTTGCGCCTGGTAATGCCGATGGGGGGCTGACCACCATTGAAGAAAAATCCATGGGCGCCTACTGTAAAAGCGGTGACTCCAAAATCAGTGGCTTGATCAAACCAGGCGACCGCCCTTCAAAAGCGGGATTGTACCTCATGGACGTGGTGCCCGATGGCGAACCTAAGTTTGGTTTTCCCAATATCAACGATACGGTGGAGATTGTTGAGATGATCGCCAGTGGCTGCCACCTGATCCTGTTTACCACAGGAAGGGGATCCGTGGTAGGCTCTGCGATTTCACCTGTGATCAAGATCTGTGCTAATCCGCAAACTTACCTGCGCATGCAGGACGATATGGACATCAACGCAGGGAATATCTTCTACGGCACTAACACCATTGACGAGGTTGGGAACCAAATTTTCGAACGCATGATTGCCGTTGCTTCCGGCGATGCTACTTGCTCAGAAGCGCTCGGGCACCAGGAGTTTATGCTCACCTATAAAACATTTACACCAATTGGCCCCGGCTGTCTGCCTGTGTAAAACGTGAAAAATCATATGGAAACAACACTTAACGACTCATCTGCTGCTACAAGCGTCAGGTCGGGTAAACTTATTTCAGGGACAGTGCTTGTCATCAGCCTGTTTTTCTTATGGGCACTCACGGCAAATTTGCTGCCTGTGCTTATCCCACATCTTAAAAAAGCCTGTCACCTCAGTGTCCTCGAATCTTCATTGATCGACTCCGCTTACTGGATAGCTTATTTTTTCATAGCCCTGCCTGCAGGCAGGGTTATGAAAAGGTTTGGTTATAAAAAGGCCATCACCACCGGTCTGCTGTTAGCTGCTGCGGGAGCATTCCTCTTTTATCCTGCTGCTGAATCCCGGTCCTTTCTATTTTTTCTCTTTGCCCTGTTTATCCTTGCATCAGGGATGACCTTTTTAGAGGCTTCTGCCAATCCCTTTATCACTGTGCTCGGTGATCCCGCTACTGCGGCCCAGCGGTTAAATTTTGCCCAGGCTTTCAATGGCCTGGGGGCTTTTGTCGCTTCCATGTTTTTGAGCAAACTGATTATCGGCAAACAGGCTGCCTCAAGCGCGGTAATTGATTTGCTTTCGCCCGCTGCGCAGGAACAATATTATACAACACTGTTCCATCAGGTTAAATTTCCCTATGTACTCATTGCTGTGGTATTAGTGTTGGTCGCATTGTTATTTGCCTTGACCCGTTTTTCCTCCGTTAAGGCAGAGGATGCTATTGCTCAGCACGAAAAAATTCAGCTTTGCGATCATCCGCGCTTGCTATCGGGTATCATCACCCAGTTTTTTTATGTGGGCGCACAGGTCTGTGTATCCAGCTTTTTTATTCTTTATGCGACTTCCGTAGCAGGGCTTAGCGAATATGAGGCGACAAATTACCTCGGGCTTTTGTTGCTGGGTTTTATGGTCGGCCGTTATTTCGGTTCCTTCCTCATGAAGTATTTTAGCGCTGGCAAGTTACTTTACCTGTACGCCAGCATCAATGTGTTGCTGATGTTGTATATCGTGTGGGTTGGTGGCAAGGAATCCGTTTGGGCATTTGTGGGCGTAGAGTTTTTTATGTCTATCATGTATCCTACTATATTTTCCTTATCCATCAAAAACCTGGGTAAACATACGCCAATCGCGTCATCGTACCTGGTCATGGCCATTATTGGTGGCGCTTTATTTCCACCATTGCTTGGCTATTTATCAGATTTGAGCGGCAATATCCGCATCGCGTACATGGTTCCGCTGATTTGTTTTATTCCGGTTGTATCTTTTGGATGGAGGTGTAAGGATATCGAATAACGCTTTAGAATAAAATCCTAAATTTGCTTTTACTGCATCACCTTGCATCAAGCACTACTATGGAAGATTACTTATTTCAGCATCTCGTACAAATACGCCGTAATATTCATAAAAATCCGGAATTGGGTTTCCGGGAATTTCAAACCTCTGCGCTGGTGCAGCGGCATATGCGTGAACTGGTTTTGCCTTTTGAAATCCTGGCAGAAACAGGGGTGTTAGCAACACTTAAAAAGGGGGAGGGACCAACAGTAGTATTGCGGGCAGATATGGATGCCTTGCCGATTAAGGAAGATACTGGATTGCCTTTTACCTCTGCTAATGAAAATGTAATGCACGCTTGTGGACATGATATCCATACCACTATGCTAATCGGTGCAGCACATCTGTTGGTTAATCAGGATTTCAATGGCACGGTGAAGTTTCTGTTTCAGCCTTCCGAAGAAGGAAACTTACGTAGTCCTGAGCCCGGTAAGTCGGGCGGACAGATTATCGCAGAGACTGGCAAACTCAAAGATGCAAAGGCAGTGATTGGACTTCACGTCAATCCACTGATGCCGGTGGGCACTTTAGGGTACACTGCTGGAGAAGCACTTTCTAATGTTTGTAATTTTGTCATCCATGTAATTGGAAAATCGGGACATGCGGGAGCGTTAGAGCATGTAATTGATCCTGTACTCATCAGCAGTCAGCTGATTGTTGCTGCACAATCTATTATTTCTCACACCGCGCCTACGCAACCAGCGGTTCTGGCTTTTACTACAACGGAGATTGTAGGGGAGCCCGCATATAATATCATTCCTGAGACGGTAATTTTGAAGGGAAGTTTGAGAGTGCTGAGTCTGGACACATTTAATTTGATCGTAGATAAACTAAAAGCACTGATGAGGGGAATGGAGATCTCGTATGGTTGTAAAATCAATATGGAGTTTACTGCGTATTATCCAAGTTTATTGAATGACGCGGATATTCACGATTTGCTTATTCCTGCACAGGAAAAGGTTTTTGGTCAAAGCGTACTACGGCAGGGTGGGCAGTTGATTGCTGAAGATTTTGCTTTTTACTCGAGACAGGTGCCTTCTGTGTTTTATTTTCTTGGGGCGAAGTCAGGGGAGGAAGAGGCTTATTTTTTGCATCATCCAAAGGTGAAATTTGATGAGAGGTGTATAGGGTTGGGGGCGGAATTTTTGGCAGCGGCCGCGATTCAATTGTTACCGTAAATATCATAAGCAGTAAGTGTAGTTAATGTTTCGCATCTATATTTAAAACGCGATGTGACCATTTTCTATAATGATAGGGTACCGCTTTTAAGGCTTTTTGTTTATTGCTATCCTGGGACATAAGTGTTATGTTTTCTAAATGATCAACCCACGATGAAGTTACTAATGCATGTTTTAAACCTAAAGCTGCCAAGGTATAAGCATAATCATGATCGGCACCGGAAAAGGTATAGTTTTCATCTAATTCTCCAATAAAATCAAATATTTTTCGCTTTAAAAATAGACACCATCCCGTTAGTTCCACTCCTATACGATATCCGAACTTAACACCTGAGTTTAACTGAATACCAATAGATTGATGCATAGATGGCCAGGCCGGAGATAAACTATAAAGGTCGTCGAATTCATCCGCATATTTAAGCATTTCAGTAGCCCATCCTTCGTAGAATAACAGGTCGTTATTACAAAGACAAATGTATTCAGAGTTGGTCATTCGAACTCCGATATTCATATAATGGTTATAGCCAAAAGGTTCATAAGGATAAATCGTTTTTGAGAATTCATACTGGTAATTGTTTAGATTTTTTTGAGATTCAATTACTAGAATATTAAATTGAATCATCGATGGGTCTTCTGATTCGATTAAAGACCTAATACAATTAACTGTAACATTTTTCAGATGATCACTGAATGCATAACTGAGAATAACAATATCGATGTTCTTGATGCTCATGAGAGTTGAAATAAAAATAAAGACCACAAATAATATCAGAAAATTAGAAAGAAAATTTCAACTCCTGAGCACAATTTCTTTTATGTGTCACATGTCCTTATCTAACAAGCCGAATATGAAAACTTAATATGTAACCAATGAGACAACAAATGATTCAGATACAATCTATATTTCCAATAAATCTTAAGATAATCATTGTATGGATCAACCAAAAGTATCATGCATTCTGATCACAGCAGATAGGCCCACATTTATTAATATTGCCATCGAAAATTTCCTGGAACAGGATTACGTTAATCGTGAACTGATAATAATAGATGATGGACAGGAATCGTGTCACCATTTAATTCCAGATGTTTCTAACATCCGTTACTTTTATTCAAAGGCGTTGGGGACCTTAGGGAGAAAGAGAAATATTGCTTGTGAGAAGGCGACCGGGGAAATTATCGTTCACATGGATGATGACGATTGGTACGCGCCAAATTGGATTTCTCGGCATGTTGACACAATGTTGACGACACGTGCAGATATTACTGGATTAAATATGGTTAAGTTTCACTCCAGGGAATTAAAAATTAGCTTTGTCTTTGAAAGGTTCGAAAACGATAATACCTGGTTGTGTGGCGCCACCTTGGCCTATAAAAAAAAGATTTGGGAAAAGTATCCTTTCGCAAATTTGCAGATAGGGGAAGATACTGATTTCATAAGCAATTCAGGCGGTAGAATTGTCCCATTTGAGTTTATAAACGGCTTTACAGGTGGTTTGCACTCGGGTAACATAAGTATAAAATATATTACAGATATAGTTCCAAAATTTGACAGCAATTATATGTTAATTTGATTATAAGGCGGCTTCTAATTTTTTATTTCAGTTCTGTGTTCCAAAATATAAGTTCTCCCAATGGCTGTATTAAAATTCAATGAATATCCATTTGTTTTCCTTTCTGACACTAATTGCGAACCAACGAGTTTAAGAGGAGTTTTCGAATAAACAGTACATTTGCCTCCCAATATTGATTTTACCGTTGAAGTAAGCAGTTCTCCATTTTTCCAATTGATATCAACTTCCCATCCACCTCTTGCCTTAAGACCTCTAATACTACCTGTTTTCCATATTTTTGGCAAAGCTGGTAGCAAATCAATATATCCAAGGTGGCTTTGTAACAACATTTCGGCCATACCTGCAGTACCGGCGAAATTGCCATCGATTTGAAATGGTGGATGTGCATCAAAAAAGTTTGGATAGGTACCCCCACTCTTAGGGCCAGCACTATTATAATCGACATAATTTAGCAGGTCACGAATCAGTTTATATGCATGATCGCCATCTCTGAGCCTTGCCCACCAATTAATTTTCCATGCTTTACTCCATCCAGTTCCATTGTCGCCCCGCATCTCAAGGGAAGTTTTAGCTGCCTTGTACTGAGATGGAGTTGAAGGTGAAATTTCTTTACCTGGATATAGGCCAAACAGGTGTGAAACGTGACGATGATGTACATCAGTCTCTTCAAAATCCTTATACCATTCCTGCAGTTGACCTTTGCTTCCAATTTGAAGTGGTAGCAACTTGTTACGCTTGGCAATCAATGTGTCCCGGAAGTTTTTGTCGAAATTGAGCCTTTCTGATGCTTCAGTTAAGTTATTAAACAGGTCACGTACAATTGACATGTCCATTGTAGTCGCTACAGATACTGCCTGTTGGTTTCCTTTGCCATCTTTAAATAGATTTTCTGGAGATGTCGACGGAGCTGTAACTAAATAGCCTTCTTTATCCTTTACCAGCCAGTCCAACGTAAACTCCGCAGCACCCTTCATTATTGGGTATGCATAGTTCCTTAAAAACACGAGGTCTCCAGTATACAAGTAATGTTCATATAAATGCCTGGTCAGCCAATCGCCTCCCATAGCCCAATTAGCCCAAAGCGGATCTCCATTTCCGTTATCACCGACGGCATTACTTAATGCCCATATATCAGAATTATGATGGGCCACCCAACCTCTCGTATTGTAGAATTCGCTGGCTGTTACCCTCCCTGTTTTAGATAAATCCTGGATGAATTCCAGAAGAGGCTGATGCATCTCTGATAGATTGGTAACTTCCGCCGGCCAGTAATTCATTTGGGTATTGATGTTGATCGTATAATTTGAACTCCACGGCGCACGCAACTCCTTGTTCCATATCCCTTGTAAATTCGCAGGAGGCCCGCCAGGTCGTGATGATGATATTAGCAGATATCTCCCATATTGAAAGTAGAGGGTTTCGAGTTCTGGGTCATAAGCGCCATTTGAATAGTTTTTTAATCTTTGGTCGGATGGTAACTTGATATTGGGATTGTTAGCGATAGTATCCTTTATCTCAAATGACACCCGGTCAAAAAACTTTTGATAATCGAAAAGGTGATTGTCGTACATTTGTTTATACGACTTTTTCAAGGCACTAAATATAGATGACGCGGTAATCTTATTTTCATCTTTACCCTCTTTGTCAGGACATTTATTAAAACCGTTAAAGCTTGTAGTAGCGGCAATATACAAAATAACCTCACTGGCATTTTGAATGTGAATTTGTGCATTATTTGTGATCGCAACCGTCCCGTCTGTGTTTTTTGCATGAATACGATATTGAAAGCGCATACCGTTGCATCCCAGTGTATCTCCATAAGTAATAGCCTCAGCTCCTGGAGGATTATAATAGGAGGGATTAACATGGGAAGGTGCCTTTCCACTAATTATAAGTTCACTTTTGCCATTGGCCTTTATATGGTTTTTTAAGAGGCTTCTGGCCGAAACATTCAGAGTAAGAGAGCCCTTTTTGCTTGTTGTAATCCGTACCAGCATAACTTGATCTGGCGCTGAAATGAAAACTTCCCTTTTGTATTGTACACCATTTATGGTAAAAGAGGTAAGATTGACCGATTTATGGAGATCGAGTTCGCGGCGATAGGCCGTAGGCTTCTCATCTTTAAAGTCTTGCTTGATCAGTATATCTCCCAGAGGAAGGTAGGATTCCGAATACACTCCCTGCATATTTTTTGTCAGTATATTAGCCTTGGTATAATCTTCATCCTCCAGCAAGGCTTTTCTGATTAATGACAGATTTTGTTTCGCAGTTGGGTTAACATTTCGCTTAACCGGTCCACCACTCCAAAGAGAGCTTTCGTTCAGTTGCATCAGTTCTTCTTCAACTCCTCCAAATACCATTACTCCTAATTTACCATTGCCGCTAGGTAACGCTTCTACCCATTGTGCGGCGGGTTTATCATACCATAGTTTAAGGTGATTATTTTGAGCAGATGCCGTTGCACTTATAATCAATAGGAGGTAGATGAGTTGTAATTTCATGAATATCTGGTTAAGCAGGTTGTTTATCTAGCTATGCGCTAATATAACATTTGCGTGCACTACTCCCAGTTTAAATCCGACTTTTTTGTAAATTCAACTTAGAAAGATTTGATACTGTTTTCCGGAATATTTTTTTGTGTCCAACGGCGGCAAAGTAGGATACTGACTTCTTAGCAGTTTTATGTTCTCTATCATTACCTGTTCTGAATTTAAATTCTGTTTTTTAATTTTGGTAGCTGCCCAGCTCTCGTCAGACAGGAAACTGATAGCCAATACGCCATTTGAATAACCTGCATTACTAACGTGATAGCAATAGGCCATATCGTCCCATGGTGCATATCTCTCATCCGGAATGCCCATTTCTGTAATTATCTTTGATGGGATGCAAATAGGACCTTTAATAGCAACTTCTTTGAAGGTGAAAAAGCCAGTTTTCAATGTTTGTCGTGGATTTGGATAGTGACCGCATTGATTTTGTATATAGTCAGTCAGTGGAAATGTTGAAGAATGCTCGTCGTAGTATAGATCACGAGATATATTTGCACCATGTCTGAAAGAAACAATACCCAGTTGAGGAAAGTCCAGATAAAGAGTGATACATTTCTTTTCGAGATTTTTATCAGAAAGAATTATATCGTCCTGCAAGATTACATTGTATTGGGCACCAGTCTTGTAAGACATATTTAATCCAATGTTGATAGCTTTCAGCTCATATACCTTATTTGCAAACAGCTTGTGCATTTTTATAGTTGGATGAGACTTGATTAGTTCGTCGACTATAGATTCTGAAGATGGATTAAAGCCATCTAAAATAAGATATATATGGCTATTGGGGCCTGCTAAGTTCAATATTCCCAAGATAACTCCCCTAATCAAATTCTGTTTATTATGAATTGTCACGATATAATTGAACCGGATATTTTGTTTTGCCATAGCTGAATATTTTTATATCTGTTACATGCAGACCTGTCTAAAATAAGTTTATCAGGAAATAGAAAGTGAGACAAACGATCCAAATATTATATTTTGGCTTGGGAATGCATGTGATAATTGAGCACTACATATAGTATGATTATTAATAATATCCGCTTTATAAAGAAAGTGTGGTTTTTCTTTCTCCCGATATTTTTGACTTTTACCGTCGCAAGTGCGCAAGGCCTGCCGGGAAAACCTAATTGGTATAACCTTGATTTGAAAGAAGATGGCGTGTTTGGGATTAGTATTGAAAAAGCTTATGCTAAATTATTGAAAGGGAAGAAAGCCTTGCCCATAATTGTTGCCGTAATAGATGGTGGATCGGATCCTACGCATGAAGACCTCAAAAACGTATTGTGGTCAAATCCGAAAGAAATACCTGGAAATGGAAAGGATGATGATAAAAATGGATATGAAGATGACCTTCATGGATGGAATTTCATGGGTTATGGCACTAAAAGCTATGAGTTTGGAAATGAATTGATCGTACTGGAAATTAGGAATTACCAAAACATATTTGGGGATAAAGACAGCACTCAAATAGATCGAAAGGATTTACCTGAATTTAAAAGATATCAATCAAAACGGCAGGAACTCAGAAATAAACTAGGAAAAGTAAATCAAGACATTCAAACTACAAGTCTTTTATTGACCGATCTCAAAACCGTTCAAAATAAGATCGGGAAGGATAGTCTTACGATTGATGACTTCCAAAAATTTGTTCCTGATAATCCAACTGAGACAGGCATACGGCAATTTATGATCTCTGTTTTGACTCAGAATCCTGATTTTAATGGCTATATAAAGCGGATGAGGGAAATGCTGGCGCAAAATCAGCAGGACCTTCAATATAAACTCAATTTGAATTATAATCCAAAAGTGAAACACATTCAAGGAATTGAAAATGGCCACGTCAATTCTTATGGTAACGGAGATATTTATGGAAGTGTAGCTCCGGCACATGGCACACATGTAGCTGGAATTATTGCCGCACAAAGAGGAAACATTATAGGTATCGATGGAGTTGCTGATCATGTCCGGTTAATGATTATAAGGGCTATTCCTGATGGTCATGCTCCCGGTAAAGACCAGGCAAGCGCTATTCGCTACGCAGCAGATAACGGTGCAAAGGTAATTAATATGAGTTTCGGCCTTGGTCTAGAAACAGATGCCCAGTTGGTACGTGATGCTGTCAATTATGCGATAAAAAAAGATATTCTATTTATCTGCGCGGCGGGTAATGATCATAGCGATATCGATTTAACTGTTGCTTATCCAAACCGCAGCTCTAAGCGTGATAAACAGTTTAATGATGTATTTCTTAGAGTTGGTGCATCAGGTTATACTGATAATCCCCGCCTTGCAGTTCCTTTTTCAAATTTTGGCAAAAGGAACGTTGATGTTTTCGCTCCTGGTCAAGATATAAATTCAACTATTCCTGGGAACAAATATGAAGCCCATAGTGGTACGAGTATGGCCGCCCCCGTCGTGTCTGGACTTGCAGCGGTTATACGTGAATATTATCCAAAGCTGACAGCTAAACAAGTAAAGGATGTCATTATGGCGTCAGTGGTAAGACGAGATGTTTTGAAAAATCTTTGTGTAAGCGGTGGAATAGTAAATGCTTTTGAGGCGCTGAAACTTGCAGAGACCTGTCAAAAACCGAAATGAAGCACCATGATCTGACTGCCGTATGAGTGGACAGGGCAGGCAGCAGACCATGATGGCTTCAACCAAAGAAAACATAATTCAATTTGAAGTTAGGAAAATAGTCAAAAACAAATAGGGTCATTTGTCCTTTTTTAAATTTGTTGTTTCGAACTTATACAGACCAATTTTTGCTATCTTCTCTTAATAGGATTTATATATGATTCATATATTCTGTCTTCAGGAGGCCAGAATTCCACATTATATTTGTGAGATAAATTCAGGCTAGGTGACATGAAAAATGGGAAGTAAACCTTTTTCGGATTACTACTTAACATAGCACCCCAATAGCTGAAGGTCGAGTTTGAAAGTATAAAATAGTTGAAGGTACGCATTGTTATTAATTGTTCGATACCGCTCAAACCTTCCATAAATACAAATTGATCTCCTATAAATTCTTTTTTACAGTATTCAAAATCATCTGAAAAAACGTAGACCTTGAAATTATTAAAATTTTTAAGTAGTTCTATAAATTTGGAAGCTTCAATATTATTATAGTGGGGATTTTCAACAAAATCTCCTCGCCTCACGCTAATAGCCACACTTTGTTTATGGTTAATATTAATAGGTATAAATTTTTGATTTGACTTGAAAATGTTTAGTACATGTTCTTTTGTAAAGTACTTATAGCTTTGGAGATAGCCTTCAATTTCGACGTTTTTTACTTTCATTTCATGAACATATTTGGCGAAATATGTCTCGTTATAAAATATGGAGGGTTCATATATGATCATGTCAGAATCCTGCGTCACCCCGTCAGAAAAACTGAAATCGTAGTCAAAATATTCCGAATACTCCCATTGAGGTA
>Ga0247816_10000282_pt1 | contig 30844 bp, 40 predicted proteins | sample UWRJL209509C1_FD_179930 | JGI IMG/M metagenome (GOLD analysis project Ga0247816, IMG submission 179930) | Plant litter microbial communities from Arlington Agricultural Research Station in Wisconsin, United States - UWRJ-L209-509C-1 | ecosystem: Environmental > Terrestrial > Plant litter >...
TCTTCAGTAAGTCTCAAACATTGTTTTGACTTGCTTTCGTACATGCTTTTGTACTGTCCTTTTGAATGGTTGGCAGAATTGAGCTTTTGTTTTAATCGCTCAATTTCTGCCTTTTGACTTTGGACCAACTCCAATGTTTTGCTAACATCTAAAAATTGGCGTTTGCCTTTTAATTGTGTAACTGCATGATCAATTTCTGCAAGCAGTTGGTTTACGGTCCTATTCATTATTAAATGGATTTAATAAGTTTATCTTTTTGCGTTACGTTTGGTTTTTAGAGGCGATCTGTTAACGAATTTAGGCCCCTTGTTCTGCAGCTCTTTGATAGCTTGGGCGTACTCTTCATTTTTTTTGTTTGCCTCTTCCAGATCCTTATAAATTGATTGGATGCGAAAATCTTTTGAAGTTATTGTTTCGTTAAGATCAGATATTTTTGTTTTAAGGGTTTCGCATGATTTTTGCAGCTTTGTGATATCCCTTTTTGCTGCTGCCTCGAATGTTTCGCTTGCTTTTTTCTCTTTTTCAAGTTCACCAGCTATACCTATAAATTTAAAGTTCTCTTTTATATAGTTGTCACACTCTTTAGATGCAGCTATAAATTTATCGGCTAATTTTGCATGACGGTCCGCAATAATAGATTTTTGAACTGTTAAACTCTCTATATCCACCATCTGTGAGATACATTGACTTTTAACAAGTTCTAATTCTTTTCTCAATGCTTCGTAAGCATCGGCTTTTACAATTTTTAGATTGAACATATATTTATTTTTAAATTATTGTTTGTTTTAACACGTCCCAAACGTATATTATTTTTCTATTCCACATAAACTTAGATTTAACGAATGTAATTTTATAAGCTTGAATAATACCTCTTTCTGGTGCTATTTGATCAAAAGATATTATTTTAGGTTCAATCTCTTTTGGAATAAGCATATCGTAATAATTGCCTTTATAATTGTTTGCATCAGGTAAACGTTTTCGTGCAAAAATTATCATTTTGGCTGTTTCTTTATCTTCAGCAATACGGTGTATTCTGTTAATTCTTTTTGAAAGATAAAGTATTGGTTTAATGCCAGAATCGGCAGACAACTGCATTATAGCTTTAAAATTAGGGTAAATATCCCCTTTCTCTATTTTAGAGAGCTTATAAGAGTTTAAAAAATAGTTGTAAAGCACTAAAATCTCTTGAAAATCACACCAATGATTTTTTTGCCAGTTAAAAACTTCTGATTCGTGTTCTTTTAAAATATCAATCATTTTTACTTTTTTCTACACGGTTCATGGCCTCCATTATTACAACATATAAATGTGGAAAATCTCTTTTAAAAGCATGGTAATCTCTTTCGGTCCTCTTAACCATAAGAAACATAAAAGCGTCTTTAAGTATATCTTCGTGTGTTTTTTTCTGCATAGCCTTTTTAATAAAATTAACTCTTTCTTGTACATGTTTCCCAAAAACAGCATTGTTTAACAGGGCCGAATGTTCGGCCCTGTTAAACAATTTTTCTATCTCTTCGCCGCTACTACTCATTTGATAAATCTGTATAACCCGATACAAACTCTTTATAATCAGCTTCATTTAATTCTTGAACGCTGGTAATAGTTAAATTTGTTACCGGCACACCGTCTCTTTTGTAGCGAAATAACGCCTCTTCTTTAAACCTGGTCTGATTAACATACTCACCTTTAGCGCTCTGGTAGGTGCCTACAGCGTGAGCGTGGCTTAAAGTGGTTTCACCATCAATAATTACCACGTAATAAACAATAAAAAATCTTTTCATAATGCTTTATATTTTTTGAACTACACAAAGCTAAACACTTATTTGATAAATGCAAATAATTTAATCAAAATATTTTATTTAAAATAATTGATATTATAATTTGCATTAATCAATTTTATTATTACATTTGTATAGTTCAAACGATAATAATTAAATATTAAAGCAATGAAATTAGAAATGACAGTTAAAGAGTTGAGTTTAGAAGAGGTTTTAAACCACTCGAAAAAAGAATATAACTCATACGAATGGGTTAGAACAGTTAAAGGCTACCTTAAATATGGTGATGTTAAATTTTACGAGAGAGTTAACGGCCCTCATTCTTATGATGAAATATTTGTAGTTTATACCCTAGATGAAGGCCTTAGATTAATGAATAGTGTAAGTTATAGCTCTTGTTTAAGTAACGCCGGCTTTGTAAAGGTTTATTTTGGTCCAAAGGGTGAAGTAATGTCTTCAATGTTTGAAATAATGACCGAAAAAAAGCCTTTTAGGGCCGCTAAAACAAATCAGAACAGAAAAGCCCTTGTAAAGCTTTCAAATGATGTGGGCGGCCTTATTTATAGTGATTTATTTTAATTAACCCAGCCCCGGCCAATAACCGGGGCTTAAATATATTTTAAAAAATGCAAAAAGAAACATATATCGCAATTATTGAACGACACCAAAATCGTATTAATCGGGCAAAAAAAGCAATTGAAAAATTAACAAAGGTTTATATTGAAGCTAATACCACATTCGGTAAAGGTGATAAGATAGTTATTACCACACCAAAACATAAAGCCTGGCAGATATTTAGAGGTAAAGATGATCAGGTTTTTTATATAGAAGAGAGTAAAAGGTTTGCTTTTATTGATTCTGCTGAATTGAGTTACAACAATGAAGTAAGATATATAATTTATAAATGCAAAAAAGACGGCACACAAAGCCAACAAAAAGACTATTATTCTGATAGTGATATTTTAACCTTAGCTGATTAACCATGCAAAAATTAAAAGTAACCTTAGTCATAATTGCTTTTTGGCAATTATTTGTTATCATTTTATCTATTTTACCGACCGCGTACGGCGAAGATTTTTTTTATTCTTATAAGATAACTTTAATATTTGTTACCCTTGGTGCAGTTCTTATAGGTGGTTTACTTTGGTGTTTTAGATATATAGTTAGGTATTTTGATGCAAGAAAACCATAAACATTTAGAATGGTCAAAAGGTGGTTTAAAACTATTGGACACCATTAATAAATACATTGAAGATAACGGCGGTAAAGATGCTTTATTAGATGTTTTATTGGTTGAAAATGGTTTTAAATCAAAAGAACTTATACAGATTAAAAATCTGGTATATGATAACGTAAGTGATAGAATCGGGGCAAATATTACAGGGTTTAGCCTTGCGACTTATCAAAGAAAAAAATATTTTTATAGAGAGCTACAACATGCGAGAACATAAAAACTTAGCTATATCAATGCTAGGTGCAGGTAAAAAATCAGATAGAAGAGAATTAGATTTTTATCCAACACCACCAGACTGCACACATTCATTTATGGCTTTTATGAGAGAGCAGGGTTATTTTTTAAATCCAATTACAATACTAGAGCCTTGCGCCGGCGATGGTGCAATGAGTAAGGTTTTAGAAAGTTGTGGCCATAACGTTACGAGTACTGATCTTAGAACAGAGGATATATATGGTAAGGGTGGTGTAGATTTTCTGCAAATGGCACCTGATTTTTTTAATCAGTACGGAGCTGTAATAACAAATCCACCTTTTAATATTTCAGAAAAGATCATAAAACATGCCTTTCGTTTTGCTCCAATTGTTGCAATGGTTCTAAAATCACAGTATTGGCATGCAAAATCAAGATATCATTTTTTTATGAAAAATCCACCTGCTTATGTTCTGCCATTAACTTTTAGACCGGACTTCTTTGTTAACGGTAAAAGCGGAACAATGGAATTTATTTGGACCGTTTGGATTGATGGTGTAAGCCAAACCAGGTATATACCTATTAAGAAAACTAAAACAAACATGGTTTTATTTTAATTTTGCTATAAGCAAAACATCAAGCAAAACCTAAGCAAAAAATCAAAATTTTCAAATTTTGCTTAAGTTTTGCTTAATCGTATTTTTTGATTTTGCTTAATATTTATGTGATTTAATAAAAAAAGCCGCAATCCTCTTTTTTTTGCTCTAAAATTGAATATGCCTTTAATTAACTTTAAAGGCATTTTTTGTTTTTTTGCTTATAGCAAAACCTTAAGCAAAACTTAAGCAAAAGTCCAAGCAAAACGCAAGCAAACTCTGAATATGAATATGAATATTATATGCTACTATACAATTAATAAAAAGGTATAGATTTTTTTTCAAAAAATAATTTTATTTGCATCAACAAAAAATTATTATGTTAGCGGAATTAGATAACATAAATTTTTTATGAGAGAAAAGATAATCGCAGAACTATTGAAGATTTTCGTAGGGCTGTCAAACAAACAAGCAGAGGGTATCGCCGATAAACTCTTGCCAAAGATTACCGAAGAGGCTCAAATAGAGGGCGCAGTTAGCGAACTCAAAAACGGATTAATCAGTCCATTGGATTTAGTAACAGAAGGTGACCGTAGAGCTACCGATGCAGTTAACAAATACAAAACTGAAAACCCAAACCCTAATACACCACCTAACCCAACTAATCCAACAATTCCAATTGTACCAGCAGGAGAAACACCAGCTGAAAAAAAATTGAGAGAGTTGGAGGAGAAATTCGCGGCATTGGAAAAAAAGGACCAAGAAACATCTTTAAGAAATCAACTTTTAGCTAAAATGAAGGATAAAAAAATTCCTGAAAGATTTGCGAAGGGGGTTACCTTGGATGAAACAACCGATTTGGATGCGTTGACAACAACATTAGAAGCAGAATTTAAAACGTTTAGACAGGAAATCATTACTGAAGGCCTTAAAAACAATGAATTTGTGCCGGGAAATGGGGGACAGTCTACAGATTCTACAGCGGTTTCCGCTGACATTACTGCTTGGGCTAAGGCAAATGAGCCTACACCACCAGCAGCAGCAGCAAAATAATTAATTAAATTTTTTAACAAATTATTTTCTCATGAAAATTACTAGAACTCAACCAACGGATGAAATTCCAGTTTGGAGGCCGGTTGTAGAAACATTGCCAGGAGGCTTAAAACTTGATATTACAGGTTTGGCTATTGGTAGTGTTTTACCAGCAGCATCTATTATCAGCTATGATGAAATTACCCGTGTTGGAAAAGTTGTTAAATCCACAAACGCTACAGCAATTGTAAACGCAGGTGTTTTAACCATTCCAGTAAAAAAAGGTCATACCTTTAAAGTTGGTGATATCATAGCAAAAATTGTAGGTGGTAAAGCTTCGGCAATTACCGCTATCGATACCTCAAATGCTTTAATCGACACCATTACAATTGGTGCTGCATTAGAAGCTTTAGCAGCAGGTGACTCGCTTTTTCAAGCGGCAGCAGCCTCTACCACAACAACTTCGGCATACATCTATCCTTTGGTAAAGGGTAAATGTGGTTTGTCTTTCAGAAGTGTTTTAGTTGAAGATATCAATACGATTGATGTTGTTTTAAAAGGCTCTGTTTACGCTAGACGTATTCCATCGGTTGCACAAGCAATTCAAGACCTAATGCCAGGTACAATTTTCCTTAATTCAAAATAAGCTTAGATGAACTTTTTAAAATCACAATTTGGCCTATATGCAGAAGCTGCAAATATGCAAGCGATTATTGATCAGTCTAACGCCCGTTTTAACATCCCTTTTTGGGGCCGATTTTTCCGTGCCGGCGTTCCTTCGCAATCACTAACCTATGTTACAGCTATCGGTAAAAGCCGTTTAGATGCAGCAGCTACGTTGGTTTCCCGTGATGGTGCAACCCCGTTACGTTCGAGAAGTACAATTGCCAAACTTTATGGTGATGTACCGGCAATTAAGGTAATGAAAAAATTGGGTGAAGATGATTATAGATCATTCTTAACATTCCAAGCTCTTCAAATTGGAGACGCCCAAAAGAAACAACAATTGCTAAATTTGATGTTTGGCGATATTGCTTCAGTAGTTAACTCTGTAAACCGTAGAATTGACTACATGGTTTTAGAGGGTATTTCTACAGGTAAAATTACTGTAACGGCAACAAACAACCCTGATGGTATCGTGCAGGATGATGTGGATTTGTTAATGCCAGCAGAAAATTATTTAACAGTTGCAAAAGTTTGGAGCGATCCAACTTCTACACCTATTACGGATATCCGTAATGCTGTTAAAAAAATCAAAACATTGAATAAAACAGGTATTACTACCATGTTGATTGATGATGTTACTTATCTACAGGTAGAGGCAAATGCAGAGGTTGCCAGCTTAATGAAAGGTTACTATAACCCAGGTAGCAACGCTAAATACGTTGTAACATTGGAAAGTATCAACATTTTCATGAGAGCTAACAGGTTGCCTGTATTCGAGATTATCGATGAGGTTGTGCCTATTGAGGTTGATGGTGTAAACACTAACACGCGCCCATTCAAGAAAGAAAACGTTGTTTTCATTCCAGATGGAATGTTAGGTGAGATCAAAAACTCATTGGCAATTGAAGAGTTGCAACCGGTAACGCAGGTTAACTATTCAAAACAAGGAAATGTTTTGGTTTCTAAATGGTTTTCTAACGAGCCTTTCGGTGAGTTTACTAAAGCAGAATGGAACGCATTCCCTTCGTTCGATCAAATCGATACAATGTTTATCATGCAAACTGATGTTGCAACCGTAGTTTAAGGTTGTGACATTATTTTGTTGTTAAAATAGAAAAATGAAAAACTCGCAAGCGATCAAATCTGCAATGCAAATTTCTATCGGTGTTTCAGATACCGATTTGAAAAAGTACGGAATAGATTACGGATTGGATATAAACCTTGAATATTCAAGGATTTACCATGACAAGGTTAACGCCGTTGCTGCAGCTGTACTTTCAGCAGCTTTGTTATTTACTAGTTTGAGCGAAGGCGGTTTTTCAATTTCCATTAACAATGAAGAGGTTAAGGCACGTTTAAGGTATTTGGCAGCTAATTGCGGCGGTCTTTTTGTTTTACCGGCAGAATTTGGCGAAAAAAGACGTGTTAGAGCGCGTAGGGTATGGTAACAGATGATCTACATATCATAAAAGCCACTTCCGAAAACGTTCAAACAGAGCCTTATCAGGACGAAAACGGCGATTGGGTTTTACCGGTGCCAGGGCAGAAATGCCAGATTGAGCAGCAGGGAAGGGCAGAGGTAAACAACGGTCCAACAAAAGTTACAGGTGTTGACGGAATAAAAGTTGATTTTGCCTATATGATTTATCTACCTATCGATTCCTATGAGTTCTATTATCAACAGGAAGTCGAAATTTTTAACCTTGAAGGAAAAAAAATTGGCGGTGGTACCGTTAAGAACTTTCATAAGGGTTTGATAGGTTGTAAATTATGGGTTTAAAACCTTTATTCAGCAAAAATGATATTAGAAAATATCTAAAGGCATCAACAGAACTGATAAACGAAGCAATAATATTGCGTTTATCATACATTGGTGAGCAGTTTATTATCAATGCCAGAAACAATGCAACTTTTATGGACCAGTCGGGAAACCTTCGCGGTTCTATAGGTTTTGCAGTTCTTAAAGATGGTAAAAGAGTTCTTGTTTCTGATTTTTCAGCTGTTAAAGCCGGTAAAGATGGACCAAAAACAGGAAAAGCGCTAATAAGACAGTTAACAGCAGAATTTAATACAGGTTTTGCTTTGATCGTTGTTGCAGGTATGGATTATGCAGCTTATGTTGAAGCAATGAATAAAGATGTTTTGACCGCAAGCAGTATAATCGCTAAAAATGAATTAAAAAAGGCAATGGTTACCATTGCAGAAAAAGTAGCTGGTAGAAGATGAAAAAAACGCCTTCAGAAGTCGAATACGCTTTACGCAGTTTTTTACAGAACAGCATGCTTTTTACTGATCCAAAAAAACCAAACGGTCTGCTTGGGTTTAATCGTCTTGATAATTCAATTTTAGAAGATACGATAATATCAGCGCTTACATTGGATGCCAAACAGATACAGGAAGGGTTAATAAATGTAAATATTTATGTACCAAACCTGGTTTTGAAGTTTGAGAACAATATTATTGATAAGTCACAGAAAAACGCTAAAAGAATTGCCGAAATAAACAGGCTTGCAATGGATACCTTTTCTGATGATGAAATTTTTATTGATAACTATAATTTCTATTACCAGCAGTCAAGAACATACCAGAACACCGAAAACCTTAACGAACATTTAATAAACATTAGAATAGAGTTTACAGCAGTTAATTTATAAACCTTTAAAAAATATTATCATGCCAAAAGCAGTATACGGTATTTCAGAATCCAAAATGGGTGCAGCAGGAGCCAACGGCGCAATGGGTACCACTTTGGTAAATATCACACAGATCGTTGAAGATTCTGTACAGGTTACCTTTCCTGAATCGGAGGTTACCAATATTACACCTGAAGAAATGGACAGCCCTTTTGTTTCTTTAGAAACCAAGGGTATTAAAACAATTGTACTCCAAACCCTTAACATGGAAATTGCGGCATTGCCTCGTTTCTTTGGTGGTGCGGTTGCAACAGGTACATTTACACCAGGTATAAACTTTACTATTCCTGATCAATCTTTCCAGTTTACAACCCGTTTATTGATGGGCGTTAAACAAACTTGGAAATTTCCACGTGTAGCTTGCCAGGTGTCAATCGACGCTAACCCGTCGAAAAAAGATGTAATTAAACTTACCCTAACATTTACGGTTTTACAGCCAGTAGATGCAGGAGGCGCGGCTTTACCAGACTTCACGGTTACAGAAGCATAGTCTATTTTTTTACAAGCTTAAAAGCCATGCTAATATATTGGCATGGCTTTTTTATTTAAAAACCAAATGATCGAACAGGAATTAACACAAAATGAGATATTGAGCAAAAAAGCCAAACTCATTAATGATAAACCGCTATTTATAACGGTAAATATAGAGCCACAGAATTTTAAGGAAAAAGTAAAGCAGTTTTTTTTCCTGATGAGAAAAAGCAAAAGGTTTACCGTAAAGGGAATTAATCTAGGTACCCTTATCAATATATCTGATCTTCTTTTAAAGATAGATTATGAAGAGAAACCACCAAAAGACGAAAACCAATTAGCATGGGCATATGATGTGATCAGAAAAAACGGGCTTATTTCTGTACAGGTTATCTGTATGGCTGTACACAACCTAGAGAGCGACTATCCAAAAGAATATGAGCGGCTTTTTCTTAACAACTTAGAAGCAGAAGATATAGCGAATATCGCATTTAATATTTTAGATAAAATGAATGTATTCGCTTTTACAAATACTATCACCTCAATAAGAAACTTTCAGATTCTGAAATCGGAGGTAGAGCCGGTACAATCGGTGGAGACAATAGCCCCGAACAAAGTAATCTCTTTAGAACAATTGGAACAGCTGCCAGCCATTTTCAGTGGAGCGAATCCCATATAATGTGGGGCATGAGCTACGCTAAATTTATGATGTACGTAGCCAGTATTCCTGATTATTCTAAAGATGACAGTGAAGATAAAAACGGTAAAAAAGATAAGGAAGAGGTTATCGACAATTTGAATTGGGGTAAATATGTTTCAAAATAATTTTAAAATATGAGTGTTGACGTTTCGGGTGGTGCTTTACGCTTTGGCGCAAGTATCGATATGGGTACTTTCGAGGCTGATCTTGCCAGGTTACAGCGTGGTATGGACAAATTTAACGACAGCCAAAGAAAACAATCTGAAGGTATAGAGGCTTTTGCCAAAAAAGCAGCAAAAGCGGCCGCAGGTTTTCTGTCTTTACAGGCTGCAGAAGGATTTATATCTAAAATGGTACAGGTAAGGGGTGAATTTCAACAGATCGAAATCGCCTTTACCACAATGCTAAAAAGCAAGGATAAGGCCGATAAATTAATGGCAGAAGCCGTTCGTTTGGCTGCTATCACACCTTTTACATTAAAAGAGGTTGCGAGTGGCGCTAAACAACTATTAGCCTACGGTGTTGAGGCTAGTGCTGTTACTCGTAACCTTGAAATGTTGGGTAATGTTGCCGCCGGTGTTGGCTCTCAATTAAATGAGGTGGTTTATCTTTATGGTACCCTAAAATCTTCTGGCCGAGTTACACAAATGGATATTAACCAATTTGCGGGCCGTGGTATACCTATTTACGAAGAATTGGTAAATGTTCTTAATCAGACCGGTAAAGGCGCTAAGAAAACCACTGAAGATATTCGGGGTATGGTTACCGCCGGTCAAATCGGGTTTCCTCAAATCGAAAAGGCATTTCAGAACATGACAGGTCCGGCCGGTAAGTTCTTTAATTTGATGCAGGAACAAAGTAAATCTTTGACCGGTCAACTTTCAAATTTAGAAGATGCAATCGACCGCGCGTTTAATGATCTTGGAAAAAACAACCAGGGGCTTTTGTCCGGTGCAATAGAGGCGGCTATCGATCTGGTTGATAACTACCAAAAGATTATCGATATAATCCAAATATTGATCATTACTTATGGTGCATATCGTGCCGCTCTTATCATTACCAGTTTAACCACAACCGGCGCTACATTAGCAGAAACCCTGCATTATGGCGCTTTGGTTGCTAAGGATGCTATCTTAAAGCTTGTTACCGCATCAACAGCTACAGCAGCGGCAACAACAGCTTTATATACAGCTGTAATAGGTGCTTTGGCAGCTGTAATTTACGCTTTGGTACAACAACAAAGTGAAGAGGAGATCGTGCAGAATGCCGTTAACCAGGCCAGAAAAGACGGCGCAAAGTCAGCAGAAATAGAGCAGGAAAAAATTAACGCTCTTATTTCTACCATGAAAAGCAGTATATCTACTAAACAGGACCAGATTAATGCTTATAACGAACTTAAAGCAGCCACAAACGGAGCTATAGACAATTTCTCTTTAGAAGAGGTTGCCAGCGGCAAAGCAGATGATGCTTTGGGTAAATATGTGGGTACCATAAGAAACGCTACAATTGCAGAAAGTGAATATGCAGCCTACAAAGGTTTAGAGCAAAAATTAGATGATTTGGCAAAAAAGGGAATTGACGCAATTTCTATGTGGGATAAACTCGCACAATCTATAAAAAACACTTTTGGTTTTGGTGAGCTTTCAGGTAAGGAGTGGTGGGAAGGTTTATTCGATTCGGATAAGGCAGAATCAACCATAACAAAACAGATAGAAAAAACCTATAAAAACGCCCAAAACCAAATTGTAAAACAAAATTCAGCAGTTGCCAAAAAAGTAGCTGATGCAGCAAGGGAACGCAATAGGTTAGATACCGAAAAAAGAAAAGAAAAAAGCTTTAATGATCTTTTGGGCGAAGGCAATGTAATAGGCAACTTTGATAAGTTGTTGAAAATGGCACCCAATAAACCATCTTTAGATAAATTAAAGGAAACGGTTAACGGATTAATGGATGCTTTGTCCCCAGGTGATAAAGCTATATCTGATTATCAAAAAAAGATAGCCCGTGTAGATAAGGTTTTAGAGCAATATTCTGGCACAAAAACCACAAAGGCAGCTACAAAAGCTACCAATGACCGAATTAGGTTTTTAGATGATCTTAGTAAGGTTGAGGCTGCAGCTATTGCGGCGGCTTTAAACCAGAATGAAGAGGCTGTAAAGCAGATAGAGGCTAAATATACAGATTTAAGGAATAAGGCCAATAAGTTGAAATTAGGCGCAAATGTTCTATCCAAAATTGATAGTATCGAGACAAAAGAAAAGGGTACCACTAAATATAAACAGGAAACCACAGCCCTACAGACCGAACTTGAAAAACAAAAACAGCTTTATGCAGATTTTGAGACCGTAAAAAATGAGTTGGGACTTGATACTGCCAAATCTAGATATGAAAAGTTGATCAACTTAGATAAAACCTATGTTAAGGTTTTGCAAGATGAGCAGCAAAAACTTGCTTCTTTACCGGTTGATAGTCTTACAGGCGCACAACAGGAGCGTCTTTTGTTGTTGAACAAATTTTTGTTAGAAGAAAAACGCCTTGTACAACAGACTGAAGATAGTAAGCTATCCGATGCCCTAAAAGCGTCCGATACATTAAAAACAAAAAGAATTAAGATTTTAGATGATTATCTTAAACAAAAATCAATCATTGAAAAAGATGATACCATAAAAGAAAAAGATGAACGCTTAAAGCAGCTTAAAGAGGCTACAGATATGCAATTGGACGCTTTAACAGATGAAGGCAACGCTAGGACTGATCTTTTTAAAAGACTTTCTAGAGAAACCCTTTTATTGACGCGTCAACAGATTGTAGAACAGGTAGCACAGCTAAATAAATTATTAAGTGATATAAAACTTCCACCAGAAGTAAAAAAAGGTATTGAAGATCAGTTAAAAGTATTGAGTGACCGTCTTAATATTGGTGCTGATCAGTCAAATTTAGATGCTCTAAATTCTAGGAGGACCGATGTAATTGCGGCTATTGCCCTTGAAATGAAAAAGGCAAAACCAGAAGTTGAGGCTTTAAATAATGAGCTTAGACAACTTAACGGCGAAATTGCAAAACTTGATTCCAATGGTGATGGAGCTACTAATTTTGCCGATAAACTTGCTGCAAAATTCGAATACCTATCAGGATCCACCGAACAGTTTGCCGCTGGTCTTTCTGGTGATCTTGGACAGGTTGCAGGTGTTTTTTCTGATCTATCGGCCGCGGTCGGTGGTGTAGATACAGAAACCGGATATCTTTTAGATACAATTGGTTCTTTGGTTGGTGTCGCTTCAGATGCCGCCGGCGCGGTTGCCTCTTTTGCTAGTGGTGATATAATCGGTGGTATAGCGAAAACCGTTAAGGCTTTAGCCGGTCTTTTGTCAATAGGCAAAAAGGTTAAGGAAATGAACGCCGCGGCCCGTAAGGTTATACAAGATTATTACGATGCAGCTATAGAAGGTGAAAGGGTTTACCAGGAAAAACTAAAAGAGCGCGAACTTCAGAACATCAGAAACAATAAAACCGCTATTCAGGGCATAAAAGATGAAATTGCCCTTAGAAAAAAGCAAACCGAAGATTACGGAAAAGAAATGTCTGATATAATGGCCAAACTGCAAAAAGAGCAGTACGTGGCAGATTATAAATATACCCATGGTACATGGTTCAGAAAAGCCAAAACAGATCGTGTTATGGGTGATCTTTCGGGCAAAAGTTTTGATGAAATTTCTAAGCTGTTCTATCAGGGAAAATTTGACGACGAAAAAAGCAAAGGTGTTAAAGATTTGGTTGCCCGTTTGATAGAATTGGAACAAAAAGGTTATGACGCTTCTGCAGCACTTGCAGAACTTGCAAAACAAACAGCTGCAATTTTCACGGGTACCAATGTTGATAATTTAACCGATAGCCTAACTAACCTGTTTAAAGAAGGTAAAACCTCTGTTAAGGATTTTACGGAGTTTTTCGAGCAAACAATGGAAGATGCGGCATTAAGTATCTTTAAGAATAGAATTTTAGCCGACCTGATGACTAAATTCTATGATGATTTTGCAAGTAAGGCACAAAGCGGCGAACAGCTTACGCAATCAGAAATAGAGGCTTTGAGGGTTGAGTTTTTCAACATGACAGAAGAGGCTAAAAAGAAATTTGAAGAGCTTAAAGCGATAACAGGTGTAGATTTTACCGTTAAGGTTGACGCTAATACACAAGCTTTAAACGATAAGATTTCAGAGCTTTTCAGGACCGGTATAAATGATGCTAAAAAATTTGGTGACGCTTTCCAGGAAATATTAACCGATAGCGTTTTCAATTCATTTAAGGCAGAGGTTTTCGAAGAGGGATTGAAAGGTTTCTACCAAAAACTAACAGAGTTTCAAAAATCTGATGGGGTTCTTACAAAAGAAGAGATATCACAGCTTCAAGTCGAATATAACGCGTTTATAGAAGATGCAAAATCAAAGTTCAAGATTTTAGAAGAGGCTTCCGGTCTTAACTTTTCTTTTGATGGTGCTAAGATTGACGATAATTTTACAGCTCTTCAGGATAAAATAAAAACACTTTTCGACAACGGTACGGTTGATGCTAAAGACTTTGGTAATACGTTTACAGAAATTATAAATGAGGCTGTACTTAACGGCTTTAAATCAACTGTTTTTGCTGATGGTCTAAAAGACTTTTATAAAAAACTTACCGATGCACAGCAAAAGGGCATTCTTGATAAAACAACTATTTCGGAACTTAAAACAGAGTACGAAAAATTTGTAGAAGAGGCAAAAATAAAATTAAAAGAACTTGAAGAGGCTACAGGTTTAACCCTTTCTGGTTCAATAACAGAAATTGACAGCAGCTTAACATCTTTAGAGGATAGTTTGGTAGCTATATTTCAATCTGGCAATTATGCTGCAGAAGATTTTACAGAGAACTTCTCTAATCTGATGAAAAAATCAATAATGGAAACATTTAAAGCAACTGCTTTACGTGATCAATTGACAAATTTCTATAATCAGTTTAAAGAGCTTTCAACTTCTGGCGGTAGCCTTACAAAAAATGAGATTGAAACCTTAAAACTGCAATATGATCAGATAATAAGAGATAGCCAACAAAAATTCGAAGATTTACAAAAGGTAACCGGTGTTAGTTTCGATGCGCCACAAAACCAGAGCGCATTAGCAAACGGTATTAGCAGAAGTATTACAGAAGAAACGGGAAGTGAGCTTGCCGGACTTTGGAGGGGTATGTATGACGAATACAAAAAACAGGGTGTAAGTGCCAAAAGAATGTTGGATATTGCGTTTGAACAGATCGAACTTATTAGAAAGATCGAGCAGAACACAAGGGCAACCGCCGAAAACACAAACGGAGTTATTGCCCTTTTAACCAACATTTCAAATAATACAAGAACTGGTTCAGCAAGAACTAACAGGGACTTAGGAATAACCCCAATACAATAAAATATGATTTTAGATATTTTTAGAGACAGTAGTTTGTTTGCAAGCGTTGTAATTGGTGATGATACCATTTACAGCGCCTCTGTTATGGGTGAAGATAAGATTTCTGCAAAGTTTTCTACAGATACACCAATAGCATTAGCACAACTGGACTACATTAATTTTAACGGCGAAAAATACCAGATAAACGAATTTTCGGAAATTAAGATTAACCATAAGTATAACTATAGCGTTATTTTTGAGGCCACGCAATACAGCCTTTTAAACAAAAGTTTAACAAACGGCGCTATTGTAGTTACCCAATTAGGTAAACCTTCTGATTTTTTGGCTATGATAGTGGCCAGAATGAACACCCTGGAATCTGGTTGGACCGTTGGAAGTGTTGATGATCTCGACGGTAAAATGTTGGAGATTAAATTTTTTGGAGATAATTGTAAAACAGCGCTTACCCTTGTTTGTGAAAAATTCGGTTTAGAGTTTCGTTTAGTAGGTAAACAGATTTCTCTAGTTAAGAGATATGCAGATGATAACGGACTTTTAACCCTTCAATATGGAATGGGTAAAGGCCTTTATGAAATAACCAGAAAGGTTAAAGGTACATTCTTTACCCGTGTTATTGCTGAAGGTAGCACAAACAATATTCCTGCTGGTTACAGGGGTGGTAAAGACAGGTTAAGTTTTGACCCTGGTTATATTGATATCCCAGACGCCGAACAATACGGAACGCCTGTTGAAATTGGCGTAACTTTCGAAGATATTTTTCCTCAAAGAACTGGTGTTATAAGTTCTGCAACTCTTGTAAATCTTGCCGATACTTCTATAAACTTTAATCTTGCTGATAACTTCATTACTGGCCAAACGCCATATATTGTAATGACTAGCGGCGATCTTATGGGCGAACAGTTTGAAATTATAAAAACAAGCTATAACCATACAGATAAAAGTTTTCAGATAAAACCAAATTATGAGGGTGCATATTCATTTCCCAATAGTACGGTAAATATTAAATCTGGTGATAATTACGTTTTTATTGGCATAAACCTTCCGCAAACATATATTGATGCTGCTGAAGCAGATTTAATAACGGCGGCAACAAACTACGCTGTTGAAAATTCTACATTAGATGTTACTTACGGACTTGATCTTGATGAAAAGTTTGTAAATGATAATAATCTGTATGGTGTTCTTAAATTGGGTAGTTTAATTAATATTGTTAATACTCCAACTGGAATAAACTCTAATATTCGTATCGTTTCTATAACTTACCCTTTAGCTAGACCGGCACTTATTAGTTGTGATATTTCAGATAAGATACAGTACAGCGAAGAGGAAAGCATAAGACGTGTTGTTGTTTCTAATCAAAGAGAAATTGCAATAGCAAAAGATCAGATAAAAGTAGTTGCAAAATATAGCGATTTACGTTTATCAGAGACTTTGGAAATGATTTTTGACCCTTCAGGTAATTATTTCGACCCCATTCACATTAAGCCATTAAGCATTGAAACGGCAATGATAGCAGTAGGTACAAGACCTCAAACGTTTTCATTGAATGTTGTTTTTAGGCCAAACACAATAAGTTCAACAATTTTCGAATGGTATGCAGGCCAGTTAGTTCATTATACGGTAAGCCCAGGAACAACCTACACATGGAACATACCGTATGGACTTGTTACCGGTTTAAACCCAGGAACCGCATATTACATTTACGCAAGGTGTAATAGAGGCAACAATAACGCTATAATAGTTATTGATACTGCTAAAAGATTGGTTGAGAGTGATAGTACTTATTACTATTTTCTTATAGGTACGCTTCATAGTGTTATGGGCGGTGTTAGATGGATTGATCTTAGTTATGGTACAACAGAGATAAACGGAGCTTTTATTCGTACAGGCTCACTTATTTCACAGGACGGAATGACTGTTCTTAACCTTGACACCGGTATTTATCAAGGTAGGATCGAATTTTTAACCTCTGACGGGCTTGCCTATAAGAGTATTAACGTTTTAAATGACGAAGCCCTAAGCGCAAAAGCAAAAACCGATATTCTAAAAGATATGGCTTTTGAAGATGTTGTGCAGCTTGCTAAATTAGGTAATACCATTATTGTTGGTGGTTATATTAAAACATCACTTTTAGATGTTGATTATATCAGGGCAAACTATATCAATGCTACCTACATCAAAGGTTTGGAGGTTGATTTTGTTAGAGGTACCATTGGGGGCAACGAAATAGCTAGTAACGGTATATTAGGTGAAAAATTCAGTATAATAGATGGCGCATTTGAGGCGATAGATGCTACGCTTACAAATATTACCGCTATTGGTGGGACATTTGAAAACATTACCGTTGATGGATTTACCGCTGTTAACGCAACGGTTACGGGTAGTTTTCAAACGGCAACTTCTGGTGAACGTGCGGAAATGAATAGTTCAGGAATTAGGTTTATTGATTCTGGTGGTAATTATGTTGCAATGTCAACTGTTTACGGAAGGTTTGGATTGACGGTTGATGATGGTAGTAATTATACTGTATTATCTACTGGTGGCCTTCAAACTACAGGAGATATAACCGTTACCAATGCAGGGGACTTTAAAATCGGTATGACTTACGATTTACAGTATAAAGATTGGTCAGGCATTAATAGAACAGCAAGATATTGGAGAGGTGTGTTAGTTCAGATTTTTTAATTCGAAAAATTTATATTCAGAAATATAGCCAGAATGTTTTTTAGAGTTTACTGTTAAAACAAAAGGTTTTAATTCTGGGCTGGTGGTTGTTATTTTGATGTATTCTTTTGTTGTTGTTGTTATGGTTTTGTGATCACGAAGCGTATAAAACCTGTCATTTATCTGTATGGTGCAGCTTTCGCATTCTACTTTATAAGTATATTTTTCAGGCTCTATAGCCTCTTTTTTACAGCTTAACAAACCTAGTGCTAAAACTGATAATAATAATGTTTTTTTCATATAACAAATATAGTAATTATTTTGATTAATGCAAATGCTTTTATCAATTATTTATTTTCAACATGAATTAATTACATTTACAATATGAAAAAAGAAAAAACGATTGCAATTAACCTTAGTGATATTAAGGTGGTTGATTTGAACGATAACCCGTTACAGGTTGTTGATTTGGCTAAAAACGTGGGTAATAATCTTTTTGTGGCTTCGCCAACAATAGAGATAAGCGATATCGCACGGCTTTTACATAAAGGTAAAACAGCAACAGTAAATGAAGATCAGATAAACATCATTATTGCTATTATAAAAGGCAAACAGGCGTTTCAACCGATTATACAAATACCAATTATTGAGTACTTAGAAAGTAAGTTAAACGCAATTAAATAATGACGGGTTTTTTCTCGATTAATGATTTAGATATTTTCACTGCTTATGGGTTAATGGCTCAAAAAGGTTTCTATGCGGAACTTTTAAAGATGCCAACCCGTAAAGCTGGTTATACAAGAAATTGGCCGGACCAGAACGGTACCGAGCGCGATCTTAATTATATCGAGTATGAAAACAGATCCTTAGAGCTTAAATTTGGGCTTTACGCGCAAAGCGAGCAGGAATTTTACAGCAAATACAAAGCCTTAAAGACTTTTTTTCTTACAACATTAGAATTTAATCTTAAGGCGCTGCAGATGAACAGGCTTTTTAAGCTGCGTTATAAATCGATGCCTACTTTCGATAAGTTGACGATTATACGCGAAAACAATAAAATTTTTGCTGATATAACCATTGAGCTTCAGGACAATTACCCAAAGAATTTTTGGCGTTTGAACGGTACAGAAATAGCTTTAACGTTTCCATTGCCAACACCTGATGCACCATTGGTATTTGCTGATTTTGATTTTGAGATAAGGGGTTATTATTTGTTTATGAGCAACGAATCGCAAGATACGGGTGCTTTTTCATATCGTTTAGATGGAAATGATGTTTTCAATAATTATGGCCTTGTAGCCGATAAGGGCATGTATAATGAGCTTTTGAAATTTGCAGATGTAAAATCTGAAATGCCATTAAAATTTCAGAGTAGAACTTTAGAACTTCCATTTTTTCTTATTGCCGATAACGAAATAGATTTTTATGCTAAATATTATGCTTTGGCCGGTTTTCTATTTGACAGCAAGTATTTTAAGTTTGATGTTCCTGGTATGAACAGAAGGTTTTTTCTTTGCTACTCTTCAATGAGTTCAATCGAAAAACTTACAGTAATTAGAAACTCAAACAAAATAGTTGCATCGATTAAAATTACTACTTTTGATGATAGCCCAACCATAGATTCTGGACTTAACATGTATGATGGTAGTTTTGATATAAATGATGTTGGAGAGCTTATTTTAACACAATCACCAGAATTTGACAGCGATATAGATTTTTATATTGTAGGTATTAATTTAATTAAGAATTTATTATGAGTTGCGATAATTGCGAAAAATGTAAAAATATATTCATACAAAATATATGTACAACAATAGGTTTTCAGGTGGATGCACAGGTTTTAAATTTTGACGTTGACATAACCCAAAAAGATTTTATATACGAATGTAGGGACGTATTTGTAGGAAATGAATTTTCACAAAAAACAATTGGCAACGGCATGTACATAAATGCGCCTGGTCAACTTGTTATAGAGGGTTTTTTAGAAAACAGAAGCCCTGGCGAAAAATACGCCTTTTTGGTTTGTATAGATCAGGACGGGCCAAGAAAAATATTTGAATGGAAAATAGAAGTTCAACAATAATTTTAGTACAATGGAAATAGCAAACGTAGTAGTAGAAGAGGTTAACCACATCTACAATATAACAACTTCGCCGGCTGTTGTTGGTGTTGATGGTAAAAGCGCCCTTCAGGTTTGGCAGCAAGAAAACCCCGGCGGTACATACGACGATTGGATAATAGCATTAACCCCAAAGCTTTCATTTAGAATAGAGGGCGGCGATTTAATAGTAACAACATTATAAAAATAATATGGCAGAGCAAAATTTAGGGCGTGTATTCGGTTGGAAGGGTTGGACACCGCTATATGCAGAAGTTAGAGACGGTCTAGGTGATGATTATAGAATGGTTTGGAAGTTGGTAGATTTCGTTGATGGTGAAGGACCAAAACCGACTTTACATTTAAATGAGTATTTAACCGAAACAGGAGGCTTTACGCCTAATATTGCTTTGGGTGCAAATTCTAGAGGTCAAAAAGGGCAAACAGGAGATAAGGGTGCTACGGGTGCTACTGGGGTGACTGCTACAACTGTAGAAAACAATAGATTATTGGGAAATACTGCTGGTGTTACAGGTAGTCCACATGCTATTGATGCTGTAGGTTTTACCTTGAAAAATGGTAAACTTATTAACGGACACGGCAATGAATCTACAACAAACGCTAATAGAAACATTATTAGTAACCCCTTGGGTGGTCTATACCTTTCTAATGTTGCAACAACTGGTGCTTTGTTTATTAAGTTGCCTAATTTTTTTGCTTCAAGTGCTGGTTTTGATATAAAAGGTAGCGTATCGATGTTGCAAGATACTGGGCTTATAGGTAATTTTTTGTTTCATATAACCGCCTCTAACTACAGCTCTTCAAGGGGTATGAGCGCCACTATAATTGGCGCAAACGCAGTTAAACACACTGTTAGATGGTATGCTGATGTTGATGCTTTTTACGTTTATATAGGAGAGTTAACTACGGTTTGGCCAGTATATACAACATTTTCTTTATTTAGTGTTACATCTACTTTTTTAAATAACCAAATAGAAAGTGTTATTTCTGGCTGGTCTACTGGAATTGAACAAGTAGCTTTTAAAGGCACTCAATCTAAAATTCAATTAGAGCCTAGACCTCAATTTAACCCTAATCAAATACTTGGAGATTATCAACAAGGTAGTGAAAGCGACACAAGGCTAACAAATGCAATGTCTTTAAATACGGCATTTCAAAATTTACAAGGTCAATTAACATACCAAAGAGATAGTATAGAAGTTAAAAGTTTGAGAAGTACATTCGCGAATGGATGTATCATTAGAACAAGTATTAATTTTGCAACTGTTTCTTTCGAAATTGGTATAAACATTTATGGCGATTCACGCAGTGTTGATGATGGAAGAATTATTATTAATGGGGCTTTAACAGCAACACCAGATTTTTCAAACGTAAGAGCTATTACAACAGGTTTTACGCCATTAATTTCACTTATTAGAGAAAGCAATGGTTTATTATCTATATGGTTTTCTATTCCAGTGACGGCTAGTAGAAGTGTTTCTGCGTATGCTTATCTATATACTGATACTAACGCCAAAAATCTTGTTACAGGTATTGGAAATGTAGTAAAGCCTGTTGATTTAACCTTAGAGGCTACGACAACACCAAGCAGAACATTATCAAACAATGGGTTAGCAACCAATTTAATTCTAGGAAATGGAGCTTATAAACCAATAACAGATTTTTTCACAAAAAATAGTGTTACCAATGTTGCGGCTAGTAAAACTTTAGCTTTAACTGATCAAAATTCAACGCAAGATGTTACGGCTACAGCTACGATAACCGTACCAACAAACGCTACACAGGCCTTTTCTGTTGGTGAGCAAATAAGTGGAATTGTAAGGGCTGGTGTGACTTTGACTATAGCCCCTGTTGGAGGTGTTACAATCCTAAATAAAGGATCTTTAATTATCAATGGTTATTCAACCTTTACACTAGAAAAAATTGGCGGTAATGTTTGGGCGTTAACAGTAATTTAAAAATATTATGAACACTAAATTTATTTTAGAAAAAGAGATCAGCAACGACAAAACTTTTACTGATGTAGAAAGATTTGTGCAGGTATTCATGTTTATTCCAAACGCACTGGAAGAAACATTTGAAATCAGGTACATGATCAGATATATGCTTAATGGTGAAAACGTAAGCGATAGGTTTAGTCAGGTGATGCCTACTTGGGTAATTTCAAATAATGACAGGATGATGAAAAGATCATTGCCAGATTTTGAGCCAATACCTAACCCAGATTTTAACCCTGAAGATGAGTTTCCAAATGAAGAGTTTTTAACAGAGCCAGCATTTGATTATTTAAAGGAATTAGCGGAAATAGTTCCTACACCTGCATTGTTAAGAAATTATATAGCAGAAGAGGACAGGGACGGGAGGTTTGACTAAATGCGTATTATTACAGATTTATTTCACTTTCTACTTTTCGTTGTATGTTTGTTTCTCATCTTTTTATTAACTATCGTAAATTATTTTTATGTTCGTTTCAAATCTAAAGACAAGGGCAAAGGCTATTTTAGAAGTACAGCTGTCAGTTTGGATAAATGGGGTAATGTTGAATTTAGGACACTTTGGAACGAAACACTAATTATTGAGGGCGGCTATAAATTTGGTCATGGCTCTGAAACAATAAGCGGTGTATTAGGTAAAAACCAAAGATCAGGCATGTTAAGCAAAAAAGGTAAGGCTTTGGCTTGGGTGTTAGATAAATGCGAAAAACAGCATTGCTTCAAATCTATTGATGATCTTGTAGGATGGGATTTTGTTTAAACTATTAAAATATTTATTATGTTACCATTTCAGTACAGATTTTTATACGAGATTGGCTTGTTACCCAGAACGGTAACGGCTTTTTTGTCAATTTACGGGACTAAGGAAGTGCCAGGAACAGGCAACAGCTCTATTATTATGAATTGGGCGAAAGTCCTTAAGATAAAAGCTTTTGTTGCCGATTCAATAGCATGGTGCGGCTTGGCAATGGCTTGGATTTTATTACAGGCCGGTTATGGTGAAGCTTTAAAATCGGTAACAAATTACCTTTGGGCCAGAGACTTTCTTAAATTTGGATTAAAAGTTGATATCCCTATGTTAGGTGATGTTCTTGTTTTTGAGAGAGCCGGAGGTTTTGGCCATGTTGGTGTTTATATTGCAGAAGATGATTTATGTTACCATGTTGGTGGTGGAAATCAGTCTGATAACGTAAATATTATCAGAATAGAGAAAAAAAGGCTTTTGGGGGCCAGAAGATACCCGTTTAAAAATGCTTTGGCAGCTTCAGTAAAAAGATATTTTGTTGATGCCAAAGGTGTAATTTCTACAAACGAAGCTTAAAATATATGTCTGAAAATTTAGAGAGTAAAGGTAATTTTGTAGAAAAAGGAGTAAAATCTTTTGGTGAGTTGGTGGGTTTGTTCGACAGTAAGCCCAGGGCCTTTGCTACGGTTGGCATGATCATTATTATATTATATCTTTGGGTAGCGAACGATAACAAAAATGATCGTCTTTTAGAGCAGGAAGAGAGGCACAAAAACGAAATGATAGCAGAAGTTAGAAAACAGATCAAACCTTTAAGGGATGATTTAACTAAAAAATCTGATAGTACAAAAGCGGTTGTAGATAGTACCAGATCAGAGCTTGCACCTGTTATAAAATCAATTAAGGAGACTGTGAAAAAAATTAACGGAAAAAATTAAAATGAGAAAATTATTTATCATACCGGCTGTATTATTGGTTGTTACAGCGTTTCAGCCAATGAAAAGTAAAACTTTCGAGATTTACACAAAAAAACCCAATGTTATTTCTAAACATGACACCATTAATATTGTTAATGATGTAAAGGATTTAGACAGCGCACTAACGGATTTAAACAGGCAGTTATGAGAAAATTAATACTATTACTTTTAATATCGGTCACGTTAAGTAGTTGTGGGCTTTTTAAGCGTGTTTTTAGCTCTACAGAACGAGTTAAAAGATCAGAAACAACCAAAGTAACCGAAAAAACAGATAGCTCTTCTGTAAAGACTGATAACACTGTTATTGTTGAGACTGAAAAAGCGGACACTTCCAGAGAAACCCCAAAAACAGATATTACAACAACAAAAAAAACTGATCTTAAAGATTTGGTTAATGGTTTAACTGTAATAGATACCGGTTTGGTCACTATAAAGCAAAAATATGACACCCTTTCGAAAACCTTAAAAACAGAAATTACCATCAAGCCGCAAAAGCTAGATTTTAAGGTAGATAAGACCAAAACAACCTACACCAATAAAAAGGAAGAGACAAACAAAAAAACACAGCAAGAAAAAAAGGCTGTTATCATTGATGACAAAAAAATAAAGACAAAAGAAAAAGAACCTGCAAAAATGGGAATTTGGTTTTTGGCATTAGTATTTATTGTTGTGGTCATTGCCGCTTCTGCATATTTCTGGTTTAGAAAATCTAAGAGGCCGCTTTAAAGCTTATGCCGTTAATCTTGCAATGGCACTTCATGAAGTAATCTATATTTATATCGTTCTGTATAAAATTTTCAGGGTTTTTATAAACCTTTTCAGCATACTCTGTAAAAGCAATCTTAAACCTATCGTTTAGGATTTTTTCGTTACTATCTATATAGGTACACGCCAAATAAAGCATTTCGCTTAAGGATCCACAATTCTTTTTATATAAATTTCTATGTGTAAGCACAAAATATTTGCCCTGCACATATTTTTTTATCTTGTATTCTGGAAGTCCAAAAAGCCCAAACCTTAAACTTATTATAAAATTTTTGTACTGATGGTGATCGTAACCCTTCATATATGAAACCATAATTTTAAAATTTGAAAGCGTAAATGTATTTACAATTATTGATATATGCAAATGTATTATTCAATATAAATAATTTTGAACATTTTGATTTATATATTTGCATAAACTAAATTTATATTTAGCTTTGTGGAGTTCAATTTAAACATAAAGCAGTATGAATACAAAAGAATTAACAGTTGTAAAACTGGTTGATCTGGAAATCAACAACTTTAAAGGTATAAAGCATTTCGAGCTTAAAAACCTAAATCCCGATGTTACCGATATATTCGGTGCAAACGAAAGCGGAAAGACTACTATTTTTGATGCGTGGGCCTGGTTGCTAACTGGCAAAAACTCTTCTGATAAAGAAGATTTTAACATTAAAAACACGGTTGATATTTCATTAAATAGGTTGCCTCATGATGTTGCCGCAACTATAACCGTTAACGATTCGCCGGTAAAACTCCGTAAATTTCTGGTTGAAAATTGGGTAAGGCCAAGAGGCCAAACGGAAGATGTTTACAAAGGTAACATTACCAATTATGAGGTTAACGGCGTTGCTGTACAGGCAAACTATTACGTAAAGTATATTTCTGATTTTTTGGGTGAGGGTTATATTAAAATGTTGACAAACCCACATTATTTTAATAAACTTAAATGGAGTGATCAAAGAAATGTTCTTTTCGAAATGGCCGGTAATATTTCTGATAAGGATATAGCAGCTATAAACCCTAATTTCACAAGCCTTTACAATTCTTTGGAAAACAGAAGTATTGAGGTATACAAAAAGGAGATAGCGGCCAAAAAGAAACCTATTAAAGAAAACCTCGAAAAAATACCAACACGTATCGAAGAGGTAAAACTTAATATGCCTGAAGAGGTGGATTACACAGCTTTTGAAAAACAGATTGAAGAGAAAGACCTTAAAATAAAGGATCTTGAAAATGAGATCAGGGAAAAATCTTCTGCATTCAATACCGAAAACACAAAAGCCAACGAACGCCAAAAAAAGGTTAACAATATAACCAGCGAAATTTCTACAATTCAGTTTGATATCAGGACGGAACACACCTCAAAGGTTAACGCTTATCAAACTTCTTTAAACGTGCTTAAAAACAATGTTATTAAGATTGAAAGTGATATTTCTAGTAAAAAGAACCTTATATCTTCAAAAGAGCAGGTTATAGAAAACCTTAACACATATAAGAAACAAACTTTAGATAATTGGCACAAAATTAATGGTGATCATTTAATTATAGACAACGATGAGTTTGTTTGCCCTTCATGTAAAAGAGAGTTTGAAACCGACGATATCGAGGCGAAAAAAACCGAACTTTCAACTAATTTCAACAATTCTAAGATTAAAAAACTAAATGACCTTAGTAATACCGGTAAAAAATATGTTTCTGATATCAATGCCGAAACTTTGTTATTGGATAACATTAAAAAAGCACTTGAAACTTTAAATAAAGAGCTGTTAGCAGCTAGAAAAGAATTAGAAGAGGCTTTGTCTAAACCAAAAACAGAAAAGTCTTTAGATGAGCTTTATTCTGAAAGTGGAAACCTACAGGCTAAATTAACAGAACTTGAATCGGCAAAAGCAGAAATAGTAGCTATTGAAAAATTAGATGTTTCTGAATTAAACTCACAAATATCTGCATTAAGAACAGAAATTAATGAGCTTAACAAAAAAACAGCCCTAAAAGGTGAAAGAGAAAAAGCATTAAAACGTGTTCAGGAGTTGGAAGCCCAGCAGAAAACTTTAAGCCAAGAGATTGCTGATCTTGAAAAGATAGAGTTTACAATCGATGCTTTTAATAAATCTAAAGTTGAAGAGACCGAAAAACGTATCAACGGCATGTTTAAAAGTGTAACTTTCAAAATGTACGATTATACAGTAGATGGAAGCCCTATTGAAACTTGCCAAACACTTTATAAGGGCGTTCCGTACAGTGACCTTAATACAGCTGCCAAAATTTGGGCCGGCATCGATATTATTAACGCGCTTAGTGATTTTTACGGTGTTAAGGCTCCTATCTTTTTGGATAATAGAGAAAGTACAACAGAAATACCAGATACCGAATCGCAGATCATAAACCTTATTGTTTCACCTTCTGATTACAAAGGATTAAGGGTTGTTTAGTTATTGATAATAATAATTGCAATATTCAATTTTTAGTTTAAATTTGTAAGTATAATAAATATTTAATATGTCAACAGAAAATCAGGCCGCACAAACGCCGGCAGTTAAAAAATTCCAAGAAAATACAGTTGATCAGGTTCTAAGAAAAGTTACTGCATTCGTAACTACAGGCGATCTGGTTCTGCCTCCAAACTACATCGCAGAAAACGCGGTACGCTCTGCATGGCTTGTTTTGCAAGAAACGGTAGATGCAAATAAGAAACCTGCTTTAGATGTTTGTACTATGGAAAGTGTCGCTAATGCGCTTTTAGAAATGGTTACCAAAGGTTTGAGCGTCGTTAAAAACCAATGCTATTTTGTTGTTTATGGAAATAAGCTTGTTTTAGAAGATGGTTATTTGGGTAAGATCACCCAGGCAAAAAGGGATGCAGGTGTAAAAGAGGTTAACCCCGTTACAATTTATGCAGATGATGTATTTGAATACGAGGTTGATGTAGAAACGGGCCGTAAAAAAGTTATTAAGCATGAGCAAAAGCTACAAAACATACAGCCAGATAAAATAGTAGGTGCGTACGCTATTGTTAATTATGTAGACGGCTCTAAAGATGTCGAGATTATGACAATGCAGCAGATACGCCAATCGTGGCAACAGGGCGGCTCTAAAGGCAACTCTCCTGCACACAGAAACTTTCCTGATCAAATGGCCGAAAAAACGGTTATCAATCGCTCATTAAAAATTGAGGTTGGAAGTTCTGATGATAGTGCAACAATTCCAAACCAGATTGAAAAAACAATACAGGAAAACGCCAACACAACACCTTTGGGTTTTTCTAACCCACCATCAACACCGGCCAAAGAACCTATTGAAGAGGCGCAGATAGTAAAAGAAGATCCTATTTCAGAACCTCAAAAATCAGCACTTCAGCCAAACGAGCTTTTTGATAAAAACGCCGCTCCAACTTTGGACGGACCAGGATTCGCTTAACTTGCTGTTAACGGTATTGGATAGCGGAAGCCAGGGCAACTGCTATCTATTTGAGGCAAAAGAAGAAACCTTAATCATTGAGTTGGGTATAAATTTTAAGAACACCCTAAAAGGGCTTAATTTTGATCTAACAAAAGTCGTTGGCGCTCTGGTATCTCACGAACACCAGGACCATTGCAAAGGCGTTAAGGATGCTTTGAAAATGGGTGTCGATGTTTATATGAGCAAAGGCACCCATAAAGGTTTGAATAATTACGAAACCAGAAACAACAGAAGAGAGATAGAAAGTAATTTGATCAAATATATTTCGCATGGCAAAGAGTTTAGTTTGGGTAAATTTCGAATTATGCCTTTTAACGTAAAACATGATGTAATAGAACCTTTGGGGTTTTTGATCAACCATCCCGATTCTGGTACAACTATGTTTATTACAGATAGCTACTATTGTGAGTATAAATTTGAAAACCTTGATAATATAATTATTGAGGCAAATTATTCTGATGAAATAATAGAGCAGCATGTTTTTAACGGAAAACTGCCAAGTTACAGGTATGATAGAACTATTACCTCTCACATGAGCTTAAAAACATGTAAAATGTTTCTTGCCGCAAACGATCTTAAGCGCTGCAGAAATATTTTATTAATACATTTGAGCGATTCAAATAGCAACGCTGTACAGTTTCAAAAAGAAGTGGCAGAATGTACGGGCAAAAACGTTGTTATAGCATCAAAAGGAATATCAGTAAGTTTTGGACACCCTTTTTAAATTCAATACAATGACAAAGAAAACAATTAACGGTATAGTTTATATCATACCAGAAAACCTATCTACTTTTGATATAAAAATTAGAGAATCATCAAATGTGGCATTTTTTGGCTTCAATGAAGCTAAACAGCTTTTTGTACAGTTCAAGAGCAAAGCAAGCTATATTTATGAAGATTTAACAGATGATCATATAGCTATGGTAAATGATGAAAACGAAAGTATAGGTAAATTCGTTGCCAACATTCTAACTAAAAATTACCATGGCAGAAGAGTGTTAGATTTTATTACCATGGGTAACCCTACTGTTTTGGTTAAAGATGATTTTTACGGACCAAAGAAAAACCTATTAGCTAAAAAACATCAAGAATTAGAAGTAGTTGGAAGATCAGGCGAAAATCTTATAGTAGTTGATAAGTCTGGTAATACTTTCGGTATTGCAGAAAACCAGACAATGAAGCGCAAGTAATTAATTTTTTAAACAATAATTATAGTAAAATGAAACAATTTATCGGAACGGGTCGAGAAACCCCTAAAGAAATTTTAGAAATTCTGCAAGCCAATGCTGATGATACCGGCGAAGAGAATTTTGTAAGGCCTTATGCTGATGACCAGATGAAAAAGGTTGAGCAGGAATTTTTATCAGGTCAAAAGGAGTTTAAAAAGCTTCAGAACAAAATAAACAAGCTCAAAAAAGAGTATTCAGGTAGAATGAAACCCTTGAAGGAAAATAACGATCAGTTATTGACCAATATTGAGCTTAAAGGCGAAATGGTATTGGAAGAGGTTTTTTATTTTACTGATTTTGCAGAAGGAAAAGTGGGTACCTATGATAATAGGGGCAATCTTATTTCTGAACGTGCTGCTTTACCATCGGAGCTTAAAAAAAGTGCTAACATTTTCCAGATGTCACCACCAGCAGAAGAGAAGTTTTTCAACCCTAATAAGTTTATCGAAAGTGCAGCAAATGGTACGGAAGATACCGAAAGCTTTAGGGTTATCGATAACGACGACGAACAGCCAATTTAATTTTTAACTTTACAATTTTATAACAATGGAAAAAGACCAAGAAAAAGAAATCGCAGAAACTAAGATTTTAAAAGAAGTTTCAAAAGGTATAGCTAGAGAGTTTTTTGATCCAGAAAACCAAGCTAAAGAACATGTTTTGGTTATTAGGCATGACCAGCCAAAGCAGGAATTGGAGCTTAGAGAGCGAAAGCACTTTACCGCAACAGGTGTAATAGATACGGTTACACGTTATCTTGAAAAAAGAGCGCATTTAATCGATCATTTCAATACTACTGTTTTTGTAGATAGAGATAAAATGACCATTGGAATGCAATCTAACGAAACCGATCATTGGGGCGATAAAATAACAGGTTCGCTAGAAGTTCACCCAGATTTTAGAAAGTTTAAAATTAATACAGGTGTCCAAATGAGTACTTTGGCGTGGGGTGATTTTTTCAGGATGCACCGTGCATTTTTTGTTTCTGCAGAAGTTAACATGAGTTTGGTTGCTATTCTAAAGAAATTCGAGGGTAAGATAGATACAACCGTAGCAGAACAGCAGGAGAATAACGGTAACCGTAAAAACCTTAGAGAACTCGTTGTTTCACATAATATACCAGCTGCTTTTCAATTGAAAATAGGCTTGTTCAAAGGTTTGGAACCAAAGCTTGTTGAGGTTGAGACAAAAATAGTTGTTGGTCCAAGTGGTGAAATTCTTTGTTCATTGGAAAGTCCAGAGGCACAAGAGATCATAGAGCGTTACAAAAACGATATATTTGATCAAGAGATAGGATTAATTAATAAATTAGCGCCAAACATTTTAATTATTGAGCAATAATTAGCTAAATTCGAGCAATAAACACTAGAAAGGGGTGTAAAAGCCCCTTTTTTATTTATAAAGCAAACATGGCATTAAGAAACCAACCCTATCTACCTTTATTTGTACAGGACTTTCTTACAGATGAAAAACTAATGGAATGCTCCGCATCTTCAGTTGGTGTCTACATAAAATTATTGTGCATTCTGCACAAACAAAACGATTACGGCGCGATGTCCCTTAAGGACCGAGACAGAAAGTCTGAAAACATTCTTAACGATTTTGCAGTTAAAATTGCCAAGTTTTTACCATGGAATGATGATGTTGTTTTTATAGCACTTGATGAGCTTGTAGCTGAAAATGTACTTACTATTGATGGTGATAGGTTGCTGCAAAAAAGAATGCACAAAGACGGCGCTATTAGCGATGCCAGGAGTAAAGCAGGTAAAAAAGGTGGTGATATGTCCAAGCTAAAAAAAGAATGCCTAGACGGCGAAGATTTACCAGAAGATAAAGAGGTTGTAACTGATGCAGATCAGGATGAATATGTTAATGCGCTTGTAGAACATTATGGTTTTAGTGAAATGAAATACATAAACCAACAAAGATCAATTTTCAATTTTGTAAAACTTCTTAGATTTAACGGTCAACTTTCACATTTTGCCGATCAGTTCAAAAACTACCATTTATACAAAGAAGCTTCAAAAGAGCAAAAACACAGCTTTAAGTCATTTATTGGCACTTCAGCAGAAAAGTTTCAGGATGGTCTTTGGAA
>Ga0247816_10000283_pt1 | contig 30767 bp, 34 predicted proteins | sample UWRJL209509C1_FD_179930 | JGI IMG/M metagenome (GOLD analysis project Ga0247816, IMG submission 179930) | Plant litter microbial communities from Arlington Agricultural Research Station in Wisconsin, United States - UWRJ-L209-509C-1 | ecosystem: Environmental > Terrestrial > Plant litter >...
TCGATACCTGGGGCGGCAACCTGTCAGCGGCGGCGTACCAGGAGTTCTCCCTGGCCTACATGCGCAAGATCGTCAGCGGCCTGATCCGCGAACACGAGGGGCGTAAGGTGCCGGTCATCCTGTTCACCAAGAACGGCGGCCTGTGGCTGGAAAGCATTGCCGACGTGGGCGCTGATGCCCTGGGGCTGGACTGGACCTGCGACATCGGCAACGCCCGCGAGCGTGTCGGTAACAAAGTCGCCCTGCAAGGCAACATGGACCCGACCGTGTTGTACGCAAAGCCGGAAGCCATTCGCACGGAAGTCGGGCGCATCCTCGCCAGCTATGGCAAGGGCAGTGGTCACGTGTTCAACCTGGGTCACGGCATTACTCCGGAAGTTGATCCAGAGCACGCCGGCGCGTTCCTGCGGGCGGTGCATGAACTGTCGGCGCAATACCACGAGTAACACGCCTGCCTGATCTCACCACCCTCTTTTAAGAAAGAGGGTGGTGTTCTTGTTTTTGTTTTTGTTAATGATGCAACTTTTCCTATTGGTTTTATATGGCTTGGTCATTGGTTTTGGCCGGGATTTTTCGCGTTGTTTATTGCTAGTTCAAAAAGTTAAAAACTTGTAGGTCTATTCGTGTTGGCTTGTAGTCTTTAATTTCATTGGGAATTTTCCTATTTTAGAATCGGAATTTTCCTATAGTGGAATTGTTTGCTTTCCGTAGAATCCCGCCTCGTTGTGATACAGCTGCAATCTAAAACGTCGTCCATATCCTCTTTTGATATGGGTTTTTATTGAGTGGTAATAATGGGGTTGGAGAATATGGTTAATAAGAGAGTTTCACAGTGGGGCGGTGTTTCTTCACTGGCTCTATTGAGTGCATTGTTGCTGCCAGCGCAGACCGCGCTCGCCCACGGTTACTTGAATGATCCGCCGTCGCGGGCGTTCCTGTGCCAGAAGGGCTTGAACAAGGATTGCGGCGGCGCTCAATACGAGCCGCAAAGTGTCGGGGAGACCTTCAAGGGTTTCCCAGCCGGTGTAGGCGGGGCACCTTTGCAGGGGCCGGTTGACGGCAAGATCGCCAGTGGTGGCATCGGTCTGTTTTCGGCCATGGACGCACAGTCCGCAACCCGTTGGCACCAGACCGAAATAAAAGACCGAAACATCACCTTCGACTGGAAGTACACCGCGGCTCACCCTGCCACCAAGCATGAGTACTTCATCACCAAAAATGGCTGGAACCCCAACGAATCGCTCAAGCGTGCTTCGTTTGAGAGCAGCCCTTTCTGTGCCAAGGATGGCGGCAATGTTCTGCCGGTTTCTGGTGAAAAACAGGCCTGTGTAATCCCGCAAGACAAAAGCGGGCCACACATCATCCTCGGCATTTGGACTGTCGGTGATACCGATGCCGCGTTTCACAACGTAGTCGACGTGAATATCCTCGCCGAGGCTGAGCTGCCGGGTGGATGGACTACCGTGGGCAGCATCAACCCATCGGCTACCTTGCTGCGGGGCGATAAGGTCAAGGCCCGAGCGTTCACGGCCAATGGTGAGAGCACTGCGCATACCGTTGAAATCAGCATCGATAACGCTGAAGAAGGCCAGCCGCAGAACTGGGCATTCAAGTTGGCTGAAAAAATCAACGCCACCCAGACCCTGATTCAAGCGGGCATCCGCGATGAGCAGGGCGGTATCGCGCCCGTCAAAGGCCAGAACAACCTGTTCGCGCAAAAAGACAGTGGTGTAGTTCGCTATGAACTGGCACTGGACGTTAAGGAAGACACTGAAGCCCGCATGGCCTTGTCGGCGATTGCCAGCGAGTACGTCCTGGAAAAGGGCCTGACAAAGATGCGCTTTGCCATGATCGCCAACCGCGACATGAACATCGAAGCCACCTTGTTCAATACCAGCAACAAGCCGGTAGGCTCGGTCAAGACCGTTGCCAAGGGCAACAGCAACTGGCTTGAAATGGACGTGCGCAGTGAGCCAGGTACTCACCAACTGACCCTGGTGGGCACCACCGAAGATGGCCGTACCACTCGCCAGGACACCCAGCCGGTGAATGTGACGGGCGAAGGTGGCGCGAAGGACTACCACTTTGTATTCCCGGACGGCCTGGCCAGTTATGAAGCCGGCACCCGTGTTTTGCACCCGCAAACCGGTGAAGTCTATGAGTGCAAGCCATTCCCGGTATCGGGCTACTGCAAGCAATACATTCCAACCGCTAATGGTTTTGAACCGGGCGTAGGCCATCATTGGCAGACCGCGTGGGACCAAATCTAAAGTTGTACTGAATAGGCCCAAGGCAAGTTCATTTGACTTTGCCTTGGGTGTGTTTTGCGAATGTTTTTAACTGATGACAGGGTCTTAACCAATGACGCATTCCAGTTATTCAATGGGTCAGATAGTGCTTCATTGGGTATCGGCCGTGATTATCTTGTGGACATTATTGTCAGGGTTTTATGTCGGTCTTTTTGAAGTTGAGGCGGCAACTAAGGGATGGGTGGGGTTTGTCAATGTGTCTTTGACTGCGCTCTATATTCCGGTCTTTATTCTCAGGATTTATTACTCTTTTTTTCATGATTTTCCGCGGATTGGCAACAAGCGCTCCCTGGCTGAGTACATGGCGTTATTTGTTCATAAGGTTATCTATCTGACGGTGGGTGTTGTGCTGTTAACCGGAGTTCTGATGATGGACCGCCCCATTAATGTATTTGACGTACTGGTCATCGCTCAGTTGGAAACCGACCCCGCAGCCCTTGCCTGGTACATGCAGGTTCATATCCAGGCGTGTGTTGTGCTGCTGGTGCTGGTAGGCCTGCACGTGGGGGCGGTGATCAAGCATGAGCTGTGCGGTCGCCGGATCCTGAAAAACATGTCTTTTCGCAAATCGATCTGCAAGTGACGCTGTGTTGAACCGTCCGGTGTTGCGTTTTCCTTGGCTCAAGGTGCTCGCCGTGGCGCTGCCCGCCGGCTACGGGCTGACGCTGGCGTGGCAGGAGTGGCAGTTTCGCCAGGCACAGACGACGGTCGTTCAGGCGCCTGTGCCGGTAGAAACGCAGCAGGTGGCCGCGCCGCTCAACACCCTGGCGGTGGCGACGGTGTTGGGCCTGGCAGGGCAAGGCAACCTGTTGAACAGCAGCGAACCGCTGACATTGCTCGCCACATTGATATCCAGAGGCAGCGAGTCCCGTGCGTTGCTGGCCGGGCAGGAAAACGAGCGCTTTTACCGGGCCGGAGAGCGGTTGCCTGGAGGCAGTCTGTTACGCCGCATCGAGCCGTCCCATGTAGTGCTTTGGCGTCAGGGGCGTGAAGAAGTGTTGATGTTGCGCCCGGTTGGCGAGCGCTTTCTTCAAGTCTTCGAGTCGCCGCCTGAGGTACTGGCCCCGGAACTTTCAGCACGTCATTTAAGGCCAATGGCCGAACAACGCAGGAGTGATTAACCCCATGAACAACACCTTGAGGCGCCACGTCATGCGCTGCCTTGTTGGCATGGCCTGCGTCGCGACTCTGTTGTACATGAGCGTGGTGCCGGCCCAGGAACAACGCTGGCAGTTGACGATGAATAATGCCGAGTTGCGCGATGTGGTCGAGGAAATGTCGGGCATTCTCGGTACGACGGTGATCCTCGACCCTAAAGTCCAGGGCCGCATCAGCGTCATGTCGCGCCAGGCACTGGACCGCGAAGGCGTGCGACGGCTGTTCTACAGCGTGTTGGATGCCCACGACTTCAGCGTGATCGATCAGGGCGACCAGATCCTTATCGTCCCGGTTGCCCAAGCCAAGTCACGCTCCGGGAATGAGGCTGGGCGCGCACCAACTTCCGCGCAGTTCGTCACGCAAGTCATCCCTTTGGGCATCAGCAATGCCTCTGATTTGGCTGGTTTGGTGCGGCCACTGATTTCGCCCAATGGCTATGTCGGTCCGTCGGTATCGGCCAACGCGTTGGTGGTTACCGACACAGCATTCAACGTGCGCCGCATTGGTGAGGTCATCCGACAACTGGATTCGGGGGCGAAGAATGCCCACGAGCTGGTGGATTTGCGCCACGGCGTGGCGGCGGATATTGCGCAATTGATGGAGGCCTCCATCGGCAAACAAAATGCCGACAGCGGGATTCAGGTGCTGGCCGATCCTCGCAGCAACCGGCTGGTGATCGTCGGCACACCGGCCGTGCGCCAACGCCTGGTGCAATTGGCGCGCAGCCTGGACACCCCCGCGCCGGTGCGGCTGGACAACGCGAGGGTGATCCGCCTGCGCTACAGCGACGCCAAGCAGTTGGCCGACGTGCTCGACACCATGAGCCAGGGCATGAAGCAACCTGCTTCCGCCAGCCTGAAAGACAACACCGCCGCCACGGCCTTCATGGTGCGTGCCGATGAAAATCAGAATGCCCTGGTCATCGTTGCCGAGCCGGCCCAGTTGCGCACGCTTGAAGGTATCGTTCGTGAGCTGGACCAGCCACGGGCCCAGGTGTTGATTCACGCGGCCATCGTCGAAATTTCCGGGGACATTTCCGAAGCACTTGGCGTGCAATGGGCGCTGAATGGCGGCAAAACGTCGGGGATTATCAACTTCCCGGGCACCGGGATACCGATTCTCGGCGGCCTCAAGTTTGACGACAAAACCGTCGCTCCCGAAGGCGCAGTGCTCAAGCTGGGTGGCGATCATTTCAGTGCATTGGTTTCCGCTCTGGCGAGCAACAGCCGCAGCAATCTATTGTCGACGCCCAGCCTGCTGACCCTGGACAACCAGCAGGCAGAAATCATCGTCGGCCAAAATGTGCCGTTCAAGACCGGCTCCTACGCCACCAACAGCAGCGGTGCGGATAACCCGTTCACCACCGTCGAGCGCAAGGACGTCGGCATCAGCCTCAAGATCAAGCCGTACATCAACGAAGGTTCGACCTTGCGCCTGGAGGTCGAGCAGGAAGTCTCCGACATTGCCCCGGCGGTTTCCGGGGTTGATTCCTCGGACCTGATCACCAACAAGCGTGCGCTCAAGAGCACGATCCTGGCCGATGATGGCGAGATTATCGTGATCGGCGGCTTGATCAAAGACAGTGTGCGCACCCAGCAAAGCGGGGTGCCGTTGCTGCGCGATATTCCGTACCTCGGGGCGTTGTTTCGTTGGAGCCGGGACACCCAGACCAAGAGCAACCTGATGGTGTTCCTGCGCCCGACCATTGTACGCAATGGCCAGGACCTGTCCGGGATCAGCCAGCAGCGTTACCAGGACCTGCGGGACTTAAGCCGGCCGGCGCCAAGGCAAAATCATTCGCTGCAGTTGCCTGACGACGCTGCGCAATTGTTCGATCTGCGCCAGCCGCAGGCCCCGAAGCAATGAAGCCATTGCCCTTCGGCTTTGCCCGGCGCTTTGGCGTACTGCTCGAAGGCGTGGCGCCGCAGCAGCACCTGTCGATCCGCAATGATGCGCCGTTGACGGCCCTGGCCGAAGTCCGTCGCCTGAGTGGGCGCGAATTGCCATTGCACGTCATCACCGCCGAGGCGTTTGCTACGCGCCTGGCGCAAGCCTACAGCGAGGGGCAGAGCGCCGCTGAACAAGTTGCTCAGGGGCTCGACGATGAGCTGGACTTGCTCAGCCTGGTGGACCAGGTGCCGCAGACCGCCGACCGCTGGAGCAGCAAGGTGACGCGCCGATCATCCGGCTGATCAACGCTTTGCTCAGCGAGGCGGTGCGTGAAAAGGCCTCGGACGTGCACCTGGAAACCTTCGAGCACACGTTGTCAGTACGCATGCGAGTCGATGGGCAACTGCGGGAAATGCTCCGACCAAGGCGCGAATTGGCCACGCTGCTGGTGTCGCGGATCAAGGTTATGGCCCGCCTGGATATCGCTGAAAAACGCGTGCCCCAGGATGGCCGGATGGCCCTGCGCCTGGCCGGCCATGAAGTGGATGTGCGGGTCTCCACGCTGCCCTCGGCGCATGGTGAACGGGTGGTGTTGCGGCTGTTGGACAAACACGCCGGCCGCCTGCAACTGACGCGCTTGGGCATGTCGGCGCAAACCCTGGTCGGGCTGCACCAATTGCTGGGAAAACCCCACGGTATTTTTTTGGTAACCGGCCCCACTGGCTCGGGCAAAACCACCAGCCTGTATGCCGCGCTGACCCACCTCAATGACCAGACCCGCAACATCCTCACGGTCGAAGACCCGATCGAATATCACCTGCCGGGCATTGGCCAGACGCCGGTCAACCCGAAGGTCGAGATGACCTTTGCCCGTGGCCTGCGCGCGATCCTGCGCCAGGACCCGGATGTGGTGATGGTCGGCGAAATCCGTGACAGCGAAACCGCCGAAATTGCCGTCCAGGCCTCGCTCACCGGGCACCTGGTGTTGTCGACCCTGCACACCAACAGTGCCATCGGCGCCGTTACCCGGCTGGTGGACATGGGCGTCGATGCTTACTTGCTCGCCTCATCCCTGGTGGGGGTGTTGGCCCAGCGGCTGCTGCGCACCCTGTGCCCGGCCTGCAAGGTCGCGGTTGTGGCGGACGCCGCGGTTTGCCAGCGCCTGGGGCTGGATGTCGGGCAGGCGCCCCACCTGTTCACGGCCGCTGGCTGCGAGCATTGCCAGCAAGGGTATCGCGGCCGCATCGGCATCTACGAACTGGTCAGCGTAACGCCGGCGCTGTCGGCGCTGATTCACCAAGGTGCGAGTGAGCAGGCGTTGTTGGCGCAGGCGCGGCTGGCTTCTCCCAGTCTGTTCCAGGACGGTCGTCGCCTGGTCCTCGACGGGCTGACCAGTGTCGATGAGCTGCTGCGAGTCACCCAGGAAAATTAAGCATGCCCACCTATGACTACCGCGCCCAGGACCGCCATGGTCGCCCCTGCAAAGGCCGGCAAGAGGCAGACAGCCCGCGTCACGCCAGGCAGCTGTTGCGCGAGCGCGGCCTGTTGCCGAGCCAGGTGCAGCTTGTGACCGAGCGTGGGGCTTATGGGCAAGGCCGGGCTGTCGGTTTGAGTGCCAGTGAACTGGCCTTGCTGACCTTGCAGTTGTCGACGTTGGTCCAGGCCGGATTACCTCTGGAGGAAGCTCTGGAAGCCGTCGCGCAGCAAAGCCAGAAACGTCGCATCGCCAGCCTGCTCTCACAGGTTCGCGGGCGGGTGATGGAAGGGCAATCGCTGGCGGCTGCACTCGGTGCTTTCCCGCGGGCGTTTCCGGAGTTGTTCCAGGCCACCGTGGCTGCCGGTGAGCGCTCGGGCCACTTGGGTCAGGTGCTTGAGCAACTGGCCGCGTACACCGAAGCGCGTCAGGCGTCGCGCCAACGGATTCAGCTGGCACTGGTTTACCCGGCGTTGCTGATGTTCGCCTGCGTGGCGATTGTCGGTTTCCTGCTCGGCTACGTGGTGCCGGATGTGGTGAAAATTTTTGTCGACAGTGGCCAGCCATTGCCGGTGCTGACGCAGGCCATGATCGCCTTGAGTCACGGCTTGCGAGCCTATGGCCTGGCCCTGCTGATAGCAGCTCTCGGGGCCGTTGCATTGCTGCGCTGGAGCCTGAGCCAGGCGCGCTGGCGATGGCAGTGGCACCGCCTGGCGTTGCGCGTCCCATTGTTGGGAGGCGTGTTTCGCGCGATGGAAGCAGCGCGGTTCGCCAGCACCCTGGCGATCCTCGGCAAAAGCGCTGTGCCCTTGGTGGACGCCCTGGAAATTGCCGCTGCCGTGATTGGCAACGTAACCATCCGTGCGCGCATGAGCGATGTCGCGCGGTCGGTGCGTGAAGGCGGAACGCTGACCCGTGGCCTCGAAGCGGGCGGCGATATTCCTCCGCTGATGCTGCACATGATCGCCAGTGGCGAACGCGCCGGCGAGCTGGACGCGATGTTGGCGCGCGCCGCCGAGCAACAGGAAAAAAGCCTCGCCGCGCGGATCGCGCTGGTAGTGAGTTTGTTTGAACCGGCGATGCTGGTGGTGATGGGCGGCGTGGTGCTGCTGATCGTCATGGCGATTCTTTTGCCGATCCTTAGCCTTAATCAATTGGTGAACTGAGTGCGCAAATCCGCTGCTGCAAAAAGGCCCAATGGGCAACGGGGTTTCACCCTGATCGAGATCATGGTGGTCGTGGTGATCATCGGTGTGCTGGGGGCGATTGTTGTCCCGCAATTCATGAGCCGGCCAGATCAGGCCAAGGTCACGGCGGCCAGGACCGACATCCAGGCGATCGCCACCAGCCTGGAAATGTACCGCCTCGACAACGTGCATTACCCCTCGACCTTGCAGGGCCTGGAAGCGCTGAGCAAACGCCCGGCAGGTACCCCGACGGCGAAAAACTGGAACCCCCAGGGTTACCTGAAAAGTGTGCCGGTGGACCCATGGGGGGCACCGTATCAATACCTGAACCCCGGCGTGCGCTCCGGCAATGGTGGCTATGACCTGTATTCCCTTGGCTCCGATGGCGTGCCCGGAGGCGAAGGGCATGCTGGCGATATCGGCAACTGGACGGAGTGAAGCCGTGCCCAGGCGCTGCCGCGGATTTACCTTGCTGGAGCTGATGGTGGTGATTGCACTGATCGGCATTGTGCTCGGTGTTGCAGGCCTGGCGACCGGGCAAAGTCCGGGGCGACAGGCCCGGCAGGAGGCGGGTCAGTTGCTGCAACTGATCCAGCAATTGCGCGAGCAGGCGGTGCTGGAAGGTCGCGAGTACGGGGTGCGTCTGGCGGGCTCTGAGTATCAGGTGTTCAGGCTGGAGCCATCGGGCTGGCGACCTGCCGGTTCAGCCCATTCGTTGCCCGAGGGTTTGCAGATACGCCTGGAACAGGAAGGTCAGCGCCTGAACCTCGAGGGGACCGTTGCGGCACCGCAATTGCTCATGCTCAGCAGCGACGAAATCAGCCAGTTTGTGCTGTCTTTCGTGTCCGCAAAGCAGTCCTGGCTGAGCATTGTCAGTGATGGAATCGGGGAGCCATTCATCGATGGCTAAAAAACGCCGCGCTCGCAATCGCCCGGCAAAGGTCCGGGGTTTTACCTTGCTTGAAGTCATGATCGCCCTGGCTATTTTCGCCACGCTGGCGGGCGCTGTCATGGCGGCCAGCCAATACGCGTTGCGCCAGAACGCCAGGCTGCAAGAGCAAGTGCAGTGCGCGTGGGTGGCTGACAATCAGCTGAGTGAACTGCGATTGCAGGAAGCGTCACCTGGGCGACAGCACCTGCTCCGGCATTTCGACCGACATGACTGGGTTGTCGAGCAGACCATCCGGCCTGCCTCCGACCCGCGCATGCTTGAGGTTGATATCAGCGTCAGCCGCAGTGGCAGCGAGCAGCCGGTCTATCACACCACCGGCTGGGTACCGGCCCGGTATGAATAAGCAGGCCGGATTCACCCTGTTGGAACTGGTCATCGCCCTGGCCATCTTCGCCCTGTTGGGGCTTGCCAGTTGGCGCCTGTTTGACACGGTGGTGCGCGTGCAACACAGCACGTCAGGCCATGAACAGGACCTGCGCAGCCTGCAACGGGCAATCGGGGTGATCGAGCGTGATGCGCTGCACGTGGATTCCTCGGTCATCGTGCTCAGCCCCGCGGCGCTGCAACTGATGCGTGGTAACTGGCGCAACCCGCAGGACCTGCCGCGCAGTGAGCGTCAGCAAGTGCTCTATCGTTTGGAAAATCGGGTGCTCTGGCGTGAAAGCCGTGGCCTGGAGTCGCCGACGGTGCAGCGCCAGAAATTGCTCGACGATGTCGGCTTCCTGAGCTGGCGGTTGTATGACGGCGAAAACGCCTGGAGCGATGCCTGGCCGGTCGGCAAAGGCGCCGCCAATGCGCCGCCGCGGGCGCTTGAAGTCGTATTGTCGGCCGGGCGCTTCCAGCAGATTCGGCGGGTTTTGCCGTTGCCGCAGGTGCGGCCATGAAACGCCGCCAGCGTGGGGTCGCGCTGCTCAGCGTGTTGTTGATCATGAGCCTGGCGTTGCTGCTGACGGCGGGCATGTTGCGTAGCCATTATTTGATGCTGCAAAGCAGCGCCCGGCAGGTTCATCAGCTGCAGTTACGGCAGTTGGCGTTGTCGGCAGAAGCGTGGGCCATGCTGGCGCTGAAGGAGGTCGGCAATGATCAGCAACAGGTGGTGCATCTGGCACAGGAATGGGCACGGCTCGCGTGGCCTTTCGAGACGGACGGTGGGCATGTTGGCATCCAGGTCGAAGACTTGTCCGGGCGCTTCAATCTCACTGTGCTGCTGGGTGACGGGCAGGTTGATCAAGTCACCCAGCAGCGCTGGTCCCGGTTGCTGGCGTCCCTGGGCCTGAAGCCGTTGCCGTTAGCGGGCTCTGGCGCGGTGCGGGAGTTGAGTCAATTACGGCTGCTGCCGGGCATCGACGGTGAAACGTTGCGGCTCCTTGAACCCTGGGTCGCCGTGCTGCCCAGGGAGGCCAGTTTGAATATCAATACCGCCCCGGCGCCGGTGCTGGCGATGCTTGAAGGTGTGTCGTTGCCGGTGGCGCAGGCGTTGGTCAGCCAACGGCCTGCCGGCGGTTATGCCAGTGCCCAGGCGTTCATGCGCGACCCTCTGATTTCCGGGCTGGAACTGAGTGGCCAGGGGCTGGGGGTCAGCAGTCGATGGTTTCGGATCAACGTCGACGTCAGCCTTGGCACCAGCCGCCTGCGCTTGGTCAGTGAGGTTGAGCGTGACCGCAAAACCCGGCGCACGCAGGTTGTACAGCGGCGTTTCCTTCCTCCTCTTTTGAGTGCATTCCCGTGATGAAAACCTGGCTGCATTTGAGCGCCGATGGCCTGGCTGCACCGTCGGCCCAATGGCCCTGCTGTGTCTGGCGCGCGCCTGGCGACAGCCGGGAATTGCTACTGATTGAGGCCGCTCAGTTGCTGGCGGGGCAGGCGGTTCATCTGTTATTGCCGATGGAAATGTGCAGCGGCTTTCGCAGCGAAAAATGGCCTTCCAGGCGCCGCCCTAATCCACAGGCCATCGCGTTCGCCATTGAGGACCAATTGGCCGAGGACCTTGAGACCTTGCATGTCTGTGCCGGCAAGCGTGATCGGTCGGGCTGCTATCCAGTGCTGGTCACCCACAAGGCGCGCTTCAAGGCGTTGCTGCAATTGGTGGCGACGCTGGGAATCGAGGTGAGCAGCGTGCATGTGGATGCGGATCTGTTGGCCGCCGACAGCCCGGGCGCCGTTGACTGGTTCGGGCGGCGAGTGTTGGGCGGTGAGGCGCGCCTTGCGATGTCTGCCCCCGCACTGACTACCCTGGAACCGCTGCTCGGCGCGCCGTTGCAATGGCTGGATGAAGCGGCCAGTAAGGCCGTCATCGAACAGGCCTTGTGGGCGCCCAAGGGCCAGCCGATCAATTTGCTGCAAGGCGAGTTCCGCCAGGGCAAACGTGCGTGGCCGTGGTCGACTGTCGCCATCGCGGCAGGCGTGCTGTTCATGCTGGATTGGAGCTTCAAAGAGGTGCGTATTCACTATCTCGAAGGGCAAGCGCAACAGCTTTACGCTCAAAGTGTGCAGCGCTTCCAGGCGCTGTACCCGCAGCAAACCCGCATCGTCGATCTCGCCGCTCAGCTCAAGGCGTTGCAGGGCCAGGGCGCGAGCCAGGCACCGACGCCGCTGTCGCGCCTGGTCAGCCTGACAGAGCAGGTGATTGGCGGCGGCGATGTGGACGTGCAACGCCTTGAATTTCGTGCCGGTGACGGCTGGAAGATCCAGCTGACCGCCAACAGTTTCAGCGAGCTTGAGCAGTTGCGCGAGCGTGGGCAGCAGAGCGGCATGCCGGTGCGTATCGGCAATGCGAGCAAGGACGGGCGTCGGGTTCAGGCCGTGCTGATGCTGGAGGAGTCGTTATGAAAATCAGGATCCAGTCGGCCATTCAAACCTGGAGGGCGATGCCTGCGCGTGACCGACTTTTACTCAAGGGCCTGGCGGTATTTTTAACCGGAGCGCTGGCTTACCAGTTCCTGTGGCAACCCACTGCGCAGCGGTTGACCAATGCCGAGCGCCACTATCAGCAACAACTGACCCTGGCGCGCCAGGTGCAAAGCGCCCAGCCGCAACTGGCAAAAGCGCTGGCCACGCAACCCTTGTCTTCAAGGGTCAGCGCAAGCGCAGCGGCGGCCGGCCTGGACTTGCAGCAGATCGAAGTTGAAGACGAACAACTGCGCCTGACCATCAGCGGCGAGGCGCAAACCCTGTTGATGTGGCTGGCAAACCTGGAGCGAGAGGCCGGCACCTTGCAGATGCTGACCCTGGAAAAACGTGGCAGCGTGTTGGAGGCGCGATTGGTGGTGCTCTAGGCTTTGGCCAGCGGCGGCAACTTCGCCAATTTCAACGCCACCAACAAAGCCATCACCAGCAGCGCGACGATGAACGCACCAATCCCGTTCCACCCGCCGTAATGCCAAAAGAAACCACCGGCCGTGCCCGCAATACTCGAACCGACGTAGTAGCTGAACAGGTACAACGACGACGCCTGGCCCTTGGCTTTCAGCGCGCGGCGGCCGATCCAGCTACTGGCCACCGAGTGCGCGCCGAAGAAGCCAAAGGTGAACATCAGCATGCCGACTACCACCAGCACCAACGGCGTTAACAGCGTCAGGGCGATACCCGCGAGCATCAGCACGATGGTCGCCCACAGCACTCGGCGCCGGCCCAGGCGGTCGGCGAGCGAACCGATTTTTGCCGAGCTGTAGATGCCCGAGAGGTAGACCAGTGAGAGCAGGCCGACGACGGCCTGGCTCAGGTCATACGGGTCAGCCAGCAAGCGATAGCCGATGTAGTTGAACAGGGTCACGAAGCTGCCCATCAGCAGGAACGCTTCGAGAAACAGCCACGGCAACCCGGCATCCTTGAAGTGCATCGTGAAGCCGTCCAGCAGGCTGCGCGGGTTCATGCGGCTTGCGCGGAAATTGCGCGACGGCGGCAGGATTTTCCAGAACAGCGTGGCCGCGAGCAGCGCCAGTGCGCCGATGATCAGCATCGCGGTGTGCCAGCTGACGAAGTCGATCAGCACGCCAATGATCAAGCGCCCGCTCATGCCGCCAATGGCGTTGCCACCGATGTACAAACCCATCGCCAGGCCGATGTGTTGCGGGTGAATCTCTTCACTCAGGTAAGTCATTGCCACGGCAGCAAGGCCACTGAGGGACAGGCCCACCAACGCGCGCATGAACAGAATGCCTTCCCAGGTTGGCATCAGCCCGCTGGCGATGGTGGCCAGCGCGGCGCAAAACAGCGCCGCGACCATCACAGGTTTGCGCCCGAGGGAGTCGGATATTGGCCCGGTGATCAGCAGGCCAATGGCAAGCATGCCAGTGGCAACCGAGAGAATCAGGCTGCTCTGCGCGGCATTGATGGAGTACTCGTGGGACAGCGCCGGCATCATCGGCTGCACGCAGTACAGCAGGGCGAAGGTGGCAAAACCGCCGGAAAACAGCGCCAGCACCGTGCGCATGAACATCGGGGTGCCTTTTTCGATGTATTGCTCGTTGAGTTGCGCTACCACCTCATCGAGGGCGGTGGGCGGGACTTCTTGAGCGAGTGGAGCGACAGCAGATTTCACGCGGGACCTCGGGGAGGAAAGGCTGCCAGGGCTGGCAATGCAAAAAAGAATATAGCTCGCTAATGATTCTTTCCAATATATTGTTCGACCTGTTTGATAGCTTTCACGACCTAATGAGGTTTGCATGGAACTGCGCCATTTGCGTTACTTCATCGCCGTGGCTGAAGAGCTGCACTTCGGCCGCGCCGCGCAGGTGCTGGGCATCTCTCAACCGCCGCTGAGCCAGCAGATTCAGGCGCTGGAACAGGAGATCGGTGCGCGTCTGTTTGAACGTACCAATCGTCGGGTAGAACTGAGCGAGGCCGGGCGACTGTTCCTGCAAGAGGCGCGGTTGGTGCTGGCCCAGGTTGATAGAGCAGCGGACGTGGCACGTCGGGCGCAGCTTGGCGAGTTGGGTGAATTGAAGATCGGCTTCACGTCTTCGGCGCCGTTCAACTCCAGCATCCCGCAGGCGATCTTCGCTTTCCGTCAGGCGTTCCCGGCGGTGCACCTGAACCTTCAGGAAATGAGCAGCACTGAAGTGGCCGAGTCGCTGGTGGATGGGTCGATTGAGGTCGGGCTGATGCGCCCGTTACCGTTGCCCGAGTCTCTCAGTGTGGTGGAGTTGATGCGCGAGCCGTTGGTCGCCGTTTTGAATGCCGGCCATCCGCTGGTGAATGGCAGCGAGCGTGGCTTGCATCTGGCGCAATTGGCTGAAGAACCGTTCGTGTTCTTCCCGCGCACCTACGGCAGTGGCTTGTATGCCCAGCTATTGAACCTGGCGCGCGACGCCGGCTTCAGCCCGCACTTCGCCCAGGAAGCCGGGGAGGCGATGACGATCATTGGTCTGGTTGCCGCAGGGTTGGGTGTCTCGGTGCTGCCGGCGTCGTATCAGCGGATACGCATTGATGGCGTGGCCTACCGCACGCTGCTGGATCAAGAGGCGGTTACGGCCGTGTGGCTGGTGCAGCGCAAGGGCCAGCAAACGCCCATGGCCAAGGCGTTTGTCGAGTTGCTGACGCGTAAGGCGTTGGTATAGCGGCGGACATATGATCGTTCCCACGCTCTGCGTGGGAATGCATCCCGTGACGCTTCGCGTCACACGTACACAAGGTTTGAGTCGTGCGTGAATGGCGGGACGCGGAGCGTCCCAGGAAGCGTTACCACGCAGAGCGTGGGAACGATCAATAACGGCCGTGTGGCTGGTGCAGCGCAAGGGCCAGCAAACGCCCATGGCCAAGGCGTTTGTCGAGTTGCTGACGCGTAAGGCGTTGGTATAGCGGCTGATCGTTCCCACGCTCTGCGTGGGAATGCATCCCGTGACGCTCCGCGTCACACGTACACATGGTTTGAGTCGTGCGTGAATGGTGGGACGCGGAGCGTCCCGGGAAGCGTTACCACGCAGAGCGTGGGAACGATCAATAACGGCCGTGTGGCTGGTGCAGCGCAAGGGCCAGCAAACGCCCATGGCCAAGGCGTTTGTCGAGTTGCTGACGCGTAAGGCATTGGTATAGCGGCTGATCGTTCCCACGCTCTGCGTGGGAATGCATCCCGTGACGCTTCGCGTCACACGTACACAAGGTTTGAGTCGTGCGTGAATGGCGGGACGCGGAGCGTCCCAGGAGGCGTTACCACGCAGAGCGTGGGAACGATCAATAAATCCGCTTTTTAATCCTGCTTTGAAGTCCCGGTCTCTTTGGACAACCCCGCCAAAATATCCCGGTCCAGCATGCTCACCCAGCGGTTGTAGTTGCGATGAATCTTGCCGTCCTTGTAGCCCAGGTCGCGGCTGTCGCGGTAGGTGATGGCGTAGTGGGTGGCGGTGTAGCGTACGTCGATCTCAGCGTGGTACTGGCCACGCACGGTGATTTCGGCCTGGATCAGTTGCGGGCTGAGGCGCTGTACCGTCCATTCGCGTTTTTCCAGGGCGGCGACGATGGTCTGTCTCATTTTATCGGCGCTGACCTGCACGTCTGCCGGCAGGTCGTGCTGGGGGTTGAGTACCGGTTTAGTGGTGCACCCTGCGGTGGTCAGCAGGGCGAGGGTGATCAGTGTGGCGCGTAGCAAGGAAGACATTCCGTTTCTCCAGTCAGTAAAAAAATCAGTGCCAGCGGCGAAAGATCAGCGAAGTGTTGACGCCGCCAAAGGCAAAATTGTTGTTCATCACGTAGTCGCTGTGCAGCTCGCGAAATTCACCGCGCAGGTAGTCCAACTCGCCGCAACGCGGGTCGACCTCATCGAGGTTGAACGTGTGGACGTACTGGTTGCTGTTCATCATCTCGATGCTGAACCAGGACTCCAGCGCACCGCATGCACCCAAGGTATGGCCGAGGAAACTCTTCTGCGAGCTGATGGGCATGCGGCTACCGAACAGGCTGCTGGTGGCCAACGTCTCAGCGATGTCGCCTTGCTCGGTGGCGGTGCCATGGCCGTTCACATAGCCGATGGCGGCCGGCTGCAGCCCGGCATCTTCCAGGGCCAGCTCCATGGCGCGGCGCATGGTGGTTTGTTCGGGGCGGGTGGTGTGCTGGCCGTCGGCATTGCTGCCAAAACCGACGATTTCCGCGTGGATGTGCGCACCACGGGCCAGGGCATGTTCCAGTTCTTCGAGCACCAGCATGCCGCCACCTTCACCGATCACCAGGCCGTCGCGCCCAGCGTCGTACGGACGCGGGCTGGTTTGCGGGGCGTCGTTTTTCAGGCTGGTGGCGTAGAGCGCATCGAACACCATCGCTTCGGTGGGGCACAGCTCTTCGGCGCCGCCGGCCAGCATCAGCGGCAAGCGTCCGAACTTGATGGCTTCATAGGCGTAGCCGATGCCCTGGCTACCGCTGGTGCAGGCGCTGGAGGTGGGGATCAGGCGCCCGGTGAGGCCAAAGAAAATGCTGATATTCGCCGCCGTGGTGTGGGGCATCATCCGCACATAAGAGTTGGCGTTCAGGCCTTCGGCCACCGAATTGAGCAGCATATTGCCGAAGGCCTTTATCTCGTCGGTGCTGCCGGTGGATGAGCCGCATGCGACGCCCATACGCCCGTCCTTGATCGACTCGTCGCCCAGCAAACCGGCATCTTTCAGCGCCTGTTCCGCTGCCCACACCGCCAGCCGCGAAACCCGGCCCATGCTGCGCAGTTGCTTGCGGGTCCAGTGGGCAGGCACGGCAAAATCATCGATGGGCCCGGCCAACCGCGTATTCAATTCAGTGAAGCGATCCCACTCGTCCATGCGCCGAATACCGCTGCGGTTGGCGCTAAAGTTGGCCGCGATGCTTTCCCAATCGCTGCCCAGGGACGTCATGCCGGCCATGCCGGTAACCACTACGCGTTTCATCAGCACAGGCCTCCGTTGACGGCCAGCACCTGGCGGGTGATGTAGCCGGCTTCGGCCGACATCAGGAAATTCACCGCGCCGGCGACTTCTTCCGGGGTGCCCATACGTTGGGCCGGGATCATTTTCATCAACTCTTCCACCGGTACGTTCTCATCCAGCATGGCCGTGTCGATCAGCCCTGGGGCGACGCAGTTGACGGTGATCCTGCGCTTGCCCAACTCAATCGCCAGGGCCTTGGCCGCGCCAATCAAACCCGCCTTGGACGCGCTGTAATTGACCTGGCCACGGTTGCCGATCAGCCCGGAAACCGAGGTGATGCACACAATCCGCCCGGCAGCGCGACGCCGAATCATCGGCATCATCACCGGGTGCAGCACATTGTAGAAACCGTCGAGATTGGTGCGCATCACCACGTCCCAATCGTCTTCCGACAGCGCCACAAATGCGCCATCGCGGGTCAGCCCGGCGTTGAGTACTACGCCGTAATAGGCGCCATGCTCTTCGACATCGGCTTCCAGAATCGCCTTGGCGCTGGCGCGATCCGACACGTCGAATTGCAACACCCGCGCCGTGCGGCCCAGTGCCTGGACCTCGGCTTGCACGACATCCGCCTCGGCACGGCCGCTGCGGCAATGCAGCACGATGTCGTGCCCGGCCTGAGCCAGGCGCAGGGCGATTGCGCGGCCGATGCCACGGCTGGAGCCGGTAACCAGTACGGATTCAGTCATGGCGTTGTGTCCTTCGATTCATCTAAATAAGTGGCCGCCTGGGGCGGTCGAAATACGTTCAAGCGTGCACTGGCCTGGATGCCCGGCCCGGTGAGGTGGCATTCGAACACGCCCATGCCGTTGTCGTCTTCCAGGGAGCGCAGGCCGTGGATGGTCAGTTCGCTGCCGGCGGGAAAGTGCTCGACGTTGCATTCAAACTTGCGGGTGCCGAGCAGGAAGCCCAGCTCCACTGCCTCGCCTTTCTGGCGTGCGCGGCAACCGGCGTAGGCGGCGACGCTTTGCGCCATCAATTCGATCCCGACCCAGGCCGGCAGGCTGCCGTCGGCGCGGTTGAACAGGCCACCTGGCTTGACTGTCAGGCGGGTGTGAATCTGCTCTTCATCAAACGCCAGCACCTGATCGATCAGGATCATGTCGCCAGCGTGGGGCAGCAGGTCGGCGAGCGGCCAATCCATCATGGTGCGTCTCCGATAATCAGGCTGACGTTGTTGCCGCCGAAAGCGAATGAGTTGCTCATCAGGCAGCGTTTCTCCAGGGTGTCGCCGGGGTTGGTCCACTTCAACACAGGCAGCGCCGGGTCGGCCTGGCCATCCCAAACATGCGGCGGCACCCGCCCTTGCGACAGGCTCAGCCAGCAGAACGCCGCTTCCAGTGCACCGGCGGCGCCCAGGGTGTGGCCGCTCATGGGCTTGGTCGACGAACAGGGCACGCCGTCCGGGAACAGGCTGGCCACCGCGAGGCTTTCCATCGCGTCATTGTGTTGGGTCGCGGTGCCGTGCAGGTTCAGATAGCCGATGTGCTCGGGCGAAAGTCGAGCGCTGGCCAGGGCCTTGCGCATCGCCTGCAACGCGCCTTTGCCCGAAGGCTCGGGGGCGGAAATATGGTGCGCATCGCAGCTCGCGCCGCTGCCCAGCAGCGCGACGGCTGCCGGTGTCTTGCTCATCAGGAACAACACGGCGGCTTCACCGATGTTGATCCCGTTGCGATTCACCGAGAACGGGTTGCAGCGCTCTGCCGATACCGCTTCCAGCGATGAAAAGCCATTCAAGGTCAACTTGCACAAGCTGTCGACGCCACCGCATATCACCGCATCGCACACCCCTAGATCCAACAGCCGTTGGGCGCTCATCAGCGCTCGGGCGCTGGAGGTGCATGCGGTGGAGATCACGTAAGCCGGGCCGCTCAGTTGCAGCCAGTCGGCGAGGAAATTGGCCGGGGCGCTGAGTTCCTGTTGCTGGTAATCGTAATCGCCGGGGAATTGCTGGTGGCGCAGGTAATGGGCGATGCCGCGACTGGCTTCGTCGATGCCCGAGGTGCTGGTGCCCAACACGATGCCGACGCGGGAGGCGCCGAAGGTCTGGACCGCCTGCTGGATCTGGCGCTGGATCTGCAACGCCGCTTCCAGCAGCAGCTGGTTATTGCGGCTGCTCTGCTGCCCCAGTTCAGGCGGGATCGGCGCCAGTTCACCGTGCACGCCCGCCACCGGCAACACGCGCTCCGGTACCCAACCGCTTTCAGCGCGCATGCCGGAGCAGTCACCGGCAAACAGGCTGCGGCTGACTTCACGCGTGTCGCGGCCCAAGGCACAGATCACGCCGAGGGCATTGAGGTAGGCGGTCATCGGGCGGCCTCAAGGGGGGTGATGTGGTAACTCAGGGGCTGGCCAGTGATGTTCACAGTGAACACCAGCGACGACTGATAAACGATTTGCCAACGGGACGGCAGGCTTCGGGTTAAATCCCTGGCTTGGGCATCCGGGTACAGCGCCGGCAATTCGTCTGCCGACGTCAGGGCGAACAACAAGGCCGCAAACAACTCCCGCGCCTGCGGATTGGGCGGCAACAAGCCGTCAGCCTGCCAGACACCGTCGATCAGTTTTTGCCGGGCCTGGGGGATTCCCAGCGGGTCCATCATCGACCAGCGCAGCCCGCCGCCTTCGCGCTGGATCACCAGCAACCAGTCCTGGCGCTGGCCGCCTTGATCGCGCTGCACATGCAACTGCAGTGGCAAGGCCAGGGTTGGATCTTTCGACGGCAACGGAGGCTGGCTGGCGCAGGCGCTCAGCAGCAACACGCACGCCATCAGCAACAGGCGAATCATTGCGCCGCCTCGGTGAGCGGTTTGCGCGCAACCACGTTGACCAGGGTTTCTTCGCGCTCGCCTACCGGCTTGGGTCGACGCAGGCCCCAGCGTTCCAGCAAACCGAAATCAGTCGAGCGGCTCCACCACAAGTACGGGTACGAGACGTTCTGCGGGCCGAATTCAAAGCCCTGCTCACGAATCATCTCCAGGTACTCGTCGGCGCTTTTCTGCACATGCATCGGGTGACGGAACAGCCAGCGAATCACCCAGGTGTCGATGTAGGCTTCGGTGGATTCGGCAAACAGCAAATAACCGCCCGGCTTGAGCACCCGATAGAACTCTTTCAGCGCCCGGTGCTGCTCCACCAGGTGATGGAAGGTCTGGTGACAGAACAGGATATCGACACTCGCATCGGCCACCTCAAGGGTCGCACAGTCGCTGCCGATCAACTCGATGGACAGGCCCTGGCGCGCAGCTTCTGCACGGCTCAGGTCCAGGCTGTGAGGGTCGGCGTCCAGGCCAATCAGGCGCTCGGGGGCGAACACGCTTTGCAGGTACTGGAAAGATTTACCTTGCCCGCAACCGGCGTCCAGCAGTACCGGAGCCACCGGCAGCGGGTCACTGAACAGGCTACGCAGGTCGTTAATCGCAACACGCAATACGTGATGCTGCCAGGTGTGGCTGCGCAGAAACCAGAAACCGAACCTGGTTTCTTCTACGTAGTTTTTGCTCAAGTATTCTTTATGCAAAGTAGGGCTGCTCATGCCGCGTCCCCCGCACAGAATTCCGACAACATTCGCAGCCGCCGCTTCGGCTCGCTGACAAACGGGTTGCGTTCATCCCAGGCATAACCGGCGAGGATTGCGCTGATCATCCGGCGAATGTCCGGGGAGCTGCCAGGGTGGAAAATCACATCCTGGAATGTGCCCGCGTACCAGCCTTCGACGTAGCAACGGAAGGTATCGACGCCGCGCTTCAACGGCTCGGCGAACTCGCTTTGCCAATCAACGTTTTCACCCTGCAATTGGCGGTGCAACAGGCCGGCGGCCATGCTCGCCGAGCGCATGGCAATGGTCACGCCTGAGGAGAACACCGGGTCGAGGAATTCCGCCGCATTGCCCAACAGCGCAAAGCCTGGCCCGTGCAGGGTTTTGACGTTGGCCGAGTAGCCGCCGATGGTGCGCGCCGGGGTATCCCACACGGCGTTTTGCAGCACCGTCGAGAGGCTTGGGGTTTCGTCGATGAAACTGCGCAGGCACGCGTCGAGGTCGCTGCCGCGGCCGTCGAAATGTTCCTTGGCGGCGACCACGCCGACCGAGCAGCGGCCGTTGCTGAACGGAATGGTCCAGAACCAGATATCGCGCTGGGTCGGGTGTGTGGTGACGAGGATCTTGGTGCGGTCGAAACCCGGGTGTTCGATGCGGTCTTCCACATGGGTAAATACCGCCTGGCGCAGCGGGAAATTCGACGGTGCTTCCAGGTCCAGCAGGCTTGGCAATACACGGCCGTAGCCACTGGCGTCGAGCACGAAGCCGGCCTTGAGGTGGTACTCGCTGCCGTTCTCGCGGCGCACGTGCAGGTAGCGGCAGGGCCCGGCAAAGTCGACCCCGACGATGGTTTCGCCGTAGCGGATTTCCACCCCTTGCAACGCTGCCTGGTCCGCCAGCAACTTGTCGAACTCGCCGCGCTGCACCTGGAAGGTCGTAGGTTTGCCGTTGCTGTAGGTGTCGCCAAAATCGAAGGCGCTGTAGCGCTCGCCCCAGGCAAAGGCGGCACCGGTTTTCAGCTGGAAACCGGCCGCTTGCACGGCGTCGAGCATGCCGGCTTCTTCGATAAAGTCGATGCAGTGGGACAGCAGGCTTTCACCGATGGAAAAGCGCGGGAAGTGCTGGCGTTCGATGATCAGTACATCATGCCCATTACGTTTGAGCAGCGCGGCGGCGATGGCACCGGACGGGCCGGCTCCAATCACCACTACCTGGCGACGTTCCATTTCAACTGTGGGCACGAGGGCTCCTTGCCGCGTTGGCGATAATCGAATTCATGAGGGATGAGCCTGGCGCCCGGCCCAAGGCGCGAGCATAAAGCTGAAAGCCAAACCAAGGCTGACCGACAGTCCGAAGTTGCTCACCGCCGGGGTGCTGGAAATCGCCAGCAGGCCGAATGACAACCACGTGGTCACGGCGGCCAGCAATGTGCCCAGCAGGCTCACGGCGGCGCCGCCGATTTGTTCGCGCATCAGGATCGCGTAGTCGACGCTGATGGCTGTCACCAAAAGCAGGCCGAACAGGCTGAATAAAGTCAGTGGCTGCCCCAGCCAACCGAGGCTGGCCAGGCTGCACAGGGCGGCCAGCAGCGGCAGGGCGACGATGCGCAACGCGCCGCCAAAACCGAACGGCAGGATCAATAGCAAGACGATCAGCACGCACGACATCAACTTCAGTTCTGCGGCGCTGATCTGCGTGGCGGCGAACACCTGGTTCAAGTCGCCCAGGCGGTCTACCAGCTGCACGCCCGGCAAATCCAGGGCCTGCACCCGCAGCAGCGCCGGGTTGTTCAAGCCTTGAAGGCTGACCATGGCCGCCACGCCACCTTCGACGTTGCCCAGCCACAGCGCGCGCCAAGGCTCGGCCAGGGGGCCTGCCAGGGCGGCGTCGATATCTTCGGTGGGCAAGGCTTGCAGTTGGGACAGTTCGGCTTGCAGGGCGCTGGCCGGTACGCCGAGGTCCAGCAGCGGCTGCCAGAACTGCGGCAGTTTGTTCAAGGCCTCGCGCACTTGCTGTTGCTCGCTCGGTTGGCTGACCAACTGGTTAAGCGCCAGATAACCTTGCAGCTTGTCCATGTTCACCAGTTGGTCCAGGCGTTGACTCAGGGCGCTCTGACGCTCCAGTAACTGCTGCTGATTATCCGCCCGCACCAGGAAGAACTGGCTGGTGGGCTGGTACCCGGTAATTCGTGCAACGGCCTGGGCTTCCTGAAGCAATTGCGGTGGCGCGCCGATCCATTGGCGGATGTCGTTTTTGCTGTTCAGGTGCCACAGGCCACCGGCGCAAAACACCAGCACCAATACCAGCAACACCGGGCTTGGCAGGCGCTTGAGCAAGGACTCGCGCACCCCCAGCAAAAACTCGGCAATGCGCAGCGGCCACTGCGCCGGGCGCAGGTCGAGGCCCTTGAGCAGCGCTGGCAGCAGGCACACGGCCGACAGGTAAGCGCCCACCAGGCCTGCGGCGGAGAACACGGCGATCTGGGTCAGCGCCGGGAATGGCGTCCAGGCCAATGCCAGGTAGCCGATGCAACTGGTGGCCAGGCTCAGGCTCAAGCCTGGCAATGTCAGGCGCAGCGCCGGCCAGCTGCGCCAGGGCTGAAGGCTCCAGCTTTTGGACAGGTAATGCAGCGGGTAATCGACGGCCACGCCGATCAGACTCGACCCCAGCACCAGCGTCATCACATGCATATGGCCGAACAGCGCCACGCAGGCCACCGCGCCAGACAGCATGCCCACCAGCACCGGCACGAATGCCAGCAGTACCCGCCAGCGGCGGAAGGCCAACAGCAGCAACAGCAGAATGCCGAGGGTTGCGCCACCGCCGACCCAGGTAATTTCGCGGGTGGCCTGCTGCTGACCGTTGGCCGCGTACAACAGGCCGCTGGCAGCGAGCAACTGCACACCTTGCTGGCTGGCCTGTTCACGGCTGGTGCTGAGCAGGTCGGCGACCTGCAGCGGCAGCTTCATATCGAAAGCATTGCCGGTGGTGCGCGCCCGCAGCAGCACCCAGCTTTTACCGTCGGCATCGGCGATCAACGCGCCGCTGCCGATGTCCAGTTGCACGGAGCCGTGCTGCGGCTGGCTGTTCTGGATGCGCCCGGTCAGGCCCAGCCAATCGTCCTGGCTGGGCACCAGGCTGAAGCCGGTGAAGGGATCAAACAGCGACTGCACCCGTTGCTGAATAAACCCCTGCGGCTCCTCAATCAACTGCTCGCGGTCCTTGGCCGAAAGCATCGCCAGCCGCCCTTGCAGCAACTGCTGGCGCAGGGCTGGCAGGTCGGCCTGGAGGTTCCACTGGACCTTTTCAAACAGGCCGCTGGCTTGCCAGCGTTCGCCCAATTGTTGAGCCATGGCCACGGCTTGCTGGCGATCGGCATGCCCCACCAGCACCAGCATTTCGCGGTTCAGCGGCTCTTGCATACGCTGCTCGGCGCGCAGTTCCAGGGCGTCCGGCGCGGTGCCGGGCACCAGCTCCATCAGGTTGGCCGACAGCGGCGCACCATGACGCCATTGCCAGCCGGCCAGGGCCAATACCGCCACCAGCAAGATCAGGAACAGGCGCGGCAACCAGCGTTCACTCGGCAAAGTCGTGTTGCTCCGCGTCGCTCAACGGTTGGCTGCTGGTGCTGTCTTGCATGCGCAGTACAGTGCTGTCGCCCTGGGTTTCCAGCAGCTCGATCTTTTGCACCAGCCCGCCGCCGTCGATATTGATCTGCGTGAACACTTGCTTGAGCAGCATTGAGCGCGGGGTCAGCGTGAGTTTCCACTGGTTGGCTTCGCCTTGCAGTTGCAGTTCGAAGTCACGCTGCAAGCCGCTGCTGTCGCCCTGCAAAACGGCGAGGAACAAACGGTTCTGTTCGGCGCCGGCGCTTTTGTTTGGCAGCGGCTGCCAGCCATTGGCGTCACGGCGTGAAATGCCTTGGGCGTTGATGCGGTAGTCCTGTTGCAGCGGGGTTCTCAACAGCCACAGCAAACCGTGGTCCTTGGCGAGGACGAAGGTGCCCTTGCTGGTCAGCGGTTGTGGCAGGGCGCGCAGGTGTTTTTCCTGGATGAAGTTGCCGTGGATGACTGACGGCTTTGCCAATTGATCGCTGAGTTGTTGCAGGTCGAAGGCGTGGGCGCAAAAGCTCAGCAACAAGCCCGCCCCTGTAGGAGCGAGCTTGCTCGCGAAAAACCTGAGGGCGGCGCGGGGAGTCAGGTATCCAGCGTTATCGTTAACGACCATCGCGGGCAAGCCAGCTCCCACAGGGGGCCGGCGGCAAAAGAAGATCATTTCAGGCTCCTCTCGACGGCGTCGATAAATACCTTCGGCGAGGCCAGCTGCATCTCGCGGCTGGCGATTTCAACGGCCACTTGCACCGTGCTGGCGCGGGTCAGGCGTTCGCCGCTGGCCTTGTCGCTGATCAGGTAGTTGACCTTCAAACGGTTCTCCCACTCCACCAGGCTGGCGCGCACGTTGATGGTTTGGCCGAAGGTCGCACCGCGCACATAACGCAGTTGCATGTCGATCACCGGCCAGGCGTAACCCGACTCAAGCATCGTCGTGTAGTTGTGGCCGATCTTGTCCAGCAAGGCGCAGCGCGCGACTTCCAGGTACTTCACGTAGTGCCCGTGCCACACCACGTTCATGGTGTCGATGTCGAAAAACGGCACGAGGATTTCGGTGTCGCTGTGCAACACGCCCTGGCTACGCATGCAGCCTCCAGTGTTGCTCGGCGATGCGTTGCAGGCACAGGCGCAGTTCGCGCTCCAGGGCGCGGTCTTCGATCACCGGTGGGAAGTCCTTGGCCAGCTCGGTATGCATCGCGGCCAGCGCAGGCGGCAGTGGCCGCGCGTCTTCGGCCTGGGCCCGCAGCCATACGCCCTGGTTGGCGGCGATCAAGGTGGCGGCGGCGACCTGCTCGGTCAGCTCCAGCACGCGGATCGCATCGCGGGCGGCGATGGTGCCCATGCTCACCTTGTCCTGGTTGTGGCACTCGGTTGAGCGCGAGAACACGCTGGCCGGCATGGTGTTTTTCAAGGCTTCGGCGGTCCAGGCGCTGGTGCCGATCTGCACGGCTTTGAAGCCATGGTTGATCATCGCGCGCTCGGCCGGGGCCCCCGACAGATTGCTTGGCAAACCGTGGTTGTAACGCACGTCCACCAGCAGTGCGAGTTGCCGGTCCAGCAGGTCGGCGACGTTGGCCACCAGCGTCTTGAGGCTGTCCATGGCGAACGCAATATGGCCGCCATAGAAGTGCCCGCCGTGCAGCACGCGTTCTTCTTCGGCGTCGATGATCGGGTTGTCATTGGCGCTGTTGAGTTCAATCTCGATAAACGAACGCAGCCAGTTCAGGCTGTCGGCCAGCACGCCAAGGACGTGGGGCGCGCAGCGCAGGGAATAGCGGTCTTGCAGGCGATGCAGCGGCGCAGTGGGGGCGTCGATTGCCAAGTCCTTGCGCAGCCACGCGGCGACTTGCATCTGCCCTGGGTGTGGCTTGGCGGCGAACAGGCGTTCGTCAAAATGTTCCGGGTTGCCTTGCAACGCCACCACGTTCATCGCGGTGATACGCGTGGCCAGTTGCAGCAGATAATCGGCGCGGGCGAACGCCAGGCAGGCGAGGCCGGTCATCACGGCGGTGCCGTTCATCAACGCGAGGGCTTCCTTGGGGCGCAGTACCAGCGGGTCCCAGCCCAGTTCGCGGTGCACGTCGGCAGCCTCGCGACGTTCGCCACGGAACATCACTTCGCGCTCCCCCGACAAGGTCGCGGCTACGTAAGACAGCGGTGTCAAATCCCCGCTGGCGCCGACCGAGCCTTCTTCCGGGATCAGTGGCAATACGTCGAATTCGAGGAATGCATGCAGGCGCTCCAGCAACTCGACCCGCACCCCGGACACGCCGTGGCACAGCGACTGCAAACGCGCCGCGAGCACCGCGCGGGTGGCCTGCGCGTCGAGCAACTTGCCCAGGCCGCAGCCGTGGAAGGTGTAGAGGTGACGCGGCAGCGCTTCAACATGCTGCAACGGCACCGCCACCACGCACGAATCGCCGTAGCCGGTGGTGACACCGTAGATCACGCCTTCCTTGTCCAGCAGCGAATCAAGGAACTGCGCGCCTTTGGCGATGCGCTGGCGATAGTCGGCGTCGTCCTGCAATTGAGTGGGCGCCTGACGGTTGGCCAGGGCCAGCACGTCTTCGATGCGCAGAGGGCGTTCGCCGAAGGTTACCGGCTCAAGATGCGTCGTCATCGGTCTTCCAGAAAGGGTAAAAGTTGAACCATTGTTGGGGCGCTTCCAGGCAGAACTGGCCCAGGCGTTCGGCGTAGCGGGCGGTCCAGTGGGCGATCACCTGCTGGCGGTCGGCGCGTTTCCATTCGATCAATTGGGCGAAGGGCTCGATGATCAGGCGATAGCGGCCTTTTTGCTTGAGGCACATCAGCAAGTTGACCGGGCATTTAAGCAGGCCAGCGAGCAGCCAGGGGCCTTGGGGGAAAGCGGCGGCGTGCCCCAGAAAGTCCACCCGCACGGTGCGCCCGCCATGCAGCGGCACGCGGTCGCCGGCAATCGCCAGCCATTCGCCGTCGTCCAGGCGCTGGCTGAGCAGCAGCATCACGGCCGGGTCCAGTTCGCTGACCTGGATCAGGCGCAAATTGGTCGCCCCGGCTTCGCCCAATAGCCGGTTGAAACGTTCGGCGTGCTTGGTGTGCACCAGCACGTTCATGGTGACCTTCTCGCCCAACTCGGCCAGCGCGCGGCACACTTCCAGGTTGCCCAGGTGCGCGCCCACCAGCATCTGGCCGCGCTCGCCGCGCAGTTGCTGGCGTAGCAGGGCCGGGTCGATGATTTCGATTTGCTCAAGGCGCAGCTTGCCGTTCCATACGTCGAGCTTGTCCAGCAAGGCCTCGGCGAAAGCCATGAACTGGCCGAACACGCGCCGGTGGGTGGGGCGTAACTCGTCGCGGCCGCTCCAGTCGGCCAGGCGCTGCTGGTATTGCCAGGCGCTCTGGCGCGCGGTGCGGCCGAACAGGAAGAAGTAGAAAACGATGCCATACAGCAGGGGGCTGAGCAGGCGACGGCCCAGCACCTTGGCGCCGAACGCGGTAAGCCGCATCAGCCAGAAGCTGCCGCGCTCTTCGCGGTCGGCCCAGTGTTTGGTGTCCTGGCTCATGCCTGCCACCGCCGCCAGAGAATCATCGGCGCGCGCACCAGCATGCCGAAGAACAGCCGGGTGTGCATGGAGGAAATCAGGGCGTTGTCGTGGACCATGCGAAAGTGCGACAGGCCATCGGCGGGGTAGTGCACTTTGGTTGGTAGCCAGCGCATCGGTTGGTTGCGCCACGCCAGGCGCACGAGGATGTCGGAGTCGAAATCCATGCGCTTGCCGATGTTGGCCGAGTCCATCAATGCCAGTACCGGCGTGAGCGGATACACGCGAAAGCCGCACATCGAGTCGCGGATTTGCAGCGACAGCGTGTTGATCCACACCCACACGTGGGTCAGGTAGCGGCCGTAAAGGCGGCCCTTGGGCACGCTGTCGTCGTATTCGGGGTAGCCGCAGATCAGCGCGTCGGGGTGAGTGCGCGAGGCGTCGAGGAAGGTGTTGACCTCCCGCAGGTCGTGCTGGCCGTCGGCGTCCACTTGCAGGGCGTGGGTGTAACCCAGGCGCGCCGCTTCACGAAAGCCGGTCATCACGGCGCCGCCCTTGCCCTGATTGGTGGGCAGGGTCACCAGTGAGACGTTGTCGAGGGTCGCCAATTGCGCCAGCACGCCAGCGCAGGTTGGGCTGCTGCCGTCGTCCACCAACAGGCAGGGCAGGCCGCTGTCCAGCAGTGCGCGGACCACCGCGGGCACGGCGGCCTCGTGGTTGTAGACCGGGATCAGGGCGCAGGGGTTATGCATGTTCGCGCTCCAGCACAATCCGCCCGCTGGAGCAGGCGGCTGTCTGATTGCGGTAGGCAAAGTACAGCTTGCCGCGCTCCTGATCAAAGCGTAGGTGCAGTTCAATACGGTCGTCGGGGCGCACCAACTGCTGGAACTTGAGCACTTCCATACCGGCGAATTTGCCCGGCAGGTCGAGCAGTTGCTGGCCCAGGTTCAGCGCCCAATCGATTTGCACCACGCCTGGCAGCACCGGGGTTTGCGGGAAGTGGCCGCTGAAGAACGCCAGGTCCGGGGGGATCGCCAGTTGCAGGGTCCACTCGCCATTGGCTTGCGTTTGCTCCAGCACTTCCGGGGTTTTGGGCCGGGGTGCGAGCAGCAGGGCTTCAACGTCGGCCTGGGGCAGTTTGCCCTGGCTGTTCAACGGCAATTGGCGCAACAGCCGCCAGCGACGGGGCAGGGCCAGGGCTTCGCAGTGTTGGCTCAAGTGCTGGCGCAGGGTTTGGGTAACGGCGCGCCGGCCTTGATTGCGCAAGGCGTGCAGGCCCGCCGGGCTGAGCACCACCAGTGCGCCGAGGGAGGCGCGGTTTTCCTGGACCACGCCGAGGCGGGTTTCAGCGACCCAGGGGTGATCCATCAGGGCCTGCTCCAGCATCGGCAGGGAGATGCGTTTTTCTTCGAGTTTGACGATGCGGTCCAGGCGGCCCAGCAGTTCGAAACGGCCATCGGCGTGAATCCGCGCGGCGTCGGCGGTTTGTTCGACATGGCCGGCGGGCAGGTAGGGCGAGGCAATGCGCAAGGCACCGTCGGCGTCCTGGCTCAGTTGTACGTCGGCAAACGGCTGCCAGGGTTGTTCGCCCTGGCGCCAGCCGATGCCACCGGTTTCCGAGCTGCCGAGAATTTCTGTCGGCCATTGCTGCAAGCGTTGCTGCAGGCTGCTGGCCGCTTCAGTCGGCAACGCACCGCCGGAAGAGAACACGCGCTTGACGGGCATCAACGCCGGCCAGTCGAGGTTGTCGCCCATGCGCTTGAGCAGTGCCGGGCTGGCGACCCAGGCGAACTGCGGGTATTCACGGCTGGCGCGCTGCAAGTCTTCGGGGAATGCCAACTGCTGGCGCACGAAGGTGCGACCGGCGCACAGCGGCCACAACACGCGAAACAGCAAGCCGTAGATGTGTTGAGTGGCGACGCTGCCGATGATGCAGGCCACGCCCAGGTCGGCGCCCCACAGGGTTTCCAGGGCCTGGACCTCATTGGCCAGTTGGCGCAGGGTTTTGTCGATGCGCTTGGGCTCGCCGCTCGAACCGGAGGTACACAGGCTCAGGTGGCAGGCGTCCAGGTCCAGGGCCGCGGCGCTCAGCGGCGTTTGATACAGCGCCTCCAGGTCGGCGGCATCCGTCAGCCAGGCATCCACAGCCTGGTCCCAACGTTGGCGGGTCTGGGGTTGCAGGTCGGCCGGCAGCAGTACGCTGACCCCGGCACGCCAGGCGCCCAGCAGGGCAATCGCCAGCAGGCCGGCATCTTCCATATAAACCGCCACGCGCTGGATACCTTGGGCTTGCAGGCCGGCTGCGAGCCTCAGGGAGTGTTCCCACAGCTGCGCGTGGTTCAAATCAGGCGCGGCAGTGACCGGGCGCTGTGCTACAGGCTCAAGCAGCAAGTGCTCAAGATTCAACCAATTCATACGCGGCCTCGAACCCTTTGTCGTACCAGCCATTCCACGGCAAACAACAGCCCCATTAGCCCGTAGGCAATCAGGCCGTTGTACAACGTCCACCAGCTCAGCGGTGCCCACAGGGTGAGGGCGGCGGCGAGCAGGCCGTTACACAGAAAAAACACACTCCACACCACGGTGACCTGGCGGGTATAGATGATCGCGTTATCGGGCAATTGCGGTTCGGTGATGCGCGCCAGGCGCTCGACCATCGGCGGCCCGTATTTTAGGCTCAAACCGAACAGCGCCAACATGAAACCGCTGACCAGGCTTGGATACCAGCGCAGTAGCTGCGGGTTATCGAACCAGGCCAGCAACAGGCAAAACACAATGGCCACCACGGCCATCCAGCGCGCGCCTGGGGTGCCCGCACCGGTCAGCGCCCGCAGTAACCACAGGCTGGCCAGCAGCAGGCCAAATTGCCACGGCGCAAAATGCGCCGTGCCAAAGTACACCGCAAAGGGATACAGCAGCCCTGCCAGCAACAGGCCAAGGCCGATCAGCCGGCTCATGCGGCCGGTTGGACCAGACGGTAGACCGCCTCGACCACGTCGTTCACGGTACGCACAGCCTTGAATTCTTCGGCGGCGATTTTCTTGCCGGTCTGGCGCTTGATGTGGTCGATCAGGTCGACGGCGTCGATGCTGTCGATTTCCAGGTCCTGATACAGGTTGGCGTCCAGGGTGACGCGTTCAGGTTCCAGTTCAAACAGTTCCACCAAGGCGTTGCGCAGGGTGTTGAAAATATCGTCACGAGTTTGCATGGTCCGGTCTCAAGCTGCCTGTCTAGCCGTGACGAA
>Ga0247816_10000284_pt1 | contig 30693 bp, 29 predicted proteins | sample UWRJL209509C1_FD_179930 | JGI IMG/M metagenome (GOLD analysis project Ga0247816, IMG submission 179930) | Plant litter microbial communities from Arlington Agricultural Research Station in Wisconsin, United States - UWRJ-L209-509C-1 | ecosystem: Environmental > Terrestrial > Plant litter >...
GTCGGCGTTCTTGAAGAACGGGTCGAGGCGGATCCCGGCGCGGGCGGCGGCATCCGCCCACTGTCGTTTGAGGTGTTCGGTGGGCGCGACGACGGTGATCCGGTCGATCACGCGGCGGGCGCGCAGCTCGGCCGCCAGGCGCAGGGCGAAGGTGGTCTTGCCGGCGCCAGGGGTGGCGGCGGCGAGAAAATCGCGCGGCTGGTGCAGGAAGTACGCTTCGAGAGCCTCCGCCTGCCAGGCCCGCAATTTGCTGGCGGTGCCCCAGGCGGCGCGTTCGGGGAACGCGGGAGAGAGATGTTCGGCGGCGCTGGTGCCCTGCGCGGGGCCGATCGCCGGGCCGAACACGGCCGGGTCGTCGGTCGACGTGGCAGAGGGTTCAGCACTCCCCCGGTGCGCAGGTTCCGTGAAGGCGGAGCCGAAGTCAGGTGGAGTAGTCACTTCATAAGAACTTACCAACATGCGCCGACACTTGCCGGACGGGGCAGAATGAAAGCATGACGAAGCAGCTGCATCCCTGGTCCCGCTACGTCGCGGTCGGCGACTCGTTCACGGAGGGGGTCGGTGATCCGGAAGCCACCAGTCCGGGTGGATTCCGCGGCTGGGCGGATCGGGTGGCCGAGGTGCTCAGTCAGGGATCGGACGATTTCGCCTACGCGAACCTCGCGGTGCGCGGCAAACTGATGAACCAGATCCTCGCCGAACAGGTCGACCCGGCGTTGGCGTTGCGGCCCGACCTGATCACGATCTCCGCGGGCGGGAACGATGTTCTCCGACCCGGCAGCGACCCGGATGCGATCGCCGCGCGGTTGAACGACGCCATCGTGCGGCTGGGCGCCGATGGCGCGACCATCGTGCTGTTCACCGGCACCGATGTGCGCTTCTCCCCCGTGTTGCGGGGGCTGCGCGGCAAGGTCGCCATCTACAACGAGAACATCCGTACGATCGCGGCGGCACACGACTGCATCGTGGCGGATCTGTGGTCCCTGACCGACATTCAGGACAGTCGGATGTGGGCACCGGACCGGTTGCATTTCAACGCGCTCGGCCACCACACCGTCGCCCGGATGGTGCTCGACGTCCTCAACGTGCAGAACGACCTGGAGCCGCTGGTGCCGGAGCCGATGCCGGGAACCACCTGGCGCCAGGCGCGCACCGAGGACCTCGCCTGGGCGCGCGAATACCTGGTGCCGTGGGTGCTGCGCCGGGTGCGACACCAGTCCTCCGGCGATCACATCCTGCCGAAACGCCCCGCGGCGTCACCGGTGGCCCGGCTCGACGAGGTGTGAGCGTCGCCGGGTCGGGTCAGAGCCCGCCCGGGTGGGTGAAGCGGTAGAACGGCCCCGGATCGGTGATCGAGCTGTCCAGCACCAGCGGCACCGTGATGACGCTGCCGCCCACCGTCACCTCCACCCGGCCGACCGATTCGCCGGCTTCGGCCAGTGACACCGTCTCGGTGTCGACCTCGGTCGTGATCGGGGTGTCCGACCAGACCACGGCGGATGCGCTCGATTCCGCGACCGCCTGCCCGGACTGCCCCCACGGGGTGGTGTAGCTGCCGAATGCGGCCCCCTCCTCCACCAGGGTCACCTCCCGGAAACCCGGTTCGACACTGTCGATCAGCGCCACGATCGTCGCGTTGAGTTCGGGGTGCGTCTCCCCGCCGAGCACGACACCCACCAGGGTCACGGTCTCCGACCCGACGGGCACGTCCACCGCGAAGAGCAGGCAGGCGCCGGCCTCGTCGGTGGTGCCGGTCTTGATGCCCTCGACCCCGTTGATGCCGAGCAGCTTGTTGGTGTTGGTGACAACGCCGATGGTGGGGATGTTCGCGGTTTTCAGGTCGACGATGCCGGGCAGCACCGGGTTCGCCATCACGAGCTTGCCGATCTCGACCAGGTTGCCCGGGCTGCTGACGCTGTTCGCGGAGAGCCCGCTGGTGTCGGCGACGGAGGTGTCGGTGAGCCCGTGCGCACTGAGGTAGTCGGCGGCGGCGGCCAGGTAAGCATCCACCGAGCCGAACGCCCACACGGCCAGAGAGACGCTGTAGTTGTTCGCCGACGGGAGCAGCATGGCCTCGAAGGCCTCGCGCTGGCTGAGCACCATGCCCTCGACGACCGGGGCGACCGAGCCGTTGGCCGCGACGGCGTCATAGTAGAAGTCGACGTCGTCGTCGGTGAGAGTGATTCCGGGCCCGTCCTCACCGGCAGCGAGGGGCTTGGCATCCAGAATCACCAGCGCGGTGATCATCTTGGTGATGCTCGCGATGGGCATCACCCCCTGGTCGCCACTGGAGCCGAGCACACCGTCGTAGCCGACGGCCCCGATGGCGCTGGCGCCACCTGACGGCCAGCTGGGGGCGGCGGCCGGCTGGGTGAGCGCGGCCGGTTCGGCCACCATCGCCGCCGTGGCGGAGACGGGCGCAAAGCCGGTGCTGGCGAGGTAGGCGATGAGCGCGAGCACCACGGCGAGGGCGCCGAAGATAGCGATACGCCGACGGCGATAGATCTGGCGTCGGGTCAGAGGCATTCGATGATTCTACCCAGGCGAACCGGCCTGGAGCGGTCAGCGCAGCGCGTAGAGCGCGACGGCGCTGGCGGATGCCACGTTGAGCGAATCGACCCCGTGCAGCATCGGGATGGTCACCACGGTGTCGGCGGCGTCCAGGGCGCGGCGGCTGAGCCCGTCCCCCTCGGTGCCGAGGATCAGCGCGACCCGTTCCGGCGGGTCGGCCGCGAAGACATCCAGTGACACCGCGTCGTCGGCCAGCGCGAGCGCGGCCAGATGGAAACCGTGCTCGTGCAGCACCGGAACGGCCTCAGACCACTCGGGCAGTCGGGTCCACGGCACCTGCAGCACGGTTCCCATGCTCACCCGCACGCTCCGGCGGTAGAGCGGGTCGGCGCAGCGCGGGGTGATCAGCACGGCGTCCGCGCCGAGGCCCGCCACCGAGCGGAAGATCGCGCCGACATTGGTGTGATCGACGATGTCTTCCAGGATCACAATCCGTCGGGCGTCCCTGATCACCTCGGCGACACTGCGTAGGTCGGGTCGGTGCATGGCGGCGAGGGCGCCGCGATGCAGGTTGTAGCCGGTCAGCTGCTCGAGAACGGATGCCGCACCGACGTAGATCGGCACCTCCGGCCAGTCCGTGAGCAGGCGTTCGGCGTCGGGCAGCCACTGCTCCTGCACCAGCACCGACCGGGGCTGGTGACCGGCGCGCAGCGCCCGTTCGATCACCTTGGCCGACTCGGCGATGTACAGACCGTTGGCCGGTTCGCTCACCCGGCGGAGGGCCACATCGGTCAAGCGGGAGTAGTCGGCCAGGCCGGGCGCGTCGAGGTCGGTTATCGGTTCGATCGGCACGGGGGCCGCCTTTCTGATGAGTGGAAAGAAAACCCACCAGTTTAGACTCGAAGCACATCGATGCCGCGCCACGCCCGTCGGGGCGCACGAGGCTCGCTGTGACGAGGATGGAGCACCATGACGGCTGAGACTGTCTTGCCCGAAGCGGCACAGGCCGAGCGCGACCTCGACACCGTCGCCGGGCTTCTTCGCGGCCGCCGCACGGCGGTGCTCACCGGCGCCGGCGTGAGCACCGATTCCGGCATCCCGGATTACCGCGGCGCGGGCGCACCGGTGCGCGTGCCGATGACCTTCCAGACCTTCCTCGCCGACGAGCGCGCCCGCAAACGGTACTGGGCCGGCAGCCACCTGGGCTGGCACCGGTTCCGGGCAGCCGAACCCAACGTTGGTCATCGTGCGCTGGTCACGCTGGAGAGCGCCGGCCTGATCAGCGGCATCATCACCCAGAACGTCGACGGCCTGCACACCAGGGCCGGCTCCCGGCACGTGGTCGACCTGCACGGGTCGATGGACCTCGTCGTCTGCCTGTCCTGCGGCCAGGCATTCGGCCGGGACAGCATCGCCGCGCGCCTCGAGCAGCACAACCCGATCCTGGCCGACCCCGAGCAGGTGGAGATCGCGCCGGACGGTGACGCCATCGTCGTCGACATCGATGGTTTTGTCGTGCCGGACTGCTCGGTGTGCGGTGGCCTGCTGAAACCCAATGTGGTGTTCTTCGGCGAGCTCGTGCCCACCGGTAAGTTCACTGCGGCGGCCGCCCTGGTGCGCTCGGCGGATGCGCTGATCATCGCGGGCTCGTCGCTCGCCGTGAATTCCGGCATCCGGCTGTTGGAGCTGGCCAGGCGCCGCAAACTGCCCATCGTGGTGATCAACCGCGGCTCGACGAAGGGCGACGGCCGGGCACTGGTTAAGCTGGAGGCCGGCACGTCTGAGACGTTCGCCGGACTGGTGGCGCGACTCGCCGACTAGTTCCCTCCAGCCACAGAAAGCAGAGCGATGACCAGGCTCGCGATAGTCCGGCACGGCCAAACCGACTGGAACCTGGAAAAACGCATCCAGGGCAGCACCGACATCCCGCTGAACTCCACCGGCCGCGCCCAGGCTGCCGAAACCGGCCTGCTGCTCGCCGCCGGCCGGTGGGACGCCATCGTGACCAGCCCGTTGGAACGCGCGCACGAGACCGCGCGGATCATCGCCGGCGAGCTCGACCATCCGGCCCCGCAGGTGGTGCCCGAACTGACCGAACGTCACCACGGCGAGATCGAAGGTCTCACCTTCACCGAACGACAGGCGCGATTCCCGGACGGCTCCGTCGTTCCCGGACTGGAGACCCGCCAGGCGGTCCTCGACCGGGTGCTGCCGGCCCTGGAACAGGTCAGCGACCGCTACCCGGACAGTGACGTCGTCGTCGTCTGCCACGGCGGGGTGATCGGCACCCTGGTGCGCTACGTCACCAACGGGGAACGCCCGCACCACGGTGAGCTCATCCCGAACGGGTCGGTGCACGACTTCCGGTGGACGGCCGGCCGGCTCGAACTGGACGGGTTCGTCTCCGCGCGCTGAGCGCCCCGGTCAGCGCGGAGCGCCGGCCGACCGCCCGGTCGTCTCCAGCACCGCCAGCAAGCGTTCGGCGGATGCCCGCCAGGTGAACCGGCCGGCCTGTTCCACGGCAAGACGGGAGCGTGTCGCCCACTCCCCCGGGACTTCGAGGGCCCGAACGGCGGCGGCGACGGCCCGGGGGTCGCGGGCGGGCACGAACCCCGCCGCCACGCCGCCGATCTCCCGGAAGATGGGGATGTCGCTGACGATCACCGGGATGCCGAGGCTCATCGACTCGACCAGAGGGATGCCGAAGCCCTCGTCCAATGACGTCGTCACCAGAGCGGTGGCACTGTCGAGCAGGTCGACGTACTCCTCGTCGGTGACGCCGTTGTGGAACACCAGGCTCGCCTGCGGGGCCAGGGACTCCAGCCGGCTCCGTTCAGCCGGGTCGATCCGGCTGAGCAGATGCAGTTCGTAACCGGGCAGGGCCGCTGCCGCGCGCACCAGGGTGTCGACGTTCTTGTACGGCATGAACGAACCCATGTAGATCAACCGGGGAGTCTTCGGGGCGGTCCGCTCCACTGCCGTGGTCCCGGCGACGCTGTCTGCCGCGTTGGGCACCACCGACACCGGCCGGTGGGTGAGCTGGTGCCGGCTGATCAACGCACCGGTGGTCTCGGACACGGTCACCACGGCGTCCGCCCGGTTGAGCAGAAACCGCTGTGGCCACCAGGACAGGTGGTACAGCCGCCAGAGCAGGCGGATACCGGCGGAGAACTCCCGCGGCGGGGTGCGGTTGCGGTAGTAGATCAGGTCGTGCACGGTCAGCACCAACCGGTAGCGGCGGCCCCAGGAGCCCATCGTCTGCATCGGGCTGAACACGATGTCGGGGCGGAGTTTGTTGACCGTGCGCGCCACCAGGGGTTCGAACAGGCTGGTCGGCGCGCTCACCAGTTGCCACGGCAGGGCGGGGAGCAGGGCGAGCTGGCGGTGGTCGCTGATCAGCATGGTCACCGGGTGCAGCCGGCCCAATTCCGTCACGAGCCCGGCGGTGTAGCGGCTGATACCGTCGTGCCGATCGGTGCGGGTGTAGCGGCAGTCGAACACGATCCGCAAGCTTCCATCGCCGGCGGGTGGGTTGGTGCGGGTGCTTGCTGCGCTGCTCATGCGGGGTCCTTCGCCTGCAGGAAGCGCCGGATCTGAGCGGCGGCGGCTTCCGGTTCTTCGTAGTGGATCAGATGGCCGACGCCGGGGATGACGTGGAGTTCGGCGTCGCTGAAGCGCTCGCGCAGGCCTTCCTGGGCGGCCACGGGGGTGATGTCGTCCCGTTCGGCGGCGATCAACAGCGTACGGGTCGGAATGTGATCGGCGAACTCGCTCACGTCGTTGCCGACGGATGCCCGGAAGGCCTCGAGCACCACCGTGCGGTCGGCGAACGCCGAGAAGTACCGGTCGTGCTGATTGTGGATCCAGCGGCGGCGCGGCCGGCTGGGCGTCTTTGCCATGGTGACGCTCATCACCCGCACGATCACCCGGTTGCGCAGCAGCGCGAAGCCGAGCTTCTCCGGCAGGCGTGCGCCGAGCCAGTAGTAGAACACGGCCAGGCGGGTGAGGACTCCCCGCGGGCCGGCCAGGGCCGGGGCCGCGATGGGGTTGATCAGCACCAGGTCGTCGGCCCGCAACGCGCCGGTCGCGGCCGCGGCGGAAACCACGATGGACCCGAAGGAGTGGCCGAGGACGACCACCCGGCCCGGCAGGGCCAGGGCGTCGACGAAGCCGGTGAGCCAGGCCGCGTACGACGTGATCGAGTGCTCCCGGTCGGCGAACGCCGCCGATTCTCCGAAGCCGGGCAGGTCTGGGGAGATGATCCGCAGTCCGGGCAGATGGGCGACGACCGGCTCGAGGCCGTGGTGGTCGCCGCGGAAGCCGTGCACCATCACGACCGTGGTGGGCGCGGCCGTGTTTCCGTACTCCCAGTAGCGGGTGGAGCTGCCGAGGACGGAGAGGGTATGCGCGCGGGCGGACATCCGGGTGAGCAGGTCGGCGTATGGCGAAGGAACGATCATCGGTCTCAGTTTAGGCGGGAGCCCGGGCAGAGCCTCGACAGAAAGGGCGCCGGTCTTAGACTCGGTCACATCAGCCACCGCTGCACCGTTTGGAGTGGGAGGAACGCCGTGAGCTTCACCGCACCCATCCAGTTGCCGGGCTTGACCCTGGATCCGCGCTGGTACCGGCGTGCGGTGTTCTACGAGGTGATGGTGCGCTCATTCGTCGACAGCAATGCGGACGGCACCGGTGACCTGTCCGGTCTGATCGGCAAGCTCGACTACCTGCAATGGTTGGGGGTCGGGGCGCTGTGGATCCCGCCGTTCTTCAGCTCGCCGTTACGAGACGGCGGCTACGACGTGGCCGACTACCGGGCGATCCTGCCGGAGTTCGGCACGCTGGAGGAGTTCAAGGAGCTGGTCACCAAGGCCCACGAACGCAATATGCGGATCGTGATCGACCTGCCGCTGAACCACACCTCCGACCAGCACCCCTGGTTCCAGCAATCCCGGCAGGACCCCGCGGGGCCATACGGGGACTATTACGTCTGGAGCGACTCCGCCGAGCGGTACCCGAACGTGCGCATCATCTTCACCGACACCGAGGAATCGAACTGGGCATTCGACTCGGTCCGGCGACAGTTCTACTTCCACCGCTTCTTCTCCCACCAACCCGACCTGAACTTCGAGAACCCGGCCGTGCACGGGGCGATCTTCGAGATCGTGCGGTTCTGGCTGGACCTCGGCGTCGACGGCTTCCGGCTGGACGCGATCCCGTACCTGTTCGAATCCGAAGACGGCAACGGTGAGGGCGAGCCGCCCACCCACGAGTTCATCAAACGGTTGCGCGCCATGGTCGACCGGGATTACCCGGGACGCATCATGATCGCCGAGGCGAACCAGTGGCCGCGTGAGGTGGCGGCGTTCCTCGGCACCGAAGAGGAACCGGAGTGCCACATGGCGTTCGATTTCCCGGTGATGCCGCGCATCTTCTTCTCCCTGCGCTCCCAACGAGCCGACGAACTGGTGCGGGTGCTGTCGGAGACCACGGACATCCCGCCGGAGGCCGGCTGGGCGGTGTTCCTGCGCAACCACGACGAGCTGACCCTGGAGATGGTCAGCGAGGAGTACCGGCAGGCGATGTACGGCTGGTACGCCTACGACCCACGGATGCGCGCCAACATCGGCATCCGGCGCCGGCTGGCGCCCCTGCTGGACAACTCCCGATCGGAACTGGAGCTGGCGCATGCCCTATTGTTCTCATTGCCCGGCAGCCCGTTCCTGTACTACGGCGATGAGATCGGCATGGGCGACAACATCTGGCTGCCCGACCGGGACAGTTCCCGTACCCCGATGCAGTGGACGCCGGACCGTAACGCCGGTTTCTCCGACGCCGACCCGGGCAAGCTGTACCTGCCGGTGGTGCAGTCCCTGGTGTACAACTACGGGCAGACCAACGTCGAATCGCAGTTGGCCCAGTCTGGCTCGCTGTTGCACTGGATCCGGAACGTCATCCATGTCCGGTCGGGCCACCCGACGTTCGGGTTGGGTTCCATCCGGGTGCTCGCGACCGATCATGAGTCGGTGCTGGCCTTCGTGCGCGAGTACGCCGGGTCGGGAACCAACTTCGGCGATCAGCCGGAGACCGTGCTCTGTGTGTTCAGCTTCGCGCACAACCCGATCGCCGTGCACATCCACGAACCGGCCCTGGCCGGCACCCGGTTGTACGACATTTTCGGCGGTGCGGTGTTCCCCTCGTTCGACCCGGACGGCGGCCTCATCCTCACCCTGGGTGCGCAGAGCTTCTACTGGATGCACTGCGGCTGAGCCGGCCGCTTAAACACCGACGGCGACCAGCCGAAGCCGGTCGCCGAGGGCGAAAGTGTGAAGCGTGGGCTACTTGCCGAAGCCCTTGTAACGCGAGTTGAACTTCTCGACGCGTCCGGCGGAGTCCATGATGCGCTGCTTGCCCGTGTAGAACGGGTGCGACTCGGAGGAGATTTCCACGTCGATGACGGGGTAGGTGGTGCCGTCTTCCCACTCGATGGTCTTCGAGCTGGAGACCGTCGAACGGGTAAGGAACGTCGCACCCGACGCGAGGTCGCGGAAGACCACGGGAGCGTATGTGGGGTGAATGTCAGACTTCATGGAGACTTCCTTGTTGCGTTTCGATGGGTGGGTTCTGGCTCGCCGGTTGCGGCAGAAAAGTAGTGCGGGCGCTAGGCCCAGCTACCGAGTTTAGCAGAGACTCGGCCGGAGGGGTGGACATCCACCCCGGTGGGTCAGATCGCGCGCGCCGCGTACCGGCCGTCGGTCTCGGTGAGCTCGATCTGCAGGCCGAACGCCTCGGTGAGAGCCTCAGCGGTCAGGGCCTCGCTGAGCGGACCGGCGCTGACGACACGACCGCCGGCCAACAGGAGCACGTGGGTGAATCCACGCGGGATCTCTTCGACGTGGTGGGTGACCATGATGATCGCCGGGGAGTTCGGTTCGCTGGCGAAACCGCTGAGCAGACGCAGCAGTTCCTCGCGGGAGCCGAGATCGAGGCTGGCGGCGGGCTCGTCGAGGAGCAGGATCTCCGGGTCGGTCATGATCGAGCGGGCGATCTGCACGCGTTTCTGCTCACCGTCGCTGAGTGTGCCGAACTTGCGGTCGGCGAGGTGATCGAGTTTCCACTCGGTCAGTACCCGCTGAGCACGACGTTCGTCGATCTCCTCGTACTCCTCGTTCCACCGTCCGGTCACCGAGTAGGCGGCCGTCATCACCACGTTGAGCACGGTCTCGGCCGCGGGCACCCGACGGGCCATGGCCGTGGAGGCGAAGCCGATTCGCGGACGCAGCTCGAACAGGTCGCTGCCGCCCAGGGGCTCTTCGAGCACCTCGGCCTTGCCACTGCTCGGGTGGATGAGCGCGGCGGCGATCTGCAGCGTCGTGGTCTTACCGGCGCCGTTCGGGCCCAGAATGACCCAGCGCTGATCGCCGTCTACGCTCCAATCCACTGAGTCCAGGATGGTTGTGCCACCCCGGACGACGGAGACTCCGGTGAAGTGAAGAACGTTGACCATACAGCCATGCTATCGGGCGACGCCGGGGCCTCCGGTCACGCTAGAGCAGTCCGGCGTAAATCGTGCGGGTGCTCGCGGCGATCTGTTCCCAGCTGAACATCTCCTCAGCGCGAACGCGGCCGGCGCGGCCCATTTCGGCGGCCCGGTCGGGATCGGCGAGCACCTCGGTGAGGGTGCGTGCCAGATCGGCGACGAAGACGTCGGGGTCGGTCGGGGTCCCGGTACCGTCGGTGAGCTGGTCGATCGGAACGAGCCGACCGGTTTCACCATCGGCCACGACCTCCGGGATGCCGCCGGTCGCGGTGCCGACGACGGGCAGGCCGCAGGCCATGGCTTCCAGGTTCACGATGCCGAGGGGTTCGTACACCGACGGGCAAACGAACACCGTCCCGGCTGTGAGAACCGCGGACAGCTCGTGCTGCGGCAGCAGGCGATCGATCCAGACCACACCGGACCGCTCGCGCTGCAGGGCTTCGACACCCGCGGTGACCTCGGCCATGATGCCGGGTGTGTCAGGGGCTCCGGCGCAGAGCACCAGCTGCACCTCGGGGGGCAGCAGTTTGGCGGCACGCAGCAGGTAGGGCAGGCCCTTCTGCCGGGTGATGCGGCCGACGAAGACCACCGACGGCCGGTCAGGGTCGATGCCCAGGGCGCGCACGGCGTCGACGTCGACGGTGGGCTTCCACCGGTCCAAGTCGATGCCGTTGTAGACGACGTGCACCCTCTGTTCGTCCAGGGTGGGGTAGCTGCGCAGGATGTCGGCGCGCATGCCGCCGCTGACGGCGATCACGGCATCCGCCGCCTCGAACGCCGTCTTCTCCAGCCAGCTGGAGACCCGGTAGCCGCCGCCGAGCTGCTCGGCCTTCCACGGCCGCAACGGTTCGAGGCTGTGCGCGGTCACGACATGCGGCACACCGTGCAGCAGCTTGGCGATGTGCCCGGCCCCGTTGGCGTACCAGGTGTGCGAGTGCACGATGTCGGCACCGGCCACGTCCTGCGCCATCTGCAGGTCGACACCGAGAGTGGCGAGGGTGGCGTTGGCGTCGGCCAGTTCCGCCGGCACGCCATAGGCGACAGTGTCCGCCTCGGTGCGCGGGGCACCGAAGCATCGCACGGTGACATCGATGTCCGCCCGGAGAGCTTTCACCAGCTCCGCGACGTGGACGCCGGCCCCGCCGTAAATCTCGGGTGGGTATTCCTTGGTGAGCAGATCGACTCGCATGCGACAAAGCTAGCGCAGCGTGGACGACACACACAGCCCGGGCATGGTCGGAACCTCCGGATGGCCCTACTCTGAGGTTATGAAGGCCCACAAGATCTTTGGAATTGTGCTCGCAGGCGGAGAAGGAAAGCGGCTTATGCCGTTGACCGAGGACCGCGCCAAGCCAGCTGTGCCATTTGGAGGGCATTATCGGCTGATCGACTTTGCTCTCTCGAACCTGATCAACTCCGGGGTCACCCAGGTCGTTGTCCTCACCCAGTACAAGTCGCACAGCCTCGACCGGCACGTGTCCCAGACCTGGCACGTGTCCGGCAGCCTGTTCAACTCCTACATCGCGTCGGTGCCCGCGCAGCAGCGGCTCGGCAAGCGCTGGTTCAGCGGGTCCGCCGACGCGATCCTGCAGAGCCTGAACCTCATCCACGATGAGAAGCCCGACATCGTCGTCGTGGTCGGTGCCGACCACGTCTATCGCATGGACTTCAGCCAGATGATCGAGGCGCACATCGCATCCGGTGCTGAGGCGACCGTCGCAGCCATCCGGCAGCCGATCGGGCTGGCCGACCAGTTCGGTGTCATCGAAGTGGATGCCGCCACCCCCGACCGGATCAAGGACTTCCTGGAGAAGCCCAAGGACGCCGTCGGCCTGGCCGACGCGCCGCACGAGGTCTTCGCGTCGATGGGTAACTACGTCTTCAACACCGACGCCCTGATCGAGGCCGTCCGCCGTGACGGTGAGCGCACCGACTCCAGCCACGACATGGGCGGTGACATCATCCCCGACTTCGTCGCGAGAGGTGAGGCCGGCGTGTACGACCTGCAGCGCAACGAGGTGCCGGGATCCACCGACCGTGACCGGTACTACTGGCGCGACGTGGGCACGATCGACTCGTTCTTCGAGGCCCACCAGGACCTGATCAGCGCGCTGCCCGTGTTCAACCTGTACAACCAGAGCTGGCCGATCTTCAGCCAGCAGCTCAATTCACCGCCGGCGAAGTTCGTGCGCGACGCCAAGGGGTCGCTCGGCACCATGATCGACTCGATCGTCTCGTTGGGCTGCGTCATCTCCGGCGCCCACATCGAACGCAGCGTGCTCGGCCCCTGGGCCGCGATCGACTCCGGCGCCCACGTGGTGGACTCGATCGTGTTCGATCGTGTGCAGATCCACCCCGGCGGGGTGGTGCACCGCGCCATCCTCGACAAGGACGTGATCGTCGCGGAGGGCGCATCCGTCGGTGTCGACCGCGATCGGGACCTCGCCCGCGGCTTCAGTGTCACCGAGTCCGGAATCACTGTGGTCGGCAAGGGTGTGCACGTACACCCGTGAGTGATGCAGCACGGTACCTCGTCGTCCTGGACGCCGACTCGACCCTGATCGAACAAGAGGTCATCGAACTTCTCGCCGAGGCGGCCGGGTCTCTCGACCTGGTCGCCGAGGTGACCGACCGGGCCATGCGTGGAGAGATCGATTTCGCCGTCAGCCTGCGCGAACGAGTGGCGACACTGGCCGGGCTCCCGACCGAGGTGTTCGACGACGTCGGCCGGGTGATCCGGCCGACGACGGGCGTCCAGGAACTGATCGACGGCCTGCACGCCAACGGTCACCGGGTCGGAGTCGTCTCCGGCGGCTTCCATGAACTGCTCGACCCGATCGCCGGCCGGCTCGGCCTGGACCACTGGCGGGCCAACCGGCTCGAGGTCGAGAACGGCCGGCTCACCGGCGGTCTGATCGGCCCGATCATCGACGCGTCAGCGAAGGCCCACGCGCTCCAAGAGTGGTCGGCCGCGGACGGTATCCCGCTGTGCAGCACCGTCGCGATCGGCGACGGGGCCAACGACCTCACCATGATGCGGGTCGCCGGGCTGGGGGTGGCGTTCAACGCCAAGCCGATCGTGCGCCGCGCGGCCGATCTGGTGGTCGGCGGCCGGGACCTCAGCCAGGTTCTCCCGCTGCTGGGCCTGCGCGGCTGATCCCGGCCGCACGGCCTCCCCGCGGGGAGGCCGGTTGTCCTAGTGACCCATGCCCAGGCCACCGTCGACGGGGATGACGGCACCGGAAATGTAGCCGGCGTCGTCACCGGCGAGCCAGGTGACCACTCGCGCGACCTCGACCGGTGCGGCGAACCGACCGGCGGGAATGCTGCGCTTGTACTCGGCCTGGGTGGCCTCCGGCAGTTCAGCGGTCATGTCGGTCTCGATGAAACCGGGAGCGACGACGTTCGCGGTGATTCCGCGGGCGCCGAGTTCACGGGTCACCGATCGGGCCAGACCCACCAGGCCGCTCTTGGACGAGGAGTAGTTGACCTGGCCGGCGGAGCCGTACAGGCCGACCACGCTGGAGATCAGGACGATCCGGCCGAAACGCGCCTTGAGCATGCCCTTGGACGCACGCTTGACCACCCGGAAGGCGCCGCTCAGGTTGGTGTCGATCACCGACGTGAAGTCGTCTTCCGACATGCGCATCAGCAGGGTGTCTTTGGTGATACCGGCGTTGGCGACGACGACCTCGATCGGCCCGAGAGCGGCCTCCACCTCGGCGAAGGCGGCGTCGATGGACGCGTAGTCGGTGACGTCGGCGCGTACGGTCAGACTGCCTTCCGGCCCCTCACCTGACCGGGCGGTGATGGCCACCCGGTGGCCCTGGTCGATGAACTCCTGCGCGATGGCGAAGCCGATCCCGCGGTTGCCTCCGGTCACCAGAACAGTTCGAGTGGTCGCCATGGCGCCGCCTTTCGTCGAATGAGGCCCGAAAATATGCGGGCACAGATCCATTCAGCTTAGAGCGTTCCGTGAAGCGACCTGGATGACCGCCGGCTGGACGTAGGCTTGTTTCAGACCCGAAGACTCAACCCCACGCACCTCCCCACGGGTGCACCTCCCAGACAGGCTCGGTGAAGCGATGGGTATCATCAAGCACCGCTCGACGCAGAACCAGTCGATCACCACTCTTCCGCAGTCGCCGGAAGAGGAGCGTCACAGTCGCATGGTGCGCTACGCCGTCACCATGGGCATCCGGATGGTCTGCATCGTGCTGCTCCTGTTCGTGCACGGCTGGTGGCTCGTGGTCTGCGCAGTGGGTGCGATTGTTCTGCCCTACTTCGCCATGATCGCGGCCAATGTGCACGGCGGCCAGCAGGGCGGAGCCACGGTCCTGCGTCCGGGTGCCGTTGCGGTGCTGCCGCCGCCGGCCGCCCCGCCCAGGATGCCGGCCGATCAGGCGCCACGGGACGAGGACGACCGATGATCGGCTTTGGTGCTGCTCCCGAGACCAATTGCTCCCGGGCGGGCTGCCGTGAGTCGGCCACCTGGCGGTTGGACTGGCGGAACCCCCGCATCCACACCGCGGATCGGGTGAAAACCTGGCTCGCCTGTGACGATCACCTCGACTTCCTGCGAGATTTTCTCTCGTCCCGAGATTTCCCCCTCACCGTCACGCCTCTGTCGCACGTGACCCCCACACCAGCAGAGACGGAGTCAGCGTGAGCGGCTGGGGTTTCCTGGTTTCCCGGCAGTGGGCCGGTTACCTGGCGATGACGATCGTTTTTGCCGTCGTCTGCTCCGGACTGGGCGCGTGGCAACTGGCCCGCCGCGCCGAAGCTCAGGCCGAGATCACCCGGGTGGACAACAACTTCGACCACGACCCGGTTCCCGTTGCCGAGGCCCTGCCCACCCTGGATGCCTTCGACGAGTCCCAGAAATGGCTGCCCGTCGAATTGACCGGCACCTACCTGGCGGACGAGGAGATGTTGGCGCGGAACCGGCCGTTGAACATCCACCCCGGTTTCGAGGTACTCACTCCCCTGCTGCTGAGCAACGGTGACATTTTCATCGTCGACCGCGGCTGGCTGCCGACCGGTGAGGACCAGGACCAGCCCGACGTGGTCCCGGCCGCGCCCACGGGAGAAGTCACGGTCGTGGCTCGGTTGAAGAAGGGTGAGCCGTCCCTGGCCGGGCGGACCGCCACCGGCAACCAGGTCGCCACCATCAATCTCACCGAGATCCAAGAGCGGCTGGGCCAGCCGGTCTTCACCGGCGCGTACGGCCTGATGGCGTCCGAGACCCCCGCCTCGGAGGAACGCCCGACGGCGGTCACCCGGCCGGTGCGGGACGAGGGACCGCACCTGTCCTACGCCTTCCAGTGGTTCGTCTTCGCGCTGATGGGCTTCATCGGGCTGGGCTGGGCGGCTCGGCAGGAATACCGCTCCGTGAACGAGGCAGACCCGGAGGAGCGGCTGCGGGCCGAAGAGCGCGCCAGACGCCAGGCGGCCAAGCCGCGCAGCGACTCCGAGATCGAGGACGAGCTGCTCGAACGTCGCGGCTGACCCGCGGCGCACAACGGCCCGGCGCTCCCGAGAGGGTGCGCCGGGCCGATCCGGATCTGGTCTGGGTCTAGGCCAGGGTGATGAGGTCCAGGTAGTCCTTGTTCCAGTGGTCCTCGGTGCCGTCGGGCATGATCAGCACCCGTTCCGGGTTGAGCGCCTCGACGGCGCCCTCATCGTGACTGACCAGAACGACGGCGCCGGTGAAGTGCGCCAGAGCATCCAGGATCTCCTCCCGGCTGGCCGGGTCGAGGTTGTTGGTGGGTTCGTCGAGCAGCAACACGTTGGCTCCGGAGACCACGATCATGGCGAGGGCCAGCCGGGTCTTCTCCCCGCCGGAGAGAACCCCGGCCGGTTTGTGTGAGTCGTCCCCGGTGAACAGGAACGAACCGAGCACGCGTCGGGCTTCCATCTCGGTGATGTTCGGCGACGAGGAGATCATGTTCTGCAGCACGCTGCGCTTCACGTCGATGGTCTCGTGTTCCTGGGCGAAGTACCCGATCCGCAGGCCGTGTCCGGCCACGATCTCACCGGTGTCTGGCTTGTCCACTCCGGCGAGCATACGCAACAGGGTCGTCTTGCCGGCACCGTTGAGGCCCAGGATGACCACTTTCGAGCCGCGGTCGATCGCGAGATCCACGGCGGCGAAGATCTCCAGGGAGCCGTAGCTCTTCGACAGGTCGTTCGCCATCAGCGGCGTGCGCCCACACGGCGAGGGCTCGGGGAAGCGCAGCTTGGCGACCCGGTCGACGGCGCGAACGGCATCGAGCCCGGAGAGCAGCTTCTCGGCCCGGGCGACCATCTGGTGCGCTGCGGCGGCCTTGCTGGCCTTGGCTCCGAACTTGGCGGCCTGCAGCTGCAGCGTGCCCGCCTTCTTCTCGGCGTTGGCGCGTTCCTTCTTGCGACGGTCCGCGTCGGCGACGCGCTGGCGCTGGTAGTTCTTCCAGTTCATGTTGTAGACGTCGATGACCATCCGGTTGGCATCGAGGTAGAACACCCGGTTGACGGTGTCACCGACCAGTTCGATGTCGTGGCTGATGATGATGCAGCCACCGCGGTAGTTCTTGACGAACTCGCGGAGCCAGACCACCGAGTCGGCGTCGAGGTGGTTGGTGGGCTCGTCGAGGATCATCGTCTCGGCGGCGGAGAAAAGGATGCGCGCCAGCTCGATCCGCCGACGCTGACCACCGGAGAGGGTGCGCAACGGCTGATCGAGGATACGGTCCGGCAGGTTGAGGTTGCTGGCGATCGACGCCGCTTCGGCCTCGGCCGCGTAACCGCCGAGGGCGTTGAACTCGTCGGTCAACGTACCGTAGAGCTTCATCGCCCGTTCGCTGGTCTTGGTGTCCGGGCTACCCATGTCGATACCGGCTTGGGTGAGGCCCAGCGAAATGGTGCCGAGGCCGCGGGCATCCAGAATCCGCGTCCGGGCGAGCATGTCGGGGTCGCCAGAGCGCGGGTCCTGCGGGAGATAGCCGATTTCACCCGACCGGTCGATCTGACCCTTGGTGGGCAACGTCTCCCCCGCCAAGGTCTTGGTGAGCGTGGTCTTGCCCGCACCGTTCCGGCCGACGAGGCCGATCTTGTCGCCGGCGGAAACGCGGAAGTTGACGCCCTCCATGAGCACGCGCGCCCCAACTCGGATTTCGAGATCTTGCACACTGAGCACAGCAATAGTCCATTTCGGGGAGTCGGGGGGAGGCGGCCCACAACGGACCAGTCCTTCAGTCTAGATCAAGACGGCCGGCAGTGATGCCCGAAGCCAGGCCGTATAGGTGTCCGTCGACCAGCCGAGGCCGGTCAGGGTCTGAAAAACCTGCGGGTGTCCGAGTGCGAAGATCGCGGCGGCGGCCTCGTGGTCGCTCAGCCCGGTTCGCAGGCCGAAGCGGCCGCGGAGGGCGCCGGCAGCGTCCCCGTAAGCGTGCAGGCTTCTTGCCGCCCCCGCGAGGTCGAGCTCCCGGATCTCTGGATCGATGCCGGCGGCCTCACTGACCACGCGTTGGATCGGTGCGGCACGGATGTTGCCGGCGGCGATCCATTCGGCCATCGTCGACAGTGCGGCTGTCCGGTCGGCGGCACCGGTGATCTGAGTGATCAGGACAGAGGCCTGCCGGCCGGAGCCACCGGGGTGCGCGGCCGCGATCGAGAGCACGGCTGCCAGGACGTCCGCTTTGGAGCCGATCGCGTTGTAGATGGTTTGCACGGCCACTCCGGCGTTCTCGGCGATTGCCGCGATCGACGTGCCCACGTAGCCGTGTTCGCGCATCAGCGCGTCGGCGGCGGTGACGATGTCCGCACGCGTGGCCGCGGATTGGGCGTCTCGACGTTCTTGACTGCGCGAGCGGGGCATATCCATGCTCGTAGAATACCCCTCTAGCGAGTGGGGTGGCGTTACAACCGGCCGCGTTGGTGGCGGCTCGGTGGCGTGCACGCGAAAAACGCGCCGACCGGATGCACGGGGCATTCGGTCGACGCGTCGGTCGGACGTGGCGAGATCACATGGCGAAGCCGAGGGCCCGCATCATGTCGCGGCCGTCGTCGGTGATCTTCTCCGGACCCCACGGCGGCATCCACACCCAGTTGATGCGGAACTGCTCGACGACCCCGTCCAGGGCTTCGGCGGTCTGCTCCTCGAGCACATCGGTGAGCGGGCAGCCGGCCGAGGTGAGAGTCATGTGGATGATCAGGGCGTCGTTTTCGTCGTCCCAACCGAGGTCGTAGATGAGACCCAGGTCGACGACGTTGATGCCCAGCTCGGGGTCCATGACGTCTTTGAGGGCCTCTTCGATCTCGTCGAAGCGTGCCGGAGTGAGTGTCGAAACCATGCTTCTAGCCTACGGGCGTCTCGGCCAGGAAGCGATCGTAACCTTCGTCTTCCAAGCGGTCGGCCAGCTCCGGGCCACCCTGCTCCGCGATGCGGCCGTCGACGAAGACGTGTACGAAGTCCGGCTTGATGTAGCGCAGGATGCGCGTGTAGTGGGTGATCAGGAGCAGGCCGAGGCCGGTGTTCTCCTTGGCTCGGTTGACGCCCTCCGAGACGATCTTGAGCGCGTCGACGTCGAGGCCGGAGTCGGTCTCGTCGAGAACGGCGAACTTCGGCTTGAGCAACTCGAGCTGAAGGATCTCGTTGCGCTTCTTCTCTCCACCGGAGAAGCCCTCGTTGACGTTGCGCTCGGCGAAGCTCTTGTCCATGCGCAGGCGCACCATCGACTCGCGCACGTCCTTGATCCAGGTGCGGATGGCCGGGGCCTCGCCGTCGATGGCGGTCTTGGCGGTGCGGAGGAAGTTGGTGACCGTGACTCCGGGGATCTCGACCGGGTACTGCATGGCCAGGAAGAGGCCGGCGCGGGCACGCTCGTCGACGGACATGGTCAGCACCTCGGCGCCGTCGAGCAGAATCGAGCCGCTGTCGACGTGGTACTTGGGGTGCCCGGCGATCGTGTAGGCCAGGGTGGACTTGCCGGACCCGTTCGGGCCCATGATCGCGTGGATTTCGCCCTCGTTGATGGTGAGGTCGACGCCGCGCAGGATCTGCTTGGTGCCCTGGTCGGTCTCCACACTGACGTGTAGGTCTTTGATCTCAAGAACAGACATGAATTCGGTATCTCTTTCGTTGTCCGCGGGTATCGCGGGCGTTCAGTTGTGGGGGCCGCTGACCGGTTGGCGCGGCCGCACGGTTAGACGGGCAGGACGACCAGCGGGTCGATGTAGACGTCACCGTCGATCAGGTCGACCTGGTAGACGGGCACCGGCTCATAGGCCGGCAGCGTGAGCGGCTTGCCGGTGCGCAGGGAGAACTTCGAGCCGTGCGCCCAGCACTCCAGCGTGTCCTCTTCGACGAAACCCTCCGACAGCGAAATGTCGCCGTGGGTGCAGGTGTCACCGATCGCGAAGACGGAACCGTGTGAGTCCAGCACCACGGCGATGGAGACGCCGTCGATGTCGACCTTGATGGCCTCGTTGGGCTCGAGCTCGTCGAGCGCACAGATTTTGGTGGATGCCATGGTCAGTTGCCTTCTGTCGCGCGGAGTTCGTCCTCGATGGCGCCCTGCAGGCGCTCCTCGAGGGCGGGCGAGCCGATCTGCTGGACGATTTCGCTGAGGAAGCCGCGCACGACCAGGCGTCGGGCTTCGGCCTCCCCGATGCCTCGGGACTGCAGGTAGAACAGCTGCTCGTCGTCGAACCGGCCGGTAGCGCTGGCGTGGCCGGCACCGAGGATGTCGCCGGTTTCGATCTCCAGGTTGGGGATCGAGTCCGCCCGGGTGCCCTCGGTGAGCACGAGGTTGCGGTTCTGCTCGTAGCTGTCGGTGCCGGGGGCGGTATTGCCGATGAGGACATCGCCGACCCAGACCGTGCGCGCGCCCTGACCCTGCAGGGCGCCCTTGTAGGACACCCGGCTGCGGGTGTTCGGGGCGTCGTGGTTGACGTAGACCTGCTGCTCGAGGTGCTGACCCGCGTCGGCGAAGTACAGACCGTACAGTTCGGTGTCGCCGCCCTGACCGGCGAGGTGTGCCGACGGGTTGACCCGCACGATGTCACCGCCGAGAGAGACGACCACGTGCTTGAGGCGGGCGTCGCGGCCGATGGTGATGAAGTGGTTCGCGAGCTGTACGGCGTCGTCGTCCCATTCCTGCACGGTCACGACGGTGAGGTTGGCGGACTCCCCCACGATGATCTCGACGTTCTCCGACAGGCGTGCCTGACCGGTGTTCTGCAGGATGACGACGCTCTGGCTGAACGGCTTCGCGTCGATCAGCGTGTGCGCGGCGCGCGGTGCGTTGCCGAGGCCACCGCGGGTGACGGTGATCTCCTTGGCTTCCTCACCGGTGACGGTGATCGCCAGGGCGTGCTGGAAGCTGCTCCAGGCGTTCGCGGCGGCCCGCTCTTCGGGCGCGCCGGCCGTGCCGATGCGCACGTCGGTGCGCTCGACCCAGGTCACGTCGACGTCGGCGTGCGGGGTGGACTGCACCTCGTACGCCGAACCGTCGAGTTCACCGGCGGTGAGGTCGGTGAACTTCGCGACCGGGGAGAGCTTCCACACGGCCTCCCGGCCGGTGACCTCGGGGAAATCCCCGACGTTGGTGCTCTTGAACCGGGCCGACCGGGTTTGCACCGGGACGAAGCCGAAGCGTCCGTCCGAGTGCTCCTTGATGCCGTGCTGTTCTGCGGTGGGCAGCGCTGCTGACGCGCCGCCCGGTGTGGAAGTGGGTGCTGTTGAAGTTGAGGCGGCGGACATTTAGCCGACGGATCCTTCCATGCCCATTTCAATGAGCTTGTTGAGTTCGAGGGCGTACTCCATCGGGAGCTCCCGGGCGATCGGTTCGATGAAGCCGCGGACGATCATCGCCATCGCTTCGTCTTCGGGCATGCCGCGGCTCATCAGGTAGAACAGCTGTTCCTCGCTGACCCGGGAGACGGTGGCCTCGTGACCGAGCTGCACGTCGTCGACACGGATGTCGATGGCCGGGTAGGTGTCGGAACGGGACTGGGTATCGACGAGCAAGGCGTCACAGCGCACGGTGTTGGCGGAGTGGTGCGCCGTGGCATCCACGCGCACCTCACCACGGTATCCGGCCCGGCCGCCGCCGCGGGCGATCGACTTGGAGACGATCGACGACTGCGTGTACGGAGCCATGTGGATCATCTTGGCGCCGGCGTCCTGGTGCTGGCCGGGGCCCGCGAACGCAACGGAGAGGGTTTCACCCTTGGCGTGCTCACCCATCAGGTAGATGGACGGGTACTTCATGGTGACCTTGGAACCGATGTTGCCGTCGATCCACTCCATGGTGGCGCCCTCGGCGGCCGTGGCGCGCTTGGTGACGAGGTTGTAGACGTTGTTCGACCAGTTCTGGATGGTCGTGTAACGAACGCGGGCGTTCTTCTTCACGATGATCTCCACCACGGCGGAGTGCAGCGAGTCCGACTTGTAGATCGGAGCGGTGCAGCCTTCGATGTAGTGGACGTAGCTGCCCTCGTCGGCGATGATCAGCGTTCGCTCGAACTGGCCCATGTTCTCGGTGTTGATCCGGAAGTAGGCCTGCAGCGGGATCTCGACGTGCACGCCGGGCGGCACGTAGACGAACGAACCGCCGGACCAGACCGAGGTGTTGAGTGCGGCGAACTTGTTGTCGCCGGACGGGATGACGGTACCGAAGTACTCCTCGAAGAACTCCGGGTGCTCCTTGAGCGCCGTGTCGGTGTCCATGAAGATGACACCCTGCGCTTCGAGCTCCTCGTTGATCTGGTGGTAGACCACTTCGGACTCGTACTGCGCGGCGACACCGGAGACCAGGCGCTGACGTTCGGCTTCGGGGATGCCGAGCTTCTCGTAGGTGTTCTTGATGTCGTCGGGCAGGTCTTCCCAGGTCTGGGCCTGCTTCTCCGTGGAGCGCACGAAGTACTTGATGTTGTCGAAGTCGATCTCCGACAGATCGGCGCCCCAGGTGGGCATGGGCTTGCGCTCGAACAGCTGCAGGGCCTTCAGACGGCGTTGCAGCATCCAAGCCGGTTCGCTCTTCAGGTTCGAGATGTCAGTGACCACCTCGGGCGAGATTCCGCGTCGGGCGGAGGCGCCGGCGGCGTCGGAGTCGGACCAGCCGAATTCGTACACCCCCAGGCCTTCGAGCTCGGGTCGGTCCAGTAGAACGTCAGACATCGTTTACCTCTTCTCCTACCCACATCAACCCGGATATCAGTCCGGCCATTCCCACCAGCTGCGAATCCGGCCGGTGAACCGGTGGAGAGGGCGCCGTGTGGGCCTGTGTTGTGTGGATGGCTACGTTGCGTACCTAAGATGAACAGGGGTTAGTGGCGTTAGCTGTGCGCATCTCGCGCACACTCAACCCGTGAAACACCTAATTCTACAGGCTAGTGATGTTATTAGTAGTGCGACCCGGCGTATTCACATGCGCACGCACGAGCAGGGAGCAGAACCCGTGAACCGGATTACCCAGTGGTTGCCCACCGACGTCGACCGGCGGTTGCGGGTGATCGGCTGGGTCTACCTGGCCGCGCAGATCTTCCTTGTCGGAACGGGCGGGCTGGTCCGGTTGACCAGTTCAGGTCTCGGGTGCCCCACCTGGCCGCGGTGCACAGCCGACTCGTTCGTGAACACGCCCGAGATGGGCATCCACGGGGTCATCGAGTTCGGGAACCGCGTTCTCGGCATTCTGCTGGGTGTGCTGGCCATCGTCGCCTTCGTGATGGTGCTGCGGATGCGGCGCAGCCGGCCCGACCTGTTCCGGCTGACCTTGATCGCCGGTCTCGGCATCCCCGCGCAGGCCGTCATCGGCGGCATCAGCGTGCTCACCCAGCTGAACCCGTATGTCGTCGGGTTCCACTTCGTCATCTCGGTGATCCTGGTGGCCCTGTGCACCACCTTCGTCTACCGGTTGTACACCGTTCCGGGTCCGCGTCACCGGGTGGTGCCGTCCTGGTTCGCCATCCTCACCCACATCACCAGCCTGGTCGTCGCCGTCACCATCCTGGTCGGCATCCTGACCACCGGTTCCGGCCCGCACGCCGGAGACGCCAATGCGCCGCGCAACGGTCTGGACTCCGAATTGCTGCAGCACGTGCACAGCTGGCCGGCCTACCTGACGCTGGCGCTCACCGTGGTGTTGCTGGTGTCTGCGATCGCCCTGCACCTGCCCGTCCGTCGCTGGGCGTTGATGCTGCTGGGCGTGGAACTGTTGCAGACCGCGGTCGGCCTCATCCAGGCCAACCTCGGCTTGCCGCCGTTGCTCGTCGGTGTGCACATGGTGCTGGCCTGCGTGCTCGCTGCGGCCATGACGGCGCTCGTCCTGCAGTTGAAGCAGCCGGTCGGTGTGCTTGACGCTCCCCCGGCGCCGCGCGCCAGCGAGGGCCTGCTCGCCCGCTGACCCGATCCACGGTTCGCACGGTCCCGGTGGTCGAGCCTGTCGAGACCCCGCGACCCGATCAGCGGTCCGTACACCGCCGGTGGTCGATCCCGGTCGAGACCCCGTGACCCGATCTGTGGCCCGCACCTATCGGCGAACTCTGCGCTCCGTTAGAACGGCAGCAGCGGGTCGACGCCTACGGCCACGAAGACCAGCGTCAGGTACGCGATCGAACCGTGGAAGACCCGCATCGGGGACACGTGCTCGTGGCGGATCGACCGGTTGTACAGGCGGTGCGTCTCGAAGATGAACCAGGCACCAGAGCCCGCGGCGACCACGGTGTAGAGGATGCCCATGCCGGCAATCGGGACCAGCAGCAGCGAGCACGCCACGGTCGCCCAGGCGTACAGAATGACCTGCAGGCCCACCTGCGACCGACCGCGCACCACGGCCAGCATCGGAACGCCGGCAGCCTGGTAGTCGTCGCGGTACTTCATCGAGAGCGGCCAGTAGTGCGGCGGGGTCCAGAGGAAGATGATCAGGAACAGGATGAACGGCGGCCAGGAGAGGTCTCCGGTCACGGCGGCCCACCCGATCAGCACGGGCATGCAGCCCGCGATGCCGCCCCAGACGATGTTCTGCGGGGTGCGGCGCTTGAGGATCATCGTGTAGAAGACGACGTAGAGCAGGATCGCGCCCAGCGACAGCAGTGCCGCGACCCAGTTCGTGAAGGCCCACAACCAGCCGATGGAGACGGCGCCCAGAACCCAGGCGAACACGAGCGCCTGCCGGTCGGTGAGCTCTCCGGTGACGAGCGGGCGCCCCTTGGTGCGGTTCATCAGTCGGTCGATGTCCCGGTCCAGGTAGCAGTTGAACGCCCCAGCCGACCCGGCGCTCAACGCCCCGCCGATCAGGGTGGCCAGCACCAGCCACAGGTTGGGGATGCCGTTGTTGGCGAGGATCATCGTCGGCGCCGTAACCACGAGTAACAGTTCGACGACGCGCGGCTTGGTCAAAGACAAATACGCCAGAAACGTTCGTTTGATCCGTGCAGAGCGGTCCTCGGTCCCCGGATTGCCGGGCTCCTCGGCCGTGTCGATTGTCTCTCGTGCGCTTCGCATATTGCCTTGATTCTAGATCATTCCGGAACCTCTCAGTCCCGGCCCGCCTGTGCGACAGTGGCGCAATCTTGGCGAAACAACGTCGCTGAGCCGGGTTCCCTATACTGGAATAGCTCGCCAATCCAAGGTGCATGCAGCCGTGAGTCACCTGATACGGGCCCCTCCTGCGCACAGCGATGCCGATAACGATGTCGGCGGGCAATCACTATCCAAGCGGCGCGTAATACAGATCGGGCCGCCTTTTCAGGATTAAGAAGGGTCAGTTCACGTGGCAGCTTTGCAGTGGGATTCCATCGACAACAGGGCGGTCGACACCGCCCGTATTCTTGCGGCGGATGCCGTGGAGAAGGTGGGAAACGGCCACCCCGGTACCGCCATGAGCCTTGCTCCGGCCGCGTACCTCCTGTTCCAGAAGGTCATGCGCCGGGATCCTGCTGACAACGAGTGGATCGGGCGCGACCGCTTCATCCTCTCCGTCGGACACAGCTCCCTCACCCAGTACGTACAGCTGTACCTGGGCGGCTACGGCCTCGAACTGGACGACCTCAAGGCGCTGCGCACCTGGGGTTCCAAGACCCCCGGTCACCCCGAGTACGGACACACCGACGGTGTCGAGATCACCACCGGGCCGCTCGGCCAGGGGCTGGCATCCGCGGTGGGCTTCGCCTACGCCTCGCGCTTCGAGCGCGGACTGTTCGACCCTGAGGCTGCAACCGGCACCAGCCCGTTCGACCAGTTCGTCTACGTCATCGCCGGTGACGGCGACCTCCAGGAGGGCATCACCTCCGAGGCCTCCTCGCTCGCCGGTCACCAGCAGCTGGGCAACCTGATCGCGATCTACGACTCCAACCAGATCTCGATCGAGGACGACACCAACATCGCCTTCACCGAGGACGTCGCCGCACGCTACGAGGCCTACCACTGGCACGTCCAGACGGTGGACTGGAAGCAGACCGGCGAGTACGTGGAAGACGTCGCCGCGCTCAACGACGCCATCGAGGCGGCGAAGGCCGTGACCGACAAGCCGTCGCTGATCATCCTGAAGACCATCATCGGCTGGCCGAGCCCGAAGAAGCAGAACACCGGAAAGATCCACGGTTCCGCTCTGGGAGCTGAGGAACTCGCCGGCGTGAAGGAAATCCTCGGTTTCGACCCGGAGAAGACCTTCGAGGTGGCGGACGACGTCATCGAGCACACCCGCAAGGCCCTGGACCGTGGCGCGGAACAGCACGCAGAGTGGACCGTGCGCTTCGACGCCTGGGCCGCGGCCAACCCCGAGCGCAAGATCCTGCTCGACCGTATTCTGTCCGGCGACCTGCCCGACGGCGTCGAAGACGCACTGCCCGTCTTCCCGGCCGGCACCGAGGTCTCCACCCGGGCCTCGTCCGGCAAGGTGCTCAACGCGCTCGGACCGGTCATCCCGGAACTGTGGGGCGGCTCCGCCGACCTCGCGGAGTCGAACAACACGACCATCAGCGACTCCGCCTCGTTCATTCCGAGCGAGCACTCCACCGGGGAGTGGACGGGCAACCCGTACGGACGGGTGCTGCACTTCGGTATCCGCGAGCACGCGATGGCGGCCATCCTCAACGGCATCGTGCTGCACGGCAACACCCGCCCGTTCGGCGGCACGTTCCTGATCTTCAGCGACTACATGCGCCCCGCCGTCCGCCTGGCGGCGCTGATGAAGGCACCGTCGATCTTCGTCTGGACCCACGACTCCGTGGCCCTCGGCGAGGACGGCCCCACCCACCAGCCGATCGAGCAGCTGGCCACCCTGCGCGCCATCCCCGGTCTCGACGTGGTGCGCCCCGGCGACGCCAACGAGGTGTCCTGGGCGTGGAAGACCATCCTCGAACGCCGCAACGGCCCGGCCGGTATCGTCCTCACCCGCCAGAACATCCCGGTGTTCGAGCGCGGCGAGGGTGACGCGTCCGGCGAGACCTTCGCTTCCGCGAAGAACGTCGCCAAGGGCGCGTACGTGCTCGCCGAGGCGCCGAACGGCACCCCCGACGTGATCCTCATCGCCACCGGTTCCGAAGTGCAGCTGGCCGTTGCGGCTCGTGAAGCGCTCAAGGCGGACGGGGTCAACGCTCGCGTCGTCTCCGCACCGAGCCTGGAATGGTTCGAGGAGCAGTCGGCTGAGTACCGTGAGGCCGTTCTGCCGAGAGCGATCGCCGCTCGGGTATCGGTTGAGGCCGGAATCGCGTTGACCTGGACTAAGTACGTCGGCGACCGCGGACGCAGCATCTCCATCGAGCACTTCGGTGCCTCGGCCGATTACAAGACCCTGTTCCGCGAATTCGGCATCACCACAGAAGCCGTGGTCGCCGCCGCCAAAGAATCCCTCGCCGCGCTCTGAGCGCGACATTACTAGCGCAGCATTTCAAGGAGATTTGACTTACATGACTGAAAACACCCCCACCGCCGCTCTCTCCGCAGCCGGCGTCAGCATCTGGCTTGACGACCTGTCGCGTGAGCGCATCCAGTCCGGCGGCCTGACCACGCTCATCAACGAGAAGAACGTCGTCGGCATCACCACCAACCCGACGATCTTCGCCGCCGCCCTCGCCAAGGGTGAGGCGTACGACGCCCAGGTGGCGACTCTCGCCGCCGCCGGCACGAACGTCACCGACGCGGTCTTCGAGATCACCACCGACGACGTCGCCGCAGCCTGCGACATCTTCCGTCCGATCTACGACGCCACCAACGGCTTCGACGGTCGCGTCTCGATCGAGGTCGAACCCGCCGCCGCCCACGACGCCGAGAAGACCCTCGCCGAGGCTCAGCAGCTGTGGAAGAAGGTCAACCGTCCCAACGCGATGATCAAGATCCCGGCGACCGTCGAGGGCCTGCAGGCGATCACCGAGACCATCGCACTGGGCATCAGCGTCAACGTCACCCTGATCTTCAGCCTCGAGCGTTACCGCGCGGTCATCAACGCGTACCTCAGCGGACTCGAGAAGGCCAAGGCCGCGGGCATCGACCTGTCCACCATCCACTCGGTGGCGTCGTTCTTCGTCTCCCGGGTCGACACCGAGATCGACAAGCGCCTCGCCGCCGTCGGCACCGATGAGGCCCTCGCCCTGCAGAGCAAGGCTGGCGTCGCGAACGCTCAGCTGGCCTACCAGGTCTTCGAGCAGGCCTTCACCTCCGAGCGGGCCTCCGGCCTGCTCGCCGCCGGCGCGAACAAGCAGCGCCCGCTGTGGGCATCCACCGGCGTCAAGTCGACCGACCTGCCCGACACCCTCTACGTGACCGAGCTGGTCGCGCCCGAGGTTGTCAACACCATGCCGGAGAAGACCCTGGACGCCACCTTCGACCACGGTGTCATCGTGGCCGGCGCGGTCACCGGTGCGTACGACGCGGCCAACGCCGTGCTCGACGCGATCAGTGCACAGGGCGTCTCCTACGACGACGTCACCCGCCTGCTCGAAGAAGAGGGTGTCGCCAAGTTCATCGTCTCCTGGGACGAACTGCTCGAGACCGTCACGACCGCTCTCGAGGCCGCCAAGTGAGCTTTCACATCTCGGTAAGCGGTGCGGCGGCCGAGGCCGTCCGCACCGTGGTGCCGACCCTGGTCACCGACCTGGTCGCCTCCGGCATCACCTCCCTCGACCCCGCGCTGTGGGGACCAGAGGCTGAGGAAGAGGCCGGCAAGCGTCTGGGCTGGACCGAGTCGGTCGTCACGTCCCGGCCGCTGGTCGCGGAGATCCTCGCCCTGCGCGAGGAACTGCACGCCAAGGGTGTCACCCACATCGCTCTGGCCGGCATGGGCGGCTCGTCACTGGCACCCGAGGTAATCACGCTCACGAGCGGCGTCGACCTCACGGTGCTGGACGCGACCGACCCCGGCCAGGTGCTGGCCGCGCTCAACGACCGCCTGGAATCGACCGCTCTCGTGGTGTCGTCGAAGTCCGGCGGCACCGTCGAGACCGACAGCCAGCGCCGCGTGTTCGAGCGGGCCTTCCGGGACATCGGCATCGACCCCACCGAGCGCATCATCGTGGTCACCGACCCCGGGTCGCCGCTCGAAGCGTCCGCCACCGCCGGTGGTTTCCGCGTCTTCACCGCTGACCCGACCGTCGGTGGTCGGTTCTCCGCCCTGACCGCGTTCGGACTGGTCCCGTCCGGTCTGGCCGGGGTCGACATCGGGCAGCTGCTCGACGAGGCCGAAGCGGTCTCGCTGTCGCTCGCCGTCGACACCGCCGAGAACCCGGGACTCATCCTGGGTGCGGCCATCGCCGCCACTAGCCCGCGCCGCGACAAGCTCGCCATCGTGGCCGATGGCACCCACATCGTCGGTTTCGCCGACTGGGCCGAGCAGCTCATCGCCGAGTCCACCGGCAAGATCGGCACCGGCATTCTGCCGGTCGTCCTCGACCTGGCAGCTCCCGAGCTCACCGAGAACCTCCCCGACGTGCAGATCGTGCGCGTCGTGGATGATGCCGGCGACGAGGTCTTCTCCGACCATGACGGCCGCGACGAGATCCGCGTCAGCGGCACCCTCGGCGCTCAGTTCCTGGTCTGGGAATACGCGACCGTGATCGCCGGACGACTGCTCGGGATCAACCCGTTCGACCAGCCCGACGTGGAGTCGGCGAAGATCGCGACCCGGGGCCTGCTAGACGCGCGCCCCGAGCCCGAGCCTGCCGCCTTCATCTCGGACGGCATCGAGGTCCGTGGCACGCCGCACGTCATCGGCGCGGCCAGTGACCTGGCCAGCGCGATCGACGCGCTGCTCGAAGAGCTCGGCCCGGACGGTTATGTCGCCGTGCAGGCGTACGTCGATCGTCTCGCGCTCCCCCAGCTCGCCGAGGTGCGCGGCCTGCTGGCAACGCTGTCCAAGCGTCCCGTCACCTTCGGGTGGGGTCCGCGGTTCCTGCACTCCACCGGTCAGTTCCACAAGGGTGGCACCCCCACCGGCGTGTTCCTGCAGATCCTCAGCACCCCCGCAGAGGACCTGGACATCCCGGAGCGTCCGTTCACCTTCGGCCAGCTCATCCAGGCTCAGGCCGCCGGCGACGCGAGCGTGCTCGCCGCCCACGGCCGACCGGTCCTCACCCTCACGTTGACCGACCCGGCAGCGAACCTCGACACGCTGTTCGCCGCCCTGCGCTAACGCGCTGCACGCGTCGTTTCGCTTAATTCCTCTCTAAGGAGCTGCATGTCCCCGGTGGAAATCACCCCGGAGTTCAATCCGTTGCGTTCGCCTTCCGACTATCGCCTCAATCGGATCGCGGGGCCCAGTAGCCTCGTGATCTTCGGCGTCACCGGGGACCTGTCGCGGAAGAAACTCATGCCCGCCGTTTACGACCTCGCCAACCGTGGGCTTCTTCCACCGGGGTTCGCCCTGGTCGGGTTCGCCCGCCGGGACTGGGACAACCAGGACTTCATGCAGGTCGTGCACGATTCCGTGAAGGAACATGCCCGCACCGAGTTCCACGAAGACGTCTGGGCGCAGCTGGCCGAAGGCATCCGGTTCGTTCCGGGCAGCTTCGACGATGACGCCGCGTTCGAGCTCCTCAAGGAAACCATCGAGGAGCTCGATCGGGAGCGGGGAACGATGGGCAACCACGCGTTCTACCTCTCCATCCCGCCCAAGGCGTTCCCCCAGGTCACCGAGCAGCTGCGCCGTTCCGGCCTGGCCGAGCAGAAGGACGGCCAGTGGCGCCGGGTGGTGATCGAGAAGCCGTTCGGTAGCGACCTCAAGACCGCCCGCGAACTGAACGACGTCGTCGAGTCGGTCTTCCCGGCAGACTCCGTCTTCCGCATCGATCACTACCTGGGCAAGGAGACGGTGCAGAATATTCTCGCGCTGCGCTTCGCCAACCAGCTGTACGAACCGATCTGGAACGCGAACTACGTCGACCACGTGCAGATCACCATGGCCGAGGACATCGGCGTCGGCGGTCGGGCCGGATACTACGACGGTATCGGCGCGGCCCGCGACGTCATCCAGAACCACCTGTTGCAGCTACTCGCCCTCACCGCGATGGAAGAGCCGATCTCCTTCGACGCTGCGGATCTCCGCACCGAGAAGGAAAAAGTGCTCGCGTCGGTTCGCCTCCCGGAGGACCTGGCCACGGGAACCGCCCGCGGTCAGTACGCCGGCGGCTGGCAGGGTGGCGAGAAGGTTCTCGGCTTCCTCGAGGAAGAC
>Ga0247816_10000287_pt1 | contig 30477 bp, 25 predicted proteins | sample UWRJL209509C1_FD_179930 | JGI IMG/M metagenome (GOLD analysis project Ga0247816, IMG submission 179930) | Plant litter microbial communities from Arlington Agricultural Research Station in Wisconsin, United States - UWRJ-L209-509C-1 | ecosystem: Environmental > Terrestrial > Plant litter >...
CATCCAGTTCGGCCTCCGACAGCGTGGCGCCGGCGTAACCGAGACCGTGCCCGAAGGCGAAGTCGGGCCGGGCGCTCGAGTACAGGTAGGTGCTGCGGCTGGTGATGATGTCGTAGTCGAGCACCCCGGCCAGGTCGGCCGCACCCGACCACCAGGTCTGCGCGAGCCGCCCGCTGGGTTCGACGGCCCCGACGAGCACATCGGCGATCCCGTGGCCGAGCTCTTCGCCGGCGTGCGAAGACCAGAGGATGGCCGGAGCCTTCTGCAGCGCACCGTTCAGGGCGAACGGGTAGGAGGAGATCACCAGCAGGGCGAGGCGCGCGTTGGCGTCGGCGGCCGCGTTGATCAGCTCGGCCTGCCGTTCCGGCAGGGCCAGACCCGGCCGGTCCTCGGTCTCCCGGCCGCCCAGGTGCGGGTCGTTGCCGACGGTGACGATCACGGTGTCGGCCGCGGCGGCCACCTCGGCGGCGTGCGCCAGGCCGCTCCGCAGCGTCCGCAGCACGAACCGGTCCGCGGTGGCCTCCGTCGCCGGCTGGGGTTGGATGGCCCCGGTGCCGAGATCTGCGTGCCACCACAGACCAGAGCCGCGGTGCTGGAGGGAGACGGTGTCGTCGTCGTGGCGGACCAGCCGCACCGACTCCTGGGCGACCCAGCCGCCCACCCGAGTCGCGGTGTCTTCGAGGAAACCGTGCGGCCCGCGGGTGACCAGCCGGTCGCTGGCCAGGTTGCGCAGGGTGACGTGGCCGTGACCCCAGTCGGTGAGCTCGAAGGTCTGCGCGTCGCCGACGGTGTCGCCGGCGGCGTGCAGCCGCCCACCGACCGTGCCAGCTGTCGGGCGGCCCGAGCTGACGTACCGGCCGGTGCGAGGGTCGCGCAGGGCGATGAGGTCGCTCCCGCTGGCGACGCGGACGGTGCCGGCGTCGAGGGCCTCGGTGAGGCCCTGCTGCAGGGTCACCGGGGTGATCAGGCTGCCGCTGTACCAGTCGGTGAGCACCCGCTCGGCGAGCGGACCGAGCAGCGCCACCGACGAGGTGGGCGCCAGCGGAAGCAGCCTTTCACCGCCGACCGGGTCGTTCTGCAGCAGCACGGTGCCGGCGGATGCGGCCTCCCGGGCGAGCTGCCGGTGCGCGGGCGACCCGATCACGTCCGCGGTGATCTGCGCGAACGGATGCGGGTCGGTGTCGAACTCGCCGGTGCGCGCCCGGGCGGTCAGCAGGCGCGTGACCGCGGCATCCACCTGGTCGATCGTGATGAGGCCGTCCTCGAGCGCCTCCCGCAGCGCCGACACCGTGGGCTCGGTGTTGCTGTCGTTGTCGGTGAAGCTGTCGACGCCGGCGGCCAGCGCGGCGGCGTGCGCGGCGACCGTTCCATCGAAGAACTCCTCGGAGACGAACAGGTTGGTCGGCGCGGCGGCGTCGCTGACGACCAGCAGGTCGGCGCTGTCCGGCACCCAGCTGCGCAGGTGCTCGGCGACGAGGTCGGAGACGTGCGCCGGGCGCCCGTTGACCAGGTTGTAGGACAGCATCGCCGCACCGGCCGCGCCCTCCTCGATGGCCGGCCGGAAGGCGGGCAGCTCGTACTCGTGCAGCACCCGGGGGCGCAGCTGCGAGTTGGTGGTGGACCGATCGACCTCGTTGTTGTAGCCGAGGAAGTGTTTGAGGGTGGGCACCGTGCGCCAGCGCACCGGGTCGTCACCGCGGAGGCCGCGTGCGTAGGCGCAGCCCATCGCGCCGGTGAGCCAGCCGTCCTCCGAGTAGCCCTCCTCGTTGCGGCCCCAGAGCGGATGCCGCAACGGATTCACCACCGGCGCCCAGACGTTCAGGCTCACGGTGGGGGAGTCGGCGTGTTTGCCGCGCACCTCGACGCCGGCGGCCTCGCCGACCCGGCGGATGAGGTCCAGATCCCAGGACGCGGCCAGGCCGACGGGCTGCGGAAACTGGGTGGCCTCACCCAGCCAGGCCAGGCCGTGCAGCGCCTCGGTTCCGGTGTGGAACGGGGCCAGGCCGAGGCGCTCGATGGCCGGGTTGGCCTGGTGCAACAGGCTCAGTTTCTCCTCCACCGAGAGCTGGTTGAGCAGGTGGAGTGCCGTGGCGGCGTCGGTGCCGTGCGTCATCGAGATCTTCCTGGGTTGCGACCTATCGAAGCGTTTCGATAATCGTCGTGTGGTTTTCGTCGGTGGGGCGAGTCTAGGTCACAACCGGCAATTTGTGGTTGCCTCCGCGTAATTCCTCCCGTACACTCCGATTGTCGAAGCGCTTCCGCAGGGAGCCGGACTGGGGGCACTTCTGCACCGCCCAGCCTCGGCGAGATTCGCAACTTACGAAGAAGTGAGGCAGCACATGAGTTCCACGACCACGGGTTCGGCCCTGGCGGCATTCGCCCAGAAACCGGTCAATCGCAGGTCCTTCCTGGGCTTCCTCGGCGCCGGAGCGGCCGCGGCCACTCTCGCCGGCTGCAGCACCGGTGGCTCCGGCATTTCCGCCGGCATCGTCAGCGCCGAAGAGATCGCCGGCGTCATCCCGAACTACTACCCGGTGGACTTCGCGGTACCGGACATCCCCAGCGTCAACGGATCCACCGCCGGGTTCCTCACCATGCCGAGCAACCTGCGCGCCTCGGTCACGGGCGTACCGGGATCCGGCGGGACCTACACCGCCATCTCGCCGGCCTGGTGGACCATCCCCAAGTCGGACAACTCCTACTTCCAGGCCGTCAACAAGGAACTGGGCGCCACGATCAAGTTCCAGGTCTCCGACGGCAACACCTACGGCGAGAAGATCCAGGCCGTGCTCGCCTCCCCGAACAACGTGCCCGACATGGTCGTGCTTCCGTCCTGGAACATCCCGCCCAAGTTCGACCAGGCCGTCGGCGCCCTCTTCGCCGACCTGAGCCCCTATCTGGCCGGCGACAAGGTGAAGGATTACCCGAACCTGGCCAACATCCCCACCGACTCCTGGAAGTACTCGGTGTTCCAGGGCAAGCTCTACGGCCTGCCCTACCCGGGTGAGGTGATGGCGAACGCGTTCTTCTACCGCAAGGACATCTTCGACGAGCTCGGACTGCCGCTGCCGACCGACGCCGAGAGCATGATCGAGATCCTCGCCGAGGCCTCAGATCCGTCCGCGAACCGCTGGGGGGCGGAGGACCTGTGGAACGCCGGTCAGATCATGTTCGGGGTGCCGGACAAGTGGACAGAGGTCAACGGCAAGCTGGTGCACAAGTTCGAGACCGACGAGTACCGTCAGGCGCTGGACTGGCTAGCCAGACTGTTCAAGTCCGGTGCGGTGCACCCGGATGCGATGGCCGGCAACTCCCAGCAGGCCAACAACCGGTTCGAGGCCGGCAACACGCTGGTCAAGAGCGACGGCGTGGGCGGCTGGGCCGAATCCCTCGCCCGGGTGCGGCCGTCCAACCCCGACTACAACATGCAGGCGCTGGACTTCTTCGCGCCCGACGGCGGCGACCCGGTGCTCTACAAGGGCAGCCCGACCAACATCTTCAGCTTCATCAACAAGAAGGCCGACGAGAACGCCATCAAGGAGATGCTGGCGCTGGCCAACTACTTCGCCGCGCCGTTCGGCACCACCGAGTACCAGCTGCTCAACTCCGGTGTCGAGGGCGTGCACTTCGACCTCGACGCCAACGGTGCTCCCGCACTGAACGCCAAGGGCCAGGCCGAGGTCACCTCCACCTACTCCTTCCTGGTGCACCCGCCGATCGTGCAGGCGCACGTGGAGTTCCCGCAGATGGTCGAGGACTACTGCAGCTGGAGCGCACGCATGAGCGCCTTCGCGGTGGACCCGGTGCTCTACGGCGTGCAGATCCAGGAACCGGCCCGGTTCGGGTCGCTGGCCACCCCGTTCGACGACCTCAAGGCCGATGTGGCCAACGGCCGCAAGGACCTGTCCGCGCTCGACGGAGCCATCGCCACCTGGAAGTCCAAGGGCGGCGACGAGCTGCGCAAGTTCTACCAGAAGTACCTGGACGCGTAGGCCAGGCGATGACCGTACTCGACGGGCGGCGCCCCACACCGGAGGCGCCGCCCGCAGACCCAGCCATCCCGAAGATCGACCCGGCCCGCGTCCGACGGAAGCGCCGCGCCCTGTTCCGGCGCGACCGCACCCTGCTGTTGATGGTGCTTCCGGCCGTGATCCTCACCGCGCTGTTCGCCTACGTGCCGATCGTCGGCAACGCCATCGCCTTCCAGGACTACTCGCCCTATGTGGGAGCGTTCGAGAACCCCTGGGTGGGCTTCGCCAACTTCGAGCGGGTGCTGGCCGACGAGGCGTTCTGGTCGGCGGTGCGCAACACCCTCACGATCACGGCGTTCCAGCTGGTGTTCTTCTTCCCGGTGCCGATCCTGATGGCGATCCTGCTGCAGGGGCTGCTCAGCCCGCGGGTGCGGTCACTGTTCCAGTCGATCGTGTACCTGCCGCACTTCCTGTCCTGGGTGATCGTGATCTCGATCTTCCAACAGATCCTCGGCGGGGCGGGACTGCTCAACCAGTTCCTGCGCGACAACGGCATCGAAGCGGTCAACCTGATGACCCAGCCCGACACCTTCCTTATCCTGGTGACCTCGCAGGCGCTCTGGAAGGACGCCGGCTGGGGCATCATCGTCTTCCTCGCCGCGCTCAGCGCCATCGACCCGAGCCAGTACGAGGCCGCTGCAATGGATGGCGCTGGCCGGTTCAAGCGGATGTGGCACATCACCTTGCCGGCGCTGCGACCGATCATCATCCTGCTGCTCATTCTGCGGCTGGGGGACTCGCTGACGGTGGGCTTCGAACAGCTGCTGCTGCAACGTGACGCCGTCGGCGCCGGGGCCGCCGAGGTTCTCGACACCTTCGTCTACTACTCCGGCATCCAGAACGGCGACTGGAGTTACGCCGCCGCGGCGGGCCTGATCAAGGGCGTCATCAGCGTGATCCTGGTGCTCGGCGCCAACAAGATCGCGCACCTGTTCGGAGAGGCCGGGGTGTACCAGAAATCATGAGCATCATCACAGGACCCACAAAATCATCCCCCCGCCCACCCAAGGTCACCCGGGCGGCCTGGGAGGAGCCGCGCGCTCCCCTCGAGGCCGGCGCCCGCGGCATTGTGCTCTTCGTCATGGCCGCCCTGATCGTTGTACCGCTGTATATCGTCGTGCTGACCAGCTTCTCCTCCCAGGCGACCATCACGGCTGCCGGCGGCATGGTGATGGTGCCGGGGGAGCTGACCTTCTCCGCCTACGAGCAGATCCTCTCCGGCGGTGTGGTCACCCGCGCCGTCATGGTCAGCGTCGGCGTCACCGCCGTGGGCACCGCGCTCAGCCTGGTGGTGTCGATCATGGCCGCATACGGTCTCAGCCGGCCCGGCTCATACGCCCACCGGCCGATCCTGTTCTTCCTGCTGATCACGATGTTCTTCGGTGCGGGCATGATCCCCAGCTACCTGCTGGTGAGCAACCTCGGCCTGATCAACTCGTACTGGTCGCTCATCCTGCCCAGCTGCATCAGCGTGTTCAACATCTTCCTGCTGCGCGGCTTCTTCATGAACATCGACCAGTCCATCCTCGACAGCGCGCGCATCGACGGCGCGGGCGACTGGCGCATCCTCACCAAAATGGTGCTGCCGATGTCCCGTTCCGTGATCACCGTGATCGGCCTGTTCTACGGGGTCGGCTACTGGAACGCGTTCTTCAACGCGACCCTGTACATCAACGACAGCGAAAAACTGCCGTTGCAGGTGATCCTGCGCTCCTACGTGCTGCAGGGCGTGTCGGTGCCGGGCCAGGTGAGTGTCGGCTCCGGCGAGGTGGCCACGCTGGCCGTGCAGATGGCCGTGGTGGTTCTCGCCCTGGTGCCGGTGCTGATCGTCTACCCGTTCCTGCAGAAGCACATCAGCTCGGGTGTCATGATCGGCGCCGTCAAGGGCTGACCGGCCGCGGTGCCCGGGTGCAATCCACCCGGGCACACGTCGCCCGCTGGACGTTTGCTGACTATGGTTAGCTCAACCGCACCCGACGGTTTCACCCAGCTAGCAGAGGACGCATGGCCACCATTCACGACGTCGCACGCCTCGCCGGCGTCTCGATCAGCACCGTGTCATACACCCTCAGCGGCAACCGGTCCATCGCCGAATCCACGCGCAACCGGGTGGTCACCGCCATTCAGGAGCTCGGCTACCGGCCCAACGCCGGGGCGCGGATGCTCGCCGGCACCCGCACTCGCATCTTCGCCTTGACCGCCCCGGTGCGCTCGGACACCCAGTCCGGCGTGCTGATGTCGTTCGTGCTGGCCGTGGCCACCGCGGCCCGCAAACACGACTACGACGTTCTCCTGCTCACCGCCGACGAGGCATCCACCGGCCTGGAACGGGTGACGTCGAGCCGGCTGGCCGACGGCATCATCGCGCTCGACGTGTCGCGCGACGACGAGCGGATGTCGCTGCTGCGCGCCCTGAACATCCCCGCCACGGTCATCGGGGTGCCGGGGGACACCGACGGGCTGGTCTGCGTCGACCTGGACTTCGACGCCGCCGCGACCCTGGCCGTCGACCGGCTCGCCGACCTGGGCCACCGGTCGATCGGACTGCTCGGTCAGCCGCGCAGCACCTACGAGTGGGGCGCGAACTACCCGCTGCGGCTCCGCGACGGGTTCGTGCGCAGCACCGCCGAACACGGCATCGACGCGGCGTTCGTGATGCCGGCGCGCGACCCGGACAGCATCCGTCGTGCGCTCGACGAGCTCTACACCCGGCTGCCGGGCATGACGGCGTTGATCATGCACGCCGGGGAGGGGGTGCAGGGCACGGTGCTGGAGATTCTGGCCGCCCGCGGGGTGTCCATTCCCGGGCAGCTCTCGGTGATCTCGGCCTGCGCGGTGTTCGACACCTCGGAGTTCAGCCCGCCGCTGGACGAGATCCCGCTGTCGCCGGAGGATTCCGGCACCCGCGCCGTGGAACTCACCATCCGGCAGATCAACGGCGACCTCACCCCGCTCGTCGACCTGATGCCGCCGCGTTACCTGGCCCGCGGTTCCACCGCGCCGCCGCCGGCCTGACAACTCGGCGACGGGTCAGCGCGGGTCCTGCCAGGAGTGCTCTGGCGCGAAGCCGAGCAGGCGGCGGGCCTTGTCGATCGAGAGCAGGGTCTGGGTTCCTGGCACCGCGGTGAGCTCGACGTGCGGGAACACCTCGGCGGCCAGTTCCACGCTCGGTCGGCGCATCACGGTGTCGGCGGCGGCGATGATGAACCGCTCGAAGCCGGGCGGGGCCGTCTGCAACGCCTTGAGCACCGCCTGGGCACCGTCCCGCCCGTCGATGTAGCCCCAGAGGTTCCACTTGCGCTGGCTCGGGTCGTCCTGGAACGCCTCGAAACCGGCGTAGTCCGCCGGGTCCATCACGTTCGAGAACCGCAGCGCCGTGATCGACAGCTTCGGGTCCCAGCGCACCAGCTCGATCGCCATCTGCTCCTCGAGGTGCTTCACCAGCGAGTAGGTGCTCTCCGGCCGGGCCGGGTACTCCTCGTCGACGGGGATGTAGGGCGGGTCGGTGTCGAACGGCAGGCCGAGCACGGTCTCGCTGGAGGCGTAGACGATGCGGTGGATGCCCACCCGGCGGGCCGCCTGGAAGACGTTGTAGCTGGCGAGCATGTTGTTGTGGAAGGTGGCCACGTCCGGTGCCAGGCCCGGCGCGGGGATGGCGCCGAGGTGCACGACGGCGTCGAAGCCGTCGGCCTGGTCGTTGACACCGTTGAAGGCGTCGATGACCTGACCGTAATCGGTCAGGTCGATGCGCACGAAGCCGGCTCCGCGGCTGCCGGCCAGATCGAAGTTGACCACCTCGTGGCCCTCGGCGCGCAGCCGGGCGAGCACTGTCGTGCCGAGCTTGCCGCTGCCGCCGGTGAGGGCGATTCTCATGCTGGGATATTCCATGGCCATCCTTGTCTGGGTCGATCGGGGGACTGCGTGGAACCGGTTTGTGGCGTCAAGCAACGTATCACGGCGGTCGGAGCGACTTGCCGGGTAATCTGGGGGCAGAGTGACTCGCGCTCAGAGAACCGGGCGTCAGCCCAACGGAGGAACCGTGCAGGGCAGCAGCCATGACGACGTGCGTCGGCACAACCTGTCGGTGGTGCTCAGGCTCGTGCACCGCAGCGGAGCGGCCTCACGCTCGCAGCTCACCCGGCTCACCGGGCTGAACCGGTCCACCATCGCGGCGCTGGTCGCCGAACTGGCCGAACGCGGCCTGGTGGTGGAGAAGGAACCGAGCGCCACGAACCAGGTCGGCCGGCCCAGCCCGATCGTCAGCGTCAGCGAACGGGTGGTGGCGCTCGCCGTGAACCCGGAGATCGACGCCGTCACCATCGGCATCGTCGGCCTCGACGGGCAGGTGCACCGCCGGGTGCGCTACCCCACCGACCAGTCCCCGAGCGTCACCGAGGCGGTCAACATCGCCACCGCCGTGATCGACGGCATGCGCGGCGAGCTCGACGCCAACTTCCGGGTGGTGGGCATCGGTGTGGCCGTGCCCGGCCTGGTGCGCGCGCACGACGGCCTGGTGCGGCACGCGCCGCACCTCGGCTGGGTGGACGAACCGCTCGCCGACATGCTCGAGGCCGCCACCGGCTACCCGGTGCTCGCCGCGAACGACGCCAGCCTGGGCGCCATGGCCGAACGGTTCTTCGGCGCGGGCAAGGGCATCACCGACCTGGTCTACCTCAACGGCGGCGCGAGCGGCATCGGCGGCGGCATGATCGTCGGCGGCGCCCCGGCCGGCGGCATCGCGGGTTACGCCGGCGAGTTCGGTCACACCCGGGTGAGCGACAGCGAACGGGTCGATTCCGCCGGCATCCGCGGCACCCTCGAGGCCGAGGTCACCCGACGCGAACTGCTCGCCGTGCTGGGCCTGGACAGCGCAGACCCCGACACGCTGGAACAGGCGCTGATCGCGTCGGACGACCCCATCGTGCGGGCGGAGATCGACCGCCAGATCGACCATCTGGCCGTCGCCCTGGCCGGGGCCATCAACATCCTCAACCCACAGGTGGTGGTGCTCGGCGGTTTCCTGGCCGCGTTGCTGGCCGTGGATGCCGACCGGTTGCGGGCCGCCGTCGACGCCCTGACCCTGGGCGCCGCGTTCGGCACCGTGCGCCTGAGCGCCGCCGAGCTCGGCTCGAACCTGCTCATGATCGGCGCGGCCGAGCTCGCCTTCGAGAGCCTGCTCGACGACCCCGCCGGCCTCACCGCCCAACCTGCCTGACCCTCACCCCCCCTCGCCCCACCACCTCGCCCTACCCGACCACCACCACCCCTATGGGTGGCCCACTTTTGCTAGTGCGGGTGCCGGCACGACTAGCGAAACTGGGCCAGTCATGGTGGGGACGGCCGAGATTGCTGCACGATTGCGCTGATCCGCGCAATCTTTGCCGAAGCCGGGAGGCAGGGGAATAGATCGGACGGGCCCGGGCTTTTCGCAAGGGGGCACCTCGCCCACTCTTCCCGCCGCAAAACTTCTGACCGAGGACTCTTTTACGTGACTACCGCCGTCATCCCCGTCATCACCGAAGCCCAGCTGGCTTCGACCGCCCGCCACCCCGGTGACGCGCTTTCTCGCCGGCAGCGCATCGTCTACATCATCATCCTCGGCGCACTCACCGCCCTCGGTCCGTTCACCATCGACCTGTACCTGCCGGCGTTCCCCACCCTGGAAAGCGAACTGGGCGTCTCGGCCGCGGCCATCCAGCTCACCCTGACCGGCACCATGATCGGGTTCGGCTTCGGCCAGCTGGTCGTCGGCCCGTGGAGCGACAAGGTCGGCCGTCGCCTGCCGCTGCTGCTCGCCACCGCGTTCCACGTGCTCGCCTGCGTGGGCGCCGCACTGTCGTCGGACATCGTCACGCTCGGCATCTTCCGGGTGCTGCAGGGGTTCGGCGCCGCGGCCGGAGCGGTCGTGGCGATGGCCATGGTGCGCGACCTGTTCGGCGGCAAGCCGCTGGTGAAGATGCTCTCCCGCCTGGCCCTGGTCAGCGGTCTCGCCCCCGTGCTCGCTCCGGTCATCGGCTCGCAGCTGCTGCTCGTCATGCCGTGGCGCGGCATCTTCTGGGTGCTCGCCGCCTACGGCACCGTTGTGATGCTCGCCGTCGCCCTGTGGATCGTCGAGACCCTGCCGCCGGAACGCCGCACCGTGCCCGGCCACTCCAGCCTCGGCCAGCGCTACCGCGCCGTGCTCGGTGACCGCACCTTCGTCGGTGTCGCCATCATCGGAGCGATGACGTTCACCGGCCTGTTCTCCTACCTCTCCTCCTCGCCGTTCCTGTTCCAGCAGGTCTACGACTTCAGCGCCCAGGGCTACGGCGTGCTGTTCGCGGTCAACTCGCTCGGCATCGTGCTCGGTGTGCAGGCCAGCTCCCGGTTGATGCACCGCTACAACGTCGGCCCGCAGTACATCCTGATCGGCGCGACCACCCTGCTGGTCGTGGCCGCCGGCACCATCCTCGTGCTCGACCTGCTCGGCGCGGGCCTGTGGGGCACCCTGATCCCGCTCTGGTTCTTCATCCTCGGCTGCGGGTTCACCTTCCCGACCGTGCAGGTCATCGCCCTGAACGCGCACGGCAGCGAGGCCGGCACCGCCGCCTCGGTGCTCGGCGCGGCCAACTTCGGTGTCGCCGGTCTGATCTCCCCGGTCGTCGGCCTGCTCGGTGTCGGCACCGCCGTGCCGATGGCCTCGGTCATGGGCGTCGCCGCGGCCATCTCGGTGCTCAGCCTCTGGCTGATCGTGCGGCCGAGCAAGGTCGCCGCCCTCCTGCACTGAGCCTTCGTCGGCGCGACTCGGCTCCGACGCTGATCATCGCCCCTTTTCGTCCGTCCGAGCCCGCATCGGACGATTGGATTGTGGAAGAATCTCAAGGGTGACCCACTTCATGCAGGCTGGCCAGAGCAGTTCAGAACCCGGCGTGGTCAACGTGCTGGAACGCAACGGCGTCACCGACGTCGGCGGTCCGACCGTGCCGGCCATCGTGTTCGGCGCCGGGTACGGCACCAGCCAGAGCATGTGGCGCCTGGTCGCCCCGCAGTTCGAAGACGAGCGCCGGGTCGTGTTGTTCGATCACGTCGGCTCTGGCGAGTCCGACCTCTCGGCCTACGACCGCCGCAAGTACGACTCCCTGCACGGCTACGCCGCCGACCTGCTCGAGATCCTGCACACCCTCGACCTGCGCCAGGTGGTGTTCGTCGGGCACTCGGTCAGCTGCATGATCGGCGCCCTCGCCGCGATCGAGGAACCCGACCGGTTCTCCAAACTGATCATGGTCAGCCCGTCGCCGCGCTACCTCAACGACGACGGCTACGTCGGCGGTTTCGAACGTGCTGACATCGACGCGCTGCTCGACGCGCTCGAGGTGAACCACCACGGCTGGGCCGCCCAGATGGCGCCCGTGCTGATGCAGAACCCGGACCGACCCGAACTGGCCGCCGAGCTCACCTCGGCGATGACCCGCACCAACACCGAGGTCGCCCAGCATTTCGCCCGGGTCACCTTCCTCTCCGACCTGCGCAAGGCGCTGAAGAACATTGGCACCCCCACGCTGATCCTGCAATCAGCGGATGACGTGATCGCGCCGGTCGCGGTCGGCCAGTACCTGAACGAGAACATCGCCGGCAGCGAGCTCGTGGTCCTCAGCGCGACCGGGCACTACGCCCACCTGGCCGATCCGGGCGAGATTGAGCGGCAGATCCGGCGGTTCCTGTGATCCGGGCCGCCCGGTGACGCCCGACGACGTCTCCCGCGCCCTGTTCCAGAACGCGCCGGCCGGTCTGTTCGCGATGTCCGCCGACGGCGTGATCAGCGCCGCCAACGACACCTTCTGCGCCTGGACCGGGTACACGACGGACGCGCTGATCGGCCGGCACTTCCGGTCGCTGCTGTCCGCGGGCAGCACCCTGCTCTACGAAACCCGGTTCACCCCCATGCTGCAGAACCAGCAGTCGGTGAACGAGATGAAGCTCACCCTGCAGACCCGCACGGGCGACACCCGCGACGTGCTGGTCAGCTCCGAGCTGCGCGGCGACGGCGCCGACGGGCTGGTCTACGCCGCGGTTTTCGACGCCGGCATCCGCTTGAAGTACGAACGGGAGCTGCTCGCCGCCCGCCGCACCGCCGAAGCCGCCGTGGCCAGGGTGCAGATTCTGCAGCAGGCGGCCGCGGGGCTGGCGACGGCGACCACCATCGCCTCGTTCGGCAGCGCACTGCGTTCAGCTGCCGAACGGGCGACGGATGCCACGCACGTGTCGGTGATCGTCATGGGCGCGGACGGCGCTCTCGACCTGGTCTCGGGAAGCCGACCGTTGGACGACGCCGTGGCGCTGGTCGCGCTGCTGCCGGTGATCGACTGTGTGCAGACCGGACAACCGGTGCTCTGCCGCACCCCCGACGAGATCACCGCGGCCTACCCCGACCAGGCCGACGAGTTGGATGCCGGCGGAGTCGAGGCGTTCTGCCTGGTGCCGGTGATCGACGACGGTGCCGTCAGCGGTGCCGTGGCCTGTTGGTTCCAACGCCGGCGGGACGACCTCGACGACGGTCTGCTCGCGCTGCTCGCCGCCCTGGCGACCCAGGCGGCGCCGGTGTTGCAGCGCATCCACCTGCAGGATCTGGTGCAGCACCAGTCGCTGCACGATTCCCTTACCGGGCTGCCCAACCGGCTCGCGCTGCTGAACCGGCTCACGCCGCTGCTCGACGAGCCCGAGCGGCCGGACCGGCCGTTGGCGGTCCTGTTCCTCGACCTGGACGGGTTCAAGGCGATCAACGACCGGTTCGGTCACGAGGCCGGCGACCAGGTGCTGCAGCAGGTGGCCGAACGGTTGCCGCGCAGCCTGCGGGTGGGCGACATCGCCAGCCGGTTCGGCGGTGACGAGTTCGTGCTCGTCTGCGACGGGGTCGACGAGGACACGGCGCTCGACGTGGCCCGGCGCATCCGCCAGGCCGTGGAGGAGCCGCTGCTGGGCCTCGCGGCCGGGTCGACGGTGTCGGCCAGTATCGGCATCAGCGTGGTGCGACCCGGCGCGTTCCTGCCGGTGGGTGTGGACCGGCTGACACCGAGCGCGCTGATCGCGGTCGCCGACGAGGCGATGCTCACCTCCAAGCGCGCCGGCAAGAGGCGCGACACCCTGGTCACGGTCTGAGCGACGCCCGCCCGAGCCGGATCGGTCTGCGCTGTCCCGCCCAGCGGGTCCCACCGGATTCCCGGCGCCGCCGCCCTAACATAGCCAGATGGATTCCCCCGAGAAGCCCGAGCGCGCTGAAGCACAGTCGCCGCGGGCCGAGCACACCGCGCCCGATCACACCTCGCCAAAGCACACCGCGCCAGCGCTCAGCACGCAGGACGGCGCCGCCGACGAACCCTCCCGCCGGATCGCCCGCCGCTGGCCGCTGATCAGCGGAGCGGTCGCGGTGGTGCTGGCCTTCCTGCTCGGCGCCCTGATCCTCACCCGCGGGCAGGGCCGGCCGATCGAGGCCGACGTCGAGTGGATGGAGGAGATCCTCGAGCACCGGTCGCGCATCTGGGAGGTGCCCGCCCTGGTGATGAACTTCCTCGGCGCGGGCGTCGCCGGGGTGTTCGTCATCCCGATCCTCATCCTGGTGATGCTGTTGGTGCTGCGGCGCCCCTGGGCGGCGGGCTACTTTCTGGTCGCCACCGTGCTGAGCGCCGGCCTGGTGCAGCTGCTCAAGACCCTGTTCGGCCGGGCGCGGCCGGAAGACATGATGATCACCTCCGACTACGGCTCGTTCCCGTCCGGGCACGTCGCCAATGCGGCGACCATGGCGATGGCGTTCGCGATCATCTTCCCCCGGCTGTGGGTGTGGATCGCCGGCGCCGTGTACACGGTGGCGATGATGGTCAGCCGCACCTATCTGGGCGCACACTGGCTCACCGACACCATCGGCGGGCTGCTGCTCGGCGCGGGGGTGGCGATCGTGCTCTGGGCGCCCGTCGCGGCCAAACTCGACGGTGAGGATGAACTCAGCCGGCGGCGTCGGCATCCGCTCACCAGCTAACCTGCGGGCCGCTAAGGTATTGCCCAGCGGATGCGCACCCTGCGCCCGCACTATTGGGGGGAATACCGACGATTATGTCGACCGAAAAAGCGCTCAGTCCGAAGGAAGCCGTCACCTCGGTTTTCAGCAAGTACGCCACCTTCTCCGGCCGGGCGACTCGCTCCGAGTACTGGTGGTTCGCCCTGTTCCAGACGGTGGTCTACGTTCTGTTGTTCGCGATCACCATCGGCATCGCGGCCGCCACCCCCGTCGAACCCGGCGACACCCCGCCGATCGTCGCGGTCGGCGGTATCGTCTACTTCCTGATCGCGTTGGGCCTGGCCCTGCCGAACATCGCGCTGCTGGTCCGCCGGCTGCACGACGCCGGCCTCTCGGGCTGGCTGTACTTCGTCACCGTCATCCCGTTCTTCGGCGCCATCGCGACGATCATCTTCGCTGTTTTGCCCAGCAACCCGGACGGTGCGCAGTACGACCGGGTGGAGTACCCGGGCGACCCGGAACCCACGTACAGCAGCCCGTCCACGCTCAGCTGAGCACTCAGATCTCAGCACTCAGTGCTCAGTGCTCAGCGCTCAGCACTGAGCACACCGCACTCGGCCCCGGCCTTCGAGAAGAGGACCGGGGCCGCAGTGTTTCCAGGGACGCCTAGCGCCGGTGGTGCGCCGCCGCGGCCAGCACCCGTCGGCCGAGCGCGTCGCACGCCTTCACGGTGCGCGCGGTGAGGCGGTGCACCGGGATGCGGCCGCCGCCGGCCAGCGACAGGTCGTACGGGATCAGGTGCACGATCCCGCGCCCGTAGCCGAGGTGCAGGGCCTCCGCGAGACGTTTGGTGCGGAACCGGCCGCGGGTGCCCACGGCCACGACGGTCACCCGAGCCAGCCCGGCCTGACCGTAGCGTTCCCGCACGGCGGCGAGCATCTCGTCGACGGCGGCGAAGCCGAGCGGGGTGTTCGCGGTGGCGATCACGGCGATGATCGACGGCGACTCGAGCAGGTCGAGTCCCTCACCGAGCGCGTGCGGGCCCAGGTCGTGCAGCACCAGGCCGGTGTCGAGGGTGCTCGCGTCATCACCACGGGGCAGCCGGGCGCCCACCGTTCCGGTGGAGTGGTCGGCCAGGGTGGGCACCGTGGGGGAGAGCCGGGAGAGCTGGTCGAACAGGATCGCGGCGAGCGTGGTGGTGCCGGCACCGCCGGCGGTGCCGCAGACGACGATGCGCAGGGTGCTGTTGAAGGCGGGGGCGACGTCGGTCATGAGGCGAACTCCTTCACCGGTTCGGCGGCGGCATCGTCCGCGACGGCGAGCGGCGCGTGCGCGATCTGCACGATCCGCGGCCGGTCACCACGGCGCACCACCCGGCCGCGGCCGGCGGGCATCTGCTCGGCGTAGACGCCCGGCAGGATCTGGCCCTCCGACCGTTCCCCGCTCATCAGGAGGCTGGTGGCGCCGGTGTCGCGCAGCGACTGCAGCACCACGTCGTACAGGGCGCGGGAGGCGCCGGCGACGGGCCGGGTGACGATCACGTTCAACCGTAGTTCGCGGGCGCTGGGCAGGAACGGCAGCAGCGGACCGAGCGGGTCGGTGCCGCCGGAGGCGAGCACGTCGTAGTCGTCGGCGATCACCACGATCCGCGGGCCGACCGCCTTGTCGGGGGAGTTCTGCCGTTGGGCGAGTTCGCTGGCGATCGCGGTGGTGAGCACCCGCGCCTGCCCGCTGGATTCGGCCAGACCGCCGAGGTAGTCGTCCGGGCAGGCCGCGGCGATCTCCCCGCGCACGTCCATGATCGCGATGACCAGCTCGTCGGCGGTGAACCGGTCCACCAGGCCTTGCACAATCCCGCGCACGAAGGTGGACTTGCCCGAGGCGTGGTCACCGAACACCAGCACGTGCTGGTCGCGGGAGGCCAGGTCGAGGTAGGCCGGCTCCATGGTGTCCTGCCGCAGGCCGAACGGCACCGCGTCCGGCGAGTCGATGGCGTCCGGCAGTTCGTCGGGCGAGAAACTGTCGGGCAGCAGACGGATGGGCGCGGCCGACGGTCCCTGCCAGCTGTGCGCCGAGCGGGCGGCCAGCTGTTCGATCTCGTCGCCGACCTGATCGTCGGCGGTGTCGTCGAGCACCGGCAGGGCGATGTGCGCGAACAGGCCGTCGTCGGTGATGGCCCGGCCGGGCTGGTCGGTGCGCAGCGCACCGGAGAGCTTGCGGCCCACCTGCGAGTCCATCGGGTCGTTCAGGCGCAGCTCGATCCGGGTGCCGATCAGCGGCTGCTGCGCCATCCGCAGCTCGTTCCAGCGCGTCATCGCCAACACCACGTGGATGCCGAAGCTCGAGCCGCGCTGCAGCAGGTCGAAGAGCGGTTGCTCGAACTCGTCGAACTCGGTGCGCAGGGCACCGACCCCGTCGACCAGCAGCACGATGTCCGCGGCGACCAGTTCGGGGATGCCGCCGTCGGCGTGCATCTTGCGCAGGGTCGGCAGCGAGTCGATGTTGCGCTCGGTGAACAGCCGTTCCCGCGTGGCGAGCATGCCGGCCAGCTCCTCGAGCAGGCGGCGCAACCGGTCCCGGTTGGACCGGGTGGCGATGCCACCCACGTGCGGGAACCCGTCGATGCGGTTCATGCCGGTGCCGGTGAAGTCCATCCCGTAGATGCTCACCTGCCGGGGCGTGTGGGTGAGCGCCAGCGACGCGGCCATGGTGCGCAGGAACGTGCTGCGCCCGGTCTGCGGGGCGCCGAAAATGGCCAGGTGGCCGCCGCTGCGGGTGAGGTCGATCAGCCAGGGGTCCTGACGCTGCTTCTCGGGTTCGTCGAGCAGACCCATCGGCACCTTGAGCTCTGGGGTGGGCTCGTCGGTGAGGATGCGGGACAGCGCGAACCGGTCCGGCAGCGGCAGCAACCAGATCGGCGGCACGGTCGTGGCCGAGCCGCGCAGACCGTCGACGGCCTCGTCGATCAGGGCCCGACCGGTCGACGGGCTGGCCAGGGCCTCCTCGGCGGTTTCGTTCTCGGTGCGTTGCTGCAGACCGTTGTAGAGCGGCAACGGCAACGCCGTCAGCTGTTCCTGGTCCAACGAGGCGTCCGGCGCGGCATCCGCTTGCACGGCCGGGCCCGACACGAAGCCGGACCGGAACCGGCGGTAGATCGAGGTGTCGACCTTGAGGTAGCCGTAGCCGGGGATGGCGGGCAGGTGGAAGGCGTCGGGGGTGTCGAGCACGATAGTGCTCTCCGACGCGGAGAAGGTGCGCAGGCCCACCCGGTAGGACAGGTAGGTTTCCAGGCCGCGCAGTTTGCCGGCCTCGATGCGCTGGCTGGAGAGCAGCAGGTGCACGCCGATCGACCGGCCGATCCGGCCGATGGTGAGCAGCAGGTCGACGAAGTCGGGTTCGGCGGTGAGCAGCTCACCGAACTCGTCGATCACGATCAGAAGGTGCGGCAGCGGCGGCAGGTCGGGGCGCTCGGCGGCGACCTCCCGGTAGTGGGTGATGGATGCCGAGTTGCCGGCGTCCTTGAGCAGCTGCTGGCGACGCACCACCTCACCGGCGATGCTCACCCGGGCCCGCTGGGTGAGCTGCGGGTCGTCGGCGAGGTTGTCGATGATGCCGGCCACGTGCGGCAGGCCGGCGAACGGGGCGAACGCGGCACCACCCTTGTAGTCCACCAGCACCATGCTGATGTCGTCGGGGCTGTGCGAGAGGGCCAACGCCAGAATCAGGGTGCGGAGCATCTCGCTCTTACCCGACCCGGTGGCGCCGATGCAGAGACCGTGCGGGCCCATGCCCAGTTGGGCGGATTCCTTGAGGTCGAGCAGCACCGGTTCGCCGAAGTCGTCGAGCCCGACCGGCACCCGCAGGAAGTCCCGCGGTGACCGGGGCTCCCAGGCGGTGGCCGCGTCGAACGCGGTGATGTCGCCGATGGCGAGCAGCTCGGCGATGTCGACGGCCTTGGCCGATTCCACCTCGTCCTGCCGGGTCATGCTGAGCCGCAGCGGGGTGAGCATCCGCGCCACGGTCTCGAACAGGGCGGCGGAGATCTGGTCGAGCACGGCGCTCTGCACGGCCACCTGGCCGTCGCCGCTGTCGCGGGCGTCGGAGATCTCGGCCAGGTCGTCGGCCACGGTCACCCGGATGGTGACGTCGGACGGTTCGTGCAGCCGGTCGCTGAGCAAATGCACCATGGTGATCTGCAGGTCGATGGGGGACAGGTCGGCGTCGGGCACCGGCAGCACCGACGCGACGTGGCCGTAGTCGTCGACGAACACGATCAGCCGGGCGTTCTCGGCCGGTCCGGCGTTGCCGCCGCTGCGTTTGGCGGTCGCGGCGAGCTGGGCGCGGTCGCCCAGCTCCTGGCCGAGCACCCGGCGCAGCGCCTGGGTGTCGCGGGCCACCCGTCGGGCCGGCACGGGCCCGTCGTAGGTTTCCTCGTCGACGAAGTGCGGCAGCAGGTCGACCCCGCGCCAGTCCTCCGCGGCCGAGTCGGGGTAGGCGATGGCCATGTGCACGTCGTCGGGGGCGTGCATGGCGGCCAGCTGCAGGATGAGCGCCCGCGCCACCTGCAGGGTGTTGCGGCGGTCGCCGATGATGGCGACGGCCCCGGCCCCGTCGAGGTTCAGATCGACCGGCATGCCACGCACGGTGGAGTAGTGCTCGGTGACCTGCCGGGCCTCGCTGGCCAGGATCGGGTCGTATGGCTGCACCGGGTTCTGTTCGGCGGGGATCGCCAGTTCGAACCAGGAGACGTCGCCGACGCCCAGGCGCGGGCTGAGGAAGTCGGCGTCGCTGCGGCGGCGTTCCCACAGCCGGCCCGGGTCGCGCACCAGCTCGATGAGCGCGGCCGGGTCGGGGTTGAGCAGCTCGGCGGTGGCGCGCACCGACTTGCCGCGCTGGCGCATCCGGGCTCGCAGGCCCTCGAGGTAGTCCAGGTAGCGTTCGCGTTGCACCCGGCGGGTGCGGGCGGCGGCGCCGCGCTGGGTGAGCGCCATCGCCAGGCCGCTGACGATCGCGACGATCAAAATCAGCGCGCCGATCACCATGAACAGGGCGTTGCCGCGCAGGGTGACCATCATCACCACGCTGGTGCCGGCACCGAGCACGGGCAGCAGCGCTTGGATGGGGATGCCACCCTGGGCGCCGTCCTGCATCGCTGGCGGCGGCGAGATGATCTCGGCATCCGGTCGTTGCAGGGGGCGGGTCACCCGGGTGGGCCGGTGCACGAGTCGGAGCGTCATGCCTGCGCCTCACTGAGTTGATTCGAAGCGAGTTGGTTCGAAGCGGGTTGGTTGGGAGCGGGTTGCGAACTGAGTTCCGCGCGCAGCGAGAGCTGGGCCTCGGTCATGATGGTGCCGGCCAGCTGCGCGAAGGCGATCCGGGTGCGGGCGCTCTGGTGGGCGCTGGCGACCGGATGCGCGGCGCCGGCGCTGGGTTCGCGGGGGATGCGCAGCACGGGCACGCCGAGCTCGGCACCGATGCCCACCGGGTTGTGCGAGCGGCCGGGACCGCCCACATCCACGATCACGAGCACCACCCGGGGGCCGTCCTCGACCCCGGTGAGGGCCGGGACGATGGCGGCGGCGTCTTCGAGTTCGTGCCGGCGCGACGGGGTGACGACACAGAGCACGTGGCTGGCCAGGCTGACCTGGGCCAGGTCGATCTGCCAGCTGCGCACGCCCCAGTCGGTGATGGCGAGGTCGAAGAACCGGGAGACCGGGTTGATCCGGTCGAACCAGGCGCGGCTGGGCACCGGCGTGGTGGGATGCTGCGGGTCGCGCAGGTCGAGACCGATCAGCCCGGTGCGGGCCACCGGCAGTCCGGCGGCCGCCTCGGCGGCGTTGAGCGGCCGGGTGCGCCCCGCCACCCGCTCGCCGGCGGGCACCCCGGCGTGCCAGAGCAGGTTACGGTCGCCGCCGGAGGCGTTCACGCCGAGCACCAGGCCGGCGCGCCGGTTCGCGAAGATGCTGGCCACCCCGGCCGCGACGGTGGAGGAACCGGCGCCGCCGGCGGCCTGCACGAACCCGATCCGCCGGTTGAGGGTCAACGGCATCCGAATGGCGGTGTCGGCGGTGGTGAGGTCGTGCAGACGGGCGCTGGCACTGCCGACCAGGGCGAGGGGAATCGACCGCAGCCCGGCCGCGAGAGCCGACATCTAGAACGTTCCGAGCAGGTCGGGGTACACGCCGAAGATGCCCAGAGTGACCGGGAGCAGCGCGATCACGGCGAACATCTCGACGGTGTTGCCGGCTCGGCGCAGCCGGGCCCGGGTGTGCGGCGGCGGGTTCAGGGCCACCACCAGCAGGGTGAGCACGGCCACCAGCACCAGGGCGGCCAGCACCCAGCCGGAGTCGCTGTGCGCCACCGCGACGGTGAGGGCGGCGGCGATGGCGGCGCCCCACAGCACCATGGCCTGGCCGGCGAGCGGGAACGCCCGGGTGCGGAGCGCCGTGACGACGATCAGCGCGGCACCCAGGCCGATGGCCCAGCCCTCGTCGGACGCCGCGAGCAGGCTGGCGGTGCCGAACAGGGGCACCGCCACCGCCACCGTCGCCCAGGTGAGCGACCGGTAGGCGTCGTTCACGGTGGCGAGCACGGTCTCCCGGTTGGTGAGCTTGCCGGCGATGACGAGGTCGTCGATGCCGGTGAGCCCGGAGGTGTTCATGGCGTACCAGGGCAACAGTCCGCAGATCACGGCCGCGGCCACGCCCACGATCGAGGCGACCTCCAGCGGGGCCAGGCCGATGAGGGTCAGCAGCACGGGCAGCGCGCCGAGGAACACCCCGACCAGGCTCGCCCGCAGCGCGGGCTGCACGCCGAGACCGAGTCCGATGGTCAGGCCGATCGCCAGCCAGCCCAGGCCGACGCTGAAGACCAGGGTCAGCAGGAGGGTGTCGGTGCCGGTCTGACCGGAGCTGCCGGCATCCACTGTCAGCGCCAGGGCCAGCGCGGTGGCCGGCACCAGGCCGAGCGCGGCGGCGGCGAATGCGGTGGCCGGCCAGGTCAGCCGCAACCGGCCGAGCAGCACCGACACGGCGAGGGTGCCGAGCAGCACCGTGAGCAGCACCCCGAGCGCGTCGGCGGCCGCCGCGGTGAACAGGAGCGCGGCAACACCGATGACGAGTCCGACGGCGACCGCGCCGACGCCCTCCCGGTGTTTCAGCGACCAGAGGCCACGCCGGTCGTCCCTGGCCTCGGCGACCACGTCGGTCACGTCGGCGACCTCTGGCGGAGCGGGGGCCTCGTCCACCCGCAGCAGCCGCAGCAGTTCACCGGCGGCGACCTCCTGGTCGGCCAGCGACAGGGCGGTGTCGAGCTGCTGCCCGGTGGCGCGCACCAGGGTGAGCGGGCGGGCGACCGAGCCGGTGCGTTCCTCGAGCAGGTCCATCAGTTGGGGGATCAGCGCGGCGATGGTCTCGTCGTTGGGCACCACGATCTCGGCCTTGCGGCTGCGGCCCACGATGGTGAGCCGGGTGAAGCCGCTCACAGCACCCCTCCGAGCACGAGCGGGCCCCAGGCAGCGGCGTTCTCGGCCGCGGCCGCGGCGCGCTGGGCGAGCAGGTCGAGCACGAACGAGGTGCCCACGCAGATGGCACAGGCGACCGCGGCCAGGATGACCCCGCCGATGAACCGGCGCAGGTTGTCGTTCACCACCCGGCGCTCGGAGAGCTCGCCGAACAGGAAGGCCGCCCGCAGGCGGGCACGGTGCGTCTTGACGGTTTCAAGGAGCACCACATCGTAATCAGTGGACATCGACTGGCAGGCTTTCGGCTCGGGCGGGCGTGGCGGGGGGACCGGAGGCGGTGACGGCTTCGGTGGCGAGGATGTCGAAATGCCGGTCACCGAGTTCGACCCGCCAGCCCGGCGCGGCGGCGGTGGGCTGGCCGGGCAGCAACGGGCGGCGTTCACCGGTCGGGGTGACCAGGGTGGTGCCGTTCGGCGACCCCAGGTCGGTCACCCAGAGCAGGGTGCCGGACCAGGTGACGAGGGCGTGCGACTTCGACAGCGTGCGCGACAGATCGGCCCAGGCGAAGAGCGGATGCACCTCGTCGTTCGGCCGGTTCTCTGGCCGGCGGCCGATCAACAGTGAGGTGTCCACCTGCTGGGTCTGCTCGTTGTCGAGCACCAGGGTGACGAACGGGGCGATCCGGGCCTGCGGGGCGTAGCCGTCGTCGGCATCCGTCGCGAGCATGCGCCGCCGGCCCTCTTTACGGGTCAACGGGCCGGGCTGAACGGTGGTCTGGGCGAGCTGTGCGGTGCCGAGCGGGGTGCGGGCGGGCGTGTGTGGGTCGCGGCCGCGACGGAGGTCGGCGGTGACGGTGCTGCGGGAGCCGAGCAGTCCGGCGAACGCGCTCGGTAGCCGGCGCAACCCGACCGGGCTGCCGGAGAGGTCGTCCACGGTGCGCAGGCCCAGCAGCCAGCGGCCGAGGGTGCGGCCGGTGCGCACCAGCAGCAGCATTTGGGCGATCGTGCAGACCAGCGCGATGGCGACGAAGGACACGACCAGGTTGTCGGTCTCCGTCGCGGGCGAGGTGAGCACCAGCGCGACGGTGCCGCCGATGAGCACCAGCACCGGGACGAGGTCGATCACGATCGACCAGTACCGGCGGCTGGCGGAGGCCGTGACCACGCCGCCGAGCATGCCGGCGTACGGGCCGAGGGCGGCGCCGGGCGCGGCGGGCACCGACAGCACGCCGCAGCGGGTGCAGTAGGCGCTGGCCGGGGTCAGCGGTGCCCCGCATCGCCCGCAACTGATGGCACCGATCAGGGCATTTGCCAAGGAACCCGCACCCCCCAAGGTGTATTGGCGATCATCGCTGTGCCGTTGTGAATACGTACAGAAAATTTGCCTCGCACGTGTGTGAATACCCTATCCTGAGACTTCACCGAACCTTGAGGGGGACAAGATCTCTGGTATGAAGTTTGCGATGGGGGCCGACGTTCTGTCGACGCTCACGAAAAAGACAAGCACCTCATCCGACGACCTCGGCACGCTGGTGAAGCAGCTGTTCGAAGCCGCCGCGCCGCTCGAAGGCAAGTTCAACGGAGCCGGCCGCGCTGCGTTCGACCGGTTCAAGACCGAGACCGACGGCATCGCCACCGAGCTCAACAGTGCGCTGAACGCCGTCCTCGCGGGCATCCAGGGTCAGGACGTTGCGTTCGCGCAGGGTGACCAGGAACTCGCCGACCAGACCAGCACCGCCCAGGCCGGCTCGAGCTTCGACGCCGCCCGGTTCGGCTCGCGCGCCTGACACCGCTCGGCGCGCTCCGCGCCGACACCCGACGGCCCCGGTGTTCCCACCCCGGCCCGATCAGAACTTTTCCGACCCAACGAAGGACTTTTCTCATGGCTTCAGGCGGTAACTCAGCAGATCGTCGCGATTACGATGTCGCGGCCTCCCAGAACGTGCAAGACAACTTCAACGCGCTGGCCGCGCAGTTGGAGTCACTCATCGACCAGCGTGACGCCGACGTGAAGGCCATGATGGCCGACTACCAGGCCGACGGCGTGTCGGAGGATTACGCGGCCAAGGAGCTGCGGTGGAACACCGTCGCCGGTGAGGTGAAGCAGATCATCAACACCCTGCGCACCTCGCTGTCGTCGAACGACGAGACCGCTCAGGCCACCCTGGCCCGTGGACGCTCGGCCGTTCAGGCCATCGGCTGAGGCCTTGGTGGTCGAAACCGAGACCGTCGAACATCCGCTCGTCGATTCGGTAGGCGACGGTCACGTTGTCAGTTACAGCGCGGCAGCGCTGGTGCACGCGAGCGAAGGTCGCACCAGCCTGATCGTCGAGAGCGCCCGAGCCGGTCTGCGGGTGGTGTTTGTCACGCCCGCGTCGTCACGCCTCACCTTCGGCATGATGCAGCTGCTCGGCGCCACCCGCAGTAAGTGGGTGCTGCAGGCCGAGTCGGGGGCGCTCACCGACGGCCTCACCGGCCGTCCCCTCGGCGCGGTTTCCGACGTGCTGCACCCTGGCGAGACCACGGGCAGCGATCCCGCCGCCCCGTCGTCGATCACGGCAGCGGATGCCCCGACCCGGTCGTGGCTGCAGCTGACGGTCTCTGTGCACCTGCAGGCTCGGGATGAGACCCGGGTCGGCGGCACGTTGGCGTTCCTCGCCGAGCGGGTCGCCGGCGCGGCACCCGCCGGGTGGGGTGTGCACGAACCGGCCGGGCTGGCCTGGGACCGGGACAACGTGGACCGGTACGTGCGGTCGCGGATGCCGCGGGAGACCCGGCTGCACGTCACCGGGCAGGCCGGACTCGCCCTGGACGGGGTGCTGCGGGTGACCCGCAGCGCGCGCGGCCTGGTCGAGGAGACCAAACTGTTGATCGCCCTGGCCGACGACGACACCGCCGTGGAACAGAGCATCCGCGCCGTTCCCGGGGTGTTCGCCGACCTCGCCGCGACCGAGTCGGTGCTCGTCGGCAGCGCCTTCGTGCTGCGCGGCCCCGCCGACCTGGCCGTGTCCGCGGCGCTCGGCGCGCCGCCGCTGCCGGTCGCGATGGTGCTGGGGCCGCGGGCCGTGCGCGACCTGGGCATGGACCTACTCGTGGCCGAGGAGCGTTTCGGCGCGATCCGGGCCGGTCGGCCGCGCATCCCCTCGATCGTGCTGCCGTTCACCCGGGAGGGGTCCGGCAGCTGGGAGCAGTACCTCAGTGTGGCCGGGTCGTTCGACCCGGAGTCGGTCGCGCGAGCGTTCGGCAACGGCAGAGAGCGGAGCGTGGCGCGTGCCTCGTGAACTGATTGTGGTGTCGTCCCGACCGGTCGATGTGGGCGACCACCTCGTCGCGGCGGTGACGGTGGACCCAGACCTGGAGCTGCGGCAGATCTGGAACGGCGGGGCCACCCAGGTGTGCTCCTCGTCCGGTGAGGTGCTGCTGACGGTGTTGCGCAGCAAGGGCTTCGACGTGGCCGACGACGTGACCCGACTGACCGGCTCCGCGCCGACGGCCGGGCAAGCATTTTGGACAGAGCTGTATTCTCCGCTGAACCCGGGCACCGCCCGAGGGTTCGACGTCGCCCGGGCGCTCGCCGGGGCGGCCGAAGGCGACCTATTCGTGCGGGAGGGCACCGAATGACAAGCTGGAGCATTGACCCACAGGGGGTGTCGACGGTTCTCACGAACGTCGAGACCGCCGCCACCGACCTGTCGGTGGCGCTGGACGGCATCCTCACCGCCCAGGAAGAACTGATCTACGGCGCCGGTTCGCTCGGCGGCGTGCCGGCCGCCGTGCAGGCCCTGATCGAGAGCGAGCAGTCCCGGCTGCAGAACATCGGCTACCGGGTCAACGCCGGCACGCTCGGCGCGAGCACCGCCGCGATCGCCTACCTGCAGGGCGACGAGGAGATGGCCGCGACCGCGCAGGCGGCGGCCGCCACCTCCGCCCTGTCCGGCAACATGTCGGCGATCGGAGCGGAACGGGTGGCCGCCCAGTGACCGCCAACGTCTGCATCGCCTACGGCGACCTGATCAACGCCGAGATGATCCCCGGCGCCGACATCTTCCCCGAATCGGTGGCGAGCGCATCCACCGCGTATTCGACCGCCGGCACCGCCGTGACCGAGAAGGGTGCGGCCGTGCTCACCCAGTGGCAGGGCCTCGGCGCCGTCTACTCCGCCCCGGAATCGGGTGAACTGCTCGCCGTGATGGACCCCGTCGGGGTGGACACCAGCACCATCGGTACCACCCTCACCAGCGTGTCCGGCATCATCTCCAACTTCGCCGACGCGGTCGCGCCCATCAAGACGCGCCTGCTCGCGCTCAAAGAAGAGGCCGCCACCTTCGCCGCGGGTGTCATCAACGGCGTCACCGTCGACGTCTGGGACAAGGATCACCCCGCCTGGGACGCCGGCATCTTCAGCTTTGTGGTCACCGACTTCGCCGACATGGGCCCGGCCACCATCCCGTGGGACCAGCACCGCGACACGGTGGAGAAGAACAAGGACATCATCGGCCGGGTCAACGTGGAGGTCGCCGCCCTCGACGCCGCCCAGGCCGAGGCCGTGAACGCGATCAACGCGCTCCGAACGGATGTCTGCCTCGCCGAGGTCGTGCCGCTCACCGTGGAAGACCTCGACGCCGAGGGCATGGTGCTGCCGTACGGCACCGCCTCCGACGGTGACAAGGGTTGCTGGCAGTCCACCAACGACGGCATGGAAAGCGCCATCGTGGGCATGGGCGAGGGCGCCGGCGCCCTGTTCGGTTACAACGCCGCCACCGGCGACTGGGGAGACGGCGACACCGCCGCCGCCGCCTGGCGCGGCATGGGCATGACCGTCGCCGGTGTTGCCATGCTCGGCGGCTGGGGCCTGGCCGCCACCCTGATTCCCGACGAGCACGTGCCGGACTGGCTGCAGGGCGTCGACGACTTCTCCGAAGAAGCGATGGGGTACGCCACCGAAGCCGGCAAGGCCCTGGTCGCGGTCGACATGTGGTCGGAGAACCCGGCCGAGGCGTTCGGCACCACCCTGGTGAACGTCGGTACCTTCTTCATCCCCGGTGGCGCCGTGGTCGGCGGGCTCAAGGCCGGCACCGTGGCGGCCCGCGCCGCTTCCATCGCCGGGCACGCCGCCGACTTCGTGCTGCCCGGCCTCTCCGTGGCCTCGCGCACCGTGACCGGCGCGGCCGTGCACGCCAGCAGCGGGCTCAGCGCCCTCACCAACACGCTCAAGGGCAGCCTCACCACCGGCGTCTCCGCCGGCCGTGGCGCCCTGGCCCAGACGTTGAACTCCCTCGGCGATTCGATGCCGTCGGTGCGCGTCGAGCCCGGCTACAGCACCGCCCTGCCCGGCGGCGGGGTGCTGCCGACCGGCCCCGGCCGCATCGTGATCGGCGAGCCCGGCAGCGGCGGCGACTTCCTGCACAACCTCGCCGACAAGGTCGATCCCGGCACCACACCGGGCACCTCCGGTGCGGCCTCGTCGACGACCTCGGTTCTCGACACCAACCCGACCGCGGCGACACCGGACGGCTCTGCGCCGGCCGGATCCGGAACGTCGTCGGGCGGGGGAGGCGGCGCCAGCTCGAGCACACCGCTGGACCTGGAGAACGGCAGCACCCATACCCCGGTCCTGTCCAACAGCGACCTCGCGGCCCTCGGCCACGAGGGGTTCGGCCAGTCTCTGCCCGACGTGCTGACCACGCACGGTGTCGCCGCAGCAGACTTCACCCGAATGGTGGAGACCCCGGTGGCGGATCTCACCCGCACCGAGATGGCGCAGCTGATCGACATTCGCGCCGACCTGCCGTCGCCGCACACAGCCGACCTGCTGCAGAAGACCATCCCGTACGAGGCGGCCGAGCAGATCATCCACCAGATGCCCGACCAGATGCAGGTCGCCGGCGGCTTCGTCGCCCGCCCGGTCGACTCGGTTGGTCTGACCACCCAACAGATCCACGACGGCCTGGGCCTGAACTACCCGGAGAGCTCATTCACCGCCGACCTCGCGGCCGGCCGGCCGTACTTCGATGTGCGCTTCGACGCCACCGGGGTGAACACGTCGTACGTGCCGGACTCGTCGCTGCGCTTCATCCACGACCAGGTGCCGGACACTGTGTTGAACATCACCGATCCGGTGGCCAGGGCGGATGCCATCCAGTCGCACTGGGACGGCCTCAGCATCGACGACAAGAAGATCATGGAGAACCAGTACCCGTCGATCGGGCGAGACCTGCCCAAGGCGCTGGCTCTCAACACGGAGAACCCGTTCCGAGGAAACGGTTTCTCTGGCTTCGGCTCTGGCTACGCCCCGGAGGCCACCCTGGGCGGCAGCAAGGTCACGCTCCCGGACGGCGCCGAACTCTGGCGCACCCTGCCAGACGGCACGCGGGAATTCGTCGCGGTCCTGCAGCGGCCAGACCCGGCCGCGCCGGGCTCCTGGGTTCTGCTGGATGTGAACGACCCGACCGTCGCGTTGAACGGACCGGCCGTGAGCCCGACGACGTCTGCCGCGCCCTGAGGTACCTGGGCAGGGCATGCGACACTGGCAACCGGCCGAGCAACTGGAGAGTGCGTAAATGACCGACGACCTGTCGCGCGCGTCGGCACCCGACACCGACACCACACTGACCGACCCCGAAGGGATCCACGTGCTCCGGGCACGGTCCATTCCCGGCGGACGGATGACGGTTGCCGGTCATGCCACATTTCAGGGTGCGCGCGTGGAGGTGCGCGGCGTCAGCTCGCACGGCCTGGTCTCGATCTTCGGAGATCTACCTCCCCACGGGGTGCAGTACCGCGACGACGACCCGCAGGTTGACGGTGTGTTCGGTGAGGTGGACTTCGACTGGCTGAGCCGCTTCTGGCTGACCCGCACCTCGAGGTTCGACACCATCGACGCGGACACCCCTCGCCCCGGACTGCACACCCGCTACGAGGGACTGGATGTCGGCGTCTCCGACACCTGCGGCACCGTCAGCCTCGCCGGTGTGCCCCAGCTCCAGCTCGTCTGGCTCGACGCCGGCGACCCCGCCGGCGCGGACTGGGTTCTTGACGGTTACGGTTCACACACCACAGTGATCGACCGGGCCAGGGTCACCCTGGTGCGACGGGTGGAATGGACCGCGATCTGGCGAGACATCACGGTCACCGTGGCCGGCATCCGTGATGACAGGGCACTGGTGTTCGTCGCCACGGGAGGAGTGCCGGATTTCGACGCCCCCGAGATCACGCACGGCGAGAACACCCGCAGCGGCTGGTCCGCCGTGGTGCCGCTCGGCGAGCTCAGCCTGCGGTCGTGGATCAGCATCGAGCAGCCCCTCGGGGCGGGCATCGTGGCCGGGTGCGTCGGGTTGTTCCGAGGTCGAACGGTCAAGGTGGGACTGCCCACCGGCCCGGCAGACACGGTCGCGAGCGGCGGTCCGGTCGCGCAGAAGCGCCGCGGCGAAACCGTGACCGACGATTTTGTCGTGCATCCGCACACTCGCTGGCCCGACTCGTCCTGGGAGTGGCGCGCACGCGTTGACCCGGGCGAGCTCACCGATCTTCGACAGATCAGCGCCACCACCACCTGGAACGGCGAGACCCGCATCGTGGACGCCTACCGTGACGCCGAGGGGCAGGTCTATCTCGACCGCGACGCCGCTGACAGCACAGACGTGACCCCGCTCGAATACACCGTGACGCCGATCGACCCCGCCGACCTGCCAACGCTCAAGGCGCTGTACTAGCCCGACCCGTCAGCTTCGCTGTGACTTTCAGTAAGGAAAACCCATGACTCTTCTCCAGAAAGCCATCACCCCACAACTCAGCAACGCCTACCTCACAGCAGGCTGGGACCGGGTGTCCGGTTTTGTGGTGTCAGCGGCCGACGCCGCCTTCGCCACCACTCCCGAGCAGCTCTTCGACGTGCACGCGCTCGGTTTCCCCGGCTCGCCGTTCAGCCCGGCGGACCCGTTCGTCGACGTCATCCGGTTTGAGGCGCGGGCCACGCTGCGTCTGGAGAACGCCACCGGCGGCGTCGACCAGGCCAGCCGGGCCCTCACCGGCGGCCCGTTCGTGGACCGGCCGCCGTTCACCGGCACCGGCTTCGCCCCCGTGTCCGGTCACATCGTGCCGGTCTGGTGGATGCGGCACACCCGGCTGGTCCCGGGCACCGAGCTGGTGCGCGTCTTCGCCGACGGCACCGCCACCGTGCTCGCCGAGTTCGTGAACATCGCCGACGGCTGGGTGGCCGACGGGGTGCCGGTCGCACGCACCAGCGCGCTGCCGCGGCACGTGGGCACCCTGGCGCAGTGGAACGGCGCCTACCTCACCGCCGATGTGATCGATCAGGGCCGCCGCATCGTGCTGGCCAGCCAGACCCAGCCCACCGATGAGCGGTTTGTCAGCACCGGCACCGGCCTGTGGAAGCACGAGATCCCGTTCGAGGAGGCCGACGCGGTGCTCGAACTGGACGTGCAGGCGAACTGGAACGGCCTGGAGCTGCGCATCGTCGACGAGTTCCTCGGCGACGACGGCAGCAAGCTCTCCCGCGGCTCCTACGTCGGCCACAACGCCGACCTGGCCGAGGGCCTGCAACTGGTCAAGGTGGACGCCGGGGTGTACGAGATCACGGTGCCGTCCGACTCGCTGCAGGACATCCGCACCACCCAGCTGACCCAGGCCTCCTGGGCGGAGTGATCGGCCTCTGAGGCCCCTCACCCGCCGGAAGAGACCTGAATGATCGACGACACGTCGAGCGTGGCGGAGCCAGACGACCTGTCGTTGACCGACCCCGACGGCCTTTATGTGCTGCGGGAACGAGCCATTCCCGGCGGGCGGGTGACCGTCAGCGGGTACGCAGTGTTTCAGGGAGTGCGAGTGCACGTGACCGGCGCGAGCAGCCATGGCCTGGTCTCCATCGTCGGTGAGCTGCCCGCGCACCGCGTGCAGTACCGACACGACGACCCGCAGTTGGGCGTCAGTTTCGGTGAGGTGGACTTCGGCTGGTTGAGCCGGTTCTGGTTGACCCGC